>Ga0209251_1003409_pt1 | contig 10427 bp, 8 predicted proteins | sample SaaInlV_100m_DNA_6_FD_184665 | JGI IMG/M metagenome (GOLD analysis project Ga0209251, IMG submission 184665) | Marine microbial communities from expanding oxygen minimum zones in the Saanich Inlet - Saanich Inlet SI073_LV_10m_DNA (SPAdes) (version 2) | ecosystem: Environmental > Aquatic > Marine...
ATTAATGCTGTTTGACGATGAAGCAAAAGCAGATTTGGAATTAAGGTGGAACGATGCCAAAGGTGGAAGTGGATTTATTTACAAGCCTGCAGCTTTAAAATTACAATCATCTCAGGGTATAGTAGCTTACAATATTAAGGAAGATTGGTTCTTTGATAAAGAACGTTCCATTCTAGACAAGAGAATTATTGCTATTGCTCCAGTAGCAAAATACACTTTTGAGGATAGTGTAACCAACAATCGAGGTAATTTGGTTGCCATTGACGAATTGGGTAATGAGGTTTTCTTTGATGATGGGGTTGGTACACATGCGAACTTAAAAGAAGAAAGTGTGAGTACTGTACAACTTGAAATGTTTTGGTTGTATTTTCCCGAATTACGAAATGTAATCGTGAATTATTACACATACAACGACAAATCAGATGCATTGTGGATGTCATTTGATGATTTGTTTTGGAAACGTAAATTCAATGCTCAAATCTATCGTACTTCAGATAAGTTTGATCGCGAAATCGAAGACTATCGTTTTGGTGTAGATGCACTTAGAGAAGCAGAAAAAATTAAAGGTGAAATACGCAAATGGGAACACGATGTGTGGAACTATTAAAAGAAATATATTATAATGAAACCCCTAAGAATTCTTAGGGGTTTTTTATTTTTGCTTTATGAAGTGGATCGGAAGTCGTATCAGTTTTGAAGATACACCCAAAAGTACAACCGTAATTATTATACCAGAAAACAATGTGTTCATCAATATCTTAATGGGTTCTTGGCTTGGAATGTGGTTTTGTATTGGTTTTTATGTGGTTTGGTCTTTATTTGCACTGCAGTTAACTGAACAGGAAAGTGTATTTCTTTATGTCTTTATGGTTTTCTGGCTGTATTATGCTTTTCGAATTTCTAAATCATATTTCTGGCGCCTTTTCGGAAAAGAACTAATTAAGGTAAATGAAGATGCTTTCTATATTAAGAAATCGTTTTTGAAGTATGGAAAATCAGTACCCCATTATTTTGGGAATATAAAAGACTTTAAGTTTGAAATACCTGAGGTGCGTTCGATGCAGTCAGCATGGGAGTCATCTCCATGGATAAGTGGTGGTGAGCGTTTAAGCTTTGAGTATTTTGGAAAAGTAAAACAATTTGGTAGAAAGCTTAATAAAAAAGAGGCGCAGCTTCTTTTCAACCTTCTTAATAGCAAGATTAAACAATTTAGAAAAAAATAGATTATGTACGGAAAAATGAAAATTCACCTCGAAAATGAACTTTCTCAAATTGAGGAAAATGGTTTGCTAAAGAGAGAACGTATAATTACATCACCACAGGGTGCTCAAGTTTCTGTGAGTAATGGAGGAGACGTTGTGATTATGTGCGCAAACAATTATTTAGGATTGTCGTCACATCCAGAAGTGATACAGGCATCTAAAGATGCTTTGGATTCTCATGGTTATGGTATGTCATCTGTTCGATTTATATGTGGTACTCAGGATATTCATAAAGAGCTCGAGAATAAAATTGCTGATTTCTATGGAACCGAAGATACGATTCTCTATGCAGCTGCATTTGATGCCAATGGAGGGCTTTTTGAGCCTTTATTTACTGCTGAAGATGCGATCATATCAGATGAATTGAATCATGCCTCTATTATCGATGGGGTACGCCTATGCAAAGCGCAAAGATATCGATACAAGCATTCAGACATGTCTGACCTCGAAGAACAATTAAAAAAATCTCAAGACCAAAGATTCAGAATCATTGTCACTGATGGAGTGTTTTCGATGGATGGAGATATTGCCAAAATGGATGAGATTTGCGACTTAGCAGATAAGTATGATGCTTTGGTGATGACAGACGAGTGTCACTCAGCAGGTTTTATAGGAAAAACAGGACGAGGAGTTCCTGAGCACTGTGGAGTTTTAGATCGTGTCGATATAATAACGGGAACGTTAGGAAAGGCTCTAGGAGGAGCTATGGGCGGATATACTACAGGAAAGAAAGAAATTATTGAAATGCTTCGACAGAAATCAAGACCTTATCTTTTTTCCAATTCTTTAGCCCCATCAATTGTTGGAGCATCACTTAAAGTCTTTGATTTGCTTAGCTCTTCGACTGAATTAAGAGATCAATTGGAGGAAAACACCAGCTATTTTAAAGAAAAGATTATTGCAGCTGGATTTGACATTAAAAAAGGGGATTCTCCTATAGTACCGATTATGTTATACGATGCTGCTTTATCTCAAGAATTTGCAGATCGATTATTAAAAGAGGGTATATATGCCATAGGATTCTTTTATCCGGTAGTTGCTAAAGGAGCAGCACGTATTAGAACTCAAATTTCAGCCGCTCACTCTAAACAAGAACTTGATAAGGCCATTAGTGCATTTGTCAAAATAGGAAAAGAGCTTGATGTAATTTAGTAAAATGATTATATTTGGGTGACTAATTTTTATTGTGAAATTTTCTATTCAAAAATATCTCTCGGTTCTATACCTCCTTCTATTTGTATTTCAAATAGTTATGGTGTATTCATCTACAGTGAAGAATTTTTCGATTCATTCAGTTAATTATGTAAACGGTGAAAATCATAACACTGAAGATTCATCAGATGATGAAGACTTGGTTGACTTTGAAAATGACGATGAGAATGAAGACAATGAAGAGAATGAAGAACAAGAATTAGATGGAGAGACTGATTATATTGAAGATCTTAATCACTTGACCCTTTCTCAACATTCAGATCGCAGTTATTATTCATACTTTTTGTCAAAAAGTAGTTTAAAGAAAAAAGAACATTTTACCCCTCCAGAAGTTATAGTTTAAAAAAATAGCAATTCTTTTTTTAAACTTTTAAACTTTAACATGAAATCAAATATTTTTAAAAATTGGCAGTCTGATTTACCTGCAGGACTTGTCGTATTTTTGGTTGCCTTACCACTTTGCTTGGGGATAGGTCTTGCCTCGACCAGTGTAGATGGAATCGAGGGCTTACCTAATATCTTTTCGGGTATTATCTCAGGAATAATCGGGGGTCTACTCGTAGGAGTCTTGAGTGGTTCTAGACTTGGGGTTTCTGGCCCTGCAGCAGGATTAATAACCATTGTTCTTGCGGCATTTGTAACGCTAGGAAGCTATCAAGCATTTTTGGTTGCTGTTGTGATTTCTGGTGTTTTACAGATTGTTGCTGGATATGCCAAAGCTGGGATTGCTGCGAATTATGTTCCAACAGCGGTAATACGCGGAATGCTTGCCGCAATTGGGATTACTTTAATACTTAAGCAGCTTCCTCACCTCGTGGCTTATGATGCCGATTTTTTTGGTGATGATGCTTTTTTTCAAAGCGATGGTCATAATACATTTACGGAGATTTTTTACTCTTTTCGGGCTTTTCAACCAGGCGCGGTGATCATTGGAGCGGCTTCATTATTCATCCTTATTGCTTATGAAAAATTTAAACTTAGTAATACTAAATTATTCAAATTTATCCCCGGGGCTTTATTGGTGGTTTTATTTGGTTCGCTAATCAATATCCTTTTCCAACAATATTTTCCAACCCTTTTCTTAAGTGCAGAACATATGGTGAATTTGCCAGTGGCCAATTCGTTTAATGAATTTACTTCGTTTTTTACGTTTCCTGATTTCAGCTATTTATCAAATCCTAATGTCTATATCATTGGTTTTACAATTGCTTTGGTAGGAAGTCTTGAGACGATGCTATCAGTAGAGGCAACTGACAAGCTGGATCCAAAGAAAAAAAGAACTCCGACCAACAGAGAACTAAAAGCTCAAGGGGTCGGAAATATTTTAAGTGGAATGATTGGAGGTTTACCAATAACTCAAGTAATAGTGCGAAGTTCTGCAAATATTTCCTCAAAGGCAGAGTCAAAATTATCTGCAATTTTTCATGGTCTATTATTGTTTTTATCTGTTGTCTTTATTCCCGGAATTTTAAATTACATTCCCCTGGCAGCTTTGGCAGCTATATTATTATCTATTGGTTATAAACTCGCAAGAATTGAGCTATTTAAATCCATGTACAACCTAGGCTATGATCAATTCATTCCTTTTGTTACAACAATCTTAGGGGTATTGTTTACAGATTTATTAAGAGGGATTTTAATAGGTCTTTTTGTAGCGATTCTATTTTTACTAAAGAAGTATCTCAAGATTCATTTTAGTATGGAACAAAAGAAGGGGGTCACCAAATTGACCTTAAGTGAAAACGTTTCTTTTTTAAATAAGGCAGGAATGTTGGAAACACTCCGGGATTTACCAAATAATAGCAAGTTAATTATTGATGGGTCTTCAAATAAATACATCGACCAAGATGTCAAAGAAGTGATTCAAGAATTCAAAAATTTTAGAGCACCAGATAGAAATATTGAAGTGGAATTAATTAATCTCAATATTTCTTAAAATGAGGTGTGAGTATTAGCAATATATATGAAAAAGTTAAAATTATGTCAACAATAACAAAAGAAATGCAGGAAGGCATTTCACCAGATCAAGCAATAGAGATGTTGAAAGAAGGAAACCAAAGGTTTTTGAATAAAAATGAGATCTCTAGGGATTTACATGCACAAGTAAAGGCAACAAGTGGTGGTCAAAACCCTTATGCAGCAGTCTTAAGCTGTATTGATTCACGAGTACCTGTCGAATTGGCATTCGATCAAGGAATTGGTGATATCTTTAGTGCAAGAGTCGCGGGAAATATTATCAATGAGGACATTCTCGGGTCCATTGAGTATGCATGTGGTGTTGCAGGTTCAAAAGCGATTTTGGTTCTTGGGCATACCAAATGCGGTGCCGTTACTGCCGCATGTCAAGGTGTTGAACTTGGAAATATTACAGCTTTGTTGAGTAAAGTAAAACCTGCAATAAAAGAAGTTGAAGAACGCACTGGAGAAATTGAAGTAGAAGAAGTGACGAAATCAAACGTTCAGCAATCTATTGTTGAAATTCGAGAAAAAAGCACCCTACTATCTGATCTCGAAAAAGAAGGAAAGATTAAAATTGTTGGAGCTATTTATCATGTAGAAAACGGAATGGTTTCTTTCTTGTAAATTAAAATTTTCTGTTTTTAAAGGGGCTTATTTAATAAGCTCCTTTTTTATTTGCCTAAGTACAATCTTTTAGCTTCCATTGAGTCTTCCTCAATTCGTAAAACTGAGTCAATATTTGTTATATTTAACAAGTCTGTAAAGAACTAAGACATATGATGACCTTTATAAAACACATACTCTGCTTCCTATTTTTTTGTTTTTCATTAAATAGTACAGCTCAAGTAACTCTTTCGGGTAAGATAATTGATGATTATACGGGTGAACCAATGGACGGAGTGAAAGTCAAGGTGAAAGGTTTGAATGCTGGGGCTTTTACTGATGATAAAGGTGTTTTTACCGTTTCAATTCAAGCCGAGCTCCCTGTTACATTGATCAGCTCTTATTTGGGCTATGCTGATGTTGAGACTACGATTTCTAAAACATCTGACCCAATACTGATTCGTTTATCAACGGATAAAACGTTAAACCTAGAAGAGGTTAACGTAAGAAGCTTTGCTAGCGATAAAGAAAAAGAATCGGCATTATCTATCGAAACCATGTCTTTGAGTGATATACAGCAAACGCCATCTACAGACTTTTATGAGGGGTTAAGCCATATGAAGGGTGTGGATTTGACATCAGCAAGCCTTGGCTTTAAGGTTGTGAATACAAGAGGTTTTAACAGTACCTCTCCGGTAAGAACCCTTCAAATTATTGATGGTGTCGATAATGCTTCTCCAGGATTAAACTTTGCCTTAGGAAATTTTTTAGGTGCCTCAGAACTGGATTTGATGAAAGTTGAAGTGATCTCAGGTGCGAGTTCTGCTTTTTTTGGGCCAAACGCCTTTAACGGTGTAATCAGTATGTACACTAAAAACCCTTTTAAATTTCAAGGGTTTAGTGCGAGTGTAAAAGGTGGGGAGCGATTACTTAATGAGTATTCGTTTCGATACGCCAAAGCTTTTCAAAACAAAGCGGGAGAGGACAAATTCGCTTTCAAGGTTAATTTTTCCTATTTGTCTGCCAATGATTGGGAAGCCAACAATTCAAGTCCTGTCGAGGGTTTGGATACGGATCGGAACAATCCTGGAGGATACGATGCGGTGAATAAATATGGAGATGAAAATTTATCACCAAATATCAATAATGCGTTAGACAATCAAGCAAAATGGCAAACTCCTGGTTTAGGCCGTTGGCACAGAACAGGTTACTGGGAGAGAGACATCGTTGATTACGACACAAAGAACTTAAAGGCATCTGCGGCACTTCATTATCTGATTAACCCTGATTTAGAGGTAGTTCTAGCTTCAAATTTTGGAACAGGAACAACGGTTTATCAAGGTGATAATAGATTTAGTTTAAAAGACATTTTATTTTTTCAAAACAGATTAGAACTAAGAAAGAAGAATGACTTTTTTATAAGGGCATACGCGACAAATGAGGACGCCGGAAATTCTTATGATGCAGTTTTGACAGCATTTCTTTTACAGGATGCGGCTGGTGAAGATTGGGACTGGAGTGAAAGGTATCGTCAATATTGGTCTTCAAATGTAGTTGATCGGGTAAGAGCTTTGGATGAAAACGTAGTTTGGGAACCACAATTAGGAGTCCCATTTGACATCGATGCTATTGATGCGGTTGTTTCTGCCAATCCTGACTCCATGTATGTTTGGCATCAGGAAGCAGCAAATTACGCAAACAGCGAATACGAAAATTGGAGTATGTCAGATTTCTATGAACCAGGAACGGTACGATTTGATTCTCTTTTAAATGACATAACAAGTAAAACCTCTTTTTTAGAAGGCGGGTCAAGGATTCAAGATCAATCAGCTTTGTATCATTTGCATGGAGAAAAAATATTTGATACCGATTTCGCGAAGATTACTATTGGTGGTAATGGACGAATTTATAACCCGAGATCTCAAGGTTCTTTATTTAGTGATACAAATGGAGTAAGAATTGTAAATAAAGAATTTGGAGTATATGGCGGTATTGAAAAAAAGTTTGATGATGAAAAATGGATAGCAAAAGCGACTATTCGTCTTGACAAAAACGAGAATTTTAATTTTTTACCATCACCTGCAGTCTCATTAATTTGGCAACCGAACAAAAAGCACACTTTGCGAGGAACTTTTTCAGCTGCCATTAGAAACCCAACTTTGCTCAATCAATACATGTATTACAATGTCGGTAGGGCCAAGCTGGTCGGAAATATTGAAGGATATGATTCATTGGTGACCATCGAATCATTAAGGGATTTCTATTATTCTGAAAATGCAGACACCCTTGATTATTTTAGTTTGGACCCGATTGAACCTGAAAAAGTAAAGTGTATCGAATTCGGTTATCGGGGCGTTCTTTTCGATAACATGTATTTAGACATGAATTACTATTTCAATTTCTACACGAATTTTATTGGGTTTGTAAATGGCGCTGATATATTTGTTCAGCCTTTAGGAGGAGTCTACATAAAAGACGTATACCGTATCGCAACCAACTCAAAGGAAACAATTACGACACAGGGACTTTCCGTAGGACTCAATTATTATTTAGGAGACAATTACTCTATAAATGGTAATTATTCTTGGAATGTATTAAATAAACAATCCGATGATCCAATTATTCCTTCTTTCAATACGCCTGCAAATAAATTTAATATTGGATTTAAAGGGCGAGACCTCGCCATCAAAAAGTTTAAAGGAATAGGGTTCAATATCAATTACAAATGGATTCAAGGATTCATATATGAAGGATCTCCTCAATTTACAGGAAGTATTCCTACCTATGGTTTACTAGACGCTCAAGTAAATAAGCTTTTTGATAAACTGAATTTAACTTTAAAACTGGGGGCATCGAATGCTTTAAACAACCAAGTCATACAGGTATATGGAGGACCCTATGTAGGTCGCATGTTATACCTTTCCTTATCTTATGACTGGAAAGATAAATAATCAAAATTATTGAGTTCTGATTTTAATCTTTATCTTAGAGCAACTTAAAAAAGAAAACATGAAAAAAATACTTTTACCTTTTATTTGTCTATTTATTTGCTTTGGATCTTCTATTGCTCAAGTAAGATATATTGACGAAGTTTTTACTGAATTTACAGTAGATAGCTCAAATGTCTATGCCGAAAACCTTACGGTTCTTGCTGCAAATGCAACTCCTCCACAACCCTATCTTCCTACGGGACAATTTGGAATACCTGCTCTTGAAGTAGATGTTTATGAACCAGTTGGTGATACGGAAACAGAGAGACCATTGGTTATAGTGCTGCATACAGGAACTTTTGCACCTATCATTTATAATGGAAACCCAACAGGGTTGAGAGATGATTATGCTACGGCTGCCATGTGTCAAAGCTATGCCAAAAGAGGTTATGTAGCTGCAAATGTTGAATATCGTTTGGGATGGAATCCTGCAGCTCAAACTCAATCAGAAAGAGCAGCAAGTCTAATGAAAGCGGTTTATCGAGCGATTCAAGATACGAAGTCGGCGGTTCGATTCTTTAGAAATGATTATGAAAATGGAAATACTTGGGGTATTGATACTTCTCGAATTATTCTTTCTGGTCAAGGCTCAGGAGGCTGGGTAGCACTTGGTTATGCAACTGTGGACAAGTTGGCGGAAATACAGTTGTCTAAATTTTTAGACTTATCTGATCCCGCTAACCCTGTTGCACTCATTGACACAGCTGAAATCGGTGACTGGGACGGTTACGGAGGACTTTACAATGTGGAAAGCAACCTAGGTTATTCAAATGACATCCATATGGTATGTAGTATGGGCGGTGGAATTGGAGACTTGAGCTGGCTAGAAGCCGGAGATGTTCCTATGTGTGCTGTTCATTGTCCTACTGATCCAGTTGCAATCTATACTACTGGAGATGTTGCGGTTGCGGCAGCTGGTGTAATCACCACAGATATTTCTGGGAGCTACGATGTAATGACGAAAGCAAATAGTTTAGGGAATAATGACGTATTAGATCCAATAAATGCTGGAGGAGATGCATACACATTGGCAGCGCAAGCGGCGTCTGCGAATGCTCAAGGAATGTCAGATTATGGAGGTACAGTTGTTGGAGCTCCAGTAGATAATGTATTCCCGTTTGTAACTCAAAATCCATTTGAGGCTTCTCCATGGGATTTATGGGATTCTACCACTACAGTTTATATAGCTTCTGTCGTACTGGGATTGCCAGCACAAGCGGGTATCGATGCCCACATGTCGGCAATAGCACAAAATCCGGACATGAGTCCAGTAAAAGCCAATGCTTATATAGATTCAACAATGGGTTATTTTTGTAGAAGAATTGTTAGAGCAACAAACCTAGATGGTCAGAACAGTATTGACGAAATGAGTCAATTGGAAAGCTCAATAGATATTTATCCTAATCCAGCAACACAATCATTAACGATTGGTTCTAAAGAAGGATTAATAAATACCATCGAAATGTATTCGGCAACAGGCGAATTGGTCAGAATTGCTTCAAATCTTTCTTCAAATAAAATTTTACTTAGTAACTTAAATTTGAAAGAGGGTCTTTACATGTGTACTGTTGAAATCAATGGTCAACGAGTAACAAAAAGAGTGGTTATTCAATAAGACTTTAATGTACTTATAATTAAAAGCGCTTTTCGGAGCGCTTTTTTGTGTACCTTTTAAATTGACTATAATCATCAAACAAATGAAGAAAATTTTTTTAATCTTACTGGTCCTTACTTTTGGTCTACATCAATCAATACAAGCACAAGTGATTACATGCGTTCCATGTGATCAGTTAGGTATGGTTGTAAATGTTGGTTCTCAAGAAACGGCTATCAGTATTTACCATTCAGGTCAATACATGACGCACCCCCAATCAGAAAATATCTTTATGTGGGAGTTTACAGACCAACAAGGAAATATAGTACATCAAGACACTTTAGTTGATGAATCAACGATAACATTTGGTCATACTTGGTCACTTATTGATACCATTAATGTCACAGTACATTTTGTAAATGATTCGGCTAATTTGGATGAATGGTATATTAATCAAGGTTTGTCGCCAAATGGCAATTCAATTAACTGTCTTTTTGAGGACCAAATATATTGGGAGACAGGAGCTAATACTCCATGGGGAAGTTGGACATTTGTTCATAACAACCCTGGTTTAACCTTAGGAATTGACGAATTAGAAATTAACCCCTTATATGATAATAAAATATATGATATGCTTGGGAGAGAATTAAAAGAAGCTCCTATTGGTCAACCTTACGTTCAGAATGGGAAAAAGAGGTTAAAACTTAATTGAGGACCAAAGAATGTTCTAAATCATTATGAATATTTTGAAATTAAAGAAACAAAGTATCATTGATTCTAAGTGCTATTAAAATTTCTAACGCAAAT
>Ga0209251_1003410_pt1 | contig 10426 bp, 8 predicted proteins | sample SaaInlV_100m_DNA_6_FD_184665 | JGI IMG/M metagenome (GOLD analysis project Ga0209251, IMG submission 184665) | Marine microbial communities from expanding oxygen minimum zones in the Saanich Inlet - Saanich Inlet SI073_LV_10m_DNA (SPAdes) (version 2) | ecosystem: Environmental > Aquatic > Marine...
GTTTATTGTTGCTGTGTGTGGGGATATCATGACGATGCCTGGGTTGCCAAGGAGACCAGCTGCTGAAATGATAGGTATTAGTGATGCTGGCGAAGTTGAGGGGCTATTTTAATCAGATTTGATACTGGTGCGAATTATGCAAATCTAATATGGAATGAAGTATGAATGATACGGTAAGTCATACCCAAAATTATGACCAAAATTATAATCCGGATAGGGTAGTGATAACTTCTTCAAGTAATCAAGATATCAAACGACTACGCTCATTGCATGAGCGTAAATATCGGAAGCAGACAGGCTGGTTTCTGGCAGAGGGTCTGCGCATTTGTACAGAAGCGTTGCAGCAAGGATTTGCCCCACAAAGATTGCTATATGAAGATGGCAGAGAGACAGACCCGTTAATTGCTAATTTAATTATCGCATGCGAGCAGGCTGGGGGAAGGGTATTACCTGTAACCCGTTCCTTGCTAGTTAAAGTAAGCAATAAGGATAATCCGCAAACAGTTATTGGCGCCTATCAACAATTTACAACACCCTTATCTGATATTTTAGCATCTGATGTTACATGCTGGGTTGCGCTTGATAGGATACGTGATCCTGGGAATTTAGGCACCATCATTCGCACGATTGATGCGGTAGCAGCTGATGGTATTATTTTAATAGATGACTGTACAGACCCATTTTCCGTAGAATCAGTTAGAGCCTCTATGGGCGCAATTTTTACACTTAAAATTAGCGTTTGTTCTAGTGATGAGTTTCTCATTTTTAAACAAAATTTTAGCGGAGATGTAATTGGAACAGCATTGCAATCTAGCTCAGATTATAAACAAGCCAACTGGCGCAGTCCGTGTATTATTCTGATGGGTAACGAGCAAGCAGGATTGCCTGCGACGCTAAGAAATGCCTGTGACCAGCTTATATCAATGCCAATGCTTGGTCGTTCAGATAGTCTTAATCTGTCTGTTGCAACTGGGATTGCTTTATATGAATACTTACGGCACCAACCTAGTTAAAAACCAGACCATCTTGCATAAATGGCTTGTCCAATCGCTCTTGGTGGCTTTTCTGATATCTGCTGATTTTCAATAATAGCTATTTCACCAGATGCTAATTGCCCGCCGAGACCTGCAAGATTATCTGCCATAGCAGAATGAACAGAAATAACAGACATTCTAACAGCATAAATAGTCGCAACCAGAAATAAGGGTGTGTCTGATAATAAGTGTCGGCATGATTTTAATAAAGAAGGCAGGTCCTGATGTAGTTGCCAAATTTCATTTTTGGGACCTCTGCCATATTTTGGTGGATCAAGAATGATACCATCATAAGTCTTATTCCGCCTTAATTCGCGCTGAACAAACTGTAAGGCATCTTCAGTTATAAAACGAATAGGGGCATTTTCAAGCTTGCTAAGTGACCTATTATCAAATGCTAGCTGAATGGCTTTTTTGCTTGCATCTATGTGGGTTACTTCAGCACCTGCTTTTGCGGCATGAAGACTTGCAATACCAGAATAAGCAAACAGATTTAATAATCTTGGGGGGCGTTGATGAATTTTGATAAACTCTTTAATCTTAGCTGCGCACCATTGCCAGTGGACGGATTGTTCTGGGAAAAAACCCAGATGTCTAAAAGCCGTAGGCATCGCAAAGAAATGAATATCTTCAAACTGCATTTGCCAGCTTTCAGGAAGTGATTCAACAAGCTGCCAGCTGCCGCCCTTATCACTATCCTGACCAGATGTAAGAAAATGACCGTCTGCGTTATCCCAATCAGATTGCGGCAATCGCGGAGACCATAAAGCTTGCGCTTCTGGTCTTACAAATTGATATGGTCCAAATTGCTCTAACTTCTGGCCATTGCCAGAATCAATTAAGTGATAATCGCGCCATCCATTTGGATAGAGTTGTTGTGAGAATTCTGAATAATGTAGTTTCATGAACCGCATATTGACGATTAAACGAGCTGCTGACAAGCCCAATAGTGCCCTTATGATACCTATGGAATAAATTTTTAGTTTAAGACATAATGGAGCTGTGATGAAGAATTTTTTTTAATTCATTTTTAGATTAAAGTTTTTGTCTTACATAAATTTGGGAGCTTGCATGGACGCTGTGGACAAAAAGATTTTGGATATATTGCAGAAAGATTCTGCCCAGCCAGTAGCTGATATTGCTCGTAAGGTTGGTTTGTCTGTCACGCCATGCTGGCGCCGGATACAAAGGCTTGAGGAAGATGGTATAATCAAGGCGCGTGTAGCTTTGCTAGATGCAGACAAGTTAGGTCTTGGGATGTCTGTTTTTGTTGCTCTTAAAATTGCCGAACATTCATCAGATTGGTTACATAATTTTGCAACAAAAATTTCTGAATATGAAGAAGTTGTTGAGTTTTATAGAATGTCAGGAGAAGTTGATTATTTGCTTCGAGTGGTTGTAAAAAATATGGCAGCCTATGATGCATTTTATAAAAAACTAATTACAGAAGTGTCATTAAAAGATGTTAGTTCTTCTTTTGCGATGGAAGAAATTAAAAACTCAACGTCACTTCCTATCAATCAGAATTAAAATGCTTAACTCTGATGCGTAATATTCAAAATAATGGATAGTAAGTTTTTAATAAAGGCATTCTGTGAAAATCGTTCCTCTGCCAGAGTATTTTTTGCTTTTGTCTGATACTCACCTAATTTGTTTGGGTTTCTAATTAGCATTTTTATATGAGATGCTATTTGATGGCTATCAGCAGGTTCGAAAAAAAGCGCATTTTCATCACCCTGGCAAATCCACATTGGCCCATTTGTTTTAGAAGTGACGATTGCCACGCCATATTGCATCACCTCTGGCAAAACATAACCATATGGCTCATCTAAAGAAGGAAGACAAAAAACGTCCAAGTTAGAGGCAAATTTATTGATATCTGTCCAACCAATAAATCGAATGGGGTTTCCTTTGTTTTCAGCATATTGATGAAGGTGTTTAGATAATGGACCATCGCCTGCAAGCAAGAATTTAATTTCTGGATATTCAGAACGCACATCAGCAGCAGCATCAATAAATGACTGAAACCCTTTTTTCTCAACGAACCTGCCAGCTGCCCCTACGGTTTTTAGCTGACTTGCTCGCCCCTTGTTACTTGGCATTTCGGCTTCTGCCCTTGGCTCAAAATAATGAGGTAATAAATGAATGGTATCGCTATTTCGGCCGATATTTTTTGCCTTTTTTACCGCATTTGGTGTGAGGCAAATAAGATGGTGTGACCCCATAAATTGCTCTGGTTTATCATTATGGCAAATACCGATTATGATATCACAATATTTTCGAATGCTGGCGCACATAAAGCCGTTATGAACAAGACCTAAGGTAAAGGATTGTTTTTGAAGTGCGCTAATAGGTAAATAGGGCGCTCGCCTTATCAGCATTTTTTGCAGAGGGGACATTTTGATAAAACAAGTATTTGCGTAGCTGTTATCTGATGCTAATTTAGTTGGCATAAAACAAGAATTGTCAAATTCTGGAAGGTCTCCTAAAGCATCAAGATAGGCTGAAAACGCCCTTTGAATTCCTCCTGGTTTATTATCACTTGTCACATGAAGAATTTTCATCAACCTATCCAATCTATGATTTATACATATAACAGCACAAGAATGATGGAAATGCCAAGTATTGCAATGCCAGCTACTTCAAAAATAGTTATTTTCTCTTTTAGAAAAAGCCAAGAAAATAAAATTGATATTACTAATTCTATTTGCCCAACTGCTCGTACTGCCCCGAGGTGAAACATTGCAAATGCGATAAACCAAGCAGCAGAGGAAATGGCAGCTGTAATACCAATAAAGATCCCAATACGCCAATTCTCAAGACATAGTTTTAACTGGGCTGGTTCCTTTAATAAAAGATAGGTGCCTAGGATGATGGTTTGAAACGAGATAGCGATGGCAGCTGTAAAGCTTGCATCTAACACCAAGACATCTCCACCAAGCAGCAAAGTTGCTTTGAAATAACAAATATTAGCAAGAGCTAAAGCAGATCCAGATCCAATTCCAAGAAGATGAGAAGAGGAGAAAAATAAATGTCTTCTGCCGCCATTAGCAAATTCTATTTTCTGGTAACTAACCAAAGCAATACCCACAAGCCCGATGAGGATAGCCATTATAAGAGAAATGCTTGCGGTATATCCAATTATTATTGCTTCTAAAATGGCTGTTTGAAGAATTTCAGTTTTTGATAAGGCAATTCCAATTGCATAATTGCGATGTTTAAACATCATGATTAGAAGAATCGTAAATGCAATCTGCAATATTCCACCGCCAGCAACACTTAAAATAAATAACGCATTCATGTGAGGCAGGGAGCTATTTGTTTGAATGCAAACAGCAAAGGTCCATAGCCAGGCGAATGCAATGCCATAAATAAAGCGGCTGAAACTGGCGCCTAATTCACCTGTGCGAGGCACTAAAATCTTTTGGCAAACTGTACGTAAAGATTGTGCAGTTGCCCCGATTATAGCAAGTATAGCCCAAATTTCCATGTTGATGGTCTAATCTAAAAACAGAGATAAATCTATGTTTTAGATGATTTTCTCAGGTGATTTTCTCAGGTGAATTTTTTAGGTGATTTTCTTTTAGATGTGATTGACGCACTACTTAGGTCTAGCACTCTTGATGTTTCCTGATTTTTATCTGAAATAATCTCTTTGACTACATTCCCAATATTATCTTTCACAAGATTATTTAATGTAAATTCAATAAACTGTTTCAACTCATCCGATAGGGTTTGATTGGAGTTACTGCTTGCCAATTCCCTGTGCATTTCAGTTTTGGGTTTGATAGATGAATTACGGCTTGATATGTCCCCAGTTGCGATTGAAACAGCTTGCCTTATATCTTGCATTAGGCTGTCAACATGGGAAGGTTCAGAATGGTTTTTACTAACCTTATCTTTGTGTTTATAGTCATTTGTATCTTTAAGGGCAATTTTTTCTGATAACACAGCTATTTCTGCTTCTCTTAAAAGCAATTTTAACTGGTTTAGGTGATGCGTAATGATTAGTTTTTCTTCAAAAAGATGAGTTAGGGTAGAGATATATGTTTTATCAATTCCCAATCTTTGCAGCAACATATCGTCAATAATACCATTTTTTGAGGTTAAGGCTTCTATAGTTGCAATATTGCGCAATGATTTTAAGCTATCCAAAAGGGGGTTATTATCTCTCATCATTAACTCTCAAACTTATCAGTCAGAATATTATGATAAGGTGATTCATTCATTTTGACTAGATTGAATATAGTATTTTTGCACGCTGCATCTGTATTGTTGTTATATCCAGCTATTTAATTTATATTTCAGCTAAGTGTTTAATTGTGTAAATCGTAAAAAATTGGGGGCATAGATGTCATTTCTAGCAAAGATGGTTGCTTGGCATGAAAAAATATTTGAAAATCGCTGGTTTACGCAAAGAGTGACATTGGTAACCATTGCCCTTGCTCTTTTATTGGGCGCAGTAGCGAGCTATATGAATTTTCAAGCAAGGCACATTAATTGGCAGATGTGGACTCAAAATAAGGCAGAGTTTTTTGTAGAGGATACCCCCCTTTTTACGACAATGGATGCTGGATATTTTCTTGGCATAGCAGGCTATCTAAAATCAGGTAAAACGGTAGAAGATTATCAAGCTCTTCGGGTATATCCTGAAAACCTGAATGAAAATCAACCTCTCAATACGCAAAGTAGGTCAGCACCCTTATTATCAAAAACCATTGCTTATTTTGCCGAAGATGCCTCGCCACAATCTTTGCTCACAGCTGGCAATAAAATTCTTCCCTACACAGCTGTGATAACAGTAATTGCAATATTTATAGCATTTGCGGTGACTGGCTACTGGTTGGAAGCATCGGTTGCAGCAGCGGGAGGCGGCTTATCTCTTGCTTATTATTGGCGCTCGTCTATGGGCAGAATAGATACAGATCAGCTGAATCTGGGTTTTATGTATTTTATGTTTGCTATGGTTATGTGCGCTGGTAAGGCAAAAAACGTAAAATATGGCTTATTATTTACAATTATTGCAGGGATTACAGCACATTTATTCATGTATTGGTATGGCAAAGCTGAACTAATCATAATGGCTGCAATCGCATTATTCTGGTTACTGCTTGTCCTTTCACGAGATTGGCGACGGTATTTAGGGTTTACTATCCTATTTCTTCTGATTTCAGGCGTTGGTTTAATAAATCCATTTGATTCAATATATCTTCGAACGGGTCTGGATTTTGATAATTTTATTTTTAGTAATGTGATTTCGACTGTTACAGAAGCATCACGCGTGGATATTATGGAAATTTTCTATAGGATGACGGGTTCTGTTTTGATTAGCGTGATGTGTGTTTTTGGGATCTTATTATGGGCTTTCTGTCATCCAGTCATGGCAGTGGCATATGCCCCACTTGCTGGATTTTTTGTACTAAACATGTTTATTGGAAACAGAGCTGCTTTTTATTCTGCTCCTTTTTTCTGGTTTGGCGCAGCCTATTTAGCAGTGCTAGTAACCAAAATGATTATTTATCAAGTTTCAGCCCAATTTGAGAACTCCAAACATTTTATCACCAGTATTCTATCTCCTGCAGCATCGTTTGGGGTATGCGCGATATTACTTATATTAGTGTGGCTTGCAGGACCAGCCTATCAGCTTGCAAAACCATCTATTCCAGCCCCTGTAATTAAGGCGATGCTCTTTTTAAATCAGACAGAGATACAATCAGAGAAAAGTGTTGTTGCTAGCTGGTGGGATTATGGATATGCCTCTATGTTGTTTAATAATCTGCCAACATTCACCGACCCTGGCTCACATGGGGGTAAATCAAATTATTTTATTGCAGACGCGTTATTAGCAGATAATCAAGCATATACCGCTGATATACTTCGTTTTCTTGCCCGTGGCGGTCTGGATAGCTTAGATATGGCGGTTGCTAATAGCTCTGAGCTTAGAAAAAAAATCCTTGCTGATAGAAGCAAGCAAGCGCCAGCAGTATATTTTATGCTTACAGATCAGATGACAAGTTGGATGCCCTCTATATCAAAAATAGGAAAGTGGGATATTGATTTAGGGGCGCCCATGCGGATTGAGGGTAATAATTTAGGTCAGCCTCTCTCTTATAATTTTGTTTCCTGTGCTGATACAACCACACCTGGAATTGTAAGATGTAATAATTCGCCAGTAGATTTAAGAGAGGGTATGATAGATAACAAACCTGTTTTAAGTATGGTAAGTGAAACACGGGGAGGTAGATTTTTTGGGGGCAAACGCTTCAGAGATAATGCCTTAAATATGGTGCAAATCATGAAAGATAGTGAAGGAAAATCAACAAGAGTGGCTATTTTGCATAAAGAGCTTTTTTTAAGTAGCTATAATCAGATGTTTCATTTAGGCAGGTTTGATACTAAAAACTTTAAATTAATATATGACGGATATCCATTTGTTCGAATTTTTAAACTTCTCCCTGCATCCTAAATGGTATAGATAAATGCCTCAAAAAAAGGGCTTAAATTATTTAATAAAGAATATCTAAAACAGAAACCAAACATATGGCCCCGTAGCTCATCAGGATAGAGCGCGAGATTCCTAATCCCGAGGTAACAGGTTCGAGTCCTGTCGGGGTCACCAATTAAAACATCTATTTGTGAAACTTTTATTAGTAGGTGATTGATATAAACATGTAATCAACTGGTGTTTACTTGCTCACAATTAACTTACAGGTTAGAAACTTAATTGATTTAATTGTATTTAATGGTTTAGCACTTATATCTATATCAACATTCTATAATTTTTTATTATTCTAGAACAATCTAATGTTATTAGAAAATATCAGAAATAGGTGAGGATATGGATTTTTTTAATGACTTTGATATTTCTTTTTTAGAAACTAACAGAGGGATAATAAGGTATAGAAAAGCAGGGAATGGCCCTCCTCTACTAATGCTTCACGGTAATCCACAAACCCATGCAATGTGGCATAAAGTAGCTCCCAATTTAATTGAAGATTACACTGTTATTTGTCCTGATATTCCTGGTTATGGAAAATCGTTTAAACCTAAATTATCGGCAAATCATGAAGAATATTCGAAAGTAAAAATGGCAAAAGATATTGAAGAGTTTATGAAGTTATTAAATTTCAAATCTTTTTATGTTTTAGCACATGATAGGGGAGCAAGGATTGCTCATCGTTTAGCATTAGATTTTCCTGATAAAGTGTTGAAAATGATTTTATTGGATATAATTCCAACAATTGAACATTTTGAAAGAGCAAACATGGATTTTGCTATGGGATATTATCACTGGTTTTGGCTTGCACAAAGAAATCCAATTCCTGAATCAGTAATTCAAAAAGCTCCGGAAGAGTGGTTTTATGCTCATACTTCAAGAGAAAAAAAAGACAGAGATTTTTTTGCCCCAAATGCATTAAGAGATTATCTTGAGTGTCTTAAAAATCCTAAAACTGTTGAAGCTATATGTGAAGATTATAGAGCAGCAGCTACTATAGATATTAAAGATGACAAGATCAGTAGAAATAATAATGTTAAAGTAAAAAGCCCAGTTATGGTTTTATGGGGAAAGAAAGGTAAAATTGAGCAATGGTATGACCCAATCTCTATTTGGAAAAAATATTGTTCTACGAAAGTGAAGGGTTTTGGTATTGACACAGGCCACTATCTCGCAGAAGAAGACCCAGAGGCAATAATAAAATGTGTTAGAAGTTTTTTAATATAATAGAAATTTAAAGGATTTAAATTTAGAATGACCGAGATAAATTATAACTTACCAGTTTGGGACCTTTCAGAAATTTATACTGATATTAAAGATCCTAAAATTAAAACTGACCTAAAAAAAATCAAAAATTCATCCGATGATTTTTTAAGAAAATGGAAAGGTAAGATAAAAGACTTAAATCCATCAGACTTTCTTTCATGTATAGAGACTTACCAGGAAATTTGTGAAAACATTCATAGAATAGGCACTCATAGTAGTCTTATTTTTGCAACAAACATGGAGGATGCAGAAATTTCAAGATATAATTCTTCTGTATCTGATGAATTTACAGAGATACTATCTTCTTTAATATTTTTTACATTAGAATTATCCAAAGTAGATGATAAGATAATAAAAGATTGGATGAGTGATACAAACTCCAATAAATGGGAACCGTATCTTAGAGTTTTAAGAAAAAGAAATCCATATCTCTTAGATCCTTTGGTAGAAGAAATACTAATTGAAAAATCTGCAACTGGAAGATCTGCATGGGTAAGGCTCTTTGATGAAACTTCAGCATCTCTTCGTTTCCCATTTAAAGAAAAGGAATTAAGTGAAGCTGAAATTTTAAATCTTTTATCTGATCCTGACCCAGATAACAGAAAAATAGCAGGGAAATCACTATCTTCTATATTAGAAAAAAACAAACGAATTTTTAGTATGATCCTAAATGTAATTTCAAGAGATAGATTTGTTGAGGATAATAAAAGAGGTTTTAAAGGTATTGTCTCCTCAAGAAATCTAGACAATGATGTTGAAGATGAGGTTGTAGATGCTTTAGTTAAAACAGTTGACGAAGCTATGCCTAAACTTACTCATAGATATTATAAATGGAAAGCAAAAGAGTTTGGTCAAAGCAAACTAGACTGGTGGGATAGAAATGCACCATTACCAGAAACATTAGAAAAATCAATAGAATGGGATGATGCCAAGAAGATAATTCTTGATTCATTTGCTTCCTTTCATCCTGAAATAAGTAATATTGCAGAATTATTTTTTAAAAATGGTTGGATTGACGCAAGTGTACGTCAAGGAAAAGCTTCAGGGGCATTTGCTCATCCATCGGTTCCTTCTCTACATCCATATATTTTAGTTAATTATCAAGGTAAAATCAGAGATGTAATGACATTAGCTCATGAACTTGGCCATGGGGTTCATCAAATTTTAGCAGCTAAAAATGGGTTATTAATGGCTGAAACGCCATTGACTCTTGCGGAAACTGCATCTGTTTTTGGTGAAATGTTAGTTTTTAGAAAATTATTAGATGAGAGCCCAATAGAACAAAAAAAGCAACTATTAGCAGGTAAGATAGAAGACATGTTAAATACAGTTGCAAGACAAATAGGCTTTCACCAATTTGAAGTTAAATTTCATGAAGCGAGAATAAAATCAGAGCTAACGCCAAATGAAATTAGTGATATTTGGATGGAAACTCAGTCTCATGCAGTTGGTCCATCTATAAACCTTAATAGTGATTATAGTGTTTTATGGGGATATATTCCTCACTTTGTTCATACCCCATTTTATGTTTATGCATATGCGTTTGGAGATAGTTTGGTTAACGCGCTTTGGCATTCATATCAAATGAGTGACAAAGAAAATTTTTCTAAAAAATATATCCAAATGTTGT
>Ga0209251_1003414_pt1 | contig 10416 bp, 14 predicted proteins | sample SaaInlV_100m_DNA_6_FD_184665 | JGI IMG/M metagenome (GOLD analysis project Ga0209251, IMG submission 184665) | Marine microbial communities from expanding oxygen minimum zones in the Saanich Inlet - Saanich Inlet SI073_LV_10m_DNA (SPAdes) (version 2) | ecosystem: Environmental > Aquatic > Marine...
TGTTATCATCTTGATAAAATTGCTGGTCAAATTAAAGATAGTGGTTTAGACGGAATAAACATCAGTATTGACAGTTTAAACAGAGAAACCTTTAAAAAAATAACAAGTCATGACCGACTACCAGAAATACTAAAAGGAATTGAAAATTTACAAAAACTTAATTTTAAAAATATAAAAATAAACGCTGTTTTACTAAAAGGTATTAATGATAGTGAAAATGATTTTAATCAATGGGCAAACTTTATTAAACAAAATGAAATTGATTTTAGATATATAGAATTAATGCAGACAGGAGATAACTTGGATTATTTTAAAAAATATCATGTGCCAGCTACAAAGTTTGTTGATTATTTGAATAATAATAATTGGCTCTTTCAAACTTTAGGAAGGGATGCAGGTCCATCAAAAAATTATTTAAATCTAGAATTTAAGGGAAAATTTGGAGTTATCGCTCCCTACTCCAAGGATTTTTGTAAAAGTTGTAACAGATTAAGAATAACTGCAAAAGGTGATTTAAGATTATGTTTGTTTGGAAATACAGGAATAAACATAAGACATTTGATGCAAAAAGATGAACAATTAGAAGAATTAAAAGATTTAATTCTAAAACAATTAAACTTTAAAAAAGCATCTCATCACTTAGAGCTTGGGGAAACGGGTTTAATGAAAAATTTATCTACAACAGGTGGTTAAATGACAAAATTAAAGATAATAAATCAAAAAGAACTAAAAGATTGGGCAAAAGAAATTTTTAAAAAAAATTCTTTTAATATGGTTGATGTTTCTTCAAAAAAAGAAACTTTTAGAAGAGCACTCGCATCTGGAAAAATTTATGTTGGTAAAGAAGTTTTTGATTTAATTAAAAATAAAAAGATGCCAAAAGGAGATCCTGTTACATTAGCAGAAATATCAGCAGTTTTAGGTGTTAAAAAAACTAGTGAATTAATTCCTTTGTGTCACCCACTTCCAATTGACCATACAGCAACCAAAATCATAATGAACGAGGTTGATAATTCATTAGAAGTTTTTTGTGTAGTTTCAGCAGTAGCTAAAACTGGAGTTGAAATGGAAGCTATTATGGGTGTTAACGCTGCATTAATAACTATTTATGATTTAAGTAAAATTGTTAACCCACATCTTAAAATCGATAATGTTAAATTACTAATTAAAGAAGGTGGCAAGAGTGGATTATGGACTAATCCAGATGGTTTGCCTAGGTTTTTAAAAGATATTTTTTAAATTTAATGAAAATTAAATTAGAATTATTTGGTGCAAGTAGAGATTTTAGTGAAAAAAATTATCTTGAACTTGAAGTTCAAGATAAAGCTTCAATTAACAATTTACGAGATATAATCATTCAATATCTTAATAAAAATTTCAAAGGAAACAAAAATTTTATCAAAATTGTAAAATCTTCAGCATTTTGTTCTGAAAATAATCAAATAATTAGCGACAATTATAAAATCACAAAAGATCAAAAGATTGCTATTATACCTCCTATTGGAGGGGGTTAATGATTCACGCAAAAATAGTAGATTCTAAAAAAGAAAAAATTCTCATTTTAAATGCTGAGAAGTTTATTAGTAATTCAAAATTTGGAGCTTCAATTTATTTTTTAGGAAGTGTTAGAAACATTAATGATAACAAGAAAGTTACAGGCATTACTTATGATAGCCATGATGAAATGGTTATTAAAAGTTTTGAAGAAATTTATAATGAAGCTGATCAAAAACTAAATATTAAAGATAAATCTGTATTTATTGAACATGCCAAAGGGTATCTTAAATTAGGTGAAACAAGCATTATTATCGCAGTTGCTTGTAAGCATCGTGATCAAGCTTATGTCTTATCAAGATTTATTATAGAAGAAATTAAAAAAAAATCTCCTATTTGGAAGAAAGAACATTATGAAAATGATGAAAGTGCTTGGTTAAAAGGAAATCCATTTATAAATGAAAAAGTTTAGACTTTCAGAAATTACTCCAGAAAAAATTTACAATAAAAGAAGATCTTTTATTAAATCTATGGGTTGTGGACTTGGAGCTTTAACTATGAGCTCTGTACCTTTAATTAATAATGTAAAAGCTAATACAAATTTAAATAAACCAACATCTTATAAAGATATAACCACTTATAATAATTATTATGAATTTGGTACAAGTAAAAGTGATCCTTATAGAAAATCTAAAGATTTTATTACAAAACCTTGGAGTGTTAAAATTGAGGGTGAAGTAGAAAAATCATTAGAGTTACCAATAGAAGAAATTTTAGCTATACCCTCTGAAGAAAGAGTTTTGAAACTAAGATGTGTTGAGGGTTGGTCTATGGTTATTCCATGGTTGGGTTTTTCTTTAAGTGAATTACTTAATAAAGTTAAAATTAAACCTAGTGCTAAATATGTTGAATTTGAAACAGATTATAATCCAGAAGAGATGGTTGGTCAGAGATATCCGATTTTAAATTGGCCATACATCGAAGGTTTAAGAATAGATGAAGCGATGCATCCACTAACAACTGTTGTCACTGGTTTGTATGGTAAATCTTTACCAAATCAAAATGGTGCGCCTTTAAGAATATTTATACCTTGGAAGTATGGATTTAAAAGCGCAAAAGCAATCGTTAAAATTAGATTAGTTAAAAAAATGCCTAACTCAGCTTGGATGAATGCATCTCCAAGGGAGTATGGTTTTTATTCTAATGTAAATCCAGAAGTTGATCATCCAAGATGGTCTCAAGCAACCGAGAGAATAATTGGAGAAGGTATTTTAGCGCCTAGGGTAAAAACTTTGATGTTTAATGGTTATGGAGATGAAGTTGCTCATCTTTATTTGGGTATGGATTTAAAAAAGAATTACTAAAAAATATTGAAAAATTATTTAAAAATTGCAGTTTTTTTTATTTCCTTATGGCCGATTTACATAATCACTTATCAAATATTTTATAATAAATTAGGGCCAGAACCTGTTGATAGAATTATAAATCATTTTGGTGAATGGACTTTAATTTTTATACTTTTAACTCTTTCAATGACACCTCTAAGAAAAATTACTAATTCTTTAGAGTGGATAAAGTTTAGAAGAATGCTTGGTCTATTTGCATTTTTTTATGCTTCAATCCACATGTTAAGTTATGTCGGTCTTGATTATAGGTTTAATTTTGAACCATTAATCAATGATGTTTTAAAGAAAAAATTTGTTTTCATAGGTTTTTCTGCTTGGCTCTTATTAATTCCTCTAGCAATAACATCATCAGATAGAATGGTAAAAATTTTGAAAAAAAATTGGAAAAAGTTACACAGATTAATTTATTTAATATCAATTTTTGGAGTACTACATTTAATTTGGTTATCAAAAACTATATTCTTTAAACCTTTAATATTTTTATTAATCTTAATAATTCTTTTACTTTTTAGGATAAATTTAAATAAATCAGGTTCTAAAATCTAAAATTTTATCAAAATCTTTAAAAGCTTTTATATTAGTTGTTTTAATAAAATTGGTATTCTTGTTTAATCTTTTAACCATAAATTTTGCCCCAACATGCCCTTTAATTTTTTTAAATTTGTTAAGAACTGAAATATCAAATCCAATGGGGTTCCCTACTCTATTTCTAAATTTTAAAGCATGAACCAAATCTTTTCTTTTTTTAATTGAGCTACAAATCTTATTAATATCTTTAGTTTTGATAAATGGCATATCTGATTGAACAATGATGAAGCCTTTGTCTTGTTTTGAAACCTTTTTAAGCCCAGTTTTTATCGAAGAAGCCATACCTTTTTTATAATTTTTATTTGTAACAAAAATAAACTTTTTTTTTTTTCTTATAACTTTTTTTACCTCTTTGTTTTGATAACCCAAAACAATTATAATTTTATTTACCTTGCTTTTATTTAATGAATTTAAAGAAAAATTAATTAATGGTTTCTTTTTATATAGTTTTAATAGTTTATTTTCTGCTCCAAGTCTTTTTGATTGTCCTGCAGCTAATAAAATAGCTTTAATCATTTTTTGTATGTTTCTGAAACAAGTTGAGCAATTATTGATAAAGCTATTTCAGGTGCTGACTTTCCACCCAATTTAATTCCTATAGGTCCATGAATTGAATTTATTTGCTCATCACTAAATCCAGACTCTTTTAATCTTTCACATCTATTTGTGTGAGTTTTTTTACTACCAAGTGCCCCTATGTAATAAAATTTTTTATTTAACGCATGTTGCAATGCTGGATCATCTATTTTTGGATCATGTGTTAAAGCTATAAGTGCAGTGTTTTCATTTGTTTCTATTTCTTTAAAAGCTTCATGTGGCCACTTATTAATTATATTCATATCGGGAAATCTTTGTTCGGAAGCAAAGTAACCTCTTGGATCAATAATAGAAATTTCAAAATTTAAACTTTTAGCAAAATCTGTAAGGTATTGAGCTATATGAACTGCTCCTACTACAATCACTTTAATTGGTCTTATATAAGTCTCAATAAATATTTCTGTTCCCTCAATCACTCCATTTTTTTTAGATTTATAAAAATCATTAATTTGAGTTGAATATTTTTCTAATTCTTTACTTAAAGATTTATTTTTTTCAAAAATTTCACTTTCACCTGTTGTAAGATTGGTAACAATAGCAAATTCAGATTTGTTTTCTTTTTTACTTATAATTGATTTTAAAGTTTCAATTTTCATTAGTTTATTTGTTCTAAATAAACAGCAATTTCACCACCACATGCAAGTCCAACTTCCCAAGCACTTTCATTAGAAACTTTAAATTCTATTTTTTTACAAGGTTTATTGTCTTTAATTAACCCAATACATTCTCTTACAACTGCTGATTCAACACATCCTCCTGAAACTGAGCCAGAAAAATCGCCCTTATCATTTACAATCATTCTGCTGCCTGTTTGTCTTGGGGAGGAGCCCCATGTTTGAATAACTGTAGCTAAAACAACTTTTTGTTTAGCTTTAACCCAGTCGTGTGCTTCTTCTAAAATTTTTTCATCAAATGAGTTTTTCATTTGATGAAATATAGATCTTAACTAGCAAGCTTCAACAGCTTTTTTTGTATATAAAGAAACTAGATTAGCTCTATATTCAGATGATGCATGCATATCTGAATTCATTTCTGAGTGACCTAACTTCATACCTTCAATTGCTGATGAAGAAAAACTTGAAGATAATTTTTTTGATAAATCCTTATCAATATAAACACAAGATTTTGCACCAGTAACTGCAACATTTACTTCTTTTTTATACTTTGCAACAAAAACTCCAATAATAGCATATCTAGATGCTGGGTTTGGATGTTTTTGGTAATCAGCTTTTTCAGGAACTTCGAACTCAACAGCCTCAACAAGTTCACCTTGTTTTAATGCAGTTTCAAACATGTCTGCAAAAAACTTAGCAGCTGGAATTTTTCTACTGCTAGTGTGAATTACAGCATTAAGTGCCATACAAGCAGAAGGATAACAAGCAGAAGGATCATTATTTGAAATCGATCCACCAATAGTTCCTCTATTTCTTACTTGAGCATCCCCAATGTTTCCTGCCAATTTTGCAAGAGCTGGAATTGCTTTTTTAACTTCTTTTGAAGCTGCAACTTCTGCATGTTTGGTGGTTGCACCAATTGTTACAGATTTTCCATTTACTTTGATGCCTGATAATTTTTTAATACTTTTAATATCAATAACATCTTTATATGTTGCTAATCCCAATTTTAATGATGGGATAGTTGTCATGCCACCTGCTAAAAAAGCAGAGCTAGTTGATGCTAACTTTGAAGCTTCTTTAACATCTTTTGGTGTGTGATAATTAAATGTTTTCATAATTAACTTTCTATGCTGCTTTAGTGTTTGATTTTTTCATTGCCTTACAAGCTTTCCAAACTTTTTCAGCTGTTGCTGGCATTGAAATTTCTTGGCCCCCTAATGCATCAATTACTGCATTCATTACGGTTGGTGGTGAAGCGATTGCACCTGCTTCTCCACAACCTTTAACTCCTAATGGGTTTGATGTTGCGTGAGTACAAGTAAAACCTAAATTAAACTCTGGAAAGTTATCCGCTCTAGGCATTGTATAATCCATATAAGAAGCAGTCATTAACTGACCAGTTTCGTCATATTGAGTATTTTCATGTAAAGCTTGACCTATACCTTGGGCAATTCCTCCATGAACTTGTCCTTCAACAATATTTGGATTTACTATTCTTCCAAAATCATCAACCGCTGTGTATTTCTCTACTTTTACATCCCCAGTATCAGGATCAATTTCTACTTCACAAATATGTGAACCTGCTGGAAATGAAAAGTTTACTGGATCAAAGAATGAAGACTCAATTAAACCTGGTTCATCACCTTCTGGAATTGGTGATTTCATTTCATCTCTTTGTCCTGGTAAATAACAAGCAAAAGCAACTTCTCCAATTGTTTTTTTCTTATTAGATTTTAAAGCTACAAACTCTCCATCCTTGAATTCAATTTCATCTTCATTCACTTCAAGCATTTTAGCTGCAACCCTTTTACCTTTAGCTACAATTTTTTTACAAGCATTAACTATTGCAATACCTCCAACTGTTAATGATCTAGAACCATAAGTTCCCATACCAAAAGTACCTTTATCAGTGTCACCATGTACAACATCAATATTTTCCATTGGTACACCTAATTCATCTGCAGCAATTTGAGCAAATGTTGTTTGGTGACTTTGTCCATGACTGTGAGCACCAGTGAAAACTGATATTTGTCCTGTTGGATTAAATCTTACTTCTGCTGACTCCCATAGTCCAACACCACATCCTAATGACATAACTGCCGCTGATGGTGCAATACCACAAGCTTCAAAATAAGATGAAACACCTATTCCTCTAAGTTTTCCATTAGCTTCAGATTTTTTTCTTCTAGCTTCAAAACCAGCATAATCTGCCATTTGTTTAGCTTTTTCTAATCCAGCAACATAATCACCTGAGTCTACCGTGTGAACTAGTGTTTGTTTGAATGGAAATTCTTTTGGAAAATTTTTCATTCTTATTTCTGTTCTATCAATACCTAATTCCATTGCCGCTTTTTCTACTAATCTTTCAATTGTATAAGTTGCTTCTGGTCTTCCCGCACCTCTGTAAGCATCAACAGGAGCTGTATTAGTATAAATAGCTTTCACATTTGAATATGCAGCAGGAATTACATAAACACCTGTAGCACATGGTCCAAATAAATATGTTGGAGTAACTGTTCCAAAAACTCTTGCATAAGCTCCTAAATTTGCGATAGTTTCATTTTTAAAACCTAAAAACTTACCGTCATTAGTTACTGCCAGTTCTGCATGTGTAACATGATCTCTTCCATGAGTGTCTGTAAGAAAAGACTCTGTTCTTTCAGCTACCCATTTAATTGGTCTTTCAATTTTTTTTGATGCCCAACTACAAACGATCTCTTCATTGTAAACATTAATCTTAGATCCAAATCCACCACCAACGTCTGGGGCAACTACTCTCAATTTATTTTCTGGAGCAACACCACCAAATGCAGACATAACTAATCTAGATAGATGTGGGTTTTGACTTGTAGTATACAAAGTAATTTCCTCTGAAGCAGTATTATAATCTACAACACATGCTCTTGGTTCCATTGCGTTTGGAATTAATCTATTATTAATTAAATCAACTTTAATAATCTTATCAGCTTTAGCAAAAGCTTCATCTACAGCTTTTCTATCGCCTAACAACCAATCGTAACAAAGATTTTTATCAACACCATCATGAATAGCATCACTCTTCATAGCATCTGCTGGATTAGTTACTGCTTTTAAAACTTTGTAATCAATTTTTACCATGTCAGCTGCACTTTTGGCTTCATCTAAGCTTTCAGCAAAAACAACTGCTATAGGTTCTCCAACAAAATTTGCATTATCTTTTGCTAAAGGTGGATTTGCTGGAACTTTCATTTCACTTCCATCTTCACTTCTAATTGCCCATCCAGCAATTAATCCACCAATTTTATCATTAGCAATTTCTTCACCTGTTAAAATTTCCACTACACCAGATTCTTTTAAAGCTTTTGAAATATCTACTTTTTTAATTTTTGCTCTTGCATGAGGAGATCTGACAAATACAGCATATGTTTGATTGGCAATATTTATATCCGCTGTATATCTTCCTTTGCCTGTTAAAAATCTTGCGTCTTCTTTTCTTTCTACTCTTGAACCTACTAAACTAGACATATTTTCTCCTTTCAAATTACATCTTTGTAGCCGCTTCTTTAACTGCAGCGACTATGTTTTGGTAACCTGTACATCTACAAATATTACCTTCTAGCCATTCTCTAATTTCTTGATCGTTTGGATTTTTATTTGTTTTCAATAAATCAATAGCACTCATAACCATTCCTGGTGTGCAAAATCCACATTGTAATCCATGTGTTTTTTTAAATGCTTCTTGCATTGGATGAAGTTTACCATCTTTTGCCAAACCTTCTATAGTTGTGACTTTAGATCCATCAACATCTGCCACTAATGTTGAACAACTTTTTATAGATTTTCCATCAATATGTACAACACACGCACCACACTGACTGGTATCACAACCAATGTGTGTTCCTGTTAAATTTAAATTATCTCTCAAAAAAACCGATAATAGAGTATGGTCTGGAACTTCTTTAGCAATCTTCTTGCCATTAATCTCTAATGTAACTTTTGTCATCAAGCTGACTCCTTCCTAAATAAGATAATTACATCATAAGTAAAATAGAGAAGCAATTGTTAATTAGATTATAATTCTACCTCTGCGAGAATTCATTTATTATTTTTTAAGTAAAAATAAAATAAATAAGAATACCTGCTATTAAAATTGCAGATGAATAAATAAGAATTTTTTGACTTGGTTTTTTATGATTTATATTTTGATTATTAAAATTTTGTTCACCAACATTAATTGCTTCTTTTGATAAGTGTGGCTCTTTTGAAATTAATTCTGAAAATTTACCAAAGAAAACATCAGCCATTTTTTTAGCAGTCATATCAATTAATCTTGAGCCGATTTGGGCAATCTTTCCTCCAACATTGGCTTCTACTTCATAGATTAGTTTTGTTACATTATCCTGATCTTCTAACTTTACACTTGCTTCTCCTGAAGCAAATCCAACAGGGGAATTTCCTGAACCTGATATTTTATAACTGATAGGAGGGTTAAGCTCTTTTAGCTCGATATCACCTGTAAAAGTTGCATTAAAAGGTCCAATTTTATTTGTAGCTTTTGCTGTAAACTCTGTATCAGAGTTTTTTATAAACTCTTCACATCCTGGTATTGCTTGTTTTAAAATTTCAGGATTATTTAAAGCGTCCCAAACTTTTTGTTTTTTTAAATTAATTTGATATGATCCAGAAAGTTTCATAAGTGAATGAAACTCTAACATATATAATTATGGATGATAATACTAAAAAAGAATTACAATCAGCAACTCTTGAAAGGTTAATTCAACATCTAAGAGACAGAAAAGATGTTCAAAATATTGATCTGATGGATCTAGCTGGATTTTGTAGAAATTGTTTATCTAGATGGTACAGAGAGGAGGCAAAAAAAAAGGGGGTTGAAATTACAGATCCTGATGCAAGAAATCATATTTATGGGATGCCCTACTCTGAGTGGAAAGAAAAATATCAAAAATAATTATTTTTCTTTTAATCTTGGAAATAATTCAACAAAATTACATGGCTTGTGATTAATATCTAGTTGATATTTTAAAATGCCCTCCCATGCATCAGTAACACCTCCTGATGAACCTGGTAAAGCGAAAATATATTTACCTTTTGCTAACACCGCACATGCTCTAGACTGTATTGCTGAAGTACCTACCGTTTTTAGACTGATGTTTCTAAATATTTCACCAAAGCCTGGTATTTGTTTTTCAGCAATTTCACTAACTGCTTCTGGAGTAATGTCTCTTCCAGTTAATCCAGTTCCTCCTGTAGTGATTACTACATCAATATCATCTTTATTAATCCATTCTTTTAAGATTAAAACAATATCTTTTTTATTATCTTTACAAATTTTTCTATCAATTAAATTATGATTAGCTTCTTTAATTTTTTCAACGAGGATTGCACCAGATTTATCATTATCAAAAGTTCTTGTATCTGTTACAGTTAATAAAGCTATGTTTACAATCATAATAAATTTTTAAATGGTTATACTATCAATATTTTTTTTTATAACAGCAATATTTTACTCTAGTGTTGGATTTGGTGGAGGTTCTACCTATCTAGCATTATTGTTAATTTGGAAAATTCCTTATTATATTTTTCCAATAATAGCTTTATTTTGTAACATCATTGTTGTAACTGGAAGTTCTATAAATTATATTAGAACAGGTAATCTTAATCTTAAATTGCTCATACCGTATCTTATTGGATCTATACCTTTTGCTTTTTTAGGA
>Ga0209251_1003416_pt1 | contig 10413 bp, 9 predicted proteins | sample SaaInlV_100m_DNA_6_FD_184665 | JGI IMG/M metagenome (GOLD analysis project Ga0209251, IMG submission 184665) | Marine microbial communities from expanding oxygen minimum zones in the Saanich Inlet - Saanich Inlet SI073_LV_10m_DNA (SPAdes) (version 2) | ecosystem: Environmental > Aquatic > Marine...
CTTCACTTCGGGTCACTAAAATTGCCTGCACGTCTAAAGACACCCGCAATGTCTCGGTCTTTTCGAGCAGGGCCGTCTCGTCATTACAGGGCCCTACAATCGCTTCGAGCTCCGCTAGATTAGGGGTAAGAACGGTAGCCCCTCGATAACGCTCGAAGTCGAGGCCTTTTGGATCAACCAGAGTCGGCTTACCCATCTCTCGACACACTTCGAGTAGACGATCCACCATAGAAAGAGACCCCTTGGCATAGTCACTGAATACCACGAGGTCCGCATCTGCTAGATGCTGTCGGGCATAGCCAACAAATAAGTCGTTTCCGTAACTGGCGAGCGGACTCTCAAAGTCCATGCGCAATAACTGCTGATTACGGCTCAACACCCGAAGCTTGACAATAGTTTCGCCGCCGCAAGGCATCACATTCCAACGGACACCTGTCGCCTCAACACAAGCCCTTAGCGCACGAGCGTGATCATCTTCACCACAGAGCCCGACCAAAGAGACATCGATACCGAGGTGAGCAAGGTTCACTGCAACGTTGCCCGCGCCACCCGCGCGGTCCTCTTGGTTCATTACGTTTACCACGGGAACAGGTGCTTCCGGGCTTATTCTGCGGCTCCCGCCGCTCCAGAAACGGTCCAGCATAACGTCACCAATAACGGTGACATTGCCACTACTCATATCCGGCAACATTGCCATGACTTATCCCTCCTTGGCCAAGACGGAAATGCTATCACGCGCGTAAGCAGTGCGAATGTAAACAAATCGCAGTAGCAGCAATCCCATTCGCTCTAAGGCAGAACAGACGATGGTGCTCTCAACGATCGCTTTCCGCACGGACAGCAACAGTTTCTACCGCAGAGTCAATCTCGCTAGGCAGAGGTATGTCGCGGTCCAATGCGATCAATAAAGCCAGTGTGAGGAACAAAAAATTGCCGCTGAAATAAGAATAAAATGAAACCGCACTGTTAAGCGGAAACAGTGCAAGCATGACGATCAGAGAGCACAGCGCAATCTCGATCCTTTTGTCAAAAAGACGTCGCCCAAGGAAGACAAAAAAGAACAAGTAGCCCATCAGACCCGGCACGCCAGTATCAACCGCAACTTCCAATACGAACAGGTGCGGATGCCAGCGGTCAGTAACTGGTAAATTGCTGAGATTGTCTAGGGATACTGCCAAAGAACCCCAGCCGCGGACCCCCACACCATTGACCCAGTGATCAAGAAAGCCCGACCAGGCAGAGATCCAAAAATCCGGCAGGTACTCAAGGGCCCTGTAAGTATCCGTGGCTGCTTGCCCGGAAGCCGAAGCCCTAAACGTCTCTGTCAGCACAGAGCCTGCGACAACTGCCAAACAGAAACACACCGAGAGGGAAACCAACCATGGGACGGTGTCCGCTCCCCGTTCTACTCGGCACAGCACCAGTGCATAACCACACAGTGCAAATAACGCGTGCAGTATTGATGCCTCATTACCGCTCATCACAATAGTCGCAAATAAAGGTAACGAAAGAACGCTCACGGCAAAACCACCCCGAGTCCTCCTCAGTGCCTCAAGATAGAAAGGAGACAAAATTGCCAATGTGGAACCGTATCCCGTTCTGAAGCTACCGGTCACAAGCGTATGACCAGAATCCAGCTCGATCAGAGGGTTACCAAAAACGCTCAAGCCGGTCAGCAGTTGGACCAATCCGTCTACCACCCAGACCATCAACACCGCTCCCAACAGCGACATCATGCGGTGACTCTCGGGCCGATCCAGCTTTATCTGAAGCATCACCCAAACGGCAAATCCGTAAGCCATAAAGCGCACCACACCCGATACGGCTCGCTCAACATTAATGGCGTCAAACAGGGAGAGAACCGCCGGAACCAAGAAACAACTGAGAACAACCCAGAATCGACGGATTCCGTCTGTGCCAAAAAACCCCTTGGGGTCGCGGGCGCACATTGCGATGCCAACCAGCGACATCAACCAGATAAACTGACGCGTGGCAGAGGATAAGGACAGGGTAAAAAACAGGAATACCCAAATGACCGCGGGAGAGATATCAGAGAATTTCTGCATTACGACACCCTCCGATCGAGACCTCAAATCGGCACCTTATTGTTATCCAGACGTCAGTGTATTGATTAGCGCTGACGATCACCAGATGAAGTATTTGCTGGGCAAATTCCTATAGTCAGGTGGCCAGCGTTGTCAGCCTCCCTGGCACTTCACTCAAGGCTGAAACAGTCTCTGCATCCGCAGCGGCATGACGTAGACTCAATGGATCACCGACCTTGAACATCCTGCGAACCCCTGCCGCCCGACCTGCCAAAATATCCGACGATTTATCCCCGACCAAGAGCGATTCGGATAATTCGAGATCCAGCTCCCTTGCGGCACGCAGGATCATACCGGGCGCCGGTTTACGGCACTCACACACCATCTTCAGCAAACCCAATGCTTCGGTCGGATGATGCGGACAATGATAAAACCCACTGATGTGAGTATCGAACTCATCTTTCATATGGGCTGAAATTGCCCGATTGAGCGTCATCAAATCGTGCTCTGTATAGAAACCCCGACCGATACCCGATTGATTGGAGACAACAACCAGCTGATAGCCTGCCCTATAGAGTGCTTGCAATGCCACAGCAGCACCTGGCAAAAATGTAAATTTCTCCCAAGCGCACACGTACCCATAATCGACGTTGATCACACCATCACGATCAAGGAAAGCCGCCTTACGGGATCCGCTCACTGAATCGTCCAATTAATAGCTCTACACCAACCCAAGACCCGACTCAATCAGACCGCAAAGCAAATGGATTACGACAATGTGACATTCTTGAATATGGGCAGTCTTGTCAGACGGCGCCACGAGCAATGCATCACAATGATCCCTAAGTGCCCCGCCGTCACGTCCAGCCAAACCCAGCACCTCGCAATCAAGGGCGCGCGCCTCGCGACAGGCAGCAATAATACTCTCACTATTGCCTGAGGTTGAGATAGCCAGCAGCACGTCCCCACTCTTAGCCAGCGCTGCAACCTGTCGACTGAATACGGCGTCGTAACCGTAGTCATTAGCGATGGCGGTCAACGCAGAGGTATCAGTCGTGAGTGCAACTGCTGGAATCGCCGCCCTATCTGAGACAAAACGCCCAACCAGCTCCGCAGCCATGTGCTGTGCGTCAGCCGCAGAACCACCGTTTCCGCATATCAACAGCTTGTTTCCGCGAGCCAGCGCCGTAATACAACGTTGAGCGAGGTTTTCGATGTCGGCTCCACAAGCCGCAAGCTGCGTCAGCGTGGACTGATGCTCTGTAATGTAGCGCTCTATACTTTGCTGCAAGTGACCTCCGGTCTTGTAGCGTCAATCGTTGCCGCAGTATGTTACCGAGCTGCATCATAGCAACGAATAATGCGCCATCGGACCACCACATAATAACGCGCCAATCCCGTTACTGCGCACTAGTATTCCTGAGTCGCTGGAAGCGATAGAGCCTCGCTGTGTGTTTTTACCGCCGAAAGCGGCAGATAGAAATTGAGGATTTAAGAGTGGATACCAGACAGCACTAACGCGCTAACCCCTGCACCTCCTGCTCGCCTAAGTCCGCCAGTAAGTGCGTCACGGCGTAGTCGGGAATCTCATCAACAGGGATTTCGCGCTGATGTCGAATCAGCATCTCTTCAGATACCATTCCCTTGGCGCGCACAATCACTCGTTGGAGGATTTTTTCGATCTCAGGCTCTCCGCCATTTCCGGGTCGAGTCACAGATGTGGAAGCACTGCTCTCTAGCGAATCGGTCTGGCCAACAGCTCTCAGCATCGCCTCCAGTTTGTCGTATTGCGCCTTGAACTGGCTGCGACTACACATATCCGCAGGAATCACACTCTCGAGGTATCTTAGGTCAGCCATCAGTCGCTCCAATTCGTTATCAGAACTTGTACGATGCTGCGGGCGCAGTGGTTTTCCCAAAACGAGCACGCAGCATCCATTAACGCTCGAAGCAGTCGTGCAAAATATAATTTATTTTCTTATGTATTCTACATAAGATACTGTTTTATATTGCTTTATAGAGTTTATGGGCTGGCTATCAAATCACCCGATAGTCTGCGACACTGCGGAAAAGAGAATTGGCCACTCACTATGCCATCAACTGACGCAACCCACCCCTTAAAACGTAGTCCGCACAGGCTAAAGCTGGGCGTTTTTGGCCTGAATGTCAGTAGCGGATGTGCCATGACTGACCGCCACGACACGCTCAAGGCGGAATGGGAAGAATCTGTTCGGATCGCCCTACTCGCAGAAAAAGCGGGTATCGAAGCGATTATTCCAGTGGCGCGTTGGAAAGGCATGGGCGGCGCCGTGAATTTTAATCACCGTAATTTCGAGACATTCACCTGGGCCGCTGGCCTCGCGGCAAAAACCGAGGAAATCGGTGTGTTCGCAACCTTTCACGTGCCTACAGTCCATCCGGTGAGAGCGGCTAAGGAAGTCGCCACCATCGATCATATTTCTGGCGGCAGGTTTGGCCTCAACATCGTTGCTGGTTGGAATGAGCGTGAAATCGCCATGTTTGGTGTGCCGCAGAAAGAACATGATATTCGTTATGACGTCGCAGACGACTGGATTAGCCTGTGTAAGGAACTTTGGACTGTCGAAGATGAATTCGACTACGACGGACCTCACTTCCAGTCTCCCGGCTGCTACTCAGAGCCCAAACCCCTGCAACGCCCGTGGCCGGCTCTGATGAGTGCAGGCAATAGCCCTAGAGGCCAAGCTTTCGCCGCTGCCCACGCCGACTTCAACTTCGTTGTGGCCAAGGACATTGGAGCCGCAGCAGAGGTGGCCACCAATGGCAGGAAATTGGCGAACGAATACGGGCGTAAGATGCAAATATTCGGTCAGGCCTACATTGTTTGCAGAGAAACCGAAAAAGAAGCGCAGGATTTTGTGCGGGAGTATGTCTATGACCGCGGTGATTGGACAGGTGTACGTAACCTACTGGACGTGCTGGTACCCAACTCTCAGAGCGCATTGGGAGACGGCTGGGAAGCCATGGCCGCGAATCTTATTGCTGGCTATGGCGCGATCCCACTAGTTGGCACAGCAGAACAGGTGGTGGATGGCATGCTAGCCTTCGCGGATGCGGGCCTCGATGGCATTACCCTCAGCTGGGTAAACTATGAAGAGGGGCTTAATCAGTTTCAGGACACCCTTCTCCCGATGATGCGACAGGCGGGACTCCGCGAATGAGATCCATGGATGGAATGTCTATTTTAGTCACCGGAGGAGGGTCCGGTATCGGGGCCGACTGCGCCCGCCGTTTCTGTGATCAAGGGGCTCGGGTCACTATTAGTGGCCGACGACTGGAAAAACTGCAGCAGATCCAAGAGAACATCGGTGAGCGCTGCCACATTGTGCAAGGCGATGTTACCCGTGACGAGGATCGCGCTGAGATGTTACGAGGCTGTCTGGAGCATGGCGGGGGCAAGCTTGATGCTCTCTTAAACAATGCTGCCAACATGTACCGGCAGCCCGTAGATCATTACACAGAGGCCTTTCTGAGAGAGGCTTTTGAGACTAATGTGATCTCCGCAATGATGCTCTCAAGCGCCGCGGTACCCCACTTAGAGAAAACTGCCGGGGCTATTGTTTTCATCGGTTCTACTCATACCAAACGAGCCTTTCCGGGCGCCTCACCCTACGCAACAACCAAAGCTGCGCTGGAGGGATTAACTAAAGTGATGGCCGCTGAGTTGGGTCCAAGAAACATCCGCGTAGGGTGCATTCTTCCCGGCGCAGTATCGACCGAACTGAACCTTCGCGCCGGGCTGTTCGCAGCGGATGAAGCGAGTGAGCGTTACGATGCAGTAGCCGGCCTCCATGCGTTGGGCAGAATCGGCACCGGCACCGAAGTTGCCGAGGGTGTCGAGTACCTAATGAGAGCCGAGTGGGTCACCGGCGTAGCCCTAGAGGTAGATGGCGGCATCGGCCTGGGAGTCTCACATTTTTAGAAGGATTTGGGGGAGACACTGTTTTTCTCCGGTTACACTGGCCGTGGTGAGCCTCTCACTTGCCGGATGCGACATTGGCAAACTTTTTCTTACCGCTGAACCGTGGCAACCGCCCCCCGCCCCAGCAACTGTGCGTGATCCACTCCCCCGAGCAGCATGCAATCAAGTCGTCGAGGAAAGACAGGCTTTGTTCGGCGATCTACACCTTCATACTGCGCTGTCGATGGATGCTAACCTGCTCGGAACGAAAACGATGCCGAGTGACGCCTATGCATTTGCCAAAGGCGATGCTATTACCCTCTACGGTGGCGCACCAGATGCAGAGCCCATCTCCTTAAAACTCGACCGGCCGCTAGATTTTGCAGCGGTCACAGACCATGCAGAATGGATGGCCGAGGTGGCGCTGTGCACCGCTCCTGGGTCCTCTTCTTACAACAGTACCGGCTGCGCCATCTACCGCGGAGAAGACTCGTCACTGCTCGCAACGCTTTTAGGAGCGCAAGGCTGGAGAGCCCGATTAGGCGGATTCATTGCATTAGGTGGCCGGCGTAGCGATGTCTGCGGGGAGTCAGACAATGTCTGTCGTCGCGAATTAAAAACAACCTGGCAATCGGTACAGGCCGCGGCGGAAGAATGGTATGACCGCTCAGCAGATTGTGCCTTCACGACCTTTCACGCATGGGAATACAGTCGTTCTCCCCAATCCACGAAGGTCCATAGAAACGTTATTCTGCGCAACGAAATTGTACCCGAGCTGCCGATTTCCTCTCTTGAGACACCGTTGGAAATGGATTTCCGCCGTGAATTACTCGAGCAGTGCAATGATTCGGGTTCGGGTTGTGATGCCATCGCTATTCCCCACAACCCTAACATGTCCAATGGTCAGTTATTCCGCGCCGAGTACGCAGGCCTTTCCCAGGCAGAACAACAGCATCAGGCCACAGTCCGAGCGCGCCTAGAACCCGTGGTAGAGATGATGCAGATCAAAGGCGAGAGTGAATGCAGAAACGGGATGTTCAATGTAGTGGGCGCGCCGGATGAGCTGTGCGAATTCGAAAAAATCCGCGATTTCGGTCAACCCGACCTCACAGACTGCGGCGAAACGGTCAGTAAGGGGGCGCAAGCGGGTAAAGGCTGCACCAGCCGCAACGATTACGTACGCTATGCTCTGATAGACGGCATCCGCGAACGGCTACGCTTGGGTGTAAACCCCTACCAATTTGGCTTCATAGGAAGCACTGATTCCCATACTGCGGCACCAGGTGCGGTAAGCGAGTATCAGCGACCCTACAAATATGGCACTACTGCTATCCAAGCGCTAACGGTTGCGGGTAAACCACGCGCTGTTGCTTTTCAGAACCCTGGTGGTTTAGCTGGCGTCTGGGCTGAGGCTAATAACCGCGACTCAATATTTAACGCGCTCAAACGACGAGAAACTTTCGCTACCAGCGGACCTAGAATCGCACCGCGTTTTTTCGCTGGATGGGAGTTATCTAAGACCATCTGCAGCGAGACCAATCTCGCGGGTGAGGGGTATCGAAACGGCGTGCCGATGGGAAGCGTATTACCGGCGTCTCCCAATGAATCAGCAAAGCCACGATTCGTCGTTTCTGCAAACGCCGATGCTGGGATCTCCGATAAGCCGGGGCATCCACTGCAACGGTTGCAAATTATTAAAGGCTGGGTCAATGCAGACGGCCACTTTGAGCAATCAGTTGTCGATGTCGCGGGTAATGCCAATAATGGCGCAGGTGTCGACACGAGCACTTGCGCCGCTTACGGCGAGGGCTATGCCACTTTATGTGGCGTCTGGGAAGACAGCGATTTTAATGCTGAGCAGGATGCCGTGTACTACGCTCGGGTGATCGAAAACCCTAGCTGCCGCTGGTCGACAAGAATGTGCCTGAACTTTGACAAAGAGAGTCGCCCCGACGCCTGTGATAATGCGCGCATCCCTGCAACGATACAGGAGCGCGCATGGACAGCGCCGATATGGTTTGAGGCGGGTCGCGCTGGAATACCATAACCAAAGGTGGCGCCCAACCGAACTCGCACCGGGACAGCGCATTTTTAGTATCGAAGCCCTTCATACTCGTTTAGCCACCGTTGTCACTGGGGCAGAAATCTACTTTGAACCATGTCCAACATCGTGTTTAGATAAAAAATAGCGCTATAGGGGAATAACACTAATGACTTTGTCCAATGAACTGTTTTTTGGATTATTCAGTTTGCTAATCGTGGTAACCGTTGTTTGGTTCATTAGAAGTGCGGCCAGCTATAAGAAATGGGTAAAACACCACTACGCCGAACCTAAAAGTCAGCTCTCTGAAAAACGCCATTAAGCTCTCGTTACCTGCATCATCCGTCTCGGTTTAGATGCATATCTTTGCGAACGGGTAGCCGGTAATCTTGAGAATCGGCAAATCCATGACGTGTGCGGTTGATCAATTCCACCCCCGAAGCGTGGCCCGCGAGCGACAGAAAAGAGACTGAAGTCAGTGTCCTTAATTCTCTATCGAACACTCTGGTTTTTAATGACGCCAGTGGTCGTCGTCTGGTCTTTGCAGCAAACGATAACTCGGCGTGGCGGGCTGACCTACCTGCTAGAAAGATTTGGCTTTGCTAATAGGACGGCGCGGCGCGCCACGCCCGTTTGGTTTCACGCCGCCTCCGTGGGGGAAATGCGACTTGCAACACCGCTTATCAGCGAAGCGCTTGAGCACGGCGTGCTGGTCACCTGCAATACGCCCGAAGCGCACCGACTGGCCAGCGCGACATTCAACGATAAGGTCACTATTCGCTACTGCCCGCTCGATTATCCGCAATCTGTAAAAATCTTTATTAAGCAGCACCAACCCTCTTCTGTTTTTGTGGTCGAAACCGAAGTCTGGCCCGAACTCTATGAGCAATGCCACCGAGATGGCGTCGCGATCCATATCGTGAATGGCCGCATTAGCGACAAAACTTTTCGCTCCGTGCTTGCGAGACGATGGTTGTATCCAGGTGCACTCAAACGAGTCACCGCCGTGTGGGCCCGAGAAGCCGGTGATGCAAAACGATTTGTCGCAATGGGATGCCCACCAGAGAAAGTCCATTTCACGGGCAGCCTAAAAATGACCCGCCGCGTTCATGAGAGAAAACCGGAAAACCCTCTTCCTCATCGGGACTTTACGCTGGCGATTTCGACACACCCCGGAGAAGAGAGAATCATCACAGAAGTTTGGCGCGGCGTTTCCAGCACCAGCTTGCTGGTCCTTATTCCAAGGCACCCTCCCCGGGTACCGAGCATCATTAAGGCACTAGAGTCTGACGGTTTTAAAGTAGGCAGAACATCATCTTTGACGGCTGTAGGGGCCGACATGGGTGTTCTTGTAGTGGACACAATAGGTGAGGTTGACGCGTATTGCGCGCACGCCAGTTTTGTCTTTGTCGGTGGATCCATGATCGATGCCGGGGGTCACAACGTTTTTGAGCCCCTAAGCTGGGGAAAAGCGATTATTGTTGGCCCATACACACAAAACTTTACCGCAGAAGTCGAATATTTAATCTCGAAACAGGCAATCAGCATTGTCGAAACCGACGAGGCACTTTACGAATCTTGGCAGAAGTTGGCCCATGACCTTGTGTTCAGGGAACGCCTTGAGGCATGCGCGCGCGAAGCATATTCTGCGCTACCAGATAGAGTCGGTGACTACATCGCCCTCATTAATCAAGCAGTGAAGGCACGTGGCTGACGCGAGCTACAGGCGAACGACTAAGCGTCACCCCCTCACCATCCTATCGCCAGGAACTTTGCCCGTTACCCGTCGTATCCGGCGCAAAGTAGTTCCCAGCCGCCCTCACCATGGAGTTGAGCACCTGGAGGTAGTTTGTCTAGAGAGCGCCTGAGGCGCTTGAGGTTGGCGCGTTTCCAGTCGGGCCCAAAGCGGCTACTTCTAAATCTGCCCCGATCGAAATCAATTAGGTAGACCAAATTTTCATTAAGCAGAATATTACCCGCATTGAGATCACTGTGGAAAACGCCGCAATCATGAAACTTTCTTATTGTGCGCCCTATCTCGCGCCACTGACTATCGCCAAGAGGCTCCTCGCTAGAGAGCCAGGAAGCGAGAGATCGCACATCAACCAGCCGTTGAGTCAGCAGGCTCCCCGAATAGCTAAATAAAGTCGTTTTCCTTGAGCAAGCCGCAACCGGTCGTGGAACCGGTAAACCCATTTGATGAAGCCGACACAACAAGAGATATTCTCTGGCCATTCTGGTGCGCCGATTTCCCGAAAAAAAATACCGCCGCTTGATAAATCGACCAACCAGTCCTCCTCGCCGGAAGTTTTTTAAGATCCACTCACCATCAGGCTGCTCAATGAACCACACCGTGCCTCGCCCCTCGGCATGCGGGGTCGCTTTTT
>Ga0209251_1003417_pt1 | contig 10412 bp, 13 predicted proteins | sample SaaInlV_100m_DNA_6_FD_184665 | JGI IMG/M metagenome (GOLD analysis project Ga0209251, IMG submission 184665) | Marine microbial communities from expanding oxygen minimum zones in the Saanich Inlet - Saanich Inlet SI073_LV_10m_DNA (SPAdes) (version 2) | ecosystem: Environmental > Aquatic > Marine...
AGTTTGTTAAAAGCATGGGTGCTGGCGATAGACCCCAACATGCCAAAATTTGACACATTGGCAACAAAATCAGGCGTTGTAAGCCCGCCTGCCATCGGCGCTTGAATGATCGGATAATCTATACCCAATAATTCAATTAACAAATGCTTCATGGTGATGTCTCCGAATATCTTGCCCCAATGTGATAAGAAAACAAAACAGCACTTTAGAGGTTTAATTCAAAATTATGCTTTTGATATGCGACATTTGCAAGGTTGTCATATTGACCGCGACGGCCCATCCATTCACAATCTAACGGTAAACGTAATCACGGATTGGTTAAATTTAACTGTAAAGGCCAGAAGGATAAGCGCATGGATACAGTCAGTTTTCTTAGAATGGATCAAGGCACCGTCGCCGATTATGCCTTGCTTGGCAAGCTCGAAGATGAATTTGTCGAAGCCCTGCCGGACCGCCTGCTAGGCGCACTGGATGGTCTGCGGTCAACATTGGCTGGTTATCGTATTGACCGCTTGCAACATTCCCTGCAATCGGCAACCCGCGCCGAACGGGATGGTGCCGATAGTGAAATGATCGTGGCCGCGCTGATCCATGATCTGGGCGATGATCTGGCGCCGATGAACCATTCGCAACTTGCCGCCGCGATCATCCGCCCCTATGTGCGCGCCGAAGTCACATGGGTGATCGAACATCATGGTATCTTTCAGCTATATTATCATGGCGAAGCCGAAGGCATTGATAAAAACGCGCGTGATATTTTTGCCGGACATAAATGGTTTGAAAGCTGTGACCGTTTTTGCCAAAGATGGGATCAGATGTCATTTGATCCAGATTATGACACATTACCGCTTAGTCATTTTGAACCTATGCTGCGCGAGGTGTTCAGCCGCAAACCTTTTGATCCCAAAATTATTGGCGAGGAAGCAACAAGCTAATGTCAAAAACAATCATGATCACCGGTGCCAATCGCGGTATCGGGCTTGAAATGACATGTCAGGCCGCCGCACGTGGCGACAAGGTGATCGCCTGTTGCCGCGACGCCATGCAAGCGATCGACCTGATCGCCATTGCCAAGCAAAATGCCGATATTACTGTGCTTGGCCTTGATGTATGTGCGGAAAACGATATGAATAATATCGCCGCCGGCATGACCCGCGCGATCGACATTCTGGTCTGTAATGCGGGTATTCTGAACAGCTATGGCGGGATGCTTGACCCCAAGCACGAACATGTCGCCATCGAAAATGTGCTGATGACAAATATCGCTGGTGTGTTTTTCACAGCGCGTGCCTTTCTGCCGCATGTCAAAAAAGAAACGCCTGGCAAAATTGCTGTGATTTCGTCAATTATGGGTAGCAACCGGCAATCGCATAGCAATGCCCCTATTTATCGAGCATCAAAGGCGGCGGCGACCAATCTGGCACGGTCAATGGCGGTTGAACTGGAGCCTGACGGGATCGCTGTTGGTGCGTTTCATCCGGGTTGGGTGCGTACCGATATGGGCGGTATGGAAGCCAGCATTTCACCCGAAGAAAGCGCGTCCGGTCTGTTGGCGCGCTTTGATGCTTTGTCGCTGGCAACAACAGGGGTTTTTGAAAATTACAAAGGCGACGAAATACCGTTTTAAACAGTCTGGTTATCAATGAGGTGCGTGAAGATGGCAGAGGATAAATCCAGATCAAAAACATCTGACCTGAAGGTCGATAATGACCATATCAATATTGCCTATTCCAACCCCAGCACCAGCGCCTTGATGGATATGTACGCCAAATGGGCCAAGGATTATGACAAGGAAACAATTTCCGGTCATGGCTATGCGGCGCCGCAAGATGCTGTTTCCGGCTTTGCCAAGATTGTGCCCGATAGTAACGCCCGCATTCTGGATATTGGATGTGGCACAGGTCTGGCGGGGGTTTTACTGGCCGCACGCGGCTATAGCCATATTGACGGGGCTGATCTGTCGGATGAAATGCGCGCTGTTGCCGCAAAGCATGGCGTCTATCGAAAGCTATTCACGCTTGATATGACGGATGATTACGGCATTGACGACCCGTATGATGCGGCAATCTGCGTTGGGGTGTTTGGTTTTGGTCCCCCGCATGTAGAGCATCTGCATCATATCATGGGCGCGGTCAAACCCGGAGCCCCTGTTGTGTTGACGGTGAATAGCGCTGGCTGGACAGCGCGTGACTGGGATGCCAGCTTTGCCCCGCATCTGGCCAAACATAAGATCGAACTGGTTGCCGATACACGCATCCGCTATTTAACCAAAGAAGATATTGACGGCCATCTCATTCATTTACGACGGGCATCTTAGGCGGATTCAGACGTGCCTAGCTTCTTTTAGCCTGACTGGCAATATAATCGGCGGCGGTCATCGCATGATAGGTGATATCCGGCACGCCAAGATCGACGGGTTCCGGATCGATAATATCAATGGGTATCCGGCGTGCCACCGCCATGCGCAGAGCAATCGCCGTTATATTGACGCTGAAGGATGTACCAATAAACACCATAGCTTCGGCCTGATCCATCCAGCTTTCGGCCTCACTCATACGGTATAGATCAGTATAAAATTCGTCAAACAGCAATACATAGGGTTTCAGCGATACGCCCATTTCTGGCGTTTTTTTACGGGAACTGATTTTGAACTGGTCAAGCAAGGCCTGTGTCAAGCGTTCGTCATCATCCTGATCGAGTGCCGCGACAGGTTCCCATGGCGCATCGATGAGCGCAATATCGCCGCCGCCGCTGAATGACTGTTCGTGCAATGAAGTGACCTTATCAAGCCGTCCGTGGATCGAGATGTAATCACGGTTGCCTGCCTTGCCATCAAGACCATCTATATTTTGGGTCATCAGTTGTTTATCTGCAAGCCAGCTATGCACCACATTCGGGGCAACATTGCGGTAGCTGGCAAAGCGCCGATAATACCACAACAAAAATTGACCCGGATCGTTCATATACATGGCGCGGGTGGCCATTTCCTGTGGGGTGTAATTATGACTTCCGATTGTCCAGAACCCGTCTTCGCCGCGAAAGGTGGGGATGCCACTATCAACGCTAACACCTGCGCCCGTAATATATAAAACAGTCATTGCATGTCCATTTCCAAGCGATCAGACCATCGCCATATTCGGTTCAGTCAGTTTCATCCCAGCGGTCAGCCGCCACATCGTCCGATAAGCGCGCTTCGACCCAGCTTTCACCTGCCTTATCTTCGGCTTTTTTCCAGAAAGGCGCTTTGGTTTTCAGATAATCCATAATGAAGCTGGCACCAGAAAAAGCAGCGTCACGATGCGCCGCCGCCACACCGACAAAGACAATATTATCTTCTGGCAATAAACGACCAACACGATGAATGACCGTGACACCCGCCAAAGACCAGCGATCCCTAGCCGTTTCAATAATGGTGGTGATTTCCGCTTCGGTCATGCCCGGAAAATGTTCCAGCGTCAGGGCAGTGATTTCAGCCCCGTCATCATCGCCGCGAACCGTGCCCGTAAAGGTTACAATGGCACCCACCGCACGTGCTTTTAGCGCATCATGCTCGGCAGCAATATCAAAATCAGCTTCGGTGATCCGCACATCCATGACCGCGCCCATAATCACAAACCTCGCTCGGCAAAGGGCAGAAAGGCCAATGGCATGCCGACCACAACACCTGTATTATCTAGCGGAATTTCAACAAGCCCATCAGCCCCTGTCAGAGATGATATAACACCTGCACCGCGGCGTCCATGAAGCTGAATTTGTTGATTTTTTCCTGAACCTTGAAGTGTTGCGCGAAGATATTCAGCACGACCAGGTTGCTTTTTATGGTTAAAGCCGGCAGGCACTGTTACCTGGACGGGATCACGCACGATCCCCCCTGCCAGCTTATCGAGAAGCGGCAAGATCAAAAGCTTGGCACAGACAAAAGCCGCGACCGGATTACCAGGCAGACAGAAAATAAATTTATCACCAACGCGGCCAACCGCCATCGGGCGTCCAGGCTTCATGGCCAGCCGCCATAGGGCGCATTCAGCACCCACCATTTTCATCGCCGCCTGTGTATGATCTTCAATCCCATCTGATGCCCCGCCGGATGAAATGACAATATCACTATGCGCAAGGGCCGCTTGATAGGCGCTGGCCAACGTGTCACGATCATCGGCAACAATACCGCCATCATGTATATGCAACGCTTCACCCGCAAATGCCGCCATCAACATCGGGCGGTTTGCATCATAAATCTGGCCAGTTGCTGAAGAATTGTCTGTCGCCATAACATCAATGAGTTCATCACCTGTCGAGAGCACCGTTGCCGATAGCCTGTTTTGCACAGCGATCATGGTGTGACCTGCCGCCGCCAGCTGGCCAATCATGGGCGCATAGATGCGTGTGCCAGCAGAGAGGATCATCTCACCCACCGCCAGATTTTCCCCAGCGGGTCGGTTATTCGCGCCTGTTGTCAGCATCTTGTTCAGACGGACAGTACTATCTTGGTGGGGGCTATCTTGGCGGGTGCAATCTTCATGCATGGCAACGGCGTTGACACCATCCGGCATTACCGCCCCCGTATAGATTTCAACCGCTTGGTCTTTGGCTATGGGGCCGTGAAAAGGGTGGCCAGCGCGCGCCTGTCCAACAATGGGAAACAGATGGTCAGGATTTGCCGCCAGCGTTTCAGCATAGATCGCATAGCCATCAACCGCCGCATTCGCCGTTGCAGGCAAATTGACCATGCTGATGATGTCAGATGTCGCAAACCGCCCGATTGATGCCAGCAATGGCACATTTTCATGCGCTGAACGCGGCACAATATCGCTGAGCAAATTAGCACGGGCAATATCAAGTGGCGTCGTTTCCGGATGCATCGGTCAGGTCTGTGGGGTCTGTGGGGTCTGTGGGATTTGCGCCTGATCGCCAATGAATCCGGCAATCGCGGCAATATCATCAAGATCAAAACAAGGTAGCGGACAATCGGCCAAAGGCGCATCGCTGGCCACCGCCAGAATATGTGGATCATGCGGATGCAATAGCGGCTTGCCCACCGCGGCGCGGTAAATTTCTATCTTGCGGATCGCAAAGGCCTTGAAACCTTCGACAATGACAATATCGGCAGGATCAAGCCGCGCCAGCAAAACATCAAGCCCCGGTTCATCTGCCCCGTCATGCTCGCTGAACAAGGCTGCTCGGCTGGCCGATGATACCAGCACCTGACGCGCACCTGCCGCACGATGACGGTAACTGTCCTTGCCAGGCGTATCAGCGTCAAAATGGTGATGCGCATGTTTGATCGTTGCCACATTCAACCCCAATGACACCAGATGCGTAATCAGCTTTTCGACCAGCGTGGTCTTGCCAGCCCCCGACCATCCTGCCAGCCCGAACACGGTGCCATGCCGGCCTGTATCAAGAAGCGGTGCTTGCCGTGATGCCAAGTTTGTTTGCATCATTGTCATCTAGCCACCTGTTACATTCATGTGCCGCCCAACGGTGGCTGTTTCACGACGGCTGATGATGAAATCATGCCCTTTGGGTTTGCGGCCAATAGCCTCAATGATCGCCGCATCAAGACCCGCTTCGCCATGCTGGCGCAAGGCTGTGGCCAGATCGGCATTATCATCCTGTCCCAAACACATATAAAGCTGTCCTGTACAGGTCACCCGCACACGGTTGCAGGATTCACAAAAATTATGCGTCAGCGGCGTGATAAAGCCAAGCTTGCGTCCGGTTTCCTCAACGGTGACATAGCGGGCAGGCCCCGGGGTTTGAAAATCGCTTTCGATCAAGCTAAACCGTTTGGCCAGAGAGGTGCGGACAAGCGACAAAGGCAAATATTGGTCAATCCGGTTTTCATTACCAATATCACCCATCGGCATGACTTCGATAATGGTCATGTCAAAGCCCTGATCGCCGCACCAGGCGACCATGTCACCAAGTTCGTCTTCATTCACACCTTTGAGCGCAACCGCATTGATCTTAATATCCAATCCGGCAGAACGTGCTGCCGCCAAGCCATCAAGCACTTTGGCCAGATTGCCCCAGCGGGTGATGGTGGTAAACAGATCGGGATTCAAAGTATCAAGCGAGATATTTAGCCGCCGCACCCCCGCTTCGGCCAGATCATCAGCCATTTTGACAAGCTGGCTACCATTGGTGGTGATGGTCAATTCGTCTAGCGTACCATCCTTTACCGACGCGCCCAGATTGCGAATCAGATGCATGATATTCCGGCGCACCAACGGCTCGCCTCCTGTCAGGCGGATTTTGCGCGTCCCCATCGCCATAAAGCGGCGACAGACAATTTCCAGCTCTTCAAGCGTGAGCAATTCGGCCTTGGGCAGAAAGGTCATTTCTTCGGCCATGCAATAGACACAGCGGAAATCACACCGATCGGTAACCGACAGGCGGATATAATCAACCATGCGTCCGAACGGATCGATCAACGCATTTTTCGGTGCCGCCATATCCGTGGCCGCTGCCGGATTGTCTATCAAACCCATGCCGTGTCATCCCTTTGCTGTTCTTGCAACATAATGCAGAGGGCAGATAAAGGCTAGGCATGATCGTGCGGGTTTTTCACACGGTCTAAAACAGCTTTAACCGACGCTATTGCGGTTTGGCAGGTGGTTGATGGCTGGTTTTATGGGCGGTTTGGCAAGCTATTTGCCACGCTGAAAATGGGTATCGATTGAACTATCGCCGCGGCTCAGGTAGCGTAACCCTCGCATCTATAGATATGAAGGTTACCCCATGAACAGCACCAATAATGCGGCCAATAATCCAGTCGTTACATTCCTGACCAGCCGCCGATCGGTCACCGCCAAGACTATGGCGCCCGGACAGGTGAGCCGCGCCGACCTTGACGCGATATTGACCGCCGGATTACGCGTACCCGATCATGGCGCGCTGAAACCATGGAAGCTGGTGGTTTTGCAAGGCGATATTCGCAAGACGCTGGATGAAGAGGTTATTCTGGCCGAATTCATGCGCGAAAATCCCGATGCCGAAGATAAATTTATCGAGATTGAAACAGCCCGCCTGCAACGCGCGCATACAGTGATCGCAGTGCTGTCTTCGCCGGTTGAACATCCGAAAATTGTCGCATGGGAAATGGCGCTGTCGGCGGGGGCGGTCTGTACGACCTTGCTATATGCGGCGCAATCGATGGGCTATGCCGCGCAATGGCTGACCGAATGGTATGCCTATAATGATGCGATGCTGGCACGGCTTGGCGGCGTGGTTGGGCATGACAGGATCGCCGGATTTATCTATATAGGCGAAAAAGTCAAAGACCCGATGGAACGCACCCGCCCCGATTTGGATGAGGTGGTCAGGTATCTGTAGGGGGTGGGTGAAGCTAGCCTGCCTTTGCTTATAAATTGCAACTGTCACAAAGCCTAGGCAATTTCTGGGATATTCTAAGCTGTTCCAGCTTTAATTTTTCCTGTGGTGGATATGCCATTCTACCATGAAATGGTCTGCTTTTGTGACAGGCCAGACATAGAACCTCAAGATTTGACGGACGATTATTGCCACGAATGCCATCCTTATGATGGGCATGCGATAAGCCCGTTTGTTCCGCACAGCAAACACCGCAACATGAGCAAGTCCAGTTAGCTTTCCGTCTCGTCTCACGTGAAATACGCGCCCAGTCTTTTGTGTAATTACCCTCTGGAAATGTTTCAGCTGTATAAAGCGGCATACAACGGAAAACAGACTCAAAATCTTCAAAAAATCTTTCGAGCGAAAAATCTAAAAAAATTCTTTCTTTCATGGAATAAATATTTTGCTGAGCATAGCCATCATAATCAAGAGACATCAAACAATTTTTACATGGTGTTAAGTTCGCCTCCATTTCATCGCCATGATCATTTGTATCAAATTCATAAGGCCTGACCTGAAAAAGCCCATCTCGTCTATTAGAGCTTACATATCGATCAAAACGTCCCTTATCACGCATATTTTCAATTGTTTTACACTCGGTTAGATGAAACTTAGGCTGAGTCGCTGGTTGTTTACTAAGCTCCTCCTTGTCAGCAAATGGATCATAAATGTGTAAAGTTATTTGCGTATTACCAATGGCTAACAGACCCGTTGAGGCATCGAGATGTTTAATTAACTCATCCCCTATCAGGACTACACTTCCGTCTTCAATGATTTTTAATTCAATGGGATTTGCTATTTTAGTGCTATTCCTGATTGACCCTATTTCGGCTTTCTGGCCGCCGATAGATTTCAGCGCTTTCTCAAGACCGGATAAATCTACATTTATGGCCATCAGAAACTCTTTTCGATTGCTGGCGAGACCTTTTCCAATATCTGAAACATCGCCTCTTTGGTTTTCGTCTTGATGGTAAATTCCACACGGCGAGAACGTTTTTTATTTTCGACACCATTTTCAGTAATCAGTCTGGCCGATGACAGACCATTGGCACTGACTTTCTTTATTACCCAAGGGGTAAAATACTGCATTTCAGGTAGGTTAATTGCATACTCCAGAACTGTTCGGGTGCGTGCCTGTGATAGCTTCATATTATTTATAAATGCATTTGCCGTATCTATAGACTGCAACCATTCCGATGACGTATGTCCTTCAATTCTTACCTCATCAATTTTTGTGTCAAATTTTGAAATTAGAAGGTCAATATAGCGTGGCATGAAATCATCTAGCACTTGTTTGAAATGGTCGCTGAGATCCGCCTTTCCCGTTTTGAAAAGTATCTCCGGTGACAAAAAGCGGATTGTCAGCGATGCGCGTTCTATTTCAGCATTCCATATCGGCAAGTCATCGCGGAATTCTCTTTCCAAGGCTCGATAAATTTCCATTTCGGCATCCTGCCATTCGGTAACTATTTCAGTAACATTACTTGCTCTCTGGTTAGCATCTTTGGCGTAAATTACAGCGATGAATAAGAACACCATCATCAGACCAGCCATCAAGTCTGCGACCGAAACCCATTGATCATCATTGCTAGCTCTGTTTGTAAACATAGCCTTGTTCATCTTCCATTAGCGGCTTTGCCTATTTCGACAATTTGACGCGTCTGATCCAGCAATGGTTCATAATCGGATACAAATTTCTGCGTTATACCGGATAGGCTTTCCGCCATAGCCGTAAGAATACTCTCGATTTGCTTCTGCATCGCCTCGTCAAGTTGAACAACAGCATCGTTAAGATGGTTAGTAGCCGTTTGCAGACTCTCATTGAGAGCAGACTGAAGACCATCGAACATTTGTTGTTGTGCCTCACGTTGTTCCCCAAGTGAGTTTTCTATCTGTTGGCCAATTTTACCAACAGCGCCTTCTAATTCTTGAACAGACGTATTGATTACATCCTTCATTTGTTCTGACGCCTGACTCTGCGAATTCACCGCGTCAGAAATAGTGACTGTCATTTTGTCAATCTTGGATGCTATGTCCGGAATCGCACCTTCTGCTCTCTCCCTCATTTCTGAAATTGAAGATAACCCTTCATGCATAGCTACCAGCTGTTCAACAAGCTGATTATTGGTGTCCGAGAGTTTGCTCATATGCGATGGAATAGCGCGGGTCGATTCTTCGATTGTGGTTATCGCCTGCTCAGTAGCGCCAATAGTTTCAACAGAATTGTCAAAAGCTACCTTCATTTCTTCAAGTTGAGCTTTGTAATTTTCCTGCCATTGTAATAATTGTCCAACTGCCAAGTTTAGTTGTTTAAAATTGTCACCAAATTGCTCGGATATTTTTTCGTTAAACTCACGAATTACAGATTTCAATTCTTCGATTATCGCTTCTGAAAATGCCTTTGACATATGCTCTGCAAAATCTCTGAATTCTTTAATTTGGGCTTCAAACCCTGATGAAGTTGTTTTTCCAAATCAGCGAAGTTGGTTCTCAGTCTTTGAAGCTGGCCTACAACGCTACTATCACCATCATCAGTGAGTGCTTTTTTGATAGTATCAAATCCAGCTTTATTGGTTTCATCAACAGCATTAACCTGATGTTTCATATCTTCGATTGCGTTTATGACATCTTGAGCAGAGGCATCCTCCGCCGTGGTATTGTTCGACAAAAGAGGCTTTAAAAAACGAAAAAGCAGAGCACTAGCAAGGCCGACAATTGATGTGCCAAATGCAACTTTCAAACCTTCAAGAAGTATAGGTACACTTTTATTAATAGTGCGAACGTCAAAATCTAATAGCCCAATAAATATACCCAGAAATGTTCCAAGGATGCCTAGTGAGGTCAAAGCAGACGGTGTCAAATCAATGAATGCTCTGTTTCTAGGCTTATTAGCTGAAAAAATGAGCAAAAATAATGATATTCCAAGCCAACCACCAATAATCCAGAAAAAGGTTGCGCTAATATCATTAGATAGTAGCCCATTATATATCCTGATTATGTCTTCCATAAATTTACGCTCTGCAAATATTGAGTTCTAT
>Ga0209251_1003423_pt1 | contig 10399 bp, 10 predicted proteins | sample SaaInlV_100m_DNA_6_FD_184665 | JGI IMG/M metagenome (GOLD analysis project Ga0209251, IMG submission 184665) | Marine microbial communities from expanding oxygen minimum zones in the Saanich Inlet - Saanich Inlet SI073_LV_10m_DNA (SPAdes) (version 2) | ecosystem: Environmental > Aquatic > Marine...
AATTCTCAGAGGACACATTAATGGCTTATGGTATTGTTCCTTGGCACATTCAGAGAGTCAAGTATAAGCTACAACGGGCTTTTGAACGCAAAAACCTAGATCTCATACTCAAGTATTCAGCAGATATTGGCCATTACATTGGGGACGCTCACGTACCGCTTCACACGACAGAGAACTATAATGGTCAAATGACCAATCAAAAAGGAATTCATGGATTATGGGAAAGCCGACTTGTAGAGATCAACGCCGACACCTATGATTACTTTGTTGGGAAATCCACCTATGTTAAAGATGTTCTCGGATTTGCCTGGGAGGCCGTTAGAGGGTCTCACATGGCTCTTGACTCTGTTCTTTCTATGGAGGTGAAAACGACCTCAGAAATACCTTCAGATCGAAAATACAGCTATGAACGCCGAGGAAACGTAACCGTTAAGGCATACTCAAAAGAATTTTGTGATTTGTATCATCAAAAAATGAACGGCATGGTTGAACGCAGAATGAAAAAAGCGATCATTGCCATAGGGTCCATTTGGTATACTGCTTGGGTAGATGCAGGTCAACCAGATCTTCGCCAACTTCAGAATACTGCACCGAGTCAAGAACTTGTCCAAGAGCTCGAAGCTTTGGATGCTCACTTCAAAAACGGCGAGCACAAAGGACGAATTTGTGATTAAACGATCTTCCTATACTTAATCCGTTTAGGACCTGAATCCCCTAACCTCTTTTTCCGGTTTTCTTCATAGTCGGAATAGGTTCCTTCGAACCAATAAACCTCTGAGTCTCCTTCAAAGGCGAGAATATGTGTACAAATACGATCCAAAAACCATCTATCGTGAGAAATCACGACGGCACAGCCTGCAAAGTTTTGTATCCCCTCCTCTAATGCTCTCAAGGTATTAACATCAATATCATTGGTTGGCTCATCAAGAAGAAGCACATTGGCCTCAATCTTCAGAGTCATTGCCAAATGCAATCGATTTCTTTCTCCTCCAGATAAAACACCTACTTTCTTATTTTGATCGGATCCATTAAAATTGAATTTAGAGAGGTATGCTCTTGAATTTATTTTCTGATTTCCCACCTCTACATATTCTAAGCCATTTGACACGACATCAAAAACAGATTTTTCTGCCTGAATGTCTTTATGTGTTTGATCCACATATCCAAGCTTTACCGTTTCACCAACCTGAAACTCTCCAGCATCAGGACTCAATTCATCCATTATCATTTTAAAAATAGTGGTTTTACCTGCACCATTTGGTCCAATAATACCAACAATTCCTGCTGGAGGAAGCTTGAAATTCAGATTGTCATAAAGTAATTTCTCCCCAAAAGACTTCGCAACTGCTTGTGCGTCTATCACATTTGTTCCCAATCGCGGTCCATTAGGAATCGGGATTTCCAATGTCGCCTCTTTTTGCTTGGTATCTTCAGAAAGCATCTTTTCATAGTTTTGAATACGGGCTTTATTCTTGGCCTGTCTTGCTTTGGGATTCATTCGTACCCATTCGAGCTCCCTAGCCAAAACTTTCTGACGCTTAGACTCGGTCTTTTCCTCCTCTTTCAACCTATTACCTTTTTGTTCCAACCATGAAGTGTAGTTCCCTTTCCAAGGAATACCCTCTCCTCTATCCAATTCTAAAATCCAACCCGCAACATTATCCAAGAAGTACCTGTCATGCGTTACAGCGATAACCGTTCCTTTGTATTGTTGTAAGTGCTGCTCTAACCAGTCGATTGATTCTGCATCAAGGTGATTGGTGGGCTCATCCAAAAGCAATACATCTGGATTTTTTAATAACAAACGACAAAGCGCCACCCTTCTTTTTTCTCCTCCTGATAACGTTCCAATTTTTTGATCATTCGGTGGACACCTGAGCGCATCCATTGCTCGATCTAATTTATTATCAAGTTCCCAAGCGTCTAAAGCATCAATTTTATCTGAAACTTCCCCTTGACGAGCGATGAGCTTTTCCATTTTATCAGGGTCGTTCAAGACCGCTTCATCCATAAAAGAATTGTTGATCTCTTCATACTCTTTTAGAACATCTACCGTTTCTTGGCAGCCTTCCATTACAATTTCTTTGACTGTTTTCTCAAGATCAAGCTCAGGCTCTTGAGGCAAATAACCTACCGAATACCCTGGAGAGAAAACAACATCTCCCTGATATGCTTGATCTAAACCTGCAATGATCTTCATTACAGTTGACTTTCCTGAACCGTTTAATCCAATAATTCCAATTTTGGCACCATAGAAAAAGGACAAGTGAATGTTCTTAATGATTTGCTTTCCTTGAGGTGTTAACTTGGTCACCCCGACCATTGAAAATATTATCTTTTTATCATCTGACATAGCTATTTAAAAATTTTAGAAGTGTATATGCCCCATTTGGCAAGACGATACAGCATGGCTGTATGCATTACCCCGAGACCATAAATAATTGAACGTTTGAAACTAATTGATGAAGAATCATCAAAATATTTGGTTGGACAGCTGACCTCTCCAATTGTTTTACCTTTAAAGCAAAGCTGGGCAAGCATTTGATTATCGAACACAAAATCATCAGAATTATTCTCAATACTGATTTGATTAAAAACCTCCTTAGAAAAAGCCCTGTAACCTGTATGATATTCCGAAAGCTTTTGATTCATTAAAATGTTTTGTGTGAATGTTAAAAAACGATTGGCGATGTATTTATAAATAGGCATCCCTCCTTGAATTGCCCCCTTACCAAGAATACGTGACCCAATAACTACGTGATACACATCATTAGCAATCATACTAGACATGGCGTGTATTAGCTTTGGCGTATACTGATAATCCGCATGCAGCATAATAATGATATCAGCGTTGAGCTCAAGTGCCTTTTTATAACAAGACTTCTGGTTGCCACCATACCCTCTATTGAATTCATGACGAATAAGATGAGTAATTCCAAGAGCTTTGGCCTTCATGGATGTCTCGTCTTTACTTGCGTCATCAACCAAAATAACGGCATCAACGATATCCTGAGGGATCTCATTATAAGTCTTTTCAAGTGTTTCAGCTGCATTATATGCAGGTAGCACGACAGCAATGCTTTTACCGTTTAACATAGCTTCAAAAATAGTCAGGATATGTGAAATGAGCATAAAAAATATCAAAAGGAAAATATCTTTGAGTAAATTTGTTCAGATGAACATTATCGCTCCCCTTGCTGAAAGAATGCGTCCAAAAAATTTGGATGATTATATCGGCCAACAACACTTACTATCAGAGAATGGGCCATTAAGCCTTGCTTTAAACGCTGGCGTGATCCCTTCTATGATTTTTTGGGGGCCTCCAGGTGTTGGCAAAACAACACTTGCATTCCTGATAGCCGAAAAGCTTAAAAAACCAATTCATACCCTATCCGCGATATCTTCTGGAGTTAAAGATGTTCGGGAAGTTATTGCAAAAGTTCAAAACGCAGGTATGTTCCAAGAAAGCGGAACCATATTGTTTATTGATGAGATACACCGATTTTCAAAATCACAGCAAGATTCATTATTGGGTGCCGTGGAAAAAGGCATTGTAACCTTAATTGGAGCCACAACAGAAAACCCCTCTTTCGAAGTGATTTCTGCCCTATTATCACGTTGCCATGTCTATACCCTAAAGGATCACACCAAAGAAGACCTTTGCCTTTTATTGGAACGAGCTATAAAAATTGACCCCGTACTCTCCAAAAAACAAATAGAGCTTAAAGAGCTTGAGAACTTACTGGCTATTTCAGGAGGAGATGCCAGAAAAATATTAAATGTCTTTGAAATTATTATAAGCACACTATCAAAGGAAAAAAATATTACGATCACCAATGAATTGGTAATGCAAAATGCGCAGCAGTCATTGGCTCGATATGACAAAGACGGCGACCAACATTATGATATCGTATCGGCCTTCATAAAGTCTATTAGAGGAAGTGATGTTAATGCGACGGTCTATTGGCTTGCAAGAATGGTTGAAGGTGGAGAAGACCCGAAATTTATTGCACGAAGGTTAATCATTTCGGCATCTGAGGATATTGGTCTTGCTAACCCAAATGCTTTGCTTATTGCCAACACAACGTTTGAAGCCGTTGAAAAAATAGGATGGCCCGAGTCACGAATCATTCTTTCTCAATGCGCAATCTACCTTGCTAATAGCCCCAAAGGCAATGCGGCATATATGGCGATAAACAATGCACAATCAATAGTACAGAATACAGGGAATCTCAATGTTCCGCTTCCTATACGAAATGCATCAAGTGCATTAATGAAAGAGCTTGGGTATGGTGAAAAATACAAATACAGCCATGACTATGACGGGAATTTTGCAGCACAAGAATTTTTACCTGAAGAAATAAAAGGGAGCTCCTTTTACAAAGCGGGATCTAGCGCCAAGGAAAAAGACATTGAAAACAACCAGAACGCTCTTTGGAAAAACAAGTATAAAAAATGATCGGGAGCATTATATATTATTTCTTCTTGTATCCCTTATCTCTATTCCCATTGTGGTTCCTATACGGATTGAGTAACCTGGTCTACATCATTCTTTATTACATCATCTCTTATCGCAAAGAGGTAGTTATAAACAATTTGAAAAATAGTTTTCCAGAAAAAACGGACAAAGAAATAAAAACACTTTGCAAAGGCTATTATCGTCATTTTTCAGACATTATAGTTGAAGGCATCAAGAACTTAAGTATTTCTCAAAAAGAGCTCGAAAAAAGATTTACGATTAAAAATGCTGAAATTATCCAAGATTATTTCGATAAAAAACAAAGTATAATACTGACTTCAGGTCATTTCAATAATTGGGAATGGCTCATCACGATTCAAAATATTCTACTCCCTCATCAGGCCATTGGGATTGGAATGTCCATGTCCCAGAAATCTCTCAATGAAAAAATCAATAAACGCAGGGCCCGTATGGGAATGATCGTCACACACTCCGGTAATTATAAAGAACAAATCGAGGCGCTAAACACTCCTTATGCTCTTCTCGTTCTTGGAGACCAATCTCCTGGAGAAGCAAGAAAGTCCTATTGGACAAAATTTTTAAATCAAAGAACTGGGTTTGTTTTTGGCACAGAACATATTTCCAATACTTTCGAACTCCCAGTAATATATTACACCGTAAACAAGAAGCAAAGGGGCCATTACGAACTTGAATTTAAGGTGATATGTGATCAACCAAAAACACTTCGATATGGGGAAATCACAGAAAAATATGTAAATTTCCTTGAAAAGGATATTTTAGCACATCCAACTCAATGGGTATGGTCCCACAAGAGATGGAAAAAAACAGAACCAAAAGACATCAAAACATTAAATGAGACGAATGAAAAAAACTTTAATACTCGCTTTCCTCGTAAGTAATGCAATCACCTTTTATGGATACGGTCAATGGTACCATTATGCCGATTCTGAAACACATAGTAGAGGAATTGCTGCATTTAAAAATCACATATACCTAAGTTCAAATACAGGACTGATATATGACCATGATATTAAAAGACACACCACAACGGCAATGAATCTTAACAATCCATTAAAAGAACTTCGAGACATCGATGTTAATGGGAAAAAGATTGTAGCTATGCAAAGTGACAATTCAAGTAAGCTTGTTTATGTTATTAATAATAAGTCGATTGCGATACCTATAAATAGAGAAGAAATCTTTTTCGACGGCATGGTTCTTTACGCCCAAAAAGGCATGATGTTTGGCGATCCTAAGAACGGAAATATACCCGTTTTTATATCCAAATCAGGAGGGATTCAATGGTCGAAGGCTCCCACGCCACTAAAGGCTTTAGATGGAGAATATGGATTTTCAGCAAGTGGTAATAATATTATATACAAGGATAAAAACTTTTATTTTGTCACAGGAGGAAAACATTCTAGATTCATCTCAACAAATGACATGGGGAAATCTTGGTTTACGTCCAAATTACCGTTTGACGATGGAGAAAGCTCTGGCGCTTACGCTATTGCAATGAAAAACAAAAAAGAAGGAATTGTAGTCGGTGGTAGCTATGAAGACCCAAACTCAAAAAAAGCGAATTGTTTTATGACTATTGATGGAGGGAAAACCTGGAAATCCCCTACTACTCCACCTGATGGCTACATGTCTTGTGTTATTGAATACAAAGGTGTTTATTACTCTTGTGGGCCCAATGGTATTGATTATTCAACAAATGATGGTCAAACTTGGACAAAACTCGCTAACGGAAAGTTTTATACGTTAACAGCGCACAAAAAGAGGCTTTACGCTTCTGCGGATAAAGGGAGATTGGCAAAATTCAAATTACCAAAAAAATAATTCAGCTATTTTTCATTTTTAGGTGGTCTATTTTAGACTTTCAATTATTTTTGTAAAAAAAAATTCATGAGCGATATTCAAAGAATTCAGTGTTTAATTATCGGATCAGGTCCTGCAGGATATACCGCAGCCATATATGCTGCAAGAGCAGATATGAAACCGGTTTTATACGAAGGACTACAGCCTGGAGGTCAATTGACTACAACCAACGAAGTCGAGAACTTTCCTGGATATAAGGACGGCGTAACTGGCCCAGAAATGATGATAGAGCTTAAAGACCAAGCTTTACGTTTTGAAACGGACGTTAGACCTGGGTTTATAAATAAAGTGGATTTTTCAGGAGAGATACACAAATGTTGGGCAGACGATGGAACTGAAATTCATGCTGAAACCGTGATCATATCTACAGGAGCTTCTGCAAAATATCTCGGATTAGAAAGCGAACAAAAATATTTAAAGCTCGGAGGTGGTGTTTCTGCATGTGCCGTTTGTGACGGATTCTTTTACAGAGGACATGAGACCGTGATTGTTGGTGCAGGAGACTCTGCCTGTGAAGAAGCGCATTATCTTTCAAAGCTTTGCACGAAAGTAACCATGCTCGTTAGAAAGGATGAATTTAGAGCTTCCAAAATCATGGCTGAACGTGTAAGAAAAACTGAGAATATAGAAATCTTATACAATACCGAAACCAAGGAAGTTCTTGGAGACGGTCAGCTCGTTACAGGCGTGAAAGCCATCAATAACAAAACCAATGAAGAAACAGAAATTCCATGTACTGGATTTTTTGTAGCGATTGGTCACAAACCAAATACCGATATTTTTAAAGATTACCTGAATCTTGATGAAACTGGATACATCGAATATGAAAACCCAGGAACGAGTTACACCAATGTTAATGGCGTATTTGTAGCTGGAGACGCGGCAGACAAAACGTACAGACAAGCAGTAACAGCTGCAGGAACTGGATGTATGGCAGCATTAGATGCTGAGAGATACTTAGCAGCTAAGCATTAGTTAAAAATCGAAATCCTCATTTAGAGAACATTCACCTAGCTTGTCAATAAGCTCGTCGGGCATGGCACTATGATTATCCCAATATTTCATATACGCTTCATCCGTTTTGAAATGCTCTTTGACCTTACTTTCCCAACACTTACAGTCGTATTCTTCAGAAATGCACTTATCTGAAAAATCTGCCATGGTTTTGTTCATATTTTCCGCAGGATCTCCACAAGAGAAAAGAATCGCAGAGAAAAAGCAAACACCCAAAACCAATTTAAATTTCTTGTTTCTCATCATTTTTAATTTTAAAAATCAACTGCCTCTACCTCTTCTTCAGAATATGATTTCACTCCACAAGGACAAAGTGTATCCATAGCTTCATGAAATTGGTCTTCGACCTTGCCCTTCATGGCGGCATTATAATCCTCATTGGTCTTGTATTTTTTCACTACTTCTTTTACAAAACAAGGACAGTCATAACCATAACTCGCATTTTGCTCAACACATTTATCCATCAAGGCTTTTTGCCTCTCTGGAGTCCAACCTTCATTCATTTTAGATACATATGAAAGTGCATAACCCGAAGCCAATAGAGCAACCAATACCCACGATAATCCTGCGATTTGAGTCAATCGATCATCAGATTTTCTTCCTCTGATAATTAATTTTCCTCCCAAATAGATAAAAGAAACAGCTAGACATAATATAAGTATATAGCGCATGATTACTTTGTTTTCTACCGTCCATGGAGATCCTTTAAGTAATAAATATGAAGTTAAAACGATTCCACCAGTGACCGCACAAATCATCGTGATTGCAGCGTACATCGAAACGGTTTCATCATCTTCCTTGTTGGATTTGTATAATTTATATCCAAGGTAAAATCCTGCTATAGCAAGCAAGAGAACAGCTAAAATTCCTATCATAACACAATAATTTTAGATAAATATAACAATTCAAATGTGATATGTACCGAACGATTCTTTATTTTAGCACGGTAATTGTATCACTCGATATTGAAATACTTGTTTATTAATTTTAAAAATATATCATGAAAACTTTATTCATCTCATTACTAATGCTATGCATGACCAGTATGGCTTCTGCTCAAGGAAGAGAAATCGCTGGAATTAAATTCCCACCCGAGCTAAAAACAAAAACTGGGTCTCTTTATTTTAATGGTTGCGGTCTAAGAGAAAAATACACATTAGACTTATATGTAGCCGGACTTTATTTAAATAAGCCCACTATGGATGCTAAAAAAGTAATCAATGCGGATGCTGCACAGGCCATCAAGATTGTTATTGTATCAAGCAAGGTTACACGAGACAAGTTCAACGAGTCTGTAAAAGATGGTTTTGCCAATGCCGCACCTTACTCAGCTACACCTGCGCAGATCAAGAAGTTTAAGAGCTTTTTTGCTGCACCATTCAAAGTAAAAGATGAAATACTTATGATGTACAAACCCGGAAAAGGAACTGCTGTTATCATCAACGGTAAGCTGAAAGGAGTTGTCGCTGGATTGCCATTCAAAAAAGCATTGTTTGCGATTTGGCTTGGAAACAAACCCGCTCAAGGTAAATTAAAGAAAGGAATGATGGGTCAGATATAATCATTCTAAAACCCTATTGTAAAAGGCCACAATTGTGGCCTTTTTTATGAACAAAACTTAGCTCTTATGAAAACTTTATTAACAGTTTGTTTAATTTTAAGTCAGATGACGCTGTTTGCTCAAAATACAATAATGGTAATAGGCCATCGTGGCTGCAGAGGTGTTCTGCCAGAAAATACGATAGTCGGTTTTCAAAGAGCGATTGAGGATGGTGCAGATGGCATTGAATGGGATGTTGTGGTTAACGCTGATGGACAGCTCGTCATCTCGCATGAACCTTATTTTCATAACGATTTTTGTCTTGACCCAAAAGGCAATACGATTCAGGATGAATCTTTATACAACATTTACAGAATGACACAAGCTGAAATTGAGGGATTTGATTGTGGTTCAAAATTTCATAAGAACTTTCCGGAACAACAAAAAATCAAAACCATCAAACCCCTTCTCAAGGATGTTGTAAAGCTCGTTCCTGAGATCAAAAGAAAGCGAATCTTTTTTGAAATCAAATCAGACGAGCCAGAGTATGGAAAATCTCAACCCTTTCCAGCTGACTATGCTGCACTTGTACTTAATGAAGTGAAAGAGTATGGATTCAGTAGCATCTGTTACATGAGCTTTGACAAAAACATACTCGAAGAGCTACACAAGTTAGACCCTAAGCTAAGATTGGTCTATCTCAGTGAGAAAAAAAGCATTAAAAAGAACCTCAAACAGCTTTCGTTCAAGCCAAGTGCTGTTGGATTGTATTTTCGAACACTCAACCGACGGACAGTTAGTCAGCTGAGAAAGGAAGATATAAGTATTTATGCTTGGACCGTAAATGAAGTTGTTGATGGTCACAAAATGATGGAGCTAGGTATAGACGCAATTATCACGGACTACCCAAGGCGTATCATACAATCAAGAGGTAGCTACTCTTCTAAACCAAAAAAATTCAGAATCACAGGGACTCCCTCTTTTTAACGCTCTTTGTGAACCCTTTTTGAATTTGAGCGTTATTAGTTTTAACTTTGTAAAACGTTCTTTGGGGTCGACATTGGATTTGACAGCGATAGCATTGGTCAAGTGTCAGCATGCAGAGGTTGTGGTGAGCCTCTTTAAAAATTTGTCACAAATTATAATTGACAATACGTCATACGCACTTGCTGCTTAATTAACGGAATGTTAATTGGCTTAATTCAACTGAATAATAGTAGGTAGAACAAGTACTTCCGGCAGGCCTCGGCCCGTTAGGTTCGCCAACAGGAAGTCCAAACCATCGGGCTGGTGCTCTCGACGATACTAAGTGAGCATAAGACTTAAGTATCTAAGTTGAAGTTTTGGGTGTTTTTGTCCGAGCTTCAATCGAAAATCAATCAAAGACTAAGCATGTAGAAAGCTAGATAAATCGTCGTTTGGACGAGGGTTCGAACCCCTCCGACTCCACACTGATAAAAGCACTTTTCGAAAGGAAGGTGCTT
>Ga0209251_1003424_pt1 | contig 10392 bp, 14 predicted proteins | sample SaaInlV_100m_DNA_6_FD_184665 | JGI IMG/M metagenome (GOLD analysis project Ga0209251, IMG submission 184665) | Marine microbial communities from expanding oxygen minimum zones in the Saanich Inlet - Saanich Inlet SI073_LV_10m_DNA (SPAdes) (version 2) | ecosystem: Environmental > Aquatic > Marine...
CTTTGGTGGTGAATACAATGCTAAGCACCACGAAGGATGAACGTCCGTTAGCTCTACTTACGTCATACCGCTTGGTACAGCTAGGATTGAAAACACAAATAAGCTGATTTAAGTTCGAGGCTCTGGATGTCCACTACTGGTGGGGTAAATACGACTAATGAGACTTCCGCTGTTCTATGGCTAGCGTCAGTGAAATCAAGGCCATTAAAGAGGTGGTCGAAAAAGACCTCGCCTTGGTGGGAAAAAACTCCGGCCGTTTTAGTAAAGCGTCCGAAGCGATGGACAAACTGGATAGGTCTTTAAACTAGCTTCTCTTCCTTATTACGAATTCAACAGATCTTGTTCAGCCTCGTCTGAAAGTAAGGCATATATAAATTCCCCTCTTCGATTCCTAAAGCTCACCACGTCTAAATGATTCGGATGACTTTCCATGTCAACAAACTTCCCACTTCTTAGAAGAAAACGAGCCATCATACTAAATCGAATAAGTAATCATAAAAGTACAAATTAATTCTTGCGTGTTCGTTTTACCGAACCTTATTAAAATGGCCCTCTGCATACGTGATCATCATGATACTTGCCAAGACTTCAATAACGCAAATTCAGCCTGTTCCGAAAGAGTGGCATAAACAAATTCACCACTAAAATCTCTGTAGATAAGTACGTCAAGCAGGCCAGGTTCGACCTCAATACTAATCAAAGAACCATTTCGTAAGAGGTAGCGAGCCATGTTTTTTACCCATCAACCCAATTCTACGGAGAATCACTCATTGATGTCTCACTTATCAGATAATCAATACTTAAATCCAGACTTCTTGTATCAGCGGCTGCCGATCGGCATCCTGATCTCTTGAGTATCGTCTTTAGATTGTTCTGATCCTCCCTCAGTCAAAGATGCTCGCAGAGAACGCACCCGCAAGCCAACAGAAACAGATCGATCAGCCATAAAACAGTAACGCGACTCCACAGCCAATTAGCTGCCCATTGACGACAAGAACAAGACCATTCCGATCTTGATAAGACCAATGATTCCATAAAGGATTGGCTGCTACTTGCTGTTCGATGAGATCCTCCCTCCTTACCAACCTGATGCATGGGTTTGATTGGATCACTTCCACTCAACACACCTCGTCTGACTGCCACCTAACAAGGCAGAATGACCGCAATGGCTTGACAATATGATGACCTTTCACTGTCGATCGATTCCAGTCCAGACCTGTCGCAATGCAACCCGTTAGATGGAAATGAGCATCGCAGTGAAGCGATTGGTACTGAAAATCAGCCTTTGGAGTGGAACACTTTTAGGTAGTTTGCTCATATCGCTCTTACTTCTCCAAGCCCTTTTCGGGCGTCAAATGGAGCGCCTACAAATTCAACAACTGGGTCGAAACCTAGCGCTAAATGTGAGGCTTACAGAGCTCAACCTTGAACGCTATCCACCTGCCCTGATTAGCGATCTAACCGGTCTCGATCTCATCGTGCGGGACAAACCCACCCAATCCGATCAAACACCAGCCGCCCAGAAGCGTCGAATCAACGAATTACAAGCGGTGCTCTGCAATCGACTCAGCCACTGCCCAACTGTGTACCCAGCGGGTGAAATCCAAGGGGAACCGGATGTCTGGATTGAGTTGATCTCTCCACTAGAACCAGTGTGGCTTGGCAGCCAACTACCGGCCACCCGAGGCTGGCCCCCCGAACCGATGCTGCTTCTAGCAGCGTTGATCAGCGCAGTCATTGTGACCGGTGTGTTGTATCTGCTGTTCGAAGTTGAGCGTCCCTTAAAAGGTTTAGAAACGGCGCTATCCCGCGTTGGTGAGGGATCAGATCCAGCAAGACTTCCTCATCGTGGTGCCCCAGAAGTGCAAAGGATCACCACGCATTTCAATGCGATGGTGAAGCGACTGGCGGCCAATCGAAAGGAACGCGCCACGATGCTGGCCGGAATCGCCCACGACCTCAGAGCACCGATCACACGCCTGCGCTTTCGGCTCTCCATGGCAGCACTCAGCTGTGAAGAACGCGACCTGTGCACAGGAGACCTCGAATCCCTTGAGCGCATCACCGGACAATTCCTGCTTTACGCCGGCGGCGGAGAACGGGAAGCCATGGTGACGTGTCCCTTGGATCATTGGTTAGCAGAAGTATCTGCGGGCTATTCAGCAAAGGACTTGAAGCTTGATCTGGTTTCGATCGATGCGGACATTCGTCCTGTCGCCATGGGGCGTGCCGTCGGCAATTTGATCGACAATGCCTTCAACTACGGCATAGCGCCCGTGGTGGTGAGACTCAAACGCAATCAAGATTCAGCATCAATCGAGGTTTGGGATCAAGGCAGCGGAATTCCCTCATCACGATGGGAACGAGCTTTACAACCATTTCAACGCCTTGATGAAGCCCGCGGCGCCCAGGGGCATTGCGGCCTTGGGCTAGCAATCGTGAGCCATGTTGTTGATCAACATGGCGGAAAGATTCGTCTCTTGAGAGGCCAAACTGAAGAATATTATCCCTCCAATAAGAATGAAACGCCGGGTCGATTTGCAGTCACCATCAGCATTCCAATCAGTCAACAAAAGCACAAATCAAAGACCCACTAAGCCAACAGCCAGCAGCAGGTTTGAAACAATTTATTACAACCACAGCAAGGCCGGATGGGATCAATTATCACCTCCATAAAGAATAGGCTTAAAAGTGTCGGAACAAGATCACAGCAATGATTACGACCAGTCCAAGCACAGCAAAAATATTAAGGGCGATATAGTTGCTCATAGGAATTCACAACGGCTAAAGAAAAAATTCTACGAAGAAGAGCTCGGTAAAATTCAGGCAGAACTGGTAAAAATGCAGTACTGGGTTAAGGCCACTGGATATCGAATTGTCATCCTCTTCGAAGGTCGCGATGCCGCAGGCAAGGGTGGAGCGATCAAACGATTAACAGAGCCCATGAATCCACGGGGCTGCCGAGTCGTCGCCCTTGGGACGCCATCAGACCAACAAAAAACCCAGTGGTACTTTCAACGCTACGTCGAACATTTACCCTCTGCAGGCGAAATCGTCATTTTTGATCGCAGCTGGTACAACCGTGCTGGGGTTGAAAAGGTCATGGGCTTTGCAACCGCAAAACAAGTCGAGCAGTTCTATAGAGCCTGCCCACAATTCGAACAAATGCTAGCGGAAGATGGAATCTTGCTACTCAAGTATTGGTTCTCCATTAATGATGAAGAGCAAGAAAAACGTTTTCAAGAACGGATCGAGAATGAGCAACGCCGATGGAAGCTCAGCCCCATGGATATTGAGTCCAGAAACCGTTGGGTTGACTATTCCAAAGCAAAAGACGTGATGATGGCCAACACCCATAGACCCGATGCACCCTGGTTCAGCATCGAGGCCGACGACAAACGTCGCGCGCGCTTAAATTGCCTCCAACACGTGCTGAGCAAAGTGCCATACCAAGACATGACTCCGCCTCCCATCAAGCTACCCAAGCGTCCAAAACAAGGGACATACCAGCGGCCACCGATTAATGAACAGTTCTTCGTTCCAAATCACTACCCATATGAAAGTGAATAAAAATCAATGTGGAAATAACGATTCACTCATCACCTGCAACAAGGGCAATTCCAGAACAGGGAATTGGAGCCAGCAACACCAAATTTCGATATCCGATGCGCCATAATTGATCGATGACAAACAGCACCCCTACCCTCCTGATTTGGCTTGTCCAATACAGGAAATATCTCGACTTGGTTCAGCAGGATTTGCTAGACCAAGCAGAGTTAGTCAAAGCCGAAATCAAAGAAGGACTTCCCGATGCAGAATTGTGCTGGGAAGACCTGGAGAGAGCTGCTCAAAATCTTAAGCAATGATTGACGGACGTCGGATGAGGTCTACGGCTATCCAATCATTGATCAAAGTCTGAGCTAACTTCAAATCACATTAAAATATCAAAATTATATGAAACCAAAACCGCTTTTAATAATCTTTTTTTACCTTTGTTTCACAGGGTTAAATCCAACATCGAGCGAAGCCATTGAGGATTGCCAGCTCATCAACAAGGTTATGTCAAACCTCGGCAGAAGCATGAGCAGACATCGATTAATCATCGCGCAGGGGGGCGATCCAACCATCGTCGATGAGGCCAGTCGAGCCCTCTCAACTGAGACCAAGCTCTACAGAAATGCAAAACGTGAATACGAAAAAGCGCACTGCGATGGTTGGCAGAGGCAATAGCAGTGGTAATAGCAATGGCAATCAGTCGATGCATTCGAAACAAAAAGGATCTCTTGCTCCAATAATGGGCTGATTCGCGCGACAGACCATGGGAGCGAAAACGAACCTGGCGCTTGTGAGAGGTGCACAAGTCATGGCCGTCGCCCTCTTAGTCGTTGTGGCCTACACGTCCACCTTGGAATTCCTCAAGCAAAAAAAAATAGATCTGTATGACCTGGAGCAAAAGCAAAAGGTCCGTCCCAGGCCGAAGGTCAATCACCCCAATCAATGGACACCCAAGTCAAATAACAACGTTGACCCCAAGCTGAAGTCAACGCCACCATCAACGGTGCAAACGACAAAACCCAACGAGATCGACTCCAACGGAGGTGAGCCAGAACAACAGCGGGGCGGAGAAGGCTGCTCGACACCTCCAGGTGGTGGACCTCCCGTCACTGCAGATTTCACACCCTGCTGAGTTGCCGAACGTTTGTCGACAATCCATCATTTCATCGGGCTTTTAGGCGTTTGTGCTCTTTGCTACACCGTCAGGCGAAGCTAGACCATGGGAGTCGAGAGCAAATCGTCGCTCGACGATTCACCAGCAGGAAACCTGCACAACCAACCGATGGGGGTTGAAATGTTAGGTGCGTTAGTTGTTCCAGCTTTGAAACCAGGTGATCTTGTGCTGGTCGAGCCCAGTGGGCCAAGTGCTGAAGAGTCTTCAACGGAATGGTGGATTGGCTGGATTATGCAGCCAGAGGGATCGGCAGCTATCGCGGTTGGATCCAATAACACCTTTCAAGCAAGCGACTGTGAAACGGGTCAACTGCGCTCGGTCAAGGGAGATGAAGCAACACGACTCGTTTTGTCCGGCATCAACTCAACTCTGAAGCAACTCCTTTAATCAAAATCCTGATCCATCTCACGAGATGCATCGATCTAGCCAGCCCCCACACGACCTTAAAACCCCCTAGCACCACTCACTTCTCAACAGGCGAAAGCCCTTGTCGACGCGATTCTCCACAGGTCGGTGGAAAATGCGAGCCTCTTTGAATGGTCGACTTTTGACGAGAAGCCTTGCGGGAACAGGTCCCTCCGATTAAGCTGTGGATATCCCCATCACTCGGCCAGCAGGAATGCTGGCTTTTTTTTGGCGATTTCTCAATAACAGGAGTCGTTGCTGTAAAGCGATCCATTCTTAAACGGCTCTAGTCATTCAGTCCTCAGGAAGTTTCCTCAGGCCGTTACTCTTCGATCAAAGTTAGTGGAAAATACGAAAGACACAATCACCAGCAAAAGACAAAAGCAACTTGAATACTTCTAAAAACGGTATCTTTATAACCCCAAAACGATTTGATTTTTACAAGGCTTAGGGAGAACCAACAAGACAATCTTTAATCGGTTGTCATCTCAATCCCTTTTCGTCTTCGATCGCTCAAACCAAGCAGCAAATGCAAACGAGATGCTGATCGCAATCGATGCACCAATACAGACAATTCCAAGTTCAATGGACATCAATTAATCCCAAAATAATTGTTGTGGTCATGCTGAAAAGCACTGACCTCCAGTAGTGAAGAACGGCGACGAGCCAACGTCTAAGCAAGTCGCTCTTGAGTTCACAGGCCAATCACGCTTAAAGTAATGATTAGTTAATCGGTCATCACTGTTGCTCGTGTCCTGGCAGGTGCTGATGCGATGCGTGGCGAGCGCCCTCTTTTTAGTGGCCCATGGTTTGCTCGTGCTCGAGCACATTGCGATCGGAACAGCTCTGCATGGAATAGCAGAACTTTTTCTCGCCCCGTGGGCCATTCGCCATCGAGCCTGGGACCTCATCATCATTGGACTCATTTTCTGCGTGTTTGACCTCTGGGGGACAGTGCGACTTGTTGGTGTGGCGTAAATCTTAGAGACTGGCTCAACCCTGAATCTTGGGGAGCCAAAAACCGAGGAGCTGCCACGACGACCAAAGAAAAATCGCTAAAAAAACCCAGTTCAACCAGGCAGGACGTTGATCATTTTCAAACATGTTCGGAAGCAGCTACATCACTATATCGGTCTTATGCATGCCTAAACATCGGAATAACCAAGAGTATGGCCATCCCGCCGCTTCCACACAGAAACCATAGAAGACGAGTGGTATTTACAGCAGGTAATTCCTCACGAAACACAGTCATCAGCAAGCCCCCACCGAGAAATGCAGTTGCAAAAGCCAATGTTAGGTCTGAAATTGGATGCAATAAAAATGCATTTAAGAGCCCTAAGACTAAAGCTACACTACCGATCCAACGATTACGCTGACGGAACCGCCTGGGATGGTGAATCACCGAGAAACGATCTGCAAGCAAAACATGACTTGCTACCGCAACTGTAAATAAAACTCCATACAGAATCCCAGTACTAATCAAGGAAGGCAGTGAATAAGCATAAAGATAATTAATTGCAGCAAAACTACTTAGATGGAGCCAGGACGAGATCGAAGACAAAGACGTTTGGCGTTGGGCCAAAACATCAATACTAAAGACCACTAAAACTCCTAGAAGTGCGACAAAAAATAAAAGAGCTTCAACCAAATTTGTAGGCGCATAAGCAATCATCCCGATCGTCTCAGATCATTCACTGCCACCACTTGCGAGTTCGGGAAGAAGATGGACAAACACATAAGCCAAACCTGCACCTCCACCAAGAGAGGCCCAGCGTTGCTGCTGTAAATCAGATTGGGACGCTAAAACAACCGCATACCAGTGGCATGAAGCGATAATCAACACACAAACAGTGGCAACAAACCAGATCAATATGCTTAAGACTGCTTAGCCCACAATGCTCATACGCAGCCCGATTGTCCATTAACGAATTGCAGAACTCCAATTCGACGACCGGAAGGAGACTTTTGCCCCTGCTGAGCGTTTTAGATCGTGCATACCCTCAAGCTGGTTATAAACCGCCAGAACCTGTCGGCGAATGTGATCAGTATGGGGAAGATCTGAGAGCAACCGCAAAACATCCTCAAGCGAACGCTTAGCGTCAATTACCACACGACAATCAAGACTTCCAGCTTCATCAGGCATCAGTACATTTCATTGTTTCCCTATTTAGCCAAAAAAACTCCGATTTAATTGTCTTGATCCATACCAAAGTCCAAAGACGCTTCCAACAAACTTAGGGCTCTCCGCCACCTGCGGCCTCCATCACATCCCAAGGACGCTCCAATGGTGGTGATACCGACCAAAGACCAAGACCCGCATCCTGCGCCATCACCTCGAGTTCTGAATAATCGAGATCATCACAACGACCCACAAACCCATCCCAAGCCATCACGCTCCCCTGACGCACAAGCTGAGCGCCAAGATCCTTGCCATTCACAAACAGGCGTCCAACCAAACGCCCATACACATCCCTTGATCGAAGCTCAAATATGGCCTGATCGCCACGTTTAACATGGCTTTCCAAAACCGATTGAGCAAACTCTGCCCAGGGTTCCTGACGAAAACGAGGCGCCTGAAGACAGGCCAAACGAACCGCGCGACCATGCTCTTCCAACTCGACAAGGAGCTGCTGACCATTCGTGATGGATAGAACCTTCACTGGCCTCTGCTGGGCATGTCCTGCCATCGGGCCAAGGATTGTGGCCATCAAAGCAACCAGGACATATTTCATCACTTTGTTGAGTTAGAGATCAAAGTCTGAGTCGAAACAAGCTAAACAGCAACATCTCAGCGCAAGAGTTTGAATCTCTTTGTGCATACCCCGATCTCAAGACTTGCACCATCAAGAACAACCTCTGTTTAAATCTAGAAATTGAATAATCCGAATCACAAATCAAATGGGATTTTGGAAAAGAAATTCATCAAATTTTGAATCAAAAATAGCTAGCTTAATCATGCTAAATTGTCGCAAATCGCCAATCATATGACATAATCTGAGGAAGACTAAGTCATGCAAATTTTCCTACAAATTTAGCTCAGAGATAGCCCTAATACCATCTCCCATCACAGCGACAATGACAGCGACAAATCCGGATCAACGGTTGCATTTCCCCGCCACAGCAAGAAATCGCGAACCCATTGCAGACGTGCTTCAACAGTGGCTTCCGAATTGGGGAACCATTTTGGAAATTGCCAGCGGAAGCGGTGAGCATGCAGTGGAGTTTCAACAAAGGTTTTCCCATCTGAGATGGCAAGCGAGTGATCCAGACCCTCAGCACCGCGACAGCATCAATGCATGGATTTGTCATACCGACCAAACAAACACAATGGCCAGGGCACTGGACATCGATGTTGCACAACATCCCTGGCCACTTCCAAAGGATGTCCAAGCGAGTCTGTCCGCCATCGTTTGTATCAACTTGCTTCATATCAGCAGCAAAAATTGCACCGCAGCACTTCTCCAGCAAGCCGCCGAATGCCTCCCTAAACAGGCTCCACTGATGATCTATGGACCGTTTAAACGATACGGAGCACATACAAGCCTGAGCAATGCAAGTTTCGATGCAAGCCTGCGAGAGCGCAATATCGATTGGGGAGTGCGTGACATCGAGTGGATCGAATCATTAATCACAACACTGCCCCTCAGGCTGATGGAATGCAAAACCATGCCAGCCAATAATCAGATGCTGATCTTGATTCATGAATAATCTTGCCAGCAACACAAACAAGCTGCACAATTACAGCAGCCAAACCAAAAGCACGTGCAGGAAGCTCTCATTGAGATCGTCGGAGGAGTCGCTCTAACATTCTTAATTTCTTCCATCTTCAAAAAAGTTTTACCCCGATTAGCAAAAAAGACACGATCAGATTTTGATGATTTTCTTTTAAGAGAAATTACCAAGTTAATCTTTCCACTTGGAACCCTTGCTGTTCTGCTTCTGGCCGAAGACAAGCTTCAACTCCCAGGAGGATTGAATAGGCCCTACGAAATCATTCTGACAATCGCAGCGGCTGTTGTTGTCATTCGTCTCATTAACCGAATCGGTATACGGCTGCTGCAGAGCGTTGCACGTCGCAGCGGCAGAGAAGACATTGAGCAACTGATCAAAACTCTTTTCCCTCTCTTAAAAGCACTCACTTGGGTTTTAGTGAGCCTGATTATTCTCCAAAGCCAAGGAGTCAAGCTTGCGGTTGTTTGGGGATTGCTGAGTGCTGGTGGCATTGGATTAGGCCTTGCCTTAAAAGAACCAGCCCAAGAACTATTCGCTTACCTAATGATTCTTATCGACAAGCCATTTAGCATTGGTCAATTCATTGCAGTCGATTCCGTATCGGCAACCGTAGAAAGAATTGGGGTGCGCTCCACTCATCTCCGTAGCCTAAGAGGTGAAATTGTCGTCATCAATAATTCAAAACTAACCAGTTCAAATATAGAGAATTTCGCCACCATGCAACAACGCCGAATGATTTACACAATCGGCGTTACATATCAAACGACAGCAGATCAGATTAAATCGATACCGACCACAATCGAAACCATTGTTGAAAACACGACTCATGCCATATTTAACCGCTGCCATTTCACAGGCTTTGGTGATTACAGCTTGAATTTTGAGATTGTTTATTACATCGATAACCCTAATTACACCAGCGCCCTGGACATTCAACAATCGATCAACCTCAGCATCATGCGTCAGTTCGAACAGCAGGGGATTGAATTTGCGTTCCCAAGACAGACGCTCTATCTCGAGGGCAATGGTCTAACCACTGGTGCAGCCTCCTCTTGAGGACGCTGCTTTTGATCGCTTGAGCGACGTCCCAGCCAGACACTGCCGATCAACAACAACAGCGCAAGACCCACAGCGGCAGTCGGCAACAAGCGTCTTGAGGTCGACAGCCGAAAGGGGCCATCTCGATGTTGGTCCTCAACTGAAGCGAGGTCATTGGCTCTCGCTTCTCGAAATTGAATTTGACGGCATCGGTCGCACAGCGTGCTGTTGATGCCAGTGCCTTTCAACTTGAAGCCAAAACGCCCAATGATCTCAACGGGAGTCCCACAACTTCTGCAATTGAGGGTGAACACGGTCTTGGCCAGGAACGCCGAAACCGGTTTACCACCCTCTACCCATCCAGGAGTGACTCAGCTCAACCAAAAGGTTGGGTGTCTGGCAGGATTCCACTAGCCCTGCTGGTGATCGTGCCGCGTTATCAAGCCCGCGTTCTGGTCCACCTGCGCCCCTCTGTGCTGGATCCTGCT
>Ga0209251_1003425_pt1 | contig 10391 bp, 7 predicted proteins | sample SaaInlV_100m_DNA_6_FD_184665 | JGI IMG/M metagenome (GOLD analysis project Ga0209251, IMG submission 184665) | Marine microbial communities from expanding oxygen minimum zones in the Saanich Inlet - Saanich Inlet SI073_LV_10m_DNA (SPAdes) (version 2) | ecosystem: Environmental > Aquatic > Marine...
GATCGATAAGTAAAGAGCCCATGACATAATCCGGCGTGCAGTAATCGTAGCCGATCATACGGGGATCCTCCGGATCCAAGGCATACCATGGTGCATGCGTTACTGGAATATCCTTGGCCAATATTCGCTTCTGCTTGGCAACCCTGCGAACCACATAAGTATACTCTCCCCTCCCCTCCACATCCTGAGCGATATCCATAATGACATCGGGCAAGCGGTATTCAGTAGTAGCCATAACAAATGCCATTCCCTGTATCGGATGGTTGGGCAACCGCCAGGATGACCACCACTCGCTTTCATTCAGAAGTATCTTACTCATATTACGCCAACGGTCTCCTGATCCCCATTGGGTTAGCTGTCTTATATTTTCTGGATCATCCTTATATATCCGGGTTCGGCCGCCCCCACGAACTCCATTCAACTGACCCACTGCCCAGTCCGCCCAGATCAGATGAAGTAATTTGTCCATCCGTTCCCTAAGAACTCCATCTTCAGAAAGATCGCGCATGTTCATAATTTCAGGCAGGGTATAACTCGGGCCATAGGCAGAAAATACTTCGACCAAAAGACCATGCTTGGCACGGGATACGCAGTATTCCTTGTAGTAAGTATTCCATGCCCTGAAGTGAGTTTGAATGTCCCGTCCGTCGGGTAATTTACGGCCTTTGTACTTCGGGCTATTTTTAAGTGCCTGCAAGGCGAGCAAAGCATTACTGTAGTGCATCATCTCATGATTCTCCGAACCATGGATGCTCCAGATATGATCAAGTCCTGCCCTTTCAAAACGGCTCATCTTGCTTACATAGAGCCAGAACATTTCCTCAATCATTTCCTGCGTCTTTGCATCAAGGCGACCGGGGTAAAATGTGCTCTTATCATTAAATAATTGATAGATTCGGTTCCATGTACGCATCTGCCATTTGACATGCTCAGAAGAGGCGATCTCAACCGTCATCTCCCCCTCCCCTTTTTCATGTTCGATAATTCCCTGCAGTGCTTCCTGTAGAAGTCGGTTCGCTTCCGGCAATTCCCTATTCAGCCAGAAACGGGCAAAAGCACCATGCAAGGGAATGATATTCTTTTTCCTCATCACATTCTCAAAGAATTTCTCCGCATTCTCACCATGGGCCCTGCGGATGAGATCGTACTTGGATTCCACTAATTCTGCTACACCCCGATCGACAGGTTCGCCGGACTTTAAGAAGTCGGCGAGTTCCGGCACTTCGGTTTCCAATTCCTTAATAATCAAATCCGTAATCGCTTCGGCCCCTTTTTTATTAAAGTGGGTTTCATCACCTTCGATAAAATTGTAAGTCATGCTCTCCTCACGGCCTATCTTGTTATGATGGGCAATACTGACTCGGTGCAGGTCGATGAATGGCAAGTTTAATTCCTTGGCCAACGCTTCGGCGACCCTTGCATAGTCGGTCAGAGTCGCCTTGTAGCTGTATTTCTCATTTTTGACCAAATTGGAAACGATCTTTCCATCCGCGTTGAAACTTCGGCGGGTGACCGAACTCACAATTACCGCCTTCCCGCCGGATTTCTTTATCCGCTCCACATAGGATCTCAGACGATCGCTGTAAACCGATGGGTCATACCTCTTCTGATCATTATGACCGAACTGAATCAGAACATAATCAGGATTGAGTTCCATGAGTTCGTCAAGTCTATGCGAAAGGGCCTGCAGCGTGGCTCCATTCTTTGCGTAGTTAATTATCTTCACCCGATCATTAAAGCGCTCCGTAAAGGCTGGCCCCCAACCGGATTGAACTGCAACCGTAGAATCCCCAATAAGACCAACAACCACAGATTCCCCAAATGATTGGTCCGCTTTCTCCCCCAAAGAACGACCAGTCTCAGACGCTGCGCTGGGAAGAGATATGAAAAGGCACGAAAAGCCAAAAACTAAAATAGATATCCTATTGAACATATAGTTTGAAAAGCTTTTCACATTAAACACTTTCAGGAAAACGCACAGACTTTTTCCGCCAGTTGGTGACAATTTATCTCAGATGGATTCCAAATTATGGTATGAGCAAAGCCACAAACATACGCCTAACTTGATCGACTTGATGTTATCCTAGAATTCTTTTCGTGAAATCTCTTTTCCGTCTTCATAGAGGGTTTCCATTGCCTTCGACCCGTCCTCGCGGCACCCAATCTGAGTGCCATGTACCTTGCCTTTCACCCAGTGAGTTTCTTCCTTCTTCGATCCGTCTTTGTAGTACCAAACAACCGTGCCATATAAGTCGAAGTCTTTGCAGAGCATTTCCCGAGACTTCGATAAGGTCGAAGATTCGCTTGTGGTCATTTTTGCCATATAACGCTTCGTAGGAATTAAAAAGTTATTTTTCAGACATGAATTAACAGCCTATTAAACGGTTAAATGCTTCCTAGTGTGAATCAGCATGTTTTTCCTGAGAATCGGGGATGCCATCGTTATCTGAATCCAAGTCCCACTGATCTACTATTCCATCTCCATCAGAATCATTAGTGCCTTCGATTAAGTTGGGAATTCCATCCATATCAAAGTCCAATCGATCGGACTCCCGACTATGAAGCTCTAGGAGGTTCGTGGGCATAGGTACTCCCTTCTTGTAGGCCTTAATATAATCGCGCATCAAACGGAAATACATATCCCCATACGGAGATTGGACTGGTTCTATGTCGCGGGAGTATTCAGGGCGGAACATATCAGTAAACTGGACCTGACCATTGGGAGCGTCTTTTTGGCGCTGGGACATCAGTTCGTTCCACCAGGTAATGATTACAAACTTAGGACGGATTTTAAAGGCTCGTGACCACTGAAGCTGGAAAGTCTTGCCACTTTTACGGGGTGTAGCCAAATCCTCATTGGTCATATAATTCTTCTGCAAGGCAGTACATACAACCAATTGTTCAGGCTTCCCATCGAACATTGCAACGGGTTGCGGGTAATTCTCAAGAAATGACCATTCCCGATCGGCAAGGTTGGTGTTGAGCCCCCACATCGCCCGAACCGTAAGCTGGCGATTTACATGATTAGGAATTTTATCGATATCAAGCCTGCTAAGAAACATCGGTTTAGCCCCCTTCCCTTCATCCAAATAAAACCAAATATCCTTGTACTCGGACTTCGAGAAGTAGCGGTCATGGAGTTCATTGGCCAGTAAACCGGGAGACCAGATGATAATGCGTGGAGACTGCTTGCCAGCTTCCTCCCGATTACGCATAAGTTTCATCATCACCTCGAAGGGCTCATATAGGTATTCATCCTTCTTCTTCGAATGAGGAAAAAGGTTCGTTGCATCCAATATAATGAAGTCAATCTGAGCCTCCTCAAACAGGTCAAAATGGTAATCCATGACCATGGCATTATCTCCCCGGTAATAGCCAACTGCGGGTTTCGCCCAGAAGTGCCAGGATGCCCGGGGACCAAACTGCCCTCCACCACTTAGGATTTCCTGAATATTACGAATGGGGATATTTTTTCTGAAGGCCAGAGAATGCCAGGTAGAATAATTTATCCCAACAAGGTTCTTTTGGTTAGTGGCATCCTCAATCTCGAGGGATTGGGCTCTTAAGCTCAAAAACAGAAAGAAGATAACTGCTAATCCAAAAAAAAATCTCGACCGGAACAGGATCACAACCGGTCAGCATACTTTACCTTAAATGACTCGAATTCTTCTTTTGCTGATGCAGAAAGCTGCTGGTTCGAAAGAAAGTCGCTTGCCCGGCGGGCGATAAAAAAATCTTGGTTATGGAGCAGTTTTACAATGTTAGTCTCGACGGATTTGGAAAAGAATTCACGACTTTCAATAAGGCGCAGGCCCAGGTGTATCGGATAGTATTGCTGACTCACCAAACTCGATGCGAACTCCTCAATTATTTTGTCCTCCAGTTGATCATCAGACTGAAGTAGTTCGATGACCATGGCGGCACCATATTCGTCAAGTTTCCCCAATGCACCAATGAGTTTTTGATAACAGACACTTTTGTCCGGGCTCGCCTGTTGGAGATATTCAATCGCCAACTCAATATGATCGATCCCTGCTGTAGGCATGACCTCTGCCACCTTATCAATATATTGAGGTGCTACGGGTTTCTGTTCCAGTAAATGGTTGAGTACAAACTCAATCTTTTGCCAGTTCTTGCTATCAAGCAAGTGTTGCAGAAATTTGGGAGAAATTCGGGATTTGGTCATTTCTTGCATAATGGTGACCAACTCCGTGTTTGCATACTTCCATAGTACCCAGGTAGTCCACGCAGCATCCTTGACCACCGCTTCTTTGACGGCTCCGGGCGTCGCCTTGGAAACGCCATCAACATCCTGGTATTCATCATCCTCCTCTCCTTCTGGGCTCTTATCATCTTTTTCAGATGCAAGAAAGCCAAGCTCATGGTCATCCAAAATAGAGTCGCGGTCTTTTAATATGGAATCAAGTTTTTCATAGTCAGCAGGAACAAAGGGCTCGTGTTCAACCTTGGTCAGCGGTTTCCCCTCTGGATATTCTAAACTTTGGTAGAAACCTATCGCATCCCAATACATGGTGACTTCCACAAGCTTACAGACTCCATCCAGACAGACCTCATTAATCAATTCCATACTATACCCCGAGGGAAATCCCTGCTCATCAATGTAAGCAGTGAGACTGTGTTCCTTTTTCGGTTTCTTTGGATAAACTGGATCGGTTAGTTGAATCGCGCTTATCTCCTTGGCATCAACAGGAGAGAGCCATCCGATCAAGAAGCAAATTGATAATAAGCTTATCCAAGCGGCTGATCGAAATACGGAGAGAAAAGCTAACTTGCTCATTGATCCACCCATTTTCCTAAATAAGCGAGAATCCATCCGTAGCCGTCATGTTGCCCGACTTGCTTATGAACAAGGCATCCACCAAATCCATAGATTCTACCATTTCTTTTGCTTGTTCGGGACCCAGAACAAATAGCGCGGTGGAAAGAGCATCGGCTTCGAGGGCCGTTGGAGCTGATACTGATACTGCTGATAATTTAGTGGGTGAAATACCGGTACGGGGATCAAATAAATGATGATACCGATAATCATCGGAAAATTTTGTACCATAATCCCCGGAAGTGGAAAGACAGCGACCCTGCAATCCAATTTTGGCAATATTACCATCCTGCCTGGGGTGTTGGACAGCGATTTGCCAAGAATCCGTTCTTCTGGGAGAACCAATTGCATTAAACTCCCCGGCATCAATCAGGGCATCCCTAATCCCCCCCTCTTCCAAAGCCTGTCTTGCAAAATCAGCAGCCATTCCCTGGGCCACTCCGTTTAGAGTGACTTGCATACCGGGTCGGTCAAAAAAGATAACATCTTCTTCAATACGAACATGCTCCCAACCGATTCTTCCTCGAACCTTTGCAATTTCATGTTCAGACGGAAGAGATCCGGATTGAGCATGACGGGTATAAAGATTCCAAAGGGGTTGGACCGTCACATCAAGAGCCCCCCCGGTACGACGTGACAACTCGATAGATTTTTTCAGGGCCGTTACCAAGTCCGGATGGGGGTTTCGTAAAACACCCTTGCGGTTGAGCAGACTTAGTTGACTGTCCGGACGGTACAGACTCATCAATTGTTCGATGTGCTCAATTTTACCGAGGGCTGTATCGATACCATTCATAGCGATCTCCTCATCGCGATGTAAAACCGTGATCTTAACATCTGTCCCCAGTGCCTTGGCCTTACGGAAATATTTTTTTAAGGCAGGATCGCTTCCCCAGGAAGTACCATGGGCCATCAGGGTGGCCATCCCTGTACCAAGACTCAGGAAATTCCGGCGATTCAACATCGAACTAGTCATTGCCTCTGCAATTCTCCCTTAGATACTTGAGCCTTCAAATCGTTACTCTCACTAATCCTGCTATTCCCCAATGAAACTGATTGCGGATCCATTACTCAATACGCGATGGGCATACTCAGCAAAGTGACCATTCACGTCTTTGGTGTAGACCTCAAGAATCTCGCGTCCCTGATTTTGGTAATCACCACATTCGAAAAGAAGTGCCGCAACCAAAAGCTCCTTAAATTTATTATTCACCATGGATCCGCCTTTTGTATTCACACCCTGACGAACATAGACATTTTTTTGGTTTTCTTGCTCATTGTAATAGCTGAGTCTTTGTGTATGCCCTTTCAACTTTTTCTCTTTAAGAAAACGAGCCAAGGGCTCGGCCAGTGAATCATCCTTATTCATTCTTAAAGCAAGACAGAGGGCCTTGTAATGAGAAAGCGGGCTCTTCAAGGTTAATTGATCCAGCTTCTCCAATAAGGGTGCATAAACTTCTGCTGAGTTTAAAAATCCCAGGGCGATCACGATGCGATCTATAGGACCAAAGGTATTGGCATATTTACGTTGGTTACTGTAATCCCAGCCTTTCCCCCAATTAGGTGCTTTCTTCACGGCTTCCACGAGTGTCTCTTTTCCAGTCTGATCTCCAAGGATAGCTAAAATCCGGGCATAATTTAATTTCACTTTGGGCTCTGCACTTTTTTGGTAAGCATCTCTTAAAGATGGAATGGACTCTTGTGGATGACTGATCACAACCGCCAAAGCTTTATGGGTGTCGTCATGTTCAGGCTTTTGATGAACATCAATCGTCAAACCTTCAAGAGTTTTGACTGCCTCTTTGACGGTATTCGCACTCAACGGAAAGGAATCCACATCCTCAAGCACACGCTTTTCTAGACAGTTCTTCCTGACCAGTTCTCTCTGTAGAGCCTTAATATCAACATCGCGAACTTTCCCCCGTGCCCTGAGGACTGCCATCGCAGCGGCCGTGCCCACCGCGTATCCCTGATTTTGCAGGTCAGGTTGCATCCGTACTAAAGTCATGGCATCTCGGTCTGCACTGGCACCCAAACCAATCACCAGAATTCCCTCCAAACCCTGGGGGATGACACATCGGTAAGGCATGTCACAGGTGAATACAGGACCCTTCATATCTTTGATTAAAAACATTTCGGTATCCGGATGAGCTCCGGCATCAAAGTTACTCCGATGGTGACTGATGGTATCCGGGAATGTACGGTTAGTAAGGATATCTTCGGTCGTTAAGGTATACTCACCTATGATGCGTCGACGGTCACGGGAAGGGATGAGCTGTCCCATATCGTGAACCCCTCCGGTTCCTGCATTTTTTGCCCTGCCATAAATCTCTTGCCTGGCAGATAGCTTAAGGTGCCAGCGATCAAAGATATCATTATCATTAAGCATATACCTGGCTGGGTTATGTGTGCCTCCCCAAAGTCTCCTCGATGCATAATTGGATATCTGCACGGATAAATCTCCGTGTTTGGAAATGCTGTAATGCGTGTTTGCATTGGCAGCTGCAGCAATATCTGCGTTGCCCGTACCATCAACAACCACATCGGCCAAAACAATCCCACGGCCAAAAGGAGTGGCCACAACTACTCCGACAACTTTATTGCCTTTGGTCACAGTGCCACACCCAAAGCTGGCAAACCAAAGTTCAGCACCACTTTTCATGATTTGCTGACGTAGCCACTCCGACTTCTGAATTTGATTCCAGCTCTCTTTCGTACCAAGAGCCTTATCGACCTCTGCGGTATACCCGTTTCGAAAACCATACCAATAAGTTGATATCATCCCAGCCGTTCCCACTCCGCCCAATTCATCCATATACTCAATCGCCAGAGTTCTGGCACCCGCTCGGGCAGAAGCCAAGGCAGCCGGGGCTCCCGATGTGCCACCACCCACAACCACGACATCCCAGCGGCCCAAAACGGGTAGCTGATTCCCTGAAAGCTTCACTTCTGGGCGATCATTAAAACGAAAGCTCTTCGCAGATTCTGAAACGGCGAACTTCGCCTCATCACCGGTGGATGCTAAATAATCAATGTCTTTAGGTACCTCAGTTTTACTGGCAAGCTCGGCCGCTGCTTTTCCGATTTCCTTACCAATTGGAGCAAGCCTGTAAGGACTGTTATTAAGTTGATGACGGGTGGTCTCATTTTTAATTCCCGCGTATGCGTTTAATACGAAAAGATTTCCAAATCCCCGGGGAAGATAGTTTTCCAATGCAGCAGGATCATCATTGTTGGATTCAGTTTTAATCATGTGCTCAGGAAAGACCAGGAGCCCTTCTGAATGATCAGCCATGTCTGGATCGGAAACCATGGACCGGATCTGATGGATCGCTTTGCTATGTGCACGATAAGTGTCTTCCTTTAAATCAATTTTTGCATCGTACTGATAGACTGGGTAATCTTTCGAGATCCATTCCTGTTTCTTATTTTTCTTAACTGGAAATTTTACGGAAAACATTACATCCGGGAGTTGCTTACCCTGGATGGTGTCATTTGCTTTCTTTAAATCACCTCCAATGACCGTAAACGATGCCTGCTTCTTTCCTGGGTTAAAGTCCGTTAAAACATCAGGCAATTGACGCACTAAAGCGGCATATGGAGTTGCATCTATAATGACTTTAGCACGGACGGCCTGACGCCCACTGCGGTTCACCATGGTCATACCCGCGGGCTTTCCTTTTGGATCAACCAATAACTCTGCCGGGAAACTACCGGTTAGAAATTGAATATTTCTTTTTAACAACACCCGGTCCAAGAGGCCCTTTACCTTCATAGGGGTTTGTTGCCTCTTACCATCAAAGATCCATCTGGTGATGTCAGTTTGTGGCTTTTCCCCAGGCTCGAGCCATAATTTCTGATTGGCACAGATGTCGTAGCCCAGGTAGGGGCGGGATTCAATGACCAGCACGGATGCACCCTTATCTGAAGCGGCACAGGCGGCTTCCACTCCTGCCAGAGACCCACCGGCAACCAAAACATCCACATCATAAGCTAGGGGCAAACTGGTTTCCCGTTCAACAATCGTACCCGATGAAGCTACCAGTTGGGCTGAACACATAAGCAGAGCATGTAAGAAGATGGTTAATGCAAAGGGATTTTTCATAATAATGATATATATCTTAAGTATTCGATTTCTTATATTTGAAAAGACCGGTCTACGATAATATTGTTTGAACCCAAATTATTTCATTAATTTCTTATTCGCCTGTAAATAAGCCGCACCCGCAAGAAGAAACGGACCGATACCGTGCTGGTCATGAGTTTTGGGAGCCTTGATTTTCAAGTAGTAATTCGGGTCTTCGCTAATATCGGAGCCTGGACAGACCCCCGTGAGTTCATCGTTTTCATTTACCACACTTAGCAATCCATGCCATCCCTTCTTTGCGACTTTGAAAAAGCGATCATCCAACCATCCTTCATTGATACCCTTTAGGATGCAGTAGGTGAACATCCCCGAGCAGGAGGTTTCCTGATAAGAGTCAGGCTTGTCGAGAATCTGATGCCATAGGCCTTCTTCACCCTGTCTAGCGATGATGCCTTTAATGAAAGTACGGTAGTCATTAAGTACTTCCCTTCGCTTGGGATGGTCTTGAGGAATAAAAGTGAGCAAATCAGTGATCGCCATTATATACCAACCATTTCCCCTGCCCCAATAAAGACCATAAGGACCCTTTCTCTTTTGTAGCCAAAGTGGGTTCATCAGCTTGTCCTCTTGATCCCAAAGATAATCGAAATAGTGTAGAGTTTCCTCGATCGCTCGGTCCAACCACTTGCTATCTTCAAGTAGTTCCGCCTTTCGGCACCAGTAGGGAACCATCATGTAGAGGTCATCGATCTGCAAGCCCAGGCCATGTTCATTTGATTTATTACGAACAAGCACGCCATCATCAAAAGTGGGTGCATTGGCGAACAGATCATCGACAGTTTTCATCCCACGAACAAACTCTGGGTTCGGTCTCATCTTGTGATGCTCTGCAAAGGTTGCAACCATGCCGGTCTGCCACAACTGTCGTGGCTTGGAGTACTGTTTCGGACCCGTCATCGAATCGCCAAACTTGGATTGATAGGCGGCAAAAAAATCGATACTTCGCTTCGTATAATTCTTATAGGATTGGTTCCCAGTTACTTCACCGAGTGCATCCATACCCTCCATGATCATGAAGTTCTGATACATCCATAAATTGTAGCGGGTCGGATTAGGGCTATCTATTTCAGAAGGTTCCCCGACTGCGGTCTGACTCACCACATCGTCGGCAATTTTAATAAGCGGATCTGCTTGAGCAGCAGAGATACACACAAACAGAAGCAACAACACCCCACAGGATGAAGAAAGACAATCGGTGATAGTCCTTACATTAAGGTAGTTCCTCTTTTGTTTATTGAATACAATCATTTTAAAAGCCATCTAGTTCTATTTTATTTGCCGCTTTTTTTTGATCCTGGGAAAGGGATGACATCGTATTTTCTTCCCCATTTTTCCCAGAGTGCTTTAAGGCTGGCAGCATTTTCAGGGTACTCCTTCGATAAGTCAGAATTTTCTACAGGATCGTTA
>Ga0209251_1003427_pt1 | contig 10386 bp, 9 predicted proteins | sample SaaInlV_100m_DNA_6_FD_184665 | JGI IMG/M metagenome (GOLD analysis project Ga0209251, IMG submission 184665) | Marine microbial communities from expanding oxygen minimum zones in the Saanich Inlet - Saanich Inlet SI073_LV_10m_DNA (SPAdes) (version 2) | ecosystem: Environmental > Aquatic > Marine...
TCATAAAATGAAATTACTTTCACCTTGCTTATATATTGTTTCTACGCCTATTGGAAATCTCAATGATATTACTTTCAGGGCTATAGAAGTGTTAAAAAAATCAGATATTATTTTATGTGAAGATACAAGGCATTCAAGCAAGTTATTAAATCACTTTAAAATAAAAAAGAAATTAATTTCCTATCACAAATTCAATGAAAAAAAACAGGTTTTGAATATCATTGAATATATCAATCAGGGTAAAATTTTATCCTTAATTTCTGATGCAGGCACACCTTTATTATCTGATCCAGGACGCATCTTAGTTAATCAATGCATAAAAGAAAAAATTAAAATTGTTCCAATTCCCGGCGTCTGCTCAATAACTACAGCGATGAGTGTTTCTGGATTTAAGGATCATTTTTTATTTTATGGTTTTTTACCTAAAAAAGAGAACGAGCTTAAAAAAATATTAAATATCCTATCACAACATTTATTTTCACAAGTTTTTTTTATACCAGCTTTAAAAATCAACTTTTATTTAAAAATGTTTAAAGAATATTTTTCTGGAAGAAAAATTCTTATAGCAAAGGAATTGACTAAAATTCATGAAACTTTATTAAGAGACGACATTGATCAAGTTAAAATGTTTGATGAAAGAGTAAGAGGTGAACTAACTGTTATAGTCTCAGAAAAACTCATTGAAAAAAAGAGTTTTGATAAAGAAAAAATTGTTAACAAGGCTAAAAAGTACTTAAAAAAATATAGCTTAAAAGATACTGTTGATTTAATTTTAGAGACTGAAGAAAGTAATAAAAAAAAAGAAGTTTATAAATTGTGCTTAAAGATAAAAAATGAAAAAAATTATTAGCATTTTAATAATACTATTATTAACCTCCTGTTCTTCTGTTGGTAGATTTGGAGCTGGTGTAGATATTACTTTTGATCCAAGAACTATTGGAATGCAGATTGATGATACAATAATGCAAAAAAGTTTATCTGCGAGATTGGTATTAGTAGATAAAAAATATTTTATATCAATTCAGTCAGAAGTTTTAGATGGAAGAATATTTCTTTCTGGAAAAGTTGACGAGCCAGAGGAAAAAATCAAGATAACGAAGCTGGCTTGGGAAACGAAAGGCGTGAGAGCAGTAAAAAATGCAATTTCCATAAAAGGGCAGAGTAATTTTAAAAGTACCGCAAAAGATGTTTTAATTACCAGTCAATTAAGAACAGCTTTAATATTTAATAAAAAAACAAAAGCAAGAAATTATACTTTAGAGACAATTAATAAAAATATTTATATATTTGGAATTGCTATGGACGAGGAAGAAAAGAAAGAGGTAATCAATGAAGCGAACAAAATTTATGATGTTGATGAAATTTTTCCTTCAATTTATTTAGCAACAGAATTAAGTCGAAACAAACTTTAACTTGAATAATCTATAACATCTGAAGAATAAGCTGCTATTGATGCTAAGTTTAAAATTTCAGACGTACTTGCTCTTAAAGGAGCCACTTCAATAGGTAAACCTAAGCCAATTAGAAGGGGACCAATAAGTTTACCTCCCCCAAAAACTTTCATAAGTTTTGTTGAGATAGCTGCACTGTGTAATGCTGGCATAATTAAAATATTCGCGTTACCTACAATTTTTGAAAATGGGTAAATTTCTTGGTAAATTGGATTTAAAGCCACATCTGGTTGCATCTCCCCGTCAAAATCAAAATCAACTTTTTCTTTCTTTAACATTTCAATCGCGTTTCTTACATGTTTAGTATTTTTAGAAATAGGCTTTCCAAAAGTAGAATGAGATAAAAAGGCTACTTTAGGATCGAAACCAAATAAACGGGCAACACGAACACAAGATTTAGATACACTTACTAACCTTTCAGAGGATGGAAAATCTTTAACATTAGTATCTGCAACTAGAATTGTCTTTCCTTTAGAAACTATCATTGTCATACCAAATATTTCTTCACCTGGTCTTGCTTCTACTACTTTCTTAAGTTTTTCAATTGAGGCTGCGTAATGTCTAATATTACCAGTTACCATTGCGTCTGCATCTTTACAAGCAATCATAGAAGAACCCCAAGCGATACGATCGTTTCTAACTAACCTATCTACATCTCTTTCTAATTGACCCTCTCTTTGTAATTTTTTATATAAATGTTTTGCATATCTGTCTCTCTTTTCTTTATTGGTAGAGTTAACAATCTCAATCTTATAATTTTCATCCAATCCTATTTTTTTTAATTGTTCTTTTATTCTTTTTTCTGCACCAATTAATATTGGTATGCCAAGTTTATTTCTTCCAAATTCAATAGCAGCTTTAAGCATATTTTCATCTTCACCTTCAGCAAAAATAACTTTTTTAGGGTTTTTTCTAATTTTAGCATTTATACCTTGCATCAATGACATAGAAGGATCTAAGCGATTTGAAAGTTGATCTTTATAGAGGTCAAAATCTTCTATTTTTTTTCTAGCAACTCCGCTATTTATTGCTGCTTCAGCAACAGCTGCAGGAATTACACTTATCAATCGTGGATCAAAAGTTGAGGGTATTATATAATTTTTTCCATATCTTGGTCTATCTCCGCCATAAGCTGAGACTACTTCATCAGGTACATTTTCTCTAGCAAGAAGCGCAATGGCTTTTGCTGCTGCAACTTTCATTTCTTCATTGATTGCTCTTGCCCTGACATCTAGTGCGCCTCTAAATATGTATGGAAATCCAATTAAGTTATTAACCTGATTGGGGTAGTCAGATCTTCCTGTAGCAATGATTGCGTCATCTCTTACTTCTTTAATAAGTTCAGGCTTAATTTCAGGATCTGGATTAGCGCAAGCAAAAATTATTGGGTTTTTTGCCATGGATTTTACCATGTCTTGACTAACAACATCTTTAGCAGACAAACCTAAGAAAACATCCGCACCTTTAATTGCTTCTTTTAAAGTTCTTAATTTAGTTTCAACAGCATGACCAGATTTAAACTGATCAATATTTTTTCTACCTGTATAGATTACACCCTTACTATCGCACATAATTATATTTTGATTTTTAACACCGGAGCTTTTAAATAAATTCGCACATGCCTGAGCAGAAGCACCCGCCCCGTTGACAACAATTTTAACATTTGAAATATTTTTTTTTGAAATATCTAAAGCATTGATTAGCGCCGCTGTTGTGATAATAGCAGTACCGTGTTGATCATCATGAAAAACGGGTATGTCTAAAACTTCTTTTAATTTTTGTTCTATTATAAAACAATCGGGTGCTGCAATATCTTCAAGATTAATACCACCAAAGGTTCCACTTATATTTTTTATAGTTTCAATTATTGATGCTGTATTTTTGTTATCAATTTCTATATCAATAGAGTCTATATCTGCAAATCTCTTAAATAAAACTGACTTTCCTTCCATGACAGGTTTTGATGCAAGTGAACCTAAATTCCCTAATCCTAAAATTGCAGATCCATTACTTATTACTGCAACCAAATTTCCTTTACTCGTGTAATCGTAAGCAAGTTCTGGATTTTTAGCTATTTCTTTTACAGGAGCTGCTACGCCAGGTGAATAAGCTAAAGAAAGGTCTCTTTTAGTAGTTAATGGCTTAGAAGAAGTAATCTCAATTTTGCCTGACTTTCCTTTTACGTGAAAATCAAGTGCTTCTTTATCAGTATAGTGGTCAATTTCTGTTTTTTTTGGCATTTAATTAAATGAGTATGTAATATAAAAAATGATAATTCACTAAATATTTATGGCTTAATTAAGATTATATATGAACCTTCTTTCCTCAACTTCCATATTTAGTTTTTTTACTTTAATTAGTAGAATTTTAGGTTATTTCAGAGACATTCTAATAGCGTTTTTTTTGGGAGCATCAATATTTGCTGATGCATTTTTTGTAGCATTTAGACTACCTAATACATTTAGAAGATTATTTGCAGAGGGAACTTTTAATGCTGCGTTTATTCCAAGTTATACATCCGCAAGAATAGAGAACAAAACGAAGGGAAAAAGATTCGCTGATGATATTTTAGGCTCATTATTATTAATCTTAATATTAATAGTTACAGTAGTAGAAATTTTTACACCTTATTTAGTTTTTATTATTGCACCAGGATTTGTCGAAAATAGTATAAAATTTAATCTTGCAGTAGAATTAACAAGAATTACGTTTCCTTTTTTAATATTTATAAGTCTCTCTTCTTTTTTTTCAGGTATTTTAAATTCTAATAATAAATTTGCTGCGGCCGCTGCGGCTCCAATTATTCTAAATATTATTTTAATTTTAAGCTTGATCATTTCATATAAACTTAACCTTAACTTTGTTAATCAGTTGTCTTACGGTGTTACATTAGCTGGAGTATTGCAACTTGTATTCTTGTTTTTTGTTACCTTAAAATTTTATAAACCAACTCTGACATTAAGATTAAAAGTTAATAATAAAGTAAAAAAATTTTTCAAAAAATTGTTACCAAGTATTTTTTCATCAGGTATTACCCAAATAAATATTTTAATTGGAACAATTATTGCCTCATATGAAGCAGGTGCTGTTTCTTACTTATATTATGCAGATCGAATTTATCAAATTAATCTAGCAATAGCAGGAATAGCAGTAGGAACGGTTTCCTTGCCCGCACTTTCAAAGGCATTTAAAAATAAAAATATCAAGAAATTATCTAACATCCAAAGCAAGTCATTTGAGCTTTCTTTATTATTATCAATACCAGCAAGTCTTGGATTAATTTTAGCTTCAGAAGAAATAGTTAATTCTTTATTTGGATATGGTTCTTTTTCTGAAAAGGATGTCAAGCTTACAGCAGACGCTCTAAAATATTTTGGTTATGGAGTGCCGGCTTTTGCATTAGTTAAAATTTTATCAAATTTTTTCTTTGCTCGAGATAATACTAAAACTCCTTTATATATTTCCATATTCATGGTTATAATAAATATTTCCATAAGTGTAAGTTTATTTGCAAGTTATGGATTTATAATTATTCCTATAGCCACTTCTATTTCAACTTGGATAGGTGTTTTAATTTATATTTATCTCCTAAATGAGAAAAACTCTTTACTACTGAATAAAAAATTAATTCCTAATTTTATAAAAATTTTAACTTCAACCATAATAATGTCTATTATAATGGTTTTATTAATAAATAATTACGAAAGTTATTTAAATTATTCGTACAAATTTAAAGCAATTTATTTATTATCTATTGTAGGTTTCGTAGGGATTGTTTATTTGCTATCTTGTTACTTATTCGGAATATTAAAATTAAAAAATTATAAAACAAATTAAATGATTAATAAAAAATTAGTATTTTCTGGAGTTCAGCCTACTGGTAACCTGCATCTAGGTAATTATCTGGGAGCACTTAAAAATTTTACATCTTTACAAAAAGAAATGGAGTGTATTTACTGCGTAGTTGATTTGCATGCTATTACTATTTATCAGAAACCCAGCGAATTATCAGAAAATGTTTTTAAGACAGTAGCTAGTTTTTTAGCAGCAGGTTTAGATCCAAATAAAAGTATTATCTTTAATCAATCTGCAGTTTCCGGCCACTCTGAATTAGCTTGGATTTTAAATTGTGTATCAAGAATAGGTTGGTTAAATAGAATGACACAATTTAAAGATAAGGCTGGATCAGACAAAGAAAAGGCAAGTGTTGGATTATACATCTACCCAAATTTAATGGCAGCTGATATTCTTTTATATAAAGCAACCCATGTACCAGTTGGAGCTGATCAAAAACAACATTTAGAACTATCTAGAGATATAGCTCAAAAATTTAATAACGATTTTAAATGCGAAAACTTTTTTCCACTACCAGAACCCCTTATATCCAAAAATATTTCTAGAATAATGAGCTTAAGAGATGGAACTAAAAAAATGAGTAAATCAGAAGAATCTGATTATTCAAGAATCAACTTAAGAGATAGTGCGGATGAGATAAACAAAAAAATTAAAAAAGCCAAATCCGACTCTGAACCAATTCCAGATAATTTAAAATCATTAGAAAAAAAACCTGAAGCACTAAATTTGTTAAATATTTATTCTGAATTATCAAAAAATAATTTAGAAAAAACACTTCAGGATATGGCAGGTAAGGAATATTCTTTTTTAAAAAAGAAGTTAACAGAAATTTTAGTTAATGAAATAACACCTGTAGCTAGTGAAATTCAAAAATTGCTTGATGATAAATCGCATTTGAAGCAAATTCTTATAAATGGGAGTGAAAAAGCCAACATAATAGCTGAGGAAAACCTTAAGAAAATACGTGATATAGTAGGATTGTTATAATATAAACCCGTCATGATACAAACAGAACAAACTCCAAATCCAGATTCATTAAAATTTATATCTGAAAAGACTATCTCAGCTGTTGGCACAGAAGAATTTCAAAAAGGCAAAATAAGCAAAATATCAAATTCATTTATAAAAAAACTTTTAGAATTTAAAGGAGTTGAACTTATACTTCTTTCAAAAAATTTCTTATCAGTAAAAAAAACCAAAGACGTTACTTGGAAAGAACTCAAGCCAATGGTTATTTCTCATTTAAATGACTATTTTGAGAAAAATAATGAACCCATTTTAAAAGAAGATAAAATACAACCTAATAAATCCAGTAATAGCAATGAAACAGTTAGCAAAATTATTGAAGTTTTAGATACCAAAATACGACCAGCTGTGGCAAGAGATGGTGGGGATATTAAGTTTAAGTCGTTTGAGAATGGAATAGTTAAAGTTGAATTACAAGGAAGTTGTTCAGGTTGCCCAAGTTCGCTAATGACTTTAAAGCAAGGTGTTCAAAATCTTCTTAAACATTATGTTAAAGAAGTAAGCTCGGTAGAAGCCGAATAATTATGAAAAAAAAACTTAGTTATAGAGAAAAATTATTAGAGTTAGCATACATATATGATGTCAAAGAAATCCAAGAGTATGTTAAAAACAGAAAAAATTTAACTTCTGGTCAACTAGAGTTAATTTTAAAAAAAAATAATATAGTAATACCGAAAGATTTTAAAACCAACTTTGTAAAGGATAATTTTTTAAAACCCCTTTCAAAATTTAAACATAATGTTAATGAATTTAAAAATGACCAAATTAAAAATAAAAACAAGATTTTAAGGAAAACTGAAAATTTTAAACACGATACCCAAAGAAAAATAAGTGGAAGCTTTAAAAATTTATGGAAAAATTTAGGCACTATAGGATTAAATTTCTTAAATATTATTCCTGTTTTAGGAAAAACCTTCTACAATTTTTTTGCCAAAATATTAATAGATTTATTTAACGGTCTTTATAATCAGCAAATTAATCCAAAAAATGTAAAAACAGTTATAATAGGTTTTTTTGTAATTATTAGTATTACAACAATTTTAATTACTAGCTTAACTAAATATGGAGATTTTCAACAAATACAAAAAGTTGAGATAAAGAAACCTGATGTTAAAAAACCAGAAGTTAAAAAACCAGAAGTTAAAAAACCAGAAGTTAAGCAAAAGGAAGTAGTAAAAAAAACGGAAAAAAAGGTTAAAAAAGAAGCAAAACTTAAGGTAAAAACAAATAATGTTACTGAAGTGATTTTGCCAAATCTTAATTTAAAAACTGAAACTGTTCTAAATTTATTTAAAGATGTGGATTATGATTTAAGTAAAGTTAGAAATAAAAAACTTGTTAAACCTATTTATTTTACACAATTTCCAAAAGATCTCGATGAGCTATCAAACACAAGACTGAAAAAAGAAACATTTATAAAAATTGTTTTACCGTTGGTTGTTGCAGAGAATGAAAGAATTTTAGCGGATAGGAAAAAATTAAAAGCGATTTTAAAAAAAAAACAAACAAGCGATTTGGAGAAGCAGTGGTTAAGACAAAAACTTTTGGAATATAAAGTAAAAAAAGGTAACATGGATGAACTAGTAGAAAGAGTAGATATAATACCAACTTCTATTGCCTTAGCTCAAGCCGCTAAAGAAAGTGGTTGGGGTACATCTAGATTTGCATTAGAGGGTAATGCGATATTCGGTCAATGGACTTGGAGTGGAAACGGAATAGCTCCTCTCGATAGAGAAAGTAATAAAAATCATAAAATTTTAAAGTTTCCAATTTTAAGAGCTTCAGTAAAAGCATATCAAAATAATCTTAACACACATAAAAGTTATTCAAGCTTTAGAAATAAAAGAATGACTATGAGAGAAAAGAATAGGAATATCAAAGGACTAGAATTGACCGAAACTCTAAAAAATTATGCTCAAACAGGTTCTGAGTATACTAAAATTTTAAACCAAATTATTATACAAAATAGATTAACCGATTTTGAGCCAGTAAGACTTGTGAATTCTGTAAAACAAATCGAGCTTAGCTCTTAATTTTTCTCACTTAAAACAAATTGAATCCCAAGCCATTTCCAAAAACCACTTGGGTCTCTTAAAGAACAATTAATTCGTCCACGCTCTCCAACAAATTTATCCTTAATATAAATTTGTATAACATTGCTAGATATAAAAGCTATTTCTGATTTTCTCCATTTATTAGCTTCATTGGAATAGCAATTAACAGATTTTAAATTTTTTATATTTTCATAGAATTCAATTTTAACTTTTGGTGGATTTTTGCCATCCAAAAGATATTTTTCTTCAGGAAATATATTTTTATATTTAAAAGGAAGCGTTTTAGTTAAAGAAGTAAACCTATTTATTTCACCATATTTCTCATTAATTGGAAATCTAGGTAGTTCATAAAAATTTTTTGTTTCATCGATTACACCAGAATGTTGACCAAAAGCATACTTAAATCCAAGAGATATAATAATATTTTTAAAACTTATACTGTATTCGCCGAATGGATAAGAAAAAAAAACAGAGTTCTTTCCTAATTTAGTTTTAAATAAATTAATTGACTTTTTAATATCAGCTTTAATTGTCTCATCATTCTCATTGACTAGGTATTCATGAGTATGACTATGATTACCTATTTCAACAAAATCTTCTTTAGCAATTTCTTTTATTTGATCCCAGTTCATATAATTAAAAGATCCGACTTCTCTTGTGCTAACAAATAAAATGAAAGGAATTTTATTTTTTTTTAATATGGGCCAAGCGTTATTATAAAAAGATAGAAAACCATCATCTATTGTTAATAAAATTTTCCTTTGTTTTTTATTATTAATTAGTTCTTTTTTAAAATCTTTGGGATTTATGAATTTAATATTACTTTTTTGAATGATTTCTAATTGTTTCTTGAAATCTGATATTTTAATATTTGTTGATGGATATTTATTTTCTTCAAACCTATGGTACATCAAAGAAATCAATCCAAAATCTTCAATATGATTTAAAGTTGCATTTGAATATAATTTGTTATCAAAGCTTAATAAAGCTATAAAAAAGAGATAAATGATCAAAGATTTTTTAATTATAAATTGCATAGGTAAAAATGATAAAATCGGACTTAAGTTTAACAATAATTTTTTTATACATGATTTTAATTTTAAAACTAAAGAAAAAGATCAATTAGTAATAAATATATTAAATCTTATAAAAAAATACAAAGTAAATCTTGGACCTGATTTTTCAATTCTTGTAAACTCAGGCCCTGGAAGTTTTTCATCCATACGTATTTCTTTAGCAGTTGCAAAAGGTATAAAATTATCAAAAAAAATTAAATTTTTTGGTTATAAAGACACCGATCTTGATCAATTTACCCTTGCTAATATTGAGCTTTTAATTACAAATAATTTATTACAAAAAAATTTGATTAAACCCCTCTACATAAGTTAAATTATTTATATGAACTCTATTGAAGAAAAATGTAAAAATAAAGGTGTTAGGCTCACAGATCAAAGAAAAGTAATAGCAAAAGTTATGGCTGAGACTAAAGACCATCCAGATGTAGATGAGCTTCATAAAAGAATAAGTGAAATTGATAAAAAGATAAGCATTGCAACTGTTTATAGAACTGTAAAACTTTTTGAAGAAGCTGGTATTTTAGAAAAACATGATTTTAAAGGTGGTAAAGCAAGATACGAACAATCTCCAGACGAGCACCACGATCATTTAATTGATATTAATAGTGGTGAAATAATAGAATTTGTGGATAAAGAAATTGAAAAACTTCAGAATGAAGTCGCTAAAAAACTAGGTTATAAATTAGTTGATCATAAGCTGGAGCTTTATGGCTCTAAAATAAAAAAATAATTTGGAAAAGAAAATTTTCATTAAAACACTCGGTTGTCAAATGAACGAATACGATAGTAATCGTATTTTAGATTTAACAAAAAAAATTAATTATGTTGCAACTAAAAATATAAGTAAAGTTGATTGCTATATTTTAAACACTTGTCATATTAGAGAAAAAGCAACAGATAAAGTTTATCATGACATTGGAAGGT
>Ga0209251_1003433_pt1 | contig 10371 bp, 10 predicted proteins | sample SaaInlV_100m_DNA_6_FD_184665 | JGI IMG/M metagenome (GOLD analysis project Ga0209251, IMG submission 184665) | Marine microbial communities from expanding oxygen minimum zones in the Saanich Inlet - Saanich Inlet SI073_LV_10m_DNA (SPAdes) (version 2) | ecosystem: Environmental > Aquatic > Marine...
CGATTCTTGTTGGAGTTTCTCTAGAGGACTTCGTTTCCGTTAAGCCTCAGCCACCGATTGTGGGTCCGGATGGCAACATTATTGATCCCACTCTGCCTCCAATTCAAAATGGGGATCAAGATGGTGATGGCATCCCAGACATCAACCCGAATTTAGACTCCTCTTTCCCAGGTAATCCTGATGAAGATGGTGATCAATCAACGATTGATGATCAGCCCATTGATTCTGGTGATTCCGCCCCAGATAATGTTCTCCGTAAAATTACGATTGAGCAATCCCCTGTTGCCGACGCATTTGATGATCGATATATTGGTAGCTCGGCGCCGGATAAGTTGAAAGGTAGTTCATCTGATGATGAACTGAAGGGCCGAAACGCGAATGATGTCCTCCGTTCCCATAAGGGGAACGATTATCTCTTTGGCGGCAATGGAGATGACAAATTGAATGCTGGGCAGGGTTCTGATGTCCTGCAAGGTCAAAAGGGTGCAGATATGCTTACTGGTCGCAACGGTGCAGATGTGCTCTACGGCGGTGCAGGTAAGGATTCTCTAACTGGTGGAAAAGGCTCTGACATTTTTGTTCTTTCGAAAGGAAAGGATGTTGTCACTGATTTCAAAGTTGCCAAGGATGGAATCGGACTTGTTCACGCAGTCGACCTTGATGTGATTCAAAAAGGTGATGATCTTCTCTTGAAAGATCCGGGCCTCGGTGTACGAATGTTGCTTGAGAACGTCGATCGTGATGATTTCCTTCGGTATTTCCCAGGCAATCTCCAGCAAGTCCCTGCTGTGGAAGTTGATATCTTCTAAGCAGACATTTCGTGCCATCACTCCTCGTGCATTCGTGATGCATGGGGGGTTTATTTCTTGCAGTCAACAAGCCAATTAATACTCTTTTGTTAGCATTCTGATGGGCGGGTATGCAGCAAATCTCTGCTCGTCGCGATGGTTTTGGGCAGATTTTGTGAATGATTAATGCGATTCTACTCTCGTTTAATCTGTCGTTCAGTGCCAAGTAGTAGGCCCTTTGAGTTTTGCCGTTGGTGTTTTGAGATTGAATTGCATCGGAACGAAATCGATATGAATGATCATCTTGTTTAAACATCGTGTCCTCCAGAGTGCATCTCTGCATCATCAGTCGGCCCATATATCGTGCGGCACATTCCAGGTGAAACAATTGCTCTCAAGATTAATATCTGCGGTTCTGCGAGATGTCTGCTGGTCTGAATTGAGTTTTTTAATGCATTGAACGATCCAGCAATCGCTGAATAAATGAGAGTAGAGCCCACGTTTTTTACTCGCTCTAATCAAGTGGTCTCCTTGGTGCATGAGCTGTTTGTTGTGGATGCCCAGCATTCCCCACCGTCTTGGTCAAAAATCACCCGGTTGATCGGCGACGTTTTGGAGTCGATACGTCGCAATTTCACAAACCCTGTCGCACCTAGCCCGCTTGCTACCGAATCTCTGATCTAATAGTGGTTGCTTCTTTGCTTGCTCATGGGCATTGGTATCTACCTCGGACTCGTCGGGACTGGCCTCGTTGTTGCCGTTGTGCTCACCAAGCTTCTGAAGGGAATTAAGCTGATCTGATCGGCTCCATTGTTGCTTTGCCTCGGGTCGCGATCCAACGAAGCGCCACCACAAGGCTGATCCCTCCGCAGAGGGCAAAGGCCGTTGAAAGATTGCTGGCGGCGACTACGGCGGCCACCAAGAGGCCACTGAGCCCTCCCCCCCCAAGAAAGGCAATCTGGCTGAGCCCGGCCATGCGCCCTCGCATCACTTGGTCTGAGCCGATTTGAGTGATCAGGTTGCAGCTGCTTAAAAGTCCTGCGGTGCCGGCACCGATCAGAAAGGCCATGGCCAAGCTGAACACCACACCAGGACTTCGAGACATGCCCAATTGGGCGATGGCTGTAATCACCCCAAAGCCTCCGAGGGTGAGGAAAGGGCGATAGCTGAATTGTGCGCTGTTGCGTTGCAGCACCAATCCTCCGGCAATGCTCCCTGCCGCAAGCACGCTCGTGAACAGTCCAAGGTCTGTGGGTTTCCCTCCGAGCACTTCAAAAGCAATCAGCGGGGCCAGTCCAGGATGGAAAAATCCCACCAAACACAGCACAGCGGTGAGGGTGAGCACCCCTTGCAAGGTTGGGCCGCACTCGCGCCAAGCGTTCGTTAACCCTGCATTTTTTCCATTGGTGCTGCGGATCTCCCTTGTGCTGTCTGGCCGTAGAAAAAACATCACGCTGGCGATGGGCAGCAGATAACTGGCGGCGTCGATGCCTAAGGCCCAAGTGGGTCCCGTTGCCGCCAGCAGCCAGCCGCCGATCGGTGGACCCACGAGTTTCCCAACGTTGAACACCACGGAAAAGCTTGTGAGGTAGCTCCCCAATTGCTTGGGTCCCACCAGGATTGAACAGTATTTGTTGCGAGCTGTGAGTTCATAGGCCCCCGCGATCCCAACAAGCAGCGTGCTGCCGAGCAGCAAGATCACCTGAGCCATCCCGTCAAACAGGGGAATGGCCAGGGCTCCTAATCCAGCAGCGGCCAAAAGGGCCCATTGCGACTGCACAAGCACCCGTTCGCAGCCAACACGATCGGTGCGCACCCCCGCTGGGCCACTAATCAACAGCGTCGGCAGCGATAGCGCCGCAAAATTCAGCGCGAGCAGAAATGGATCGGCGCTGCCATCCATCAGGATCCAGCCCTTGGCTGTGATGCCTGCAAACGATCCAGCCGTGCTCACGCCAGAGGCAACTAAAAACAGCCGGCGTTGCTGCTCGGGCTGCAGGTGGAGAACGGTCAATCCTGCACTCTGGCTTCCGCCACCATGGCGCGTGCACCAACGATGTGTCCGGTCAGGTCGTAGATATCAGCACCCGTAATTTTCACCGGAACAAAACTGCCTGGTGCGGCCTGTTGTCCGTCATCGCCAGGCCGAACATGCACTTCACCATCCACCTCTGGAGCAAAGCGGGAGCATCGGCCGATCATCTCGCCCGTTTGTGGGTTGTGCTGTTCGATCAACACATCAACCGTTTTGCCTACCCAGCACTGGTTGCGCTCGGCGGCGATGGGTTGTTGCAAGGCCATCAGTGCATCTTTTCGGGCTTGAGCCACATCGGGATCAACACGATTCGGTAGATCAGCGGCAGCGGTTCCGTCTTCCGGTGAAAACGTGAAGATCCCCACATGATCAAAGCGTTGCGTTTCTAAGAAGTGCGCCAAGTGTTGGAAGTGCTCTTCGGTTTCGCCTGGAAATCCCACGATCAAGGTGGTCCGTAAGACGGCATCCGGCAGTTGCTCTCGGATCTGATCGAGCAGCCGTTCATTCACATCCGCTTGCCAGGGGCGGTTCATGGCCCGAAGCACATCAGGGTGGCTGTGTTGCAGAGGTAAATCCAGATACGGAACCACGTTGGGCACATCGCGGTACGCGGCTACAACCGCAGGTGTGAGTCCTGTTGGGTAGGCGTAGTGCACTCGAATCCAGGGGATCTCCACCTCGCCAAGGGCCCGCAACAGTTCCGCCAACTTGGGTTTGCCGTAGATGTCCAGTCCGTAGTTGGTTGTGATTTGGCTAATCAGAATCAGCTCTTGAACCCCTTGCTCCGCCAGTTGGTGGGCTTCGGCCACGATCGATTCAATCGTTCGGCTGCGCTGGTTGCCTCTTAATTTTGGAATGATGCAAAAAGCGCAGCGGTAATCGCAGCCTTCAGCCACTTTTAGAAAGGCCACCGCTTGATCTGTGGTGCGTTGGCGTGGCAGATGTTCATCGCCTACAAAGCTCGGAACCGCGCTGACGCGGTTCACCCGTTCGCCCGCTTCTACCCGCTGCAGCACATCCACGATGTGCTGATAATCGCCGGTGCCAACGATCGCTTTTGCTTCTGGAATCGACTCGAGCAGCTCCTCCTGAAAGTGCTGCGCCAAGCAGCCCGCGATGATCAACTCCTTGCCCTGTTCAGCCAGGCCCACGAGGGTTCGAACCGATTCCTCCCTGGCGTCTTGAATGAAACTGCAGGTGTTCACCACCACAACAGACGCATCCGCCTCATCAGTGCTGACGCCATAGCCCGCATCAGCGAGGAGTCCCACCATGTGTTCCGTGTCGACCCGGTTCTTTTCGCAGCCCAAGTGAGCGAAGGCAACCGTGGGCTTTTCAGTCGGCTTTTCACTGGTCTTCGCCATGGTTTTGGCGGCGGGTTTAGTCGTCGTGCTCGTCATCTATGCGCCGTCAAGCCTTTCATCAGCCTAGGGAGACGACGAATGGATCTCCAACTGACAGAATTTGATTAATTGATAGGTCATGGATGGGCAGCACCCGTCTTGTCAGTCGTCGTCGTCAAGACCCTGGAGCCAAGTGGGCACGCATTGCGATGGCAGTGCTGGCCACGATCGGCGTCATTGATACGGGGTCGATCACGCTGAAGCGCTGGGGTTTTCTTGGCGATCTCACTTGCCCCATGGGTGCCGACGGGTGCGACAAGGTGCTCAATAGTGCTTGGGGTTCGCTCGCCGACGGCATTCCGCTGTCGTTGGTGGGTCTGATTTCTTACAGCGCGGTGCTGTTGATGGCCTTGGTGCCTTTGTTGCCAGGGCTGCAGGAAAACAAGTCGGAGTTGTCGCGTCGCACGTGGTGGGGACTGTTCTTCGTCTCCACAGGAATGGCGGTGTTCAGCGGGGTTTTGTTGGGCCTGATGGTCTTCAAAATTCAGGCCTTTTGCTTTTTCTGTGTTCTCTCCGCAGCGTTGTCCCTCATCCTCTTGGTGCTGTCGGTGGTGGGCGGCGGTTGGGACGACCCAGGCACCTTGATCTTCCGGGGTGTGCTGTTGGCCCTTGCCGTGTTGCTAGGCGGACTGATCTGGGCGTCGGTGGTCGATCCAAACCGGCCTGAATCAACCGCAACGGGGGCCGGCATCGCCCCAGTAGTCACCGAGGCAAGCTCCCCTGCAACGGTCGCATTGGCGAACCATCTCACCGCTGGTGGTGCCGTGATGTATTCGGCCTATTGGTGCCCCCACTGCCATGAGCAAAAGGAGTTGTTTGGCAAGGAAGCCAGTCAGCAGTTGCAGGTTGTTGAGTGTGCCGCCGATGGCCAGAACAACCAAGCTGATCTTTGCCGTAGCAAGGGTTTGGAGGGGTTCCCGAGTTGGGAAATCAATGGAGAGATTGATTCTGGGGTGAAATCGCTAGATACCCTGGCCGATCTCAGTGGTTACAAGGGAGATCGCGAGTTCTGAATTAGCGCCGTACAGCCCTGGTTCGGATTCCGTGCTGCACACATTGGCGCGAGTGGCACTGCCATTGAGGCAGGGCCACTGGGGCATCAATCCGAAAATGACCGCCTCGGCTCTCGCGTCGAAATAGCCCTGCTTCCAACATCAGCCGACTGGTCTGCAAGCGGTGATGGAGGTCCAGCAGCAGATTGAGATTCCTGCGGCTGCTGTCCCCGAGTTCCAGAGTTTCTGCATGATCAAGATCCTTCACCAGCTGCAAGAGCGGTTGTTGTTCTAACCAGTTCTCGTCCTCTTGAACCTGTTGGAGCGCCTCGTGTAATCCCTTCACGATGCGATCGACGCCAGCGGTTTGCCAGCACAATTGCCGCAGTTGTTCAATCCTTGCCATCAGCCCTGTGCTGCTTTCGCCACTGCTGCTTCCGCCACTGCTGAGATCCAGGTCACAGCTGCTGGGTTTGGATCGCTTCACCTGTTGTTGTTGTGGTCCGAGCTCGATCGATTTCAGTTGGTGAGCAAATACCAAACATTCCATCAGGGAATTGCTGGCGAGGCGATTGGCGCCATGGAGTCCAGTGCAAGCCACTTCGCCAACCGCAAAGAGCCCTGGCAGGTTGGTCGCTGCTTGCAGATTGGTGGCAACACCACCCATCCAGTAGTGCGCGGCTGGCGCCACGGGGATCGGATGTTCTAAAGGGTTCAGTCCAAATTCACTGCACCGGTCAAGGATGGTTGGGAAGCGTGCTTCGGCCTGTTCCCTGGGAATCGCACTGAAGTCAAGCCAGATTTGTCCTACCCCTTGCCGCTGCATCGCTTGCACGAGGGCCCGACTGACTTGATCGCGGGGCGAAAGATCTCCCTGCGGTAAGTGAGCTACGGGGCTGCAACCACGGTCATCCAACAACACACCCCCTTCTCCACGGACTGCTTCGGAGATCAGGAAACAGGGAGCGTCGTCGAGTCGTAAGGCGGTGGGATGAAATTGAACGAATTCCAGGTCTTCCACGGCTGCTCCGGCTTGCCAGGCCAAGGCAATTCCTTCACCACATGCCTGGGCTGGGTTGGTGGTGTTGGCGAAGAGATGTCCGCCGCCTCCACTGGCCAACACCACGGCCCGAGCCTGCACGGTGTACAGCAGGCGACCATCCAGCACTTGGACGCCACTGCAGCATCCGTTTTCGACAGTCAGCTTGGTGACCCGCACACCACGGCGATGCAGCAAGCCTTCCCGTTCTTCGACACGTTCCCGCAGTACATCCACGAGAGCGCGTCCGGTTTGGTCTTGCACGTGTAAGACCCGTTTATGGCTGTGGGCAGCCTCAAGCGTTGTGGCGAGATTTGGGCCATCTCGGTCAAAGGCCATTCCCAGTCGCTGCAGCCGTTCGACGCAATGGGGAGCTTCGTCCACCAGAAGACGAACGGCATCCCCATCGCACAGTCCAGCGCCCGCATGAATGGTGTCTTCAGCGTGGCTGCTGGCGTTGTCTTCAGGTCGGGTCACCGCCGCAATGCCCCCCTGGGCCCAGCGGCTGGATGAACGCCGTCCTGTATTGCGGTTGAGCAGCAAGACGCTTAAACCGGCCGGCAGGTCGAGGCAGGTCATGAGACCTGCTGCCCCTGCACCAATCACCACCACATCCCAAGGACCTGGCGGAATCGGATCAAGCGGACGGGGCTGGGCCATGGAGGCAAAAAAACCGCCGGTGTTCCCGGCGGTTCAAACGATCACAGTCAGGTCTGTGTTGGGAATTTGTATTGGGAGGTTGTTTTAGCGGTACTGGCCATCGTTAATCCTGTCATCACCTTCATTAAGGGCGATGGATGGAGGCGTCACAGTGAAGTTGTCGCGGTACTTGGCAAACAATTCTTTTTGGCGCTCGCTTAGCTCAAGCTCCAGGACGTCGTCCACGTTGTCGTAAGGACCGCCGAGAACAATTTTTCCGGCCATCGTTGGATACATCCCAGGAAACTGCTGGAATCGGCGTACGGAGGAGTTGTTGAGATCCACCTTGCCTTCGCGTTCGGCGATCTTGTCATCCACAACGTTGCGGATTTCGCTCCCGGAATATTTCCCAAGCAAATCCTCTTCCGCATAAACCGCGGATGGGAGCACAAGGCTTGAAAACAAGCCTGCCATTACTAGGGCGCCGGTCAGCCAGCTCAGAAGCCGCTTCATCACTACTCTCGATCAGGGGACGGAACGGGACGGCCGGCAATGCCGGTTCGCAAAGACTACAAGTCGAATTCCCGTTCTAGTTCGACAAAACCCAGAGGTTTTGCAGTTCGTTTCACTCGATCAATCCGCTGAGCCCTGGTTGAACTACGGCTGCTAGTAGGAAAAGACCATCAACCCACAGGGTTGTCATCAGTACTGCAGCCGACATGGACAGGGTGTCACTGCTGTTGAGGAGTGCTGTCTCGCGTTTCGACAATGTTTGTGCAAGCCAAAGAATCGAACCGGCGGCCAACACCAGTGCCGTTATCGGTAGAGGGTGCAGCAGATGAAGACCTGCTTCATGCAGAAGTTGCGGGGCTGTATCGAGAGAAGCAGTTACGACCCCTGGCCAGAAGCGCATGACGCCGGTGACGGCCATCATCAAATCGGTGAAGGCTGTACCCACCAACGACGACAAATAAAAGGCGGAGGCAAGCCGCCATCGTGTTCCAAAGCCAGCCAGCGCAATCGGTAAAGCAAAGGCCTCCACCGGCAAGTGCAGAACGGGATGGGCCCTCAGCCAACCCCAAAACACACATCCAGCCAGCCAACTGCCGCTAAAACCAACGATTAAGGCACCGATATCGGCTTTTTGTTGATTGTCACTGCGATTTAAAACAACGCCGATCGCCACCAAAACAGCAGTGAATAGGGTTGCTGAGAAGGGATGAACGCGCACCCATGGCGCCTGTAGGAACACAGGAAGCACCACCATGGCGGCAGCCACCTTGGGCACCGAAACGAACCACAGACGGTCGGAGGCTGTGGATTGCCAGGTGCCGCCGACCAAGTGCTCCTCGTTACAAAGTCACGAAACCTTAGAAGACATTCTCGATACTTGTGTCCGACATAGGGTCGCCTCAATGTTTGATCTCGAATGATCGATACCCCTGCTCCTCTGGGTCTTCTTGAGGCTTTGGTGCTCGGCATCGTCCAAGGACTCACCGAATTTCTGCCGATTAGTAGTACCGCTCACCTCAGAGTTGTTCCTGCATTGCTTGGCTGGGACGACCCAGGCGTGTCTGTTACGGCAGCGATTCAGCTGGGGAGCGTCGCCGCAGTCGTTGCCTATTTCCGTCAAGACCTCACCCAGGTGTTGAGGGGCATCAGCCGTGCTGTGCGTTATGGACAGTGGCGAGAACCCGAGGCCCGTTTAGGTGTGGCCATGGTGATTGGAACCCTGCCCATCTTGGTGCTGGGCCTCGGCATCAAGGTTTTTTGGCATGCGGGCTATGCCAGCTCCCCACTGCGCAGTGTTCCATCCATTGCCGTCGTTTCGATCGTGATGGCACTGTTTCTTGCTTTGGCCGAATGCTTTGGACCGCGGCTTAAACAGCTTGAGGGCGTAACCAGCCGTGATGGCTTTGTGGTGGGTCTGGCTCAGGCATTGGCTGTGATCCCAGGAGTGTCCCGTTCTGGCAGCACGCTCACCGCCTCGTTGTTCGATGGTTGGAAACGGGCAGATGCAGCCCGCTTCTCCTTCTTATTAGGCATCCCTGCTATTTCCATCGCCGGTTTGGTTGAGCTGAAAAGCGCTTTGAGCCTTAGCTCAGGGGCTGGTCCCTTGCCTCTCGTTGTGGGGATTCTTTCCGCTGCAGTGGTGTCTTGGCTGGCCATCGATTGGCTGTTGCGTTTCCTTCAACGCAACAGCACCTGGATTTTTGTGGGTTACCGGTTGGTGTTCGGTGCAGGACTTTTGGTCTGGTGGGCGGTTAAAAGCGCAAACTGATAAGCAGTTGATGCTGGCTTGTGTGGAATGAGCCATCCACTGGAGTCGCTGTTGCTGCTCTGGATCCAAAGACTTCGGCACGGCAACCACAGCCAGCTGTGGTTGCGACTGTTGAACCTGGCTCTATTGGTGAGGAGCTGGGTTTTGAACCTGGTGATCAACTCCTCAGCATCAATGGAGTTCGTCCCAGGGACTTGATCGATTTTCGCTATCTCTGCGTTGAGGAAGAACTCAGCCTGGAAGTGCGCGATACCAACGGTGAGTTGCACCGTGTGGAGCTGGAAAAGGACGCGGATGACGGTCTTGGCTTGGGCTTCACTGAAGCGTTATTTGATGGACTCCGGCAGTGCAACAACAACTGCCCCTTTTGTTTTATCGACCAGCAGCCCCCAGGGCATCGCGACAGTCTTTACCTAAAAGACGACGACTTTCGCCTCAGTTTTCTGTATGGCTCCTACTTAACCCTGACCAACCTCAAAGACGCGGATTGGCAGCGTATTGAAGAACAGCGCTTATCACCGCTTTTCGTTTCTGTTCATGCCACCGAACCTGAGTTGCGCTCTCGATTGCTGGTGAATCAGCGCGCTGGGTTGTTGATGGACCAACTCGCTTGGTTTGATCAACATGACCTGCAAATTCATGCCCAAGTTGTCGTTTGTCCTGGACTCAATGATGGAGTCGCCTTAGCTCGGACCCTCTCCGATCTAGCCCGCTTTGCAACGGGAGATTGGCCAGCGGTTTTATCCGCGGCTGTGGTGCCTGTGGGGTTGACCCGGTTTCGCCCAGAGGAGGATGGGTTGATCCCGGTAGACCGGCCGTGTGCTCGCAGGGTGATTGCCCAGGTGGAACAGATCCAGGCCGAGTTTCAGAGCGAGCTTGGATCACGCTTTGCCTGGTTGTCGGATGAGTGGTATTTGATGGCTGGATTACCCCTCCCGCCTCGTGCCGATTACGAAGACTTGCCCCAGCAGGAGAACGGCGTTGGCAGCATTCGGGCCTTCTTAGAGGCCCTTGATGAGGCTTCGAACGAACTACCCCAAGCCGTGAGTCGCCCCAGGCGTTGCAGCTGGGTGGTGGGAAGCATTGTGAAGAGCGCCTTGCAACCGGTCACCCAGCGGCTGAATGCGGTGGAGGGGGTGAGCCTGCAGCTGTTTGGTTTGCCCAGCCCCTATTGGGGGCAAGACCAAGTCGTGA
>Ga0209251_1003449_pt1 | contig 10318 bp, 4 predicted proteins | sample SaaInlV_100m_DNA_6_FD_184665 | JGI IMG/M metagenome (GOLD analysis project Ga0209251, IMG submission 184665) | Marine microbial communities from expanding oxygen minimum zones in the Saanich Inlet - Saanich Inlet SI073_LV_10m_DNA (SPAdes) (version 2) | ecosystem: Environmental > Aquatic > Marine...
GAGACGGCCAGGCTGCGTACACGTGCGGTATGTGTCGCGGGGGCGTCGAAGTGTCGAGAGACGCTTCCGCCTTTTTAGTGAAAACGAGTTTCCCGCGGGGGCGCGTTCGGGGCGTCGTGTCGTCGGGCTCCGTCGTGGTCGCCCGTCGTGCATTTTCCGAAATTTAGACTGGGGAAAACACCGGCTCACAAACTTAGATCCTTCATCAGTTCGGCGCCACGGGACCGCGCGCGGCCTCTCGTTGACGAACACGACGCGAATTGGGGATCTGGCGTCATTCGCTCGACGCGCTTCCCCCGGCTGCGCACGCGCTCGGTGGACGCCCGGCTGACTTCCCGCGCGCTCGGCGTATCCTCGACGCCGCCAGTTCACCTCGCGGAGCCCCGCGCGTTTCGGCGCAGCGCCCTTCCGTTCGCGACGCGATGGACCAGGAGTACGATGCCGTGATCCTGGGCACGGGCCTGAAGGAGTGCCTTCTGGCCGGCCTGCTCTCCGTGGACGGCATGAAGGTGCTTCACATGGACCGCAACTCGTACTACGGCGGCGAGAGCGCGTCGCTCAACTTGAAACAGCTCTGGGAGCGGTTCCGCCCGGGCGAGCCCGAGCCCACGCAGTACGGCCGGTGGCAGGACTGGAGCTTCGACATGGTCCCGAAGTTCATGATGGGCAACGGCTTGCTCGTACGCACTTTAGTGCACACGGGCGTGCACAAGTACTTAGAGTTCAAGGCGGTGGACGGCTCGTACGTCATGAAGCAGGGCAAAACGTACAAAGTCCCCGCGAACGACATGGACGCGCTGAAGTCATCGTTAATGGGCATGTTCGAGAAACGACGCGCGCGTTCGTTTTTCATCTTCGTGCAGGAGTACGACTTGGGGAACCCCACGACGCACGGCGCGAAAGATTTATTCGGCAACTTTTCGTACTACGACCTGGACCAGCTCACGAGCAGACAGCTGTTCGAGAAGTTCGGATTGGAACCCAACACCGTGGACTTTATCGGACACGCGCTGGCGCTGTACACGGACGAGAGTTACTTGGACCGACCGGCGCGGCCGATGGTGAACGCGGTGAAGCTCTACTCGGAGTCGCTGGCGCGCTTCGACACCGGCTCGCCGTACATCTACCCCCTGTACGGCCTCGGCGAGCTCCCGCAGGGCTTCGCGCGACTCAGCGCGGTGTACGGCGGGACGTACATGCTCAACAAGCCCGACGCCACGGTGGAGTTCGACCCCGAGACGGGAAAAGCCATCGGGGTCTCCTCCGAGGGTGAAACCGCGCGAGCCAAATTCGTGGTCGGCGACCCGTCGTACTTCCCGGGGAAGACCAAACGCGTCGGCCAAGTCGTTCGCGCGCTGTGCATCTTGTCGCAGCCCATCCCTGGTTGCGGCGACGCGCACTCCGTGCAGATCATCTTGCCTCAGAAGCAGACGGGGCGCCGCACGGACATGTACGTGTTCGGGTGCTCGTGGGCGCACAACGTGTGCGCCAAGGGGAAGTACCTGGCGTTTGTGAGCACGACGGTGGAAACCGCGAACCCGCACCTGGAGATCCAGCCTGGGCTGGAGCTCCTCGGGCGCATCGACGAGAAGTTCATCCACGTCTCGGACGTGCTCGTGCCCGTGGAGGACGGCACGAAGGACGGGTGCTTCATCAGCAAAGGGTACGACGCCACGACGCACTTCGAGACCACCGTGCGCGACGTGCTCGAGATGTACACGCGCATCACCGGGAAGGAACTGGACCTCAGCGAAAAGGAACTCGGCAAGGAGTGATTATGGCGAGGAGTTTGGAGCGACGAAGCGCGCGCGCGTATCGTAGTCTAACTAGACTACGTTTACCGTAGTCTACCTTTAAGGTTGACTATTACGTAACACGTGATACACGAACGTTTTTCTAGTACTAACGCGTCGCTCGCCAAACGGTTGTGGCGACCCTCATCGCCTCATCCTCGACACCCCGAGGCCGATGGTTTCGTCCGTGTCGTCGTCGCCGCGGTAAACGTCGTTTACCGGCTTGGCGATTTTCGCGGCGCCCTCCTTTATTTCGAGCATCTCGGCGCCCGGCCAGTACAGTCTCTGGTTCTTGTTCGTCATCCTGTGCCTCCGCATCTTGGCGCGCAGCGCTTTCTCCACGGAGGGGTCGAACTTCACGTTCGAGTCGTTGTCGGGGTTGGTCTGGGACCGCCACTCCACCTCGACGTCCGCCAACGCCGGCAGATTCGGCAGCGAAGGGAGCGCGAACGTCGGAAGCGCGACGGACGGCCAACGCCATCCTTCGCCTTTTCCGTCCCCGTCCGGCTTTACCTTCGTCACCGACGCGTCGTCTTCGTTCGAAACCTCCGCCTCGGACGCGTTCGCGTCCTCGTTCGGAACTTTCGGCGGGACGACGTCCGACCACGTCTCTTCGTTCTCGCGCCGGCGCCGTTCCGCCCGCCACCGCATGCGAATCACCGCCGCGCGTCGCGCGCGAACGCGTTTAACGTCGCCGCGCGCCGCGCGCGCGAACTGCGGGAACAAAGCACAGAGCCAGAACACCTCCTCGCCTTTGTCGTTCGTCTTTCCAACGATGCTTTCGGGGAGCTCGTTTTCTGAAAAATCCTCGTTGCGTTTGTCGCGCTTCCTTCCGAAGCTCTTCGCCGACGTTTTATTTTTGGTAAACGCGAGCTCAGCCGCTTTTTCCAGGAAGAGCAAACCGAGCGTCGCGGCGAGCAGTTCGCGTCCGACGTCCGGCAGGAACGGCAAGGTTTGTTCCGCGAGCTCTTTGACCACGTGTTCTTCCTTCTCCTTGATCGGCGAGTACCGAACCTTGGAGGTTCGCGGGATACGCGTCACGCGCGGCGACCAGAGGCGGTGCGACACGCGCCACAGCGCGGGCGCGAAAAACGCGCCCAGCAGCGAAAATAAAGTCATCGATGGCCGAAGGAAATCGACAATGACGCGCGGCGGGGGTTTGTGCGTCCGCAGAACCACCGCGCGCACACCGAGGTACCCCGGGGGTTTCCGCTCCCACGCTGTCGCCGCCCAGTCTGTGTCGTCGCGGAACTCGAGCTCGGACATCTCGGACATATCCGAGCGCAGGTCATGGTCACGGCTGCGCGCGTCGTCGTCGTCCGAAAAGTCGGCGCCGGCTTGTTTTTCGCCCGCGGCGGCGATTCGCGCCTCGCGCGCGCGCCGCTTCGCCGCAGCCGCGGCGAGCGCGGCGTCGTGCCCCGCGGCGAAACAACGCAGCCGCGCGCCGCGCGTCTCCTCGGCGCGCGCGGACGTCTCCGGGGTCGCCTCCGTCGCCGTCTGAACGCGGAGTTCGGGATCGGGCCTCGTCGCGTCCGTCGCGCTCTTTTTTTGTGCCGCGGCGTAGGTTCGTTCGCCTTCGCGGCGCGCATCGGGTCCCGACAACGTTTCACGCGCGCTCACGACCGCGCCCGTGTCCCTGACCGCCCAGACGCCTTTGGCGAAGTCGAAGTCGTACTTGACCCGCGCTTTGGCCGACGCCACCGCGCACGCCACGCGCTCGGGCGCCGCCGCGCCGCCGCGCAGCGCCGCTTCAAACGCGTCCGCGCATCGTCTCGGCTCGGCGTTTTTATTTAATTCGTCACACATGGGCGCTCGCGGGCGCGCCCGAGGCTGAATGGACAGCCTCGAGTGCACCATCGCGCCTCCCACGGGCACGTACACGCCCCCCCCCGAGGCGCGCGCGTACGCGTTCGCTCCGCCGTACACCTCCCCCGGGTCCTCCACGGCGTGCAACGAAACGCTCTTCGCCGTCGCGGGGCGCAGGGGATCCCTCTGGCCCGGCCCGGTGAACCGGTTGCGACACGTCCCGTCGCTCGCGGCGGACGCGTCGGCGATGCCCCCGCGGCCGTGGTCCGCGCCGGAGGGGTCCGCGAGCACGGGCGCGACGTCCGCGGCGCCATCCTTGAACCAGCTGGTCTTCTGCCACCAGCTCGCCTCGCTCGGCGACGGCGTCGCCGGCGCGCGAGGCGAGGACGAGGGGACGGTCGCGCCGGCGCCCCACCGGCGGCGGCGGATGTTCTCGGGGTCCTCCGAGGCTACTGAGCCGTCCGAAGGCCCACCTTTCGTGTGGGCGGGCGCGTACGACGGCTGCGCGGGCAGGGACTCGACCGCGGCGATGCCTCTGGCCGGGCCGGCGAGGAACGCCGAGAGCGCAGAGGAGTGCACCGCGGCGGGGTCCTCGGGGCGGTGGGTCGCGGCCGTCATCGAGGAGGCGGGTCGCGGGGGACACGCGGGCGCGTTCGCGTGGTCGGAGGCTCCTCGACGAAGGCAAGGCTCGTGCGCGACGCGCGGCGGTGTGACCTCGGCGGCCGAGATTCGCGTCGAAACGTTTTTCCCGAACGAGTGACGTGTCACGCGGAGAGACCGCGCGCGGAAAAGAAACGCCTCGCAGCAGAGGAAGATTTTTACGAGCTCTCGGTTTTTTTCCTCGAAAAAGGAACACAAAACGTCTCTCGCACGCGTGTTTGTCTAACGTCCGACGTCCTAGCTCGTTCACCTCCGCAGCTGGTGCTCCGCGTCCGTCAGCGGCACGTACACCACCCCCATGAGCGCGTGGCGGGTGAGCTTCTCGCCGTCGTTCGACTTGTCGGCGACGACGAGCTCTTGCGCGCCGTCCTCCGGGCCGACCGGGCACACCAGCCTTCCTCCCGGCGCGAGCTGGTCCACGAGCGCCTGCGGCAAGGTGGGCGCGGCCGCGCCCACGTGTATGGCGTCGAACGGGCCGCGGTTCTCCGGGTCCCCGAACCGACCGTCCGCCGTCGCGAGTCGAATCACGCCGTCGTCGAGGAGGCGCCCCTTGCCGTCGGCGCGAATGTTTTTTTCCGATTGCGCCACCAGCGCCGGGATGTGGTCGACGCCGACCACCAGCCCTTTCTCCCCCACAAACTCCGCGAAGAGCGCGGTGAGGTAGCCCGTACCCGAGCCGACGTCCAGCACGCGCGCGCCGGGCTTGAGCCACGGGCGGAGCACCTCCAGGCAGTGCGCGTGCATGTGCGGCGCGGAGATGGTGGCGCCGCTGCCGATTCCTTGGGGCGAGTCGCTGTAAGGATTGCCCGAACCTCGCACGACGTAGAAGCCTCGGTCGACTTTCTTCATCGCCTCCACGACGTCGGCGTGCTCGATCACGCCGTTGTTCTTGAGGTTGTTCACGAGCTCATCGTTCGAAGCGCCGCTGCTGCGCCACGCCATGGCGCGCCCGGGGACGGAATAGGCGAGCGCGAGCGCGAAAAGCGCCGGACGACGCGAGAGGAGCGAGGCCGGTCGACCGCGAAAAGCGCTGCGGGAGAGCACGCGTCTGGCGGGTCGCGCGGCGATCGCGTCGTTTACGGGACCGCAGGGTCGAGACGACGCCACAAGACGCGGCGGGCGGAACGTCGGCGCGGGCGAAGGCGGCATGCGCGCGCGACGCGGAGTGCCGAGGGCGTCTGGTCCGAGGAAGCACGCGAAGAACAACGACTTTTCGTTTCGCGCGTCCAAGAATTTTTGCTAACAACCGGATTATGCATCCGCGAAAACGCCACTGTCGATGCGCGCTTGCTCCGCGCGCTCGCTCCCCGCGCGGATCAGCAGGGTTTCCGCCCGTCGGCGCTCGCGTTCGACCGCGCGCGCGATGGCATCCGCGGGCGCCTCGCTGCGGGGCGACCTGACGGTGTACAAGAACGATCCGACCCTCGTGATGTTCACCAGCGGTCCGGATGTGCGCGACAGCGAAGGCACCGTGGTCTTCGTGGGCGGTCTCACGGACGGCCCGATGGGCCTGGCCTACCTCCCGGCGCTCGCGGCGGCGCTGGAGGCGAAAAGATGGAGGCTGTGCCAGCCGACGCTCTCCTCGAGCTACCTCGGGTTCGGGGTCTCCGACCTGGACAAGGACGTCGAGGAGCTCGATCTGGTGCTCGACCGCATCCTGGCGAGCGCGAACCGAGACGCGACGAGAAAAAAAGACGAAAACGAAAACGCGCACGCCGTCGCGCTCGTGGGGCACAGCACAGGATGCCAAGACATCGTGCATTTTTTGAAACGAGGGAGGCACAAGGACGCGATAACCGCCGCGGTTCTGCAGGCGCCGGTGAGCGACCGCGAGGCGATGTGCATGGAGCACGGTTCGGAGGCGATCGAAGCCGCGCACGACGCGGCGCGTTTGATGATGGAGTCGGGCGACGGCGACTCGCTCATGCCTCGGTCGACGCCGGGTGTGTTCGGCGCGCCCGTGACCGCCGCGCGGTACTTCAGTCTTTCCGGGCGCATGACTTTGGATGACATGTTCAGCTCGGACTTGACCGAAAGCGAGTTCTTAGAGAAGATCGGACACATGGGCCTCCCGAGCGCCCCGAAGAGTCTGTGGGTGCGGAGCGCCGACGACGAGTACGCGCCGTGTTCCAAACGCGAAGGCGGCTCGGCGCGATTCGACGCGCTCGACGAGGATAAACGCCGCGACGCCGCCGACGCCGGCGGCGCGTTCGAGAAGGCGATTAAAAACGCGGTACGTGGCGGTGCTGAGGGAAACGCGGAATCGAGAAAGGTATTCCCGATACTCGCGATCGCGCAGTACGGAACCGAGGCGACCGCGAATCACGCGCTGGACGGATGCGGAGACTGGTTCGCGGCGAAAGTCGCGTCGTTCGTGACGAAAAAAAGCGCCGCGTGAAGTCTTTGTAAAAGGGACTCGGTTGTATCGCAGGCCACTACTCGTCTACGTAAAACGCACGGCGAGCTCCGCCTCCTCGCGCCTCCTCTCCATCTTTGTCTCCAAAAGTGTTCAAAATCTCCCGCGTCACGCCACGCCCGCGCACCCGTACAGCTCGCGCAGGTTGATCCAGCGGTAGGCGGAGCGTTCGAGCGTCTCGTCGACGGCGGCGACGGCGAGGCGCAGCGCCTCCGCCGTCGCCGGCGGCACACGCGCGCGCGCGGCGTCGCGCTCCTTCTCCGGCAAGCGCGCGAGCGCGTCCGGCACGCACAGCAGACGCCGGAAGTGCACCAGCTGCGTGTACAGGCTCGCCTCGGAGACAACCTTGGACATCACGCCCTGAAGCTTGGGGTCGCCGGGAAGCGTCCCCGGCTCGGCGTGCTCGCCCGCGCCCTCGCCGGCGACGCGAAGAGACACGTTGCGCGTCTCGGCGGGCGCCAGCTCGTCGTCCGAGCGCAGAGGCGTCGCGTAGTAGTCCATGCACGCCGCGCGCACCGCCAGCCGAACCTGGTTCGCCAGCGCGTGGCCGGACAGGGGCTTGCGCGAAGACGAGAGCGTCTCCGCCGCCTTCGCCGGCGCAGACGCGGCGGCGGCGTTCAAAGTCTCGCCGGCGTTTTCCTTGGCGGCGCCCTCCTCTTCCTTTTTGGGCGGCGGCGCCAGCGCCGCGTCGCCGTCCACCTTCCCCGCGAGGATCGCGGCGACGCCCGGGAAGTCGAACGCGCCCGCCTCGGTCTTGAGCCTGAGCGGCGCGCAGCGCCTGAAACGCTCCTCGTCGTCCAGCGCGGAGCCCGCGTTGAGGAAGTCGTCGTCGTCGCCGCCGGCGGCGGCGTGCACGATTTGGTGGTGGAACTTGCTCGGGTCGAGGCCGAGGCAGTCGGCGATGCGCGCGGCGTCGGTGCCCTCGATGGGCTGGCACAGGCGGCTCACCACGGGGTGCACCTGCTGCGACAGGTAGTAGTGCAGGTCCAGCTTCAACCCCGACCCCTCCGCGGTGACCTCGTCGGGGTGGTACGCGCGGTCGGCGAGGCCCTTACCGCCGGCGGCGCCGCACTTACCGGCGGCGATGTCCTCGCCCGACGCATCCGTCTTGACGGCGATGACGTACGGCACAGTCTCGCCCTGGTTCGTGCCCTCGTGCTTGCCCGCGGCGCGCAGGCGCAGCGCCACCTGCACGTGCGCCTGGTTGGCGGCGTCCGGGTAGTCCTCCGGGCGCTTGGTGAGCTGCTTGGTGATGACGAACTGGTCCATCGTCACCGCGCCCGCCACGAGCTCGGCGCGGCATCGTCTGAGCGACTCGTGGATGTCCTCCACGACATCCTCCGCCGGGCGCCCGGAGAGGATCAGGTCCAGCGCGCGGTTGCCCTGCGCCTTGGCGATGAGCGACCAGTCGCGGCGCACGATGTCCAGACCCTTCTGCTCCATCACGGTGGTGATCTGGCCGTCCACGCCGTGCTCCACCTTGAGCGCCGCGTACTTCTTCTTCTTTAACAGCAGCATCGACTTGTACACGCCGTCGATTTCAATCTCCAGCAGTCGGTACTTCTTGTTCACCTCCTTCTTCACCGTCGTTCCGACTGTCATCACCTCCTGTAAGTTGTTGCTGTTGGTGTTGATCATGATGGAGTCCGTGTCGCCGTACACAACCTCGAACCCTAAACCCTGCGCCAAATCAACGGTGGACTGCAAAATCTCGCGGCCCTGTAAAGTGGTGAGCTCGGCGAGCGGCTTGGCGTAGAAGCGCGAAGCCGCGAATCCGAGGCAGCCGTACATGGAGTTGGCGGTGAGCTTGAAGGCGAGCTGCCGGATGTCCAGCTGCTCCCTCACAGCGGGGTTGCGCTCGGACTTGAGCAGGTTCTTGACGTCCTTGCGCCTCTGCACGAGCTTGCGGATCACCTGCGGGAGCACAGCGGCGTTGGGGCCGCCCGGGCCGCCCGCGGGAGGCTCGGGGAGCGATACCGGCGGCGGCGGCGCGTCCGGGTCGGCGGGGTCGGGCTTGGGCTTATCCACCGTCGTGAAGCAGATGTCGTACTCCTGGATGATGGACGGGTAAAGCGAGTTGAAGTCCAGCATCAGCACGTACTTGTCGTACAGACCCTTCTTCGGCTCGAGCACTAAACCGCCCGCGTACGCCGGGCCACCCTTCTTCTTGCCAGCCTTCACCTCGCCGCCGTCCTCGTCCGAGACGTCGTCGGCGTGCGCGCCGCGTCCGTGCTTGCGCTCCTTCGCCGAGAGCTTGTCCGGCAGCAAATACTTGCGCGCGTGGAACTCGTGCAGGAGCAGGTGCTCGACGCGCGCGGCGCGCGTGTGCTGCAGCGTCTTGGACCACGTCACGCCCGCGATGTTGGAGAGCTGCCGCGACAGCGGGAGCACGGAGAGGTGGAACAGCAGACCGAGGCTGAGCCAGGCGTCGTTCTCGGTGGCTTTGACGAGCGAGAGCAAATTCGCCGCCGTGCCAAACTTGCCCGGAATCTCCGCCGAGGGCACGTCGTGCCGGGTCATCTTGAGCTGGTTCTGCGCCAGGGAGGTGAGCGTGTAGGACACCTCCTTGATGAACTCGCGCGACGCGAGGTAGGTGTCCGCCAGAAGCCGGCCGGCGACGCACGACATCGCGCCCAGGGACGCGCCGCCGCCGCCGCCGCCGCCGCCTCCGCCGTTGAGGTTGGGGAAGCGCGTGCGCTTCAGGCGGCCGACGCGCGACCAGTGCGGAACCTTGTTCGCCTGCAGCCTGTGCAGGAGCACGTCCAGGTCGAACCCGGCGATGTTGTGGCCCACGATGACGTCCGCGTCCAGCTGCTGCAGCCTGGCGAGCAGGAACGACAGCAGGCCGCGCTCGGAGGTTTGCGAGGAGAGCACCACCGACTTGGTGCGCCGCGCCGCGGGGTTGGTGTCGTTTTCGTTCCGCACCATCTGGTCCCAGCCGGGGGGCATCGACACGCCGTCCAACCTTCGCACGCAGGAAAAGTGGCGCACTTTGTTAACGTCCCGCAGCGTCGCCGTGGGCGTCGCCGAGTCCGCGCGCACGTCGCGCACGTACACCACGGACGCGCTCGCGATCTCGTTCACGTTCGCGCGGTGGTTCACCACGGTTTTCAGGTTGAGCGCCGCCACCGTCAACAAAGGCGGGTCGCGGCTGGGCGCGTCGCCGCGCGGCGCGCGCACAGCCTTGTGCGCGCCGGCGACGTTCACCTCGAGCTTGCACCAGGACGCCTGCGACGCGGATGAAACCCTGTTGGCGCCCTTGAGCGCCAGCCACGAGGGACCCATCACGCGAGACTTCACCATCAGGTGCTCGAGCATGCCCGTCTGCGTGCCCAGAGCGCACACGAAGTGCGCGCCGCGCAGATCGGAGGGGAGCGGCGCGGCGAGCGCCGGGTATTTCACTTTGAGCACGTACTGCGCGCCGCGCGGAATATCCCCGCGCTCAAAGCAGTAGGAGCGCTTCACGGGCTTCATGGAGAAGTTCTCAATGCCCCTGGCGAGGAGCACGTCGCGCACCTCGCCCTTCACCTCCGCCGCGCGACCCTGCAGACACCGAAGCAGCGCGCCCTTCGCCTTCTTGGCGGCGGCGGCGAGCGCCTCGTCATCCTTCGCCGCGTCGGCGGCGCGCGCGGCGAGCGCGGCG
>Ga0209251_1003456_pt1 | contig 10307 bp, 10 predicted proteins | sample SaaInlV_100m_DNA_6_FD_184665 | JGI IMG/M metagenome (GOLD analysis project Ga0209251, IMG submission 184665) | Marine microbial communities from expanding oxygen minimum zones in the Saanich Inlet - Saanich Inlet SI073_LV_10m_DNA (SPAdes) (version 2) | ecosystem: Environmental > Aquatic > Marine...
TGAGTGGTTTTTAGATTTTTAAAAGAATAATATAAATTTGCTATCGAAACCAAAAGTGCGTCTCTAACATTTGATTTTTAGGGGTTTAATTTCAGAAAGCGCTGCAAGCTTGTCCCAATTGCAATTCCTTACGCCTGACATCGATTTAATACTACTGCTAATCACCAGTTGGGTATGAACTCTTTTTTTAAATCACATCCCGTATTCTGTCAGTCACTAATCTTCACTCCATTCTTGAAGGTTCCTGTTTTTGATTTATATGGAATTCCGTTCCCACTGTAAACAACCCATTCACCTTCTCTCTTACCGTTCTTATAATTACCTTTGGAATTTAACTGACCTTTACGGTGGTAAGTAATCCACTCACCTTCCATCTTACCTTTCTTATAGTTACCTTTGTAATGTAACTGACCACCAGCATAGTAACAAATCCACGCACCTTCTCTCTTACCATTCGTTATTAAACCGTTGAATGGCCCAGTTACCTTTCCAGAAAAGGGAACATTGGAGAATTTCTTATAGTAAACACCATCATGTTGTACCAAATCACGCATGGTCTTACTCCAACTTGGAGACGATAGAAGTGATAATAGAAAGTGTGGTTATAAGTGTTTTCATTACGGAGAATCCTTATTTCTTTTTTTAAACAGATTACTCTAATAATAAGTTTTTTCAAATTCAGCTATTTTGTATATGGGCGGGTACTATTATGACTAACAACCAGAAATAGCTCACCCCGTGGGGTAAATTTAGTCTACATTTAGAAATTTAATTTAAGAAGCAAATGCCCTGGATTCTTTAGAATTTAAATGTACTTTAATACCTGGTGGTAGCCCTATTTCAATTTCAATCTGACCAATGGTGTGATCATGGTTTTCTACCATTTCATTCATTTTATAAACTTTTTGTATAGAGGAAATTATTGCTGACTGAAGCTTAGATAAGTTTTCATTATCAGAGAGATTATCAAGGTTTTTGACTCCGTCAGCTTTTTGTTCAACGATGATGCCGATTTTAGGTGGAAATGATAAGCCAAAAAAAACATCACCTATGATAAATCCTGATTTTTCCAATACAGGTTTAAGTCCGTTAATTTCAGATAACCCATCACCTAAAAGTGACGTAGCTTTACCGCCTAACTCCCCTGCTTTCTCCTTAATAGAATAATTTAAATCTTTTGACTTATTTTTTATTTTATCAAACATGATATAAAATCCCTTAAGTTTTTAGAGCCAGCAGAGACACTATTAGTAGTGGTGTGAGTAGTGTTTTCATTTCGTATTAACCCTTATTCTTCTGCCGCGTCTAATCGTCTTCTTGGTTTGGTTGCATAAAGAACACAGCTCAGCACTGCCCCCTTAATATCAATATTTCTATCAAATCTACACCACCTCCCAGAGTGGAACATCATTATTGTCTCTGAGGCGTTATCCATTCCATAGACAACTTGCAAGACGTTATTTTTCACACAACCCTGTTCCTCTATTGCGCTTAGGATATCATTCGTCCCAAACTCCTTAATGTAAACGAAACATAGGTCATTCATATCTGCAGATACAATTGAGGAAGTTAGCAGCAGGATTGAGAGTAATAGTTTTTTCATTTCGTGTTAACTCGGCTATTTTTTTATACAATACCCATTAAAGGAAGAATGTTCAAATTCAGCTTTTAAAAGATTGGGCGGGTACTATGCACAAGCAGCAAATCATTAGTCCTCGCTCGCCGCCCCCTTGAAACATGTTCATTAAAATAAAGGAGAGTGAGAGCTAGTTAGCTAGTTGTCTAGAGTAAGACACTAAACAAGGTAAGGTAGTGAATATAGACAAAGCTGTTTGGTTTCTAGGAAGATTACAATAAGGTAGTAATAGCAACAACAACTAATACATTACCCATACCTGTTAAATGTAGGCTATTAGTGGCTCTTAGAGTGAGAGCTTCCCGCCCCCAACAACAACACATACTGCAATAATGTATGTCTCGTATGTCTTTTATGTCTTTTATTTCTTTTATTTCTTTTATTTCTTTTATTTCTTTAATTTCTTTAATTTCTTTAAGCCACTCATTATAATAAAGTTAGTTTAATTATTGATTACCCTTTAGGGTCTAATAGAGCATCTGTCTTATTTTGATAGAGTGCCTTTATCTCCCCTTAGAGCAACTTATATTATTAAGGAGAGACATCTTGTCTACGTTCCGTCTTGGGCATGTTGTGCCCCACACCCTTACACGTCCACTGGTGATTGCCATAGCACTGATGCTGGCAACACCGACTTTTGCTGCTGATTTCACTATTACAGGGGCTGAGACTAACCCGCAGGTACTTAATGGTGCTTCTACTGGTGTCATTGAGGCGGGAGGTACGTTGACTGTTGGTGCTTTTGAAGATGCAATGGACCTTAGTAACCCTGATAACACCATCACCAACAATGGGGCTATTACTGCGGGCAATATCGGCATTTATTCATCGGCCACCGCCACCAACGCCACCATCACCAACATTGGGACCATTACTTCGGGCAATGCCGGTATTCTATCAACCGGCGCTGCCGCCATCATCACCAATAGTGGGACCATTACTAGTACGAGCGGTGACGGCATTTTTTCAAGCGGCACTGGCGACATCATCACTAACAGTGGGAACATTACTGGGGGCGATGACGGCATTGCTTCAAGGGGCAATAACGCCACCATCAACAACACCAACAGTGGGACCATTAATGGGGCCTACGGCATTGATTCAACCGGCACTGGCTCCATCATCAACAACAGTGGCCATATTACCGGTACAAACCACGCCGTTTTAGGTAACATTACTGACGGTTTAACCCTTAATTTACTCAAAGGCTCACAGCTCATGGGGGCTATTGATTTAGGTGGTGCTGGTGCTGTGGATAACGATACGGTCAATATCCATGGCGGTAGTGTGTCGGCAACGCTCACCTTTTTAAACACTGAGAACATTAATCTGCTGGGACCAGGTCTCAAGCTCAGCGGGGATGTAGTGGTCTCAGTTGATGGTACAGCTGAAGCTGCACGCAGTGTGGTGTTGTCAACGATCACCAGCGATATCCACGATCAGATCGCTCAACGTACCTACCTGCCTGCTGCACCTCAACCGGTCAAAGGGGTTACATCAACGGTATTGCCAGGTCTGCAATTTAAGCAGCACAAGCCAGTGGCTTGGATGCAAGTCTTGGGAGGTGACTCCGACCGTGATGCTGAGGACAATGCTAGGTCCTATGAGCACGACTACGTGGGTATTAATGGCGGTTATGAGTGGGATCTTGGTCAACGCCGAGTAGGTCTAGTGGGAGGTGTCGTCAACAGTGACACCGACGGGAATGAGAACTCGTTTAAGAGTGATACTGAGCATTTTTACTTAGGGGCTTACACCAGTCAGCAGTTACAAGGTTTTACATTGACCACCTCACTTTTGGGGGGCTATGGTCGCCATGATAATGAGCGTCTGGTGATTGATAACTTAAACGGTAGAGAAGTAGCTAAGTCTGACTTTAGCAGTCTCTTTATCAGTCCTTCTGTGACCATTGCCTCTGCGTACAAAATATATGAACGCGTTGAGCTAAGACCGTCTGCCAGTGTTAACTACAGTATCGCTTGGTTGGATGATCACTCTGAGCGTGGGACGACCCAATCTAACCTGTCCGTTGATGATCGTAAGATACAAGCCTTATCCACCAAGCTACAAATAGCTGCTGCCTATGCTTATAGTGCAACCAGTGAGTTTGAGCTAAGAACAGGTGTCAACTCACGTTATACCGATGATGATGATACCGAGATCAGCATAGGCGGCAGTAAGTCTAAGTTTAGTAACGTGGGTGATGAGAACGTCTACAGTAGTTTTGTGGGTGCTCGTATACGAATAGCCAGCAGCGATCAGCTCAGCTTAGTGGCTGATGTTGAGTTAGGGGGTAACGGTGATGAAGACTATAAGGCCGGTCATTTAAGTGTTGTATACACCTTCCACTAGTCTGGCTAGGTGTTTGTGTGAATAGACATAATTTGGTCTAGTTTTATAACACCTACTGTTATCACATGACCCCCAGAGTGCCCGGATATTTTCGGGCATTTTTATGTTTGTTGGTTTTTTCAAATTCAGCTATTTTGTATGGGGGGTGCTATATATAAACAGCTTATGGAATAATCTCCCCCGCTCCCTTAACAACTTTACCACGGATTTATATTTATAAATCAGGTGTTAAATGATTAATGCATGTATAATATTAACTGTATTTATGATTGAGGAATCCAGCTATGCATAATATTTCTTATAAGCATGTCTTAGTTACGACACTTTTCCTTGCTATCGTCATTACGGGCTGTGCTGGACGTGACTCGAATTCGATAAAAGCACACGAATCAATAGAACAGAGCATGAGTTGTTCAGAGATAAGAGATGAAAAGGATTATGTTGATAAGCAAATTACGGCATTGAATCCAGACGCAAAAAAGAATGGGGGAGATTGGATAACAGGAGTAGCTGGTGCAATTAATATTGCTCCATGGTTATCCTTAGGTATGAGCTCAACAGGACAAGAAAAAGTTAAAATTTATCAGTCACGTTATGTCGAACTAGATAGACTTTATGATAAAAAAAATTGCAACCAAGTGCTTAATAAAAAAGACATCACACCAACGAAAGTGGATTCTAAAATAGAAAGTGGGAATGAGGCTATTCCTTCAACATAGAAAACAAGTTAGCGAAACTTGTACAACCAAGATAACGCCAAGGAATGCTGTTATTGAACAGCTAGCTGAAGATTTATCTATTTTATATATGGGCGGGTGATCCATTTTAATTATTCTTACACCAATCAAATTTAGTTCTTCTTACTTTTCCAAATTCCACCATATTGATACGTTTCTTCATATCTTGACTTGATATCGGTCAGAGATTTCCTAGAATGAAATACCCAATCTTTAATGATGGTATCCCAATTAATTCAAGAAAGCCCTTGATATAGCAGGCCGCACCTTTAAGTTTAGTTCTTATCAAAATCCTTCATGCACATGTCCCTCAATATTTGATTTGTAACAATTGATTTACCCCTAGATTGATATCCCTGCTCAAAAGAATCCAGCATACTTATTAGAATTTTTTTATCCTCTATATATCTAAGTATATGCTTGAAATTTCTAATTCTTAGTCTTAAAGAGAGTGGCCATGCTAAAAATCGAGTATCAGCAATATCGATGAGACCGATACTATTGTTGGGTGTAAGAACAACATTTGAAAAATGAAGTGAACGAAAATAAACCCCATTGTCATGAAGGTATCTAAGAAACTCACCGAACTTAAACATCAAAGCGTCTGTAAAATTAAAAGATGGGGTATTAAATACACAGCCCTCTAAGGGCCGATAGTGTACCGCTGTTCGACTTATAGAAGGTATATGATAAACATTGATAACTTTTACAGTGGGCACGCCAAGTTTCTTTAATCTCAACGCATTTAATGCAAATTTTTTCGAATACGGGAAAAATAAAGATAAAGAAATCAACCTCTTACGTCTAAATAACTTTAAATAAGTGCCGTCAGAAAGATATAAAACTTTATCACCGAAATAGTCAGCTTCAACAACCTCTGCTTTGTGGCGTTTTATTATATATTCATCTTGGGAAAGTCTTTTCATTCAATTAAACCGCTGTGCCAAGATTTAATAACATTAAGTTGCGTTTTATTGCCTCATGAAACGCCTGCAGATTAAAAATTGAGGCTCACTGTAATAAAGGATCAGCGAAAATCATTCATGTTGTTAGTTTTTTCTATCGTTTATTTTTCTTTTAGCTTATCTCAAAAAGTCACTTTTATTAAGTATTAAAATTAATCAGTTTAATCTTTAATTATTGAGGGATCATTGGTTGAGGAAATTACAGTAGTAACCATCCTCACCTATCTTATTAATTAGAGGGTAGCCTAGAGATTCTAGGAAACTAATAATAGGCGTTGGATTATAAGACTCAACCTGTAAAATACATTTATTGTTACAAAGCATGTCTCGCATACCATGCAAAGCCTGAAGTTCATGTCCCTCAATATCTATTTTAATTGCGATAAAGCTACCCACTACTCCTTCGATAATGTTGTCTAGCCTATCAACATGAATTTTAGTCTCTTTAAATTTTCTTTTATTAGATTGAACATTAGTAGAAAAATCAGTAGCCTTAATTCGTGAACGACCAGTACTGTTCCCTGTATTTTCCATAAAAGCGACTTCGCCACTTTCATCACTTAATCCAATAATTTTGACTTCAACAAAATTATGAAGATTGTTAAGGAGTAAGTTTGCGTTCAGCTGGCAAACATTAGAGGATACCGGTTCGAAAGCAATAATCTTTTCAATGGACTTTAGGCTGGAAACATTAAGTGAGTACAACCCAATGTTAGCTCCAACATCAAAAAATATCGTACATCCAGCCTTATTGGTTAGATTCAAAAAATAATCGAGCTGTTCTTTTTCATAGCCACCTTCAGTAATAATCTTGCGATCAACGCTGTTCCTATAGTTTAGGAGATATTTCAGCCCATCCCTGTCAATGATTCGAAAAACATTACGCCTGAATCCTCCATACCAAAGTCGGTATAGCTTGCTTAGTAATTTCATTGCTTAGAATCCATTTTTAATCCTATTCTTTTTATAATAATAATCCTAAAACTAGGGATTTCCTAATTTCAACTTTTATATGATTGGGTGGGCATGAGATGTGCCTTCTGGAATGTGCTAAAGGCTTATTGATAATTATTTAAGCGGGAGGGGAATAAGGCTTGAGCATCTACTCAAGCCGTATCAATAAGTAAAATTTAGAATTGATAACCTATACCAATTTTAAAGTTGAATGCATCAGCATCAACTTCTTTTCTTACAGCATAGGAAGAAGGTATACTATCAATGAAATGACCTGTCACATGCTCATCTTCAAATTTGATATAATTTGCTTCTGCGTAGGCATAAAAAGATTCACCAAATAATTGTTTATAGCCTATTCCAGCTGAAAATCCATTCATATCTTCGTCTGATATTGACACAAACTCTTCGTCTTGGTTGGTTGGAGCTAAGTCTGCAGCAACGTAAGCCAGTTTGATGTAAGCTAATTTGTTCTTACTAATAACATATTGTGGTTTTAGATATATACTATACATATCTTCAAGTTCATAAGTATTCCAATCTATTTTTCCACTATCAGTTGTCAATTTCTCAGTGCCCATCTCGATATCATCAAGATAATAATCAAACCCTAACCCAACCAGAAATTTATCATTAATAGGAAAATTGTAACTTAAGCCAAAACCATAAATTCCATCAGTATCATCGGTACTTAATGCCAAGTGATGGGTAACTACGCCATTTACTGTGGTTGATTTATCGGAATCAGATTTAGTATTTTGAGTACCAGCAAACACCTCAAATGCAAAACCCTTAAAATTATCACTTAGTCTAATATTTTGTGGTGCGGCTGTATTAGTTGATACCGCTGTTGAAGCAGCAGCAGGAGTATTTGAGATTTCATAACCTCCGCCTCCAGCGAAAGCTAAATTTGTAAACAAGACTGAAGCAAAAAAAATATATTTGATGTATTTCATTGATTGTATTACCTAGACGTTAAATTTTTCCGCATTATATATTAATTAAGTCGTGAAATTCAAACATAAAAATAACTCATCTATAACAATAAATTGATGACAATTCTTTCTTCTTTTTTTCGGAATAACTATTAAAAGAATATATAAATTCAGTTATTTTTTTTGGGGAACCTCAGAGGCGATATAAAATGCTATCCGTACAGTAATTAAGCATCGTAATTAGTTATTTAGATTGACTCATAGGCTGTGTATTTCTTAGGTTTTTTCTATTTTTTATATAGTTTATATTATTTTTGATAACCCCAAGCGTTTTTCAACATAATCGACTATTTTGGATGCAATATTCATATTATTTACTGTTTCAATGCCCCTGAGACCTGGGGAACTATTGACTTCTAAAACTTTGGGCCCATCTGAAGAGCGCAAAATGTCTACTCCTGCGATACTCAACCCCATCGCCCTCACCGCACATTTTGCAATTTTTCTTTCCTCTTGAGTTATTTTGATCTTGGTTGCTGTTCCACCTAAATGTAAATTTGAGCGGAAATCATTTTCTGAGGCTGATCGCAACATACTCGCTATGACTTTGTCACCAATTACAAATAATCTGAGATCCGATCCATTTGAATCTTTTACAAAATCTTGAACTATGAATGGAGCCTGAAGTTTTTGAAATGCACTTATCACACTTGTAGCTGCTTTTTTTGTTTCCGCTAAAATCACACCTTTACCCTGAGAACTCTCTAGTAACTTAACAACTATTGGAGCGCCAGAAATTAAATTTACAAGACTTTGAGTATCACGAGGTGAATTTGCAAAAGCTGTATCAGGCATAGGTATTCTATTGAGTGCGAGAACTTGATGAGCTGCTAATTTATCCCGTGAAGTACCAATAGATGCTGAAGAGTTCAAACAAAAAGTACCCATTGCCTCAAATTGTCTTACTACTGCCATCCCGTATCTAGTTATGGAATGACCGATACGTGGTATAATAACATCATAATGCGGTAAAATTTTACCATCGTAATGGACCTCAGGATTATCTGATTCAATATTTAAATAACATCTTTTTGTATTTAAAATTTCACAAAAATGACCGTTTTTTTCAGCGGCTTGGATGATTTGTAAATTAGAGTAATTGCTAGGTTCGAGACTTAATATTCCAATTCTTAGGGCTCTTCTATAGGTATAGTTTTTAGTTTTTTTATATAAATCAAAACTTAAAATTGTTTGCAAAAAACTTTTATCAGCTGAAATTTTAAAACCATCAAGAGCACTCCTGCCTATGATCATCTTATATTTCATATTTTCTCTATTAGTGAGAGTAATGGGTATTTTTTTCTTCACGGAGCCAATTAAAATCTCCGTTTCTATGACATATCTAAGTTCTGAGATTCCATTTGAAGATGTTATGTTTTTTTGATCTATTATTTTTGCAGAGCAAAAGACAGAAAATCTTTCATTTGTATTAATCGGGTTAATTCCGAACCTAACCATTTGATTGTTTTCTTTTCCAAAAATTTGAATATTGAAAGCGTGAAGAGCTGATGTATCAGCACCTGTGTCTGTTTTAGCTATCAATGCAGGAAGATTTAGTTCAGGTAAACTAACCCACTCCTCCCAGCCTACAAAGTTATTATTTTCCATATTTAGAATTAAATAGCATATTTTATTAATTGCAATAATTTATTTTGCATCTTTTAACTAATACTAATTTGTCGCTGACTTATTCAAAGCTATTTATATAAAGGAATTTTCAATTTCAGCTATTTTGCATAGAGGCGGGTACATTATTGGCCTATAAATGAAGCCGAATGGATTATACTTGCAGATGATAAAAAATTGAATATATCTCTGATCTATTCTGAACTAGAAGCTTTACATCTATAAATTATTTAGGGTTCAAGTAAAATAATAAATAGCACTCAAGTCTAATTTGGATTGAAGGGCAGTTCTAAAAAAGCTAATTTATGGGAGTATCTGTTGACTTACTTAAAAGGATATCTTGGAGAAGATTATATGAGCATGAAGAAAAAGATAGTACTTTGGTTATTTATTTTTACGATATCAATTCCGCTGTGGTGGTCTACGGACTGGACGTATAATCCTTTTTAATTATACTTACACCAACCAAATTCAGTTTTTCTTACTTTTCCAAGTTCCACCATATTGATACGTTTCTTCATATCTTGATTTAATGTCGGTCAGACATTTCCTGCAATGAAATGCCCAATCTTTCAAGCCATGGTATCGACAACGATACAGCACTTCTTTTTCATCTTTGCAGATAGAGCAATCTTTGGTTCTAACTCTCATAGAAATACACCATAACTCATGCTCTCTAAGTGTTCCTTTACTCTTTTCTCACCTCCTAATCCTTGCCGAGCAGTATTCATCTTTATAAATATTTATCTTATTGGTTATAATAAGCAAATAAATAGCTTAATGTAACCTCCTTAAGGAACTTGAGATGGCCACAGAATCAATAGTCAAATTTATAGTTTTATTTCTAAGCTATTGTTTCATATACATATCTGGTCGTAAGAAAATTGAGCGATTAGCAAAAAAACCAGATGCTTCAGAGTTCATCAGAAAATATGGTGTTGTGTCTTGGTTAATATTTGTATCAGTATTAACTATTGTTGCTAGTGATTACATTATTTAGTTAGATTAATCGATATATACATATCAACGTATTATTCAACCA
>Ga0209251_1003470_pt1 | contig 10281 bp, 6 predicted proteins | sample SaaInlV_100m_DNA_6_FD_184665 | JGI IMG/M metagenome (GOLD analysis project Ga0209251, IMG submission 184665) | Marine microbial communities from expanding oxygen minimum zones in the Saanich Inlet - Saanich Inlet SI073_LV_10m_DNA (SPAdes) (version 2) | ecosystem: Environmental > Aquatic > Marine...
AGGTCAGCAAGCGACATTTTCAATTTCTATAACAAATACAGGAAATGTATACGATACCTTTGCTTTCTACGATCCAACTACTTTGGAAGGGCAAACAGAATGGGCATTACCTTTCGGTTGGGGGATTACCTTCCCTACTTCACTATCTTTAGATCCCGGTCAGTCAATGACTAGAAATTTACAGATAGATGTACCCACGTCACAAGAACCAGGGACCTTTGTTGTATATCTGAAGGGCTGGTCGACCGGGGAACCTGTGTTGTCAGTAGACAAAGGTACTTTTGATATTCTTGAATTATGGGTAAACGTCTCAATTAAGAGTACTGGAAATATTGTATTTGAATTAGGAGACACAACTCAGTATGTATTGCCAGGTGAATGTTCTGAATTCGAAATTGATGTAACAAAGCATTTTACCCCTGGTCATTTAGTATTCACGACACCAGGAGGTCCTGATGAGAAGCCTGAGGAAGTCTCCGAACAAACATGGAGATTTGATCATTGGACGGTAAATTTAGACTTTTCAGAAGCCCCCGGGGGAAATAGTATTCCACAGGATTCACCTAGATATTGGTCTGTGGTTGATATGCCCTACAAGGTAACTGCAGAAATGTGCGCTCCATACAATGCAACAGCGGGAATAGGTGATTCTGTAACTGTTAAAGCGACTTTAGATGGCGCTCCAAAGGTTAGGGATTCTGTTGTTTTAGTCACAAATGTCATACAAAGATATGATTTAGATGCCACAACTGAAACCATACTCTCTCTGTACCCCGGGCAAGAATATCAGCTTGATACTACAATAGAGAATACAGGTAATGGAGCAGACCGTTATGATATGGCTATTAGTTCAATAACCGATCAAGATGGTAATTCAGACGTTTGGGATATTGTAATTCCACGTATATTATTCGAGGAATTAGATCGCGATGAAGCTCAACAAATTCCAATTATGATAAATGTCCCAGAACAAACATTAGCAGGGCAATACACTGTAGTAATCGAGATACTTAGTGAAGAAACTTTCGAAGGAAGTAAAATTAGAGATTTAGTTACTCTGCAAATCGAGGTAGTCGAGTTCCATGATATGAGAATAACCATCGATCCAACTGTTGAGAGTCGAATAAAGACAACAGCTCCTGGAAGAGTAGTTAGATTTACAATGAATGTGACTAATTTCGGAAACGTAGCAGATCAGCCTACAGTACACAATCATACTGTTGATGGATCTGGTTGGGACACGGCCCCAGGGCTCAATACTCTTAGTACATGGAATATTCAATATGCACTATTGGAAGGATTCGGTTCCGAATACCCAATAGAGCGACCATGCGTAGTACTTATGGCTGGTGACCCAGAACCAACAAATGGATGTTTTAGATCTTATGAGGGGCGAATAACATTGCCTGAAATGCCTTCATACACTACATTACAACTAGTTGCAATAGTGACAATAGATCCTTCAGCTGCATTAGCAGATAGGGAAATCGGAATAAAATTAAAATCAAGTTTCGGTGATTCCGAAGCCGGTGGAGATTTCGATGAAACCCCAATTTGGACAGACTCTTGTACAATTGATATGAATGAAGATGGATTCCCTGATAATTACCGCCCGAATTGTGATACCAACGAACAAGTCTTAGAATTAAGATTAAGGGCACCTGATTTGCGTATTCAACGAACTATCGTAGGAGATACAAAAGGAAAAATTGGTGATATGTTACCTGTCAGTGTCGAGATCGTAAATGAGGGTAACTCCCATGCTACAGATATTAACATTATTTTATGTGTTGATCAATCAGTTAGTTCGATAAAGAAGAATGGTTGTGATGAATCTAATGTTGTATATCGCCAATTAATCGAAGCAATAATGCCAACATCAGATGGAGATTCACCGCCTCTTATTACTCTGTTATATTTAGTTGAAGCAGGAACGCACGAGGTTGTAGTCGTAGTTGATCCAGACAACATAATTGTAGAAACGGACGAACGTAATAATTACGAATCTGTTGGAGACATGGGTTCAAATTATGGCGCACTTGACGTTGGAGTCGAAATTATTGCCACTTATTCAGTGCCTGCAATAATTCTAGGTGCAACATTTGCTTTGATTTCCGTAGCTGGAGTAGTTATGTATGGCCGAAGGATGGAAGCATTGGATAGTTTTGCTGAAAAGAGCAGTATGTTATCAAATCAAGACGACGATTCAGACTTGGAATTCTAATCGAAACAAAAGAAGAAAAGAATTAGCTAATATTGATTAGCGAACTAGCCACCAAGGCAGCGGTGTGTCTTTATTGATGGAAACGAAATTATTTCCGTTAGTTACGAAATCTTTCATTAGACGATCTCGTATATTTTCCATTATTTCGTGTGCATCAGAAGGTTGGATCCGTATATTTTGTGAAAAAACATCCAAATCCAAAGGTCTCCGCGGATGTGTCATCATTTCTCTAGCCATTATCCTCTCTTCATAAGATTTAGAATTTTCAGATACTCCTTTAGAGGCTTTATTCATAACTTGTTGATGTAGAGCAATTATAGCATCCCTTTGATCATCAATTTTTTCCAAGACCAAGTCTAATTGAGAAAGTAGATTCATTGCTTCTGACATTGGTAATTTCCTCCTCGTACCTAGGCGGTCAATTAATGAATCAAGTTCAGCTGGTAATTTATTAGATAATCTCATTGGACCACCAGCAGGCATCTGTCTATGCTCTGCCCTGAATAAATCTGGCCCTAGATCAAGTCTCAAAGAAAACGATTGATTTACTTTATACATCTTTTTAGGCGGCCCACCCTTTTCCGACGGAACCGTTTGAGAATCGATAAAACCGGCTTTTTCCAATATTTTTACATGTTTCATAACAGCCTGTTGACTTATTTCTAGTAGTTCAGAAAGTTGCAATGGGTAATGTGGTTCCTTAACTAAATGCCTAAGAATATCTCTTCTTGCTCGATTTTCAAGAATATCTATGGCCTCATCAAAGTCCACCATTACTTACCAACCCGGAGTTGGGTAGTGGGCTGACATCTAAAAACCCAACTTATATCGTTCATATCTAATTCAGATGGAAATTACTGACCTTTATCCCATTTTTTCCAATTTTCAGATTCTTCTTCCGAGCTATCGGCTTCTTCATTTTTCAATTCAGGAACCACATGATATTTTTCTTCAGGGCTCTCCAGTTTAATATTCTCACTAGAAATAAATGGCTCAGGAATCTCCTTCTCTACAGTCAAATTATGTTTCTTAAATAATTCATCTGTTGTCATGATATTTTCTCGTATTATGATATTTTTTTCCGGGGGTCGCTTCCCTCTTCTCCATAATATCAATGCTCCAATTAAAGTAATAATACCCAGAGGAAAGCCTAAGCAACAGCTAATCATAGAAATCAGAATCCACCCATCTGATAACAAACTTGATTGAATCTTAAAATCATCAATTAACCAAAGCGTAGTATTTCCTTCATTTACTATACTGTATTCCCCATCATCTCTTATTTCAAAAACCCTAATAGGATCATAAATTAAATTTCCCTGAGAGTCAGGTCTCTTATTGATGGACTCAATTAAGCCTGGTTTTTGCCCTTCTATTTCTACTCCTCCTATGTCAGTTAATTTTAGTTCAGGAGACGAATCGTTACCATCTATTCTGAGAGCCATATAGTATCCAATTGTAGATAAATCTACATTTCCTTGCTCTCCAGCTTCTAATTTAATAATATAATTTTCTTCATTATCTATATCCATTTTATCAATGATATTCTCAGTTGATTTCCAATAAGAGGCTACAAATACTAAAATTAGAACTAAGGAAATAGCAGTCAATCGCTTAATCCACAGTTTTGCACGCGCCTCCATAATTAGAAGCAACGGGTATTATCATTTCACATTTGGCTATCAATAGGCTAAACCGATATCAGCCAATTTCTCTGGAAGATAAGTATCAGTTACGAAATCAAGTCCATATTTGGCGAGAGATTGCTGTTCTGCCTTTTTACCAATTTCTTTCATTAAATTTATTTGATCTTTCCAATATCCAGTATTAAATCTAGGGTCAGTTAATTCTGAGTCTAATGCGCCTAAGTCTTGCTTAGTCAATTCATCACTAGGTAAATCATATGCCAAAATATCATCAGCTGTAATTCCTAAATATGTTGCTTCTTTTGTTGCTAGATATTCCGAAATATGAGCAGTTTTAATAGCCCCATATGCAATACTTGCAAATATTCTAAATGACCAAGGGTCACAATCAGCGAATACAAGTATTGGTTTATTCCACTCTTGACTCATTCTTTTCATGATTCTTCTTGTAGATCTTGCTGGCTGACCCTTTAGATGAATTAGGGCACATCTAGCTTCTTCATCGAATCCATTTTCTACAAGTCTGTCGAACATCCCTCCTGTTTCGATAGCCATTATAAAATCAACATCTTCATCTATCAAGGTCAATTTTTCTGACTCAACATTATATGGCACTCCATATCCTGAATCACCCACATCGTCTCTACAATTTATCCTCATCCAATCTCCCTTTCGGTTTCTTTCTTCAAAGGTGACGTTACCAATTATTCTAGCACCATCTTCTTCCGGTCTTAGTTTGAAATCTTCTCGTAGGCATTTTGTAACAATTTCCAAATCTTCAGCCAAATTATTACTTTCATTTTGCGAACCAAATTTACCGTGCCCCCACCCTTCACTGATGTAGTACATCTCTCTTAAGGTAGAAGATTTACCAGAGTCAATCATTTGTTCAATAAATTCAGTGACATGCAAAGAACGTAGTAATTGTCTGGCCGAACCTAAACTAGTTGCATCTCTTGTGGTCTTTTTCTTACCATATTTATAGACTCCTAATTTATTATCAAAACCAATATTTGTTTTCGCTCTAACTGGTAAAGTCATAGATGGAGGGACTCCCCTTTCCATCTTATTATGCATCTCTGCCGCTATTCCTTTCAAAGCCTCTTTAACTTCCATTTTTGACTTTCTTTGACCAATCTTACTCATACTTCTTCCTCCTCAAATTTGCTAAAAATATCTATTTTTTCTAGATCGGCATCACTATCAGTAATTACTTGTGCAACCTTTTCTTCAGTAATATCATAAGGAATATTATTTACTTCATGGATTTCTTTTCGTACGGCACTCAATGCCTCAGTCTTACGAATTTCTTCTAGTATTTTCTCATCTATTTTCGTAGCTCCAATGATATCCCCGTTACCTCTGAAAAACACATCTGTATCTGTCCAGTCACCTTTACTAAGTCCTGAAAGCGCTATACGAATAGTTGTTGATGTACCAGGATTCAAAGTATCTAAACGCCAAGCCCAGATTCCTCTCGCCTCTTTTCTTCCTCCATTTGAATTTTCTACAATTGAAACCATATCACTTTCTGGCCATTTAAGCAGTATTGTATACGCTCTGGCCCTAGCAGTATAATTGAAAATTTTAATTGAACAAGTAGCCAGTTTTTTCTCTTTGTCCCACCCTAACTCTTCTTCACAGAACACCGCATTCATGATTTGAGTTATCACGGGAGCCAGATCTGGTTCTTCCCTCCCTAATATCTTCGAGGTTTTCTTTGCGATTTCAGGTAATATAACATTAACCAATTCGAATTTCTCTCTCGCCTTCTTTCTTTGAGTATTTTTCTTTAGATGATTTTTCAAACCTCTCCCTACTTCCAAAAGACCTTTCCTAATTTCAGCAGAAACTTCTTCGTTATCTGAGACAGCTTCTTTCGCCTCACTAGTAAATTGAACATTAGTTGAGGCCAAATGTATCAATACTGCCGCCGCACCTTTAGGTAAGCCCTTTCCACCTGGGTGATCTAGTCCATATTGCTTCCAATTAATAGACTCAATTGCTTTGGTTAATGCACATCCTCCTTGTTGATACATTAGAGGAACTCTATTGGCAAATCTTAGTACTTCGATGGGTCCTTCTGCGGACAAATCTCCTCCAAAAACAAGACCTACTTCAATTTGAAATGGGTTTCCTTGACTAACTGTAGGTAACCTTGTAACTGTAGATGCGAATCTTGAATCAATAGCTTTCGACAAGCCTTTTTTAATCAATAAATCATCTATTGGCGATAAACAATCTGTTGGTGGGGGTAAGAGTTTTATTTTCTGAAAAGCATCAACTAGTTTTTTTGCATCTTCAGAACTAATTCTTTTAGGATTTCTAACTTCTTCTATTTCAGATGACGACAATAGTTCTTTAGCGGCCCTCATGCTTACTCCTGAGAAATTATGCCTCAGAAATGAAGTCATTCTTTTCTCTTCAGATTCCCTCAACATTCGTTGCAAAGTCCCTAATTGAATCCCGTGAGGATGCGGTTTTATTTCTTCTACAACTCTCGGTAACCTTTCACTTGTTCTAATCCACCTTGCTTCCTCTATTATTTCACCATCTCTATCTTTGACAGTGAGGGAAATTGTCGCATGCGGATTAACTATCGACGTCATTCTTAGATATTGGAATACAGACTGTTTTCCACGTTGATATTTTGCTTTCATTATAGTTGCAATTTTCAATCCATGAACCACTTCTTCCCCAGTATTTTGATCTATCCAAATTTCGCGCCTTTCTTTAGATTTGATAGCTTTATTCTTCCTAGTATCTAGACCCAACTCCACAAAAACAGCCGATGAATCGTTTTTTATCTTTGATATCACTCGTGTTTTAGCCCCTGTAGTTAATTGAGAATACATCACTACACCAGTAATTCCTATACCTTGTTGCCCTCTAGTTTGCCTTATTGCATGAAATCTAGAGCCCAACAAAAATTTACCGAATACATTTTCTATAGCATCCCGCGGAATACCCGGGCCATTATCTTGCGAAATTAATTCTATATCGTCACCCTTTAGTCTGTTAATTTTAACATTTATTTCAGGAAGAATTCTTGCTTCTTCACAAGCATCTAATGAATTGTCAACAGCTTCTTTAACCGCTGTGATTAATGATCTTTGTAGAGAATCAAATCCTAAGAAGTGTTTGTTTTTCTCAAAAAACTCACTCACGGCAATTTGTTTTTGTTTACTAGAAATATCGCGTGCATCTACCATTTCAATCTCTCCACTTGGTCCTCCCATGTCCTAATGACCTGGGGCCAACTTGTGATGAACGATGCCGAACTCCTTGGGCTATTGAAGGATGCGCTTAGAATTAGGACGAAAGACTATATTTTTGATGATTATAGCATCGTCATGATAGAGCAGATAGTTGATTTTGCACATGGTGAGATAGTTGCCTACTTCGGAATGATACTTATTTTGAGTGCGTTTTTTTTAGAGACAAGAGATATTTTAGAGAGCAAGGCTCCAACATACCTTATTCTGATGGCATCTGGTTCTGGTCTTCTAGCAATAAGGGCATATCTCATTTCAGAGTGGGCATTCTTAATTTTGGAAGTAGCATGGTTCGCAGCAGCAGTTATGGGAATATTGGCATTAAGAAAATAACTCAGGATCCCATGCTGTAATTTGTCCAGTAAAGGCGCTGGCCATAACAGTTAGAGGACTTGCAAGGTATAGTTTCCCCGGCCCCGATCTACCTTGGAAATTACGATTTATAGCAGAGATTGAAACTTGTTCATCATTGTCGCTGACACCAGGGCCAGCGCCAATACATGCACCACAACCGGGATCGATTAATTTAATTCCAGCCTTTTCGAACATGTCCGTCCATCCATTTTTTTCAGATAGATCTTTAACTGTTTTTGAACCAAATTGAATATAACATTCTACTCCATCTGCTACTTTTAATCCAGCATCAAGGGCCGCTTTTGTAACTTTAGCATAGTACGCGAAATCATCATCTTTACCAGCAGTACAAGATCCTGCATAGGCTATATCGATATTAACTACTCCTAAATCTTTGATATAAGCTCCATTTGTAGGGTCCGACGGTATCCCCTTATCTGGATCTCCCGGATGAGCCACCATGGGTTGAATATCATCTAAGTTAATGTCATGTATGCCTCCATCATATTTTGCATCCTTATCGGCAAAAACAAATGAATTATAGATTTCTTCCCTGGTCAAACCTTGTCTTCTTTTCATTAACCATTCAATCGTCAAATCATCCGGGTCGCAAATACCAGTTTTAGCACTGCATTCTGTAGCCATATTACACAAAGTCGCTCTTTCATCCATTGAAAGGCTAGAGAGGCCCGGGCCACCGAATTCCATACTACGATCTAATGTTTCAGAATTAGCCGCATATTTCCATAAAATATGTAATATTACATCTTTTGCTGTGCAACCAGGATCCAAACGCCCCACCAGATTAAATCTGATACTCTCAGGAACCTTCACGAATGCGAATTGATTATGAATCAAATTTGCATATTCTGTAGATCCTACGCCATAAGTTAGAGCATTACTGGCTCCTCCCATGCAGGTGTGGCTGTCAGTTGCCTGAATAAAATCTCCAACATCGATAAATTCTTCTCTGGCTACTTGATGGCAAATCCCTGGAGAAACTCCATTCACTGCCGAATAGTCTCTAACTCCAGTATGTTTCTGAAATGTATTTTGTAAATCTCTCAGTGTTTGAATTTTGTCTTTAAATTTTCCAAATCTAGGCACGCCAGTCGCATATAACAAATGGTCTTCGAATACTGCGAATTTTGGCGGATTTGGTATTGAATAATTATCTCCATACTCTATTTTCAAAAATTCATGAACTTGGGCTGTAGTGAATTCATGAGAATAGCCTCCATCTACAGATGCTAGAACAGCATCTCCTGGTTTCAGATATCCCCTGCCTTTATCTTTGGAGATTAATTTATTAGAAATTATTTTTTCTGCAATTGTCATTGGATGTGGTATTTTGTTAACCTCTGGAAGTTTTATTTTATTAGATTTTAATTCTTTTGCAAAAGGAAATATCCCACCCTTTTCTAATATTAATTTAGTTACGGGGTCGTATTTCTTTGTAAACTCATGTAGGTCGATACTTTCTCCATTTTGTAATCTTTTTAATATATCATGATCGCCCATTAATTGGCCAAGATTAATATTATTTCTTTCATGTATAGGCGCAAATGATGCCGCAATAACAATTTTTATCCCAGACCATTTTTCACATTGAGGGGCCGTTTCTCTACTGGAGCCCGTTCCCTTTCTATGTCCAGAGACTATTACCTCAAACCCTCCATCTATTAGTGCCCGCGACTCAAAAACACGCCTCCCCTCGTGTAATAACCCTGCATATGCATTTTCTGCGATTTTAGCTGGGTCATAATCAAAACAGACCCATGCTGGCGTCATGACATCTGTATTGATGTCATCCAATAAATCATCAATAGTTAAATCCTCCATTCTCAGATTTAATCCTTCATACAATTGCCTTTGTATAAGTCGCAGGTCTTTTGTCAAAAATAATACTCTCTTCTGGGAATTTAGAGAAATTTTCGATGTTGGCCACCTTTCTTCACTCATGCATAACTCCCCAAACATACCTGCCAAACTCAGCTAATATATCACCATTCTCAATTTTTTACTTCCAAGAAAATTATATTTTAACAACTTTTTAATTCTTCATCAATATGTTAACCTTAAATAACATCGTCATTCGGGATATTTTACCTTTCCTAGGAAAGAGGATGTGATGGGATGGCAGATTATCTTGTAGAAGACACCGTAAAATGTGACGAATGTGGAAGCCGTAATCTAAATCGAGACGAATCTCGCGGAGAGGTCGTTTGTGAAGACTGTGGGTTGGTGCTTGAAGACAAAGTAATCGATCAAGGCGCAGAATGGCGTGTTTTCAGTCCAGAACAAGGAGATCAGAGGGCACGTACAGGAGCCCCAATGACTGTAATGCTACACGACAAAGGTCTCTCGACAGATATTGATTGGCAAAATAAAGATTATTCAGGTAAATCAATTTCATCACGTTACAGATCACAGTTTTATCGAATGAGAAAATGGCAAAAAAGATCAAGAGTTAGCAATGCAACTGAGAGAAACCTTGCAATGGCTCTAGCAGAGCTAGATAGGATGGCAAGCCGTCTAGATTTACCTAAGTCGATTCGAGAGTCTGCTGCTGTTAATTACAAGAAAGCAGTTGAAGCTAGACTGATTCGTGGTCGTTCAATTGAAGGTGTAGCCGCTGCTTCATTGTATGCCGCATGCAGACAATGTCAAAATCCGAGAACATTAGATGAGATAGGCGAAGCAAGTCGTACAGGTAGGAAAGAAATAGGTAGAACATATCGTTTCATGGTCCGCGAATTAAAAATGAAGATACCTCCAACTA
>Ga0209251_1003482_pt1 | contig 10262 bp, 10 predicted proteins | sample SaaInlV_100m_DNA_6_FD_184665 | JGI IMG/M metagenome (GOLD analysis project Ga0209251, IMG submission 184665) | Marine microbial communities from expanding oxygen minimum zones in the Saanich Inlet - Saanich Inlet SI073_LV_10m_DNA (SPAdes) (version 2) | ecosystem: Environmental > Aquatic > Marine...
CGAATTATTAATTCCTGGCATCCTGATCGCATTCGAGTCGCGTCGCGTTGAATTGTCACTAGCACGACTTCCTTCCACCGAATCAGTGCTCCGTGAACAAGCCTCTCATGACCGGTTGGTAGTTCAAGATCTGACGTTTGCACCGACACCAGAGGCTGACGTGTTGGCGTTACCACTCACTCTGAGCCTGGGACCTGGCGAACATCTCCGTCTTTCAGGACCATCAGGTATTGGGAAAACCACCTGCCTCAAGACCCTTGTAGGACTCCTGCCAGCCCGATCTGGTTCTGTTTTGAGGCCTGCATCAACTGGGCTCGTTGAGCAAACACCCTGGCTCCCAACGGATGTCTTGTGGCGCTCTCTTACACTTGGATTGCCAACTCAGCCAACGGAGAACGAGTTTTGGCGGGCGCTGAAACTGGTTGAGTTGGACTCTTGGGTCAACAACCTCCCCAATCAGGAACGAACGTGGATCGGCGCTGACGGAGTCATGCCCTCTGGTGGCCAATGGCGACGACTGGCGATTGCTCGACTCGTCCTACAACAACCGATCCTCGCCTTACTGGATGAGCCAACTGAAGGGTTGGAGGAGTCGCTTGCCATTCGACTGATGGAACGCCTTGTTGATGAGTTCAAAGACCGAATCTTGATCGTGGTGTCGCATCGTGATGAGGCAATCCGATTTATCCCGCATGAATTGACACTGGATACCTAAACCAAGCGCATCTCGAGATCCAACAACCCATCGATCTTGCCGACCAGATAATCGCCTCGGATGACCGATCCGACGCCCGAAGGGGTACCGGTAAAGACCAAATCACCTACTTTGAGTTCTTGCAAGGTGGATAAGAAGGCGATCAACTCAACCGTGTTGTAGGCCATCTGATCAATATTCCCAGACTGTCGCGTCTCGCCGTTGACATCTAAGGAAATCGCCGCATGTTCCATCAACCCTGTCTGTGTTTTGGGAGTGACCACTCCGATCACTCCAGCATCATCAAAATTCTTGGCAATCTCCCAAGGCCGACCTTTTTCCTTGGCTTCGGCTTGACGATCTCGCCGCGTGAAATCGAGGCCAACCGCATAACCAAAAATTGTTGCTTCGGCGTCTTTAAGACTGAGATGACGACCGCCCTGGCCTAACACAGCCACCAACTCGACCTCATGATGCAAATCATCGGTCTGCGTTGGATAGCGAACCTCAGGCCCAACAGTCAACGCATCAAAACTTTTCTGAAAGTGAAACGGCGCTTTCCGATCCACTTCACCACCCATTTCTTTCGCGTGTTCTTCATAATTTTTGGCGATACAAAACACACGGTTCACGGGGAGACGGCGACCATCTGTGGTTAAAAATTCAGGATGTGTGGGGGAATTCCAATTCATAGGGATCTCGAAACCTCGTATACTTTGCGCATGAGTGTTTACCAAACCATCAAAACCTTCGACAACTTTCCTTGCAGTCATCGGCAGTGGCGACATTCAGGTCATTGTAAATTCATTCACGGTTATTCACGTAGCTTTAAAATGACTTTTGGCTGCAAAGAACTGACGGAATCCGGTTTCGGCGTCGATTTCGGTGAGTTTTCAGAGATTAAATCCTGGTTATCCCATTGGTTTGATCACACCCTGCTGATCAATGAAGACGATCCCGAGCGCGCCTTATTCCAAGAACTCCATGAGAAGCAGATCGTGGATTTGAGGGTCCTACCCAACGTCAGTATGGAACGCACCGCTGAATTCGTTTTTCACTATGTCGACGGCTGGATTCGACAGCAAACCCACGATCGATCATTTTTGCTTGAAGTGGAATGTCGTGAGAATGACAAGAATGCCGGAGTCTATCGACCAGCAACCCACTGACGACCATAGAGCCACATGCAAAGTGCTCCGATCATGCCAATGCATGAAAGTACAACGACAAAAGTGGTCCAGCCAAAGAGCTCATACACATACCCCATCAACCAAGCACCAAGGGCGCCGCCTGCGTAATAGCAGGACACATAGAGACCATTCACCACACCACCCAAGGAGCGCGCGTTATGATTCACTTCCGAAGCGGCCAGCGTATGAATCACAAACATCCCCAAGCACATCACAAAAACCTGAGTGATCAGCATCCACACATCGCCGAGCGCTAACAGTAAAGAACCAATCATCACTGCAAATCCAATCAGCGCCGCACGAATCGGACCCCCGACGCGCTTCGCAAGCCAACCGGCTGTCAAGGCAGACACAATGCCAATGCTATAACCCAAATAACTTTGACCAATCAATCCCGTCGACGCCGAAGCATCGAGTTCATTGATGCGAAAGGGTAGGTAATTCAGATAACCCGCAAACACCCAAAACATGCAAAGGACTGAGACATAAATCAATGCATTACCGCGGCTGGTCATGGCCTGTCGGATTAACTGTGCGTCAGGCTTTACTAAGTTCAGTGGCTTCGGAGTCGCTCGACGCCAAGGCATCAAAGTCACCATCAGCAGAAGCCCAGCCCAAATCAAAGCCACCCATTCCCAGGAAATCATGGACGCTAACTGCCCCGAAATCACTCGCCCAGCCATCCCTCCAAAAATCGTCGCTGAGATATACCAAGCCATGACTCGAGAGAGTTCAGCTCCTTCACGGCCTGACGTTAAATACGCCATCGTCGCGGTCATAATGGCGGGCAGAAGCGCCCCTTGGACGAAACGAAGCGTGAGCATTCCCTCATAGGTTTGCACAAACCCAGACCAGGCCATCGCCAAGGCCAGAGCCGGAAGTGCCCATTTGAGAATGGTTAATGCACTGAGCTGTTTTAAAAAAATCCCGTAGCTTAAAGGTGCGATCGCGAGTGGAATCAGAGTGACGGAAACCAGAAGTCCCGCCTCTGGTTTGGACACCATAAATCGATCAGCCAATTCTGAAAGCATCGGTTGCGGTGCATAGAGCACACAAAAACAGATCATGATCGAGAGATAAAGAAAACCCTCCCCGCGGCGATTGGTTACGTTGGGCGTGGTCACTTCAGAAAATTCTGTCTAAGTTCGAAAAAGCGTCGAACGCCTCGCTCAAAGCCTTGGATTAATGCGATAGGAATCTCCGTTGTTGCGCACAAATCTCGATGCAACCGGCCAGCAAGCATCAAAGCTACACTCTGATGGAAGAGACGCTTTCGGTGAGGATCAACGGATAACATCTGGCCAAATCGTCCTGAATCCAGCGACAGCAGAGTCATCGACCGATCAGCCATCCATTCTCGATCCGTCATCCAACCCGTTAAAAACTCATCAAGCCCCACCATTCCAGGTGACCGCTCACCGCGACGCATGGTGAATTGTCCACGTAACACGAGATAAATGTCTGGAAAATCATCTTCGGTAATCAAGGTCTCACCGGCACTGAGTGTTTTCACCACAGCATTATCGAGCCAATGTCGATACTCTTGTTCGGTCAGAGCTCCAAGAAACAACTGTTGCTCAATCACCGCCAATCTCCCAATGAATCGACGGTTGCCCCTTGAAGAGCCCGTTGCGATCAACCACAAATCGTGTTCCTGAACGCTCGACTAGGCTCTCAACCACATGGTTCCTCGCTGATTGATCAAGACCGACTAACCAGTGATCAAGCCACATCAACTGCCCTTGGCGTGACAGCGCTCGCGCCAATTTCAACCGATTCATTCCATGCGGACCGGCCATCGATTGCAAAACACCTAAGGGTGTATTCAGCCGGTCCTGCAGAGATTCAATCCAGTGGCTCGCAGACAGTGCTTGAAGGTGAGTCTCTAACGTTGAAGGCTCAATGCCTGGTTCAATGAATAACCAGTCGCCCACTGTCGAGACTTCCGAATCGTTGGGGTGGTCAAGGGTAATCACCGAACATGCCAGAAGATTGGGGTCCAGTCTTGCCACATCCATCCCGCCAACACGCACGACACCGCGTTCTGGTGAGACTTGACGCATCAACAGATGTTTGAGTGTCGAGAGCCCAGCGCCTTCGGCTGCGGTGATTCGAACCAAACTGTCATCGGCACAATGAAAGTTCAATTGATCAAATAAGGGAGCTTCACCTGCGTGACGTCGATAGACAATCCCTTCAAAGTTCACATCCCCTGCCAGTGCCAGCGGTCGAACCGATGGTTGCTGAGTCACAGTCTCAGACTCCACACTCACAGGAATGGCCGCCCGTAATCGCTCTAATAAAATCAGTGCAGCCAACGATAAGCCGGTGAGTACAATCGGCCGGCTGTCGTCTGTTGAGGCGATGGCAGGAATCACCAAACTCGCAGCGATCACTGAACGACTGAAACGACTGTATTCAGCCACTAACTCAATCCGAGCAATCACCCATTGTCGTGCCTGATCCCAGACGGTCAGCACCCGTTCACGAACCGAAGGCACTCCATCGCGAGCCAAACGCAGCGACAGCCAGCGCATCGGTTGATCAATCGCTGGCAAATCCGGCAACAAACGTCTGACGTAAATCCAATAGGCTCCAGCAATTAAAGCGCCTGAAAATAGCAGTGATAACGCAAGCGTTGGCGCTTCAAACACAAGAATTAAGATCGTCATCGACAAAGCAGCCGCCAATCCCACTGGACGGACGTCTCGGAAATACGCGGCTAACGAATGAATCACTCCGACCGAGGCAATGATAAATCCCAGACAAGCGGCAATCACAGCAACGTATTGGCTACTCAATGAAAAACCCGGTGCTTCCAGGGCAACCAATGCACCTAACCAGCTCACCACAGCAACCATCGATAACGCACAGACCGTCATTAACACCCAAAGCACTCGGTGCTCTTCGACGGCAACATCGTGTTCGAGAATCGTTCGTGGAACATGATCTGCAATTAATGGAGTCAAGACATCTGGTGACAGCGGTTGTTGCTGTTGAATGGCTTGATCAAGTGATTCACCAAACCAAGAGCGAAAGCTTGGTTGGGCCAATTTCACATTCCAGTCGACCAAACTATCGTCGATCCCAGCGGCAGCCATCATTTGGCGAATCGGCTGAATTAATTGCTGGCGACCTAAATCACCCAGTCGTGGGATCAAGCCTAAGGGCAGGCGACTTTCAAACGTGATGTCAGTTTCGGCAATCAGTTGAACTCGTAAATAGTCGCTCTCTGGAACGACAAACCAACCCGAATCCGGGACTGGCATCTCGCCGATCGTTTCACCTGAAATTAACAAACGCAGTTGCGCGCGACCTTCTTTCACTTGCCACAGCCGATCACGTGCCAAGCCTGCCGATATTTTGCCCTGGTTGAGATGGAAACTTTGCGTTTCAGTCGAGATCAATGACATCACTATCCCACAAATCTGAAACACTCGAAAAAACCAAGACACGACAATTTGCTGCCGCTAAACGGTTCAATAATTCCATTTGCCGATCGGCCGACATCGGCGCTAATGCGTCCACCAAAATGAGCGTATCCGCACCTTGAGCAAGCGCACGAGCCACTTGAAGCGCTGAGGCTTCTGACGATGATAATCCCTGATTATTGGGGCCGATTTGATAGTTTAATGAACCACCAAAACGCGCTTTCCAATGTGGAAATCCCACCAAATCCATCAAATTACTAAAGTGATACTCCCCGATGTCACTGGCATCCCAAGCAAAGTTACTCCTTAGCGTGCCCGGTAAAAACTCCGCTTCAGGACCCAATACCGTTAAGGGTTCACCGGCTCGAACGAGGTTTTCGCTAGCGGCCAATAGCCGTTCTGGAAATTGTGTTTTGAGGACGTAGACTCCAGGGCCTACCACCTGCAAAAGCATCGTCAACTGCGCCATCAACTGACGCGGCGCTCGGGCTGTGCGGACTTCCGGCGCCAGTGTGAGTGCCTTGGCTTGTTGAAAATGGCGAGTCGGCATCAAATCGAGAAATAGAAAACCAATCCCAACAACCCAAATCGCAGGCGATAGTTCAAGCAGCCGATCCAAGATCAACATGCCAAGCAGGGTCGTCACCGCAAGGATTCTTCCACCCACATCTCGAGATAAACGAGGAATCCAGTCTGGGGCCATGGCATCGAGTGCAGCTTCAAGATCATGCCATTGAGAGCGATGAATTAAGGTGATGGATGTGTAGGTGGTTGATGCCAGAATCAGCGCCGTCAGAATCCACAAGGGTGCCAAAGTCAGGTCGCTCACTTGCCCAAGGATACTGACCAGCATCACCAGCAGCAGCCGCGCAACCACAACCAGCGTCAGAGCAAACCATTGGACGGTCAAATTATAATCTGCTCGCTCTGGCTCGAGCACATAACCACCAACCGCAAAGGCTTTCCTCCATCGGGTCAGATGAAGCTTCGAATCGCCATCGATGCTGGCAACCCAGCCAAGCAGTGCATAACGAATCCGATGAAGCCGTCCCGCAGAGTCAACAAAAACAGAGCCAGCCAATGGCGGCTTCAGACGACGTTCTTTCAGGCGGTAACCAAGAGAACGAGCCTCATCAGCAACCGCTTCGAAGGTTGCTCCGGTTGCAATCAGTCCATCGACAATCGCTGTCATGACTGAAGGCTGCGTCCAAGGAGCTCCAGCAAACGCACACGACCACTAATCACAGTCACATCACAGTGTTCACCCGGCGCGGGAATATGCGCTCCCGATTCTGTCACCACCTGTTGCAATCGGACTCCATCATTAAACAGCCGCTCAGCCAACAAGCGACTCCCCACCCAATCACGAATATCCTGAACCGACAGAATATCGCCCGACTCAGAAAACACTTGTGCTTTTAACGTCACGCCCTGACAGGTCACGTCCACTGCTTCACCAAGGACTCTCGGTTGAATCGATGACGGGACAAAGAGAGCAATTTCGGCACGCGCGGTGCTCCCCAAACCTCGGTGCGAGGTCACAACACCGAGCGTTGTTTCCGTATCAGCCACACGGACCGCCCACAAACTGATTGCCCAGATCACAATCAATAAGACCACGAACGGCCACAGCCACCACATCCGGCGCGGCAGGCCCAGTCCATCAGTTGCCGACTGACGCGATTCTTCAGCCACTGAAATCCCTCACAAAGTGGTCTCCAACTGACTCACAACATACCGGAATTTCAGGCGCGCTGCTTCGACGTCAGCCAGTCCCTGTGCATCAGGTTGAGCCAATCGGATTTCTGCTGACATGGCGACTGCTAGAGCAACACTCCAGGCAGCTTTATGTTTCGCTGTTAACGGCAATTCAAGACCCCAAACCGGTGTATTGACATGCCAAAAGCTTCCTTGATCAATTTCCAAATACCATTCAGAAAGACCCAGTAACGCACCGCCTCCACGAACGTGGCCTCGACACTCAAGCTCACCGTCCAAAATCAGTGTCGGATGCGGGAAATGGATCTCAATTCCAGGATCTAAATAGACTCCCTGGCCCTGATCAACAATCCACTTCAAGTCCTGGTTTTCAAGATGCGCGATCCATGGATTCATCAAGACACCTTCAATGCATTCAATGGCATCACAACCGACCGTGGAAGCCGATGACATGCATGGATCCACGGGGTCCCATTGATCAGGCCTGTGGACGCATGGCAGGGAACAGAATCACATCCCTGATGGAATGTTGTTCTGCCAAAAACATCACCAACCGATCAATGCCAATGCCCTCACCGGCGGTCGGCGGTAAGCCGTATTCCAACGCTCTGACATAATCCTCGTCATAAAACATGGCTTCGTCGTCACCGTCTGCTTTTTGTGCAACCTGCTCACGAAAACGCTCCGCTTGATCTTCTGCATCATTGAGCTCACTAAAGCCATTAGCCAGCTCGCGCCCTCCGATGAAAAACTCAAAGCGATCAGTCACAAAGGGGTTGTCGTCATTCCGTCGAGCCAGTGGACTGACCTCTGCAGGATATTCGGTAATGAAGGTTGGATGCATCAGTCGCTCTTCAGCGACCGCTTCAAAAATTTCAATTTGAACCTTACCAAGCCCCCATGACGACTCGACTTTGAGTCTGAGCGATTGAGCAAGCGCCCTTGCCTGCTCAATATCGTCCAAGATCGCTTCTGTCGCTTGGCTACAATATTTCAAGATGGCATCTTTCACCGTCAATGTATCGAAGGGTTGCTCGAGATCCACCTGCGATCCATCTTCGAGCGTAAACACAGTTTTGCCACAGACCTTTTGTGCAACCTCACGAATCAAGCATTCTGTCGTTTCAATCAGATCTCGATAGTCAGCATACGCCCAATAGAATTCGAGCATCGTGAATTCAGGATTATGTCGCGTTGAAAGCCCTTCGTTTCGGAAATTACGATTGATCTCAAACACCCGCTCAAAACCACCAACCACCAAGCGCTTCAAAAACAGCTCCGGCGCGATTCGAAGGTACATGTCGATATCTAACGCGTTGTGATGCGTCACAAATGGACGCGCAGTTGCTCCACCGGGAATCACCTGCAACATGGGGGTCTCAACTTCCAGAAAATCACGAGATTCAAAGAAATGACGAATCGCAGCAATCACTTTAGAGCGCATGGTGAAGACCGTTCGGGTGCCATCATTGGTCATCAAATCAACATAACGTTGCCGATATCTGAGCTCAGTGTCTGTCAGTCCTTTATGCTTGTCTGGCAATGGACGTAACGATTTGGTCAATAATCGAATCTCGGTGAGATGCACCGATAATTCGCCAGTATTGGTCTTAAACAATGTCCCCCGACCACCAACAATATCGCCGAGATCCCAGGTTTTGAAATCATCATAGACACCGTCAGGCAAATCTGCTTTTCGGGCATACAGTTGAATCCGACCACTCACATCTTGAATGGTCAGAAAGCTCGCTTTACCCATAATGCGACGCAACATAATGCGTCCGCACACGGCAACCTCGATTGATTGTTCAGCCAACTCCTCTTTTTCTTCGTGACCATGTGCAGCGGCAAGCTCACCGGCTCGATGGCTACGTCTGAAATCATTAGGAAACGTTGGCCCCTCGGATTCCCGAATCAGCGCGAGTTTTTTCTGTCGTTCAGCGATCAGTTGATTCTCATCGATTTCGACCTCTGGAGAGTGTTGTTCAGTCATGACAATCCCTGCTTCAAACTTGCTTCTATAAATGGGTCTAAGGCGCCGTCGAGGACAGCCTGTGTATTGGATGATTCCACACCAGTTCTCAAATCTTTGATTCGGCTAGAGTCCAGAACATATGACCGAATCTGACTACCCCACCCAATATCTGCCTTTGAGTCCTCAAGCGCTTGTGCTTCGGCTTTCCGAGCATCCATTTCGCGCTCATACAACTTAGCGCGGAGCTGTTTCATCGCAAAGTCTTTGTTCTGATGCTGCGACCGTTGGCTCTGACACTGCACAACAATGCCACTGGGCTCGTGGGTAATTCGAACCGCAGAGTCAGTTCGGTTAACGTGCTGACCACCCGCTCCCGAGGCCCGATAGGTATCGATGCGAAGATCTGAGGGATCGATTTCAATGTCGACATTGTCATCGATCTCTGGCGAGACAAACACGGATGAAAATGAGGTGTGTCGTCTGGCTCCAGAATCAAATGGGCTTTTGCGAACCAACCGGTGTACACCTGTCTCTGTCCGAAGCCAACCATAGGCGTATTCACCTTGGACGTGGATGGTCGCACTCTTGATGCCTGCGACTTCCCCTTCGGACACTTCGACCACCTCGACTTTAAAGCCTTTTTTCTCAGCCCACCGGAGGTACATCCGAAGCAACATATTGCCCCAGTCTTGGGCCTCCGTGCCTCCTGAGCCCGCCTGAATGTCGAGGTAACAATTGTTGCTATCGGCTTCACCGGAAAACATTCGACGAAATTCAAGACCTCCGACAAGAGTTTCGAGCCGTTCAAGCTCTTCATCGACTTCGGATAGCCCATCATCATCGCCCTCATCAAGAAGCATCGCGGTGAGTTCTTTTTGATCGTCAAGGCTTTGATCAAGCTCATCGATCGTCTCGACCACGCCCTCTAAGCTTGCCCGTTCCCGTCCCAAAGCCTGTGCTTTGGCCGGATCATTCCAGACATTGGGGTCTTCGAGTTCTAAATTGACTTCATCAAGTCGTTCGCGTTTGGCAGTGTAGTCAAAGATACCCCCTCAGCACGTCAGTACGCGCTTTCAGGTCTGCCATCATTGCATTGCGGGCATTAATTTCCATGGATGGTCTCAGTGCATTTGAAAAGCCCGAGATTCTACAGAATCTCGGGCGTCTCGTCAGGCGGTTTGAGAAAGTGGTGCCGTCATCTCTTCGGTGACGTCACCCATTGGACTGGTTGGCTGGAAGCGTTTCATTAACAC
>Ga0209251_1003487_pt1 | contig 10248 bp, 8 predicted proteins | sample SaaInlV_100m_DNA_6_FD_184665 | JGI IMG/M metagenome (GOLD analysis project Ga0209251, IMG submission 184665) | Marine microbial communities from expanding oxygen minimum zones in the Saanich Inlet - Saanich Inlet SI073_LV_10m_DNA (SPAdes) (version 2) | ecosystem: Environmental > Aquatic > Marine...
GGCCGGCCAGTGCAACATTGTTGCGCTCAGCCAAACTACCATCGTCATTGACTCTAATTTTGGGCACCAGGAACAGTGAAATACCTTTGACCCCTGCGGGCCCACCGGGCACCTTGGCCAGCACCATATGGATAATATTGTCGCTCAGATCCTGTTCACCACCGGATATCCACATCTTGGTACCAGAGATTTTATAGCTGCCATCGCCCTGGGGCTCAGCTTTGGTCGTGATATCAGCCAGTGATGAGCCAGCCTGGGGCTCTGAAAGGCACATGGTGCCAAACCAGTCGCCCTCTACCAATGGGCTTAGGTATTTATTTTTAAGCTCAGCTGAACCACAGACATTGAGCATATTGGCCACACCCTGGGTCAGGAACAGATAGATATGTATGGGGTTGTTAGCACAGACAAACATGCCGTTTAGCGCCTGGTCAACCATCCAGGGCAGCTGCATGCCACCAATATCTGCATCGTAGCCAGAGGCACATAAACCGGCTTGTTTAAAGGCGCTGATCGCTTGCTTTACTTCGGGAATGGTTTCAACTTCACCATTCACAAACTGTGGCTCATTGGCATCCAGTTTACCGGCGCAGGGCAGAAACTCTTCTTCTGCAATCGACTGACAGAGATCGAACATAGCCTCTAGTGAGTCGCGATCGTAGTCTGCAAAGCGGTCGGCCTTGAGCATCTCGTCTAGGCCCAGTGCCTCGTAAAACATAAAGTCCACATCGCGACGATTGACGATCATTGACATGATTTTTCTCTCTTTAAATTCGAGCAATTAATAGGTTTATTTTAGCCAGCGGTCAGCAAAATGCCATCAGCCTGATCAATACTGCTAATTTGAAAGCTGGTGTAATTCCCAGTCTTTTATCAGTTGCTGTGTGTCCTGCTGCCAGGGGTGGAAGTCTTCGCGGAAAAAATCTCTATAGGGCTTTAGGGTGCCTCGCAACACGCCCTCTCTGCCAAACAGAAACACCAACCCTGAAGCCCAAACTTTAAGATTCCAAAGTTTGCCATCCCGACTCAGTATATGTCGCACTCCGTGAAGAATATCCCAGGTCAAGAAAAAGGTACTGCGGCGCATGGCAGCCCGACGCATTTTCTCGGTGCCACCTATGGCCCGATAAACATCAAAGGCTACAGATTTATGCTCCATCTCCTCGACAGCATGCCATTTCCATAGCTTGGCCATGGCCGGATGGGCCTTGGCAAACAGATTATCTTCGCCCAGGGCCTTTTCTGCCAGCACTGCGGTCAAATGTTCAACCGCCGCTGTGCCTGCGAGTTGCTCGCGAGCCGGAACATTCTTTTTTACCCAGCCCATACGCCGACGCAATGGCCCCTCTAGGGCTTCCAAATCATAGCCACGCTGGGCACAGAGCAATTCGTTATAGCGCTGGTGCTCACGCAGATGCACTGCTTCCTGACTGTAGAACTGGCGCATTTCCTCCTGCAACTTGGGGTCGCTGATGCGATCCCGATAATGGCGAACCGAGTTAATAAAGAACTGTTCGCCCAGAGGGAAAGTGATCGACATGGCATTAAACCAGGCCGTGGCAAATACATGGTTATCCATCCATTCACCTTTGAGCGCCTCGGCAATATCCAGTTCAGGATTGCGCTTCTTAATGGGCACATTGTCTGGGGTATAGGACTGTGACTGACTCATTAGACTTGACCTCTAAATGCGCTCAACAATAATGGCTGGCGCCATACCGCCGCCGGCACACATGGTGACCAGACCACGCTTAAGTCCACGACGCTCCAACTCATCTACCATAGTGCCAATCAGAACCGAACCTGTGGCGCCAATCGGATGGCCCAGCGCCATAGCGCCGCCATTGACATTAACTCTGTCCCGATCCAAGTCCAGATCGCGAATAAATTTCTCGGCCACCACAGCAAAGGCTTCATTGATTTCCCAGAGATCAATATCGTCTTTGGTGAGTCCCGCTTTTGCCAGTACCCGCTTGGCTGAGGGCACAGGTGCGTTGAGCATCAGCGCCGGGCAGTCGCCCATATTGCCGTAGGCAACCACTTTGGCTCTGGGCTTCCAACCCTGTTTGGTAGCGTATTCTGGTGAGGCCAGCAACACTGCAGCTGCACCGTCAACAACACCGGATGAATTACCCGCATGGTGCACATGTTTAACGTCCACATCCGGGTATTTCACAGCCATTAATTTACCGTAGGTGGTGCCCTCTTCATCCAGAGGCATATTGGTCAGTTTTTCGAAAGACGGCTGAAGCTGGCCCAGAGTTTCCATGGTGGTACCGGGACGGGGAAATTCATCTTTATCCAGGGCCAGGGAGCCATCGTCGTTATAAACAGGCACCAGGCTCTTATCAAAATGGCCGTTTTCTATGGCATGAGCAGCGCGTTGCTGACTCAGCTCTGCCAGGCGATCCAGATCCTCACGGGGAATGCCCTCAATGGTGGCTATGGTATCTGCACAGAGCCCCTGATGGGACTGGCCATACATCTCGCGCAGATGCATATTACCTGAATCCACAAAGGGACTGGTTTCGGCAGCGAGACGGCCATAGCCAGACATCATTTCACAGCCACCGGCAATTACCATATCTTCCATACCGGACATAATCGAGGCCGCAGCCATATTGACAGTAGTGATACCAGAGCCACAGAAACGATCCAGAGTGACACCACTGGAAGTGACATCATAGCCCGCATCCAGGGCGGACATACGGCCCATATCATTGCCATTGGGCCCGCGCTGTACGTTACAGCCCCAGATAATATCGGCCACATCAGCGGTATTGATATTGTTGCGCTCCGCCAGTGCTTTTAACACCGTGGCACCTAGGCGCTGAGGGTGAATTTCAGTGAGCGCTCCGCGGCCCGGCTTGCCAATACCACGGGGTGTGCGACAGGCGTCGATAATCCATGCTTCGGTCATAATAGTTACCTTTGTTTGAAAAGCCCCATTCAGTTACAGCACTGTGTAGAGCGCTTTTATTGTTTTAATTATTCTCCATTATCTGCACTGTATTAATAGCTCGGCAACTATTCAAACTTACTTATGACCAATGGTTCAGGAAGACGGCACCAACTATCTGGCCATCCAGAGATATTCTATTTTATTTCCGCTAGACTGGGCTTAAATTCAGGGCCTTAGTTCGGAGCCTAATAATGATAAAAAAAAAGTTCTCACCGCAATTTATGACCGTCGGCCTAATCTGTCTGTTGGGCCTTGCCATGCAGGTTAAGGGCGAAACCGAGCGCAGCTTTGCGCCAGCAGAACAGGATAGCAAAGGCCGCTATATCAACCTCGACAGGAATCTCCCGGGCGTATCCATCAAGGTGACCGCACCGTTTTTTGCCCGGCGTGTACTCACTGCCTTTAAAAGTCGCGACGGCGCGCCACAGCGTATTGCCAACGACGGTGAGTTTCTTCGAGAGAATGCCACACACAGTGAGCCCACAGTAACCTGGATTGGTCATGCAACATTATTGGTGCAGATGGAACATCTCAGTTTCCTTACCGATCCCATATGGTCAAATAGACCCAGCCCCGTGCCCTTTGCCGGGCCCAATCGCTATGTAAAACCCGGCATCGCTATCGAAGACCTGCCCCCTATCGACTTTGTAATAATCTCTCACAATCATTATGACCATCTGGATTTGCCCACATTGCGAAAGCTGTCCAAGCGCGACCCAGATACTGTATTTTTTGTACCTCTGGGCAATGGCGAATTGCTGCGCAAAAACGGTATTGATCAGGTTCAAGAGCTGGATTGGGGTGAGACTGCCAGCATCAAAGACGCGACCATTCACTGTCTGCCTACCCAGCACTGGAGCAAGCGCAGCCTTACCGACACCAGAAAAGCACTCTGGTCTTCCTGGGCGGTAACAGGGCCTCAGCGACGCTTTTACTTTGCCGGGGACACTGGTTATTTTGCCGGCTTTAAAGAAATTGGCGATAAATTGGGGCCTTTTGACCTAGCCGCTGTTCCCATTGGCGCCTATGAACCCAATGCCATGATGAAGGTGTCCCATATGAACCCGGAAGAGGCGGTTCAGGCCGCTGTAGATATAAGAGCACAACGGGCGGTAGCCGTACATTTCGGTACCTTTAACCTTTCTGACGAGCCTCTGACTGAGCCACCGCTCAGATTTAAAGCCGCAGCTGAAAAGTCTGACATAGGCGCGACCAACAGCTGGGTTTTAGATATTGGCGAAACCCGGAAATTTTAATCCCAGGTACCATTGCGAGAAAATCTATGACGAAGAGTAATCGGAACGGCGTTTCAGTTTGCCCCCTTGGCTTTTTGATACTCTGCCTCTGCAGCTTATCTGGCTGCGGTGAGATGGATCCTAACAATATCGCAATCACAGAGAGCCGCGCTCCCCTCAGTGAGACACAGGCTGGCAATCTTATGCAGCTGCCCCTCGATTGCGCCCAGATCGAATACCCTAATAAGCTCAGTCAGATGCTGCGCAGTGATGCTGACCTCGCCTCTCCGGCCCAGCTACACCCGGCTTTTTATGGTTGTTTTGACTGGCACTCGGCGGTCCATGGTCACTGGTCTATGGTGCGCCTGCTTAAAGCATTTCCCAATGTGGCTGGCCATGAACAAGCCAAAGTTATTCTGCAACGCCATATTACCCCCGCCAATATCGCTATTGATATCAACTATCTGCGAGACAACAAATCTTGGGAACGACCCTATGGTTGGGCCTGGCTACTCAAGTTAATGCTCGAACTTAAAACCTGGGACGATCCAATAGCAGCACCATTATCCGCAGCTCTTAAGCCTCTTGCTGAAGAACTGTCAGCTATGTATATCGCCCATTTACCCAAGCTTGTTTACCCTATCCGCGTGGGCGAACACAGCAACACTGCCTTTGGCCTCACCTTCGCTTGGGATTATGCTCTGCTGTTCAACGATGCCCCGTTAAAAGCAGCCATTGCTCAGCGGGCAAAAGACTTTTATCAACAGGATAAAAACTGCCCGATTAGCTGGGAACCCAGCGGCTATGATTTTCTGTCACCCTGCCTTGAAGAAGTCGACCTGATGCGCAGAGTGCTACCTGAAGAACAGTTTATTCCCTGGGTTAATGATTTCTTACCCCAGCTGTCCTCAACAGATTTTGATCTAGCCGTGGGTGAAGTATTTGATCGCACTGATGGCAAGCTGGTGCATCTGGATGGTTTAAATTTCAGTCGCGCCTGGGTGCTCTATGGTTTAGCTGAGCAATACCCGGAGTTTTCACATCTGAAAAAAGTCGCAGACCTTCATATCGATTATTCCCTGCCAAATTTGGTTGGTGACAGCTATGAAGGGGGACATTGGTTAGGGTCATTTGCGATTAACGCTCTGCTTCGATCAAACTAAACAGCTCTATCAATTAATTTTTAATCCAGCGTCCCATTTGGGCAAAGGTAATCCATGTCAATGTATAACAGTTCCATTCCAATTTTCGTTCGCTTTCTAGATAATTTATCTGGCCTGCTTAATTCCGCCAGTGCCTATGGCACAGATCAAGCCATTGATGAATCAGTGCTCGCCAGCGCGCGTCTGTTTCCCAATATGCATCCTCTTATCAAACAGGTACAGATCGCCTGCGATATGGTCATGCGCGGCGGTGCTCGGCTAGCTGGCGCCACACCTCCGGAGGATGAAGACAATGAGACAACCTTCGCCGAACTTCAGGCCAGAATTGCGGATACCAAGACATTTTTGCTGGGCCTGTCTGAAGAAAACATTAATGGCTCCGCAGATAAAACCATTGTCATGCCAGCTGGCCCCTATGAATTAACCTTTACTGGCGAAGAGTATTTAAACCTGTGGATACTGCCAAACATGTTTTTCCATATCAGCACTACCTACAATATTTTGCGCCACAATGGTGTGGCCATTGGCAAGGTTGATTTCTTGGGTGTAGGCTCGTTTATTACCAAAGGCCCTTAAGCCAGCACAATCTGTGTTATTGCACTGCTGTTCTGGACTTGAGAAAAGACTATTAGCCATGGTTTTGCCCGGCTTAACTAGGCGGCGTGCACTGCTCGCAGCAAACGGCCCATCGGCTTCTCGCCCAGATCAGCAGCAAACTGGGTATTTTCCCAGGCACTGTGGCCACCAATCATCACCAGCTCAACCACGCCATCGGATCGATTGACCAGCTGCTCATGGCTAAATTCTTCACGGTGAATACGCTGGGCGCTGTTCTCGCCATCGTATTCAGCAAGCTTCTTAGGGTCGATCAAAATCAAATCCGCCACATCACCCAAGTCGATAGTACCGCCCTCCACACCGAACACATCGGCGGCGTCTTTAGTCAGCCGTTTGACCATATAGCTAACATCCTGATCACCCCCCTGAGCCGCCAGCTTTAGGCTGCGCAGGTTGACATCATAAAAGGCCATATTGGTCAGATGGGCGCCGCTGTCATTAAAGCCGGGCAACAGCAGAGGGTTCATTAGCAGCTCGCGCACTGTCTCTAGGTCGCGGTTGGCAGTGATGGTGCTCCAGGTTAGATCATTGTCAAAGGAGCGCAGCATCTGCAGCATAAAGTCCCCTTCGTCTTCAATCCAGGCAAAGTCTGCCTGCACTGTTGCAAGCTCATCTTTGGTTATATCTGCCGGTTGCTGCCCTGCATTAATAGCATTTATCCGATCAAAAACTGCCTGGAAATCCATGCCCTGCCAGCTGCTCTGGGGGCAGCGCTCTAAAAGCATATCGGCTAGGGTGCGGTGGAAAGCATAGTCCTCTAAATTGATCTTGCGTTTGAGGCGCGCCAAACTCCAACCCTGCTTGCCCTTCATCCACATAGCTTTAAAGGCCCTGGCATAGTCTGGGTCATTGAGAATAGCCAGGCGAGCCTCGCGATCTTCAAGATCAGTTTCATTAAGGCGGCGCAACTCAGGAATTTCCTCGGCCAGTGGTGTCACCGCGCCATCACCCCAGGTTTTAAAGGGCGCGCCCAGGGCCTGCATATGAAAGTCCCCTTTGATCAGCCAGGAGTTGAGCATACGCGCCAGTATCTTAGTCAGGCGAGCCAGACGCCAGTTATTGGTAATATCCAATGCCGCAACCACAGTGGTGCGCAAGGGCTTGCCATAGAGTCGGCCACTGGTGAGCAGAAAGGTTTTTAATGTGCCAATCACGCTGTCTTTTGGTGGCGTAGCCTGCCATAGAGCACCCTGTTCTCGCACCACGCCAGCCAGCGCCTTTAGCTCGGGGAATTTGGAAAACTGGGTGGGAATAGTTTTTTCACAGTGGGGCTGTGCCGCCAGATAGTGAAATGGCAGTGCATCGGTTGAGAAACCTGCATAGCCCTGCTGCAAACCCTCGCGCAGTGAATCTTTCATCTGTTCCAGCTCATCGCTGGTTGGGTCCCGTGTAATGCTATTTTCGAAACCCATTTTTTCGATACGCAGCATGGAATGGGGAAATAGCGCCACCACATTGGGACCAAGATTCAGCTTTTCCAGATGGTCTAGATAGTCGCCGGGGTTTGCCCAGCTGACATTGTCGGCACAGTGGCGCAAAACATGCTTGGGAATATTTTCTACCCGCGCATAACAGCTAACAATTGGGTCATTGGTGCCATCGCGCTGAGCGCCAAAGGCCAGCCCTAGACTACAGTTGGCAATCACCACTGACGTAGTGCCGTGGCGAGTAGACTCTGGCAGGCCAGGCGCTACCTCCAACTCCAGATCATAATGGGTGTGAATATCAAATAGCCCGGGCATCAACCACAGACCTTGGGCATCAATCACTCGGCCAGCCTGGCTGGCATCTAACTGCTGCCCGCGGGCCACAATGCGGCCATCAGCTACAGCAACATCTTCAATCACCGGCTGTTCGCCAGGGTTAAAAACTTTGGCATTTTTAATCAAAGTATCAAATGATTGGGGCTGGGCTTGAGTCATGGTCTTTCTCTTATAAGTTATAATTATTGCTAGCTAGACTGCTTTTTGAAATCTATTTGTCAGGCAACACAGGCAAAGTATTGCACCAAGATTAATCGGACTCAAGACAGTAAATGGACTCGCGGGTCGTTTTACGCCACTATAAAGCCAGTCCATTTTATAAAAATAAAAATCCTATGGAATCATCTGTCAGTAAACCTAGTTTTAGCCCGGAGCTCTGGCGCGCCCAGGGGCAATATCAATCTCTTCTGGGGCATCAGATCTTCTGTATTGATAGCGGGGCAACTCAGCAGTACAGCCCTCAAACGCCTGTATTACTACTGATCCATGGCTTTCCCACCTCAAGCTGGGACTGGCTGCCAATCTGGGATGACCTAGTAAGTGATTATCGGGTGATAGCACTGGATATGCTGGGTTTTGGCCTCTCTGATAAACCCAACAGGCGCGACTACAGCATCCATGGCCAAGCGGATATTGTCGAGGCTCTGGTTGCTGCAAAAGGGCTCGAGAGCTTTCATGTGCTGGCCCATGACTATGGCGACACCGTAGCCCAGGAGCTGCTTGCGCGACAGATGGATGGCTCTGGAATCGGGCAGTGGCTGTCCTGCTGCTTTCTCAATGGCGGACTATTCCCAGAGACCCACAGGGCTCTGCTTACCCAAAAACTTCTGCTCAGCCCTATAGGTGGATTACTAAATGTATTTACCGGCTACCGCCAATTTTGCCGTAACTTCAGCTCGGTATTTGGCGAAGATAGCAAACCCTCAGAGCAGGAGTTGCAGGATTTTTGGTGGCTGATTAACTTCAATGATGGCAAACACCTTTTTCACAATCTGATTACCTATATGAGCGACCGTATCCAGCACAGAGAGCGCTGGGTGTCGGCCCTGCAAAAATCCACTATTCCCCTGGCGCTTATCAATGGCTCAGTAGATCCAGTTTCCGGCAGCCATATGGTAGCGCGCTATAGAGAACTGGACTGCCGCCTGGACTATTGCGCCGAACTGCCAAAGATTGGCCACTACCCCCAGGTAGAGGCCCCTCAGGATGTGCTGGCTCATTATCTGGCATTCCACAGCAAGAATATTAGCGGAGATAATCATTGAGCCAATCCGTTAGCCAGCTGAGTAAAAACGCCCCATCAAACAGCAATAGCATTGATACCCATAATCTGGACCAGTGGCTGGGTGGACTAACCTTTGATCAGGCCTACCAGCAGTATGAAGACCAGGGTTATATTTTATTTAAAGAGGTGATGGATGCGGCTGCAGTGCAACAGGTGCGAGAGGCGCTGGCGCCTTTTTTAACCGCAACCGGGCGCAATGACTTTGAGGGCTTTAAGACCAATCGGGTTTACAGTCTGTTGGCCAAGGCCCCGGATGTTTTTTCGCAGATGGTAACCCACCCCCTGGCACTGGCATTTGCCGAGCGAGAACTGGGGGAATCCTGTCTGCTGTCGGCATTATTAGCGATCAATTTACATCCGGGGGAAACTGTGCAGGGCTGGCACTGTGACGATTCTCAGGTCAGTATTCCACGCCCGCGCAGAGCTTTTGGGGTCAGTGCCTTTTGGGCCATAGATGATACAACCGAGTTAAATGGGGCTACGGAATTTATCGCTGACAGCCATAACTGGACTGAAGACAAAACCATAGCTCTGGCTGCGGTAGACGAGCTAATGGACCCCAGAGAGCGGGATCCAAACCATGATCCCCAGCCTAGGACCGATACATTTAAAGTACCCATGACCAGCGGTTCATTGCTGCTGGTTAAAAGCAGCCTCTATCACCGAGGCGGAGCAAACCTGTCCGATGCCTCGCGCTTAATTGTGACGCCACAGTATTGCACTGGCTGGGCTCGCCAGCTTGAAAATATGGCGCTGGCTATTCCCCCTGATATTGTTCGCACTCTGCCCAAGCGTGTCCGTGAGCTGATTGGCTACAGTATCCACGAGGCATTTATGGGGTATGTCGATGGTGTCCACCCAGAGAAAAGCCTATAAAAAGTCAGACCATTATTAAACAAAAAGGAGTTTTACTATGAAATACATTATTGCTGCCCTGGGCATGCTGTGCCTAAATGCCGCTGCCGACCACCACCAGTCTGACGAACATAACCAGCCGGAGTTTATGGATACCGCAGGTTTTGAAACCCTGTTAGAGGAGGTATCAAATTGGGGCCGCTGGGGAGATAAGGATCAGCTGGGGACTTTAAATCTGATCACTGCCGACAAACGGGTGGCTGCCTCAAAACTGGTAAAGACTGGTCAGGTAGCCTCATTGGCACTGCCCCTCAATAAAACCAAAGACGCTGTGAACCAAGACCCCTTTATTCATGAACCCTTTATC
>Ga0209251_1003490_pt1 | contig 10246 bp, 7 predicted proteins | sample SaaInlV_100m_DNA_6_FD_184665 | JGI IMG/M metagenome (GOLD analysis project Ga0209251, IMG submission 184665) | Marine microbial communities from expanding oxygen minimum zones in the Saanich Inlet - Saanich Inlet SI073_LV_10m_DNA (SPAdes) (version 2) | ecosystem: Environmental > Aquatic > Marine...
GCACCATCAGCATCAATCAAAGTAAATGTAGTTCTGCCTTCCAGATTTCCTTTGTTGGTGAACGCACCATCAAAAGCACCATTTAGATAAAGTTGCTTTGCTCTAATCTCAGATGTATCAAATGTGTCTAGACCAATAGAACCAACACCGCGCTCAAGTTTGAGTTGCTCGGTTTTGATGACAGTGGTAGTAACTTGCTTTCTTGTGCTAACAACTGTAATTTTATTTTTGTTTGGATCCCAAAGTTGAACAATACTTGTATTGACTGTTTTAGAATTAGGAGACATCTTGACAGATGTATCCGACTCAATCAAAATTTCACCAAACAGTTGGAAACCTGCAGGGTGGGTTGTCTTCTTAATTAAGTCTCTCCAAACATTAATTGGTGTGTTAGACTTAACAACATAAGAATAATCTTGATAATAATACGAGTCGGTGATTCTTTGGTTGGAAGAACCAACTACACCTTGGTCGTCTTGGAACGATCCAATGTTGTCAAAATATGTTTTAATAAAAGGTTTAAATTTAGTATACGCAATGGACTCCAGTATAGCTGTGTTACGTCTAGAAATGCCTAAAATTTCGGTTTTCTCACGGAACAATCCCTGGACATCTTTAACGATCAAAATGTTAGATCCTTGACGCCAAGATACAACTTTTGCTCTTGCAGTTTCTACACCATTGTCTCTTTGAACAACTGTCTCGCCAATGCCAAATGCATTTGTATTGAAATTAGAAACTCTAAAAATGTAATTTGATCTGATTGTAGAACTCAGAGTCTGATCATTATGGTAAGATCCACCGTTGTTGATAATTCTGACATTTCTAGGAACACCAATGTCTTCACTAGAAAGATAAATTTCTAAATCAGTTTCTACAATTTTAATTCTAGGTGCAGAGGTATAACCAGAACCACCATGAACGATGGTGATACCAGTAACTCTACCATTGTCTAATACAACATCTAGTATAGCGTTGCCACTAACAACTGCTTTTGGTTTGGAGTAGTTCTGTCCGTTGTAACTTACAGAAACACCTGTAATAGAACCGCCAGTAACTTCTGCAGTTGCTTGTGCTCTATATGTTACTGTTGGTAGAACACCAGATACGATTGGCAGTCTTCTATACTCACCACCAGTGTTGATGACATCTACCGAGTTGATCTCTCCGATAGAGAACCTAGACATCGATGTATATCTGATGTCACCTGTTCCATCATGAGATGCTGCAACACCAGTTCCATAGACAATAGATCTATTTGTAATGTACAATGCAGACTTTGGACCCTGAAGTGGATCTGCTACTAGATTTAGATATCCAGTTTCAGATGTTGCAATATTGTTCTTATCGAAATAGTAATACTTAGAATAACGAAGTGCTTGAGTCTGAGTATATGCATTTTGTGAAATTCTAGAACCAAATCCAAGTTTTAGATCTACGATTGAACCAGAATCAATTTTTTCTGGTGTTACAATATTATATGTGATACTTGGAGAGATATCAAATGCTTTTCCATTCATCGATGGATGAGATACATCAAAAGCATACTTGTAGAAGTTTTTGATATCAATAATTGGATTTCTAGTGAATACTACATTATCAGTGGAGAATTCAAATACAATAGTTGGATTTGCAACTTCTAATACTTTGACAAGTTTTTGATCAACACTTTGATCGAAGAATACTGTGCTGAGTGAAACTGCATTAATAGTATCTAATGTTTGATCATAACCAAACACAACCTCAGCTTCTTGAGTTGTTGGATTGTATTCTTCAATGATAGGATCATTAGCATCTGTGCCAATTTGGAATCCAACTGGAAGATTGAACCCAGGACCATATTGTACAGCAGATGCACCATCAAAATGATCTATTGCAGTCGTTCCTTGCTGTCCTCTAAGGACAGTCAGTACATTCACTGACTTATTGACAACCTTGAGAATTTCACTGCCAATCTTGATAAAGTCGTTATCAGTAAATCCATTAGCATCTGCTACATTCAGTTTAGTCTCACTAGACGCAAATCCAGCATGATCGACTGAAATCTGAAGTTTTGCTGTCGTAGTATCTGTCTTGCCAAGAGCAGTGTCTCCAATTGTAAGCAAATCAAACTTCTGATATCCAGAACCTTTTTCTGTTATGACAACAGATGTAACACTACCAGAAGCAGATACAGTAATTGATGCCTTAGCGTCGGATCCTTGTCCACCTAGCAAAGCAATGTCATTATATGTTCCCTGAGTATAATCTTCACCACCATTGAGAATATCGATTCTTCCGATTCCACTATCGCTGAGAACCGTTGCAGGAACTGGGATGTCAAACTTAATTTTTTGATAGATTCTGCTTCTTACATAATATGTTGATGTTGTTAGAGAATCATCTGGGTTGACTGCGACATCAATCATGTCACCAACACCCACACCATGGTCAGCGTCTGTCTTCAGGATAGCAACATTGTTGTTAATATTGAAAATGATCAGATCTTCACTGAGAGATGAGATAGAGAACAGTTCAGCACCTGTAGTGTCTAGCAGATTAGAACTTCTGATAAAATATCCATCAATTGTGCTGAATGCGCCAGATAGAAGTTTTACCTTAACACTGTTCTTAGAAGTTGTTGCTTCTAGGACTTCACCTTCAGCAATTACAGAGGTTAGACCGTCAGTCAGGAACAGAGTAGCACCAAGAGAGTACGATGCATCTTGATCAAGAATCAAGTTTAGTACAGTTGTACTAGAAGACAGTGTATCACCATTAGAGAATGTGCCAGATACATTTCTCAGTGCAAACTTGGTTCCAGAGAACACATCTCCAACCAACTCACCAGTAGCACCAGTGACATCTTGAGTGATAGTGTCGCCGTCGAACAAATATGCTGTTGTAGACAGATCAATCAATAATGCCTTAGTATCTTGAGATTCAATGGAAAGAACATTCTGTCCTTTTACAGAAGATACCTCTGCTGTTGCAGCAGAACCACCAGTTGATTGATTGTCAATGACAACTTCGGAACCAACGCTGAATGTTCTGGTACTGCGTACCGTGGTTGCACCACTGACTACACCTCTAGTGATTTCATCAATAACAGCAATAGAAAGATCTCCATTATTATCGATATCTGCTGTTCTTAGTCTAGTTGCAGTCTTGGGAATATCAGCGTGCGTTAAAACTTGCTCGTAGTTAGAATCTCTAGGGGAACCGTAGTAGTTGTCACCTAGGATATATGGGAATGCAGGATCACCATTGGAATCAACAGTGATAAAATACGCATATGTACCGTTTGGATAGTCTGGAGTGATGCAGAACCTACCGTTGTTCTGATCTAGACTTCCACTCTTATGAACATAGGTATAATCTTCAAAGAAGGTTCCCAGAGGATATGCAGATACAAGAGGTCCATTAGGTCTGGTGATATTTCTAGTATAACTAGATGTCATTCTAACAATAGCACCAGAAGGATCTAGTGGATTGCTATGACCATATGCTCCATAGATTGGATAACCATCATATGCAAATCCCAAAATAGTGGAGTGATTAGTGCCAGTGTCACCAGATCTTAGTTCTGTTGGAGATGCATAATAAGCATATCCATATCCCTTGGAGATATCTTTGTTTTGGATTCTATATCCATTATTGGAGTCTAAATCAGACTCATACTTTTTAAATCTGTTATATGTCCAAGATCTTACTGTAGACTGAGCAACAGCACCAGATCCAACAGCAATTACATCAATACGGATGTTTTCAATAGAATATCCACTACCAGTGTTGACCTGAACAAAATCAACCAGTTGACCAGCAGGAGAAACAACTGCTGTGTATTCAGCGAATCTTCCTTTACCTGCTAGATCTAAGATTCTGATAACAGGTGGGGAAGAGTAGAACTCACCTGGATTGCTAACTACCAGACTTGTAATTCTACCGTTAGTAATAATAGGTGTAACTTCAGCGTTTCTTCCAGAAACAATCTCTACATCTGGATTTGTGTTGTAGTTACCAGGAGTGTCAATAACAATAGACTCAACTACCTGACCTGCCATTTTTGCTCTAGCAAGTCCTGATACACCGTCAACTAGAACAAATGGTTCTCTAGCATATCCAGAACCTCTGTTCAGAACAGTGATCTGCTGTAGCGGACCATTGTAAATCTTTTCCGTGTCTTTCGCACTCAATGCGACTATACCATTGAGGAAGACACCAACATCTCTGTTATTTGTCTTGTAAATCTCAGTAGTCACATTTGAGACTTTTGGCAAGATTTTGAGTTGTCTCTGATCTTGCGTTGCAATACCTAGGTTAAATGGGTGTCCTGGGAAACCAGACGATGCAATATAATAGTCCGTATCATCCTCAAAGATTGCGGAGACTTCAGCATTCAAGTCTGGATATCCACTAACCTTAGAGTTTGACAACTGCCATCTTAGATTGTTTTGGGAATCTACAATCTTTGAATCAGTGGTTACAAATCCTGGTTTAGAAATTTCTACTTTCTCACCAGCAACTGCGTATGGTTGACCATCTTCTACATCTGCAGAATACAGAACACCCAAGATTAAGATAGAATCAGAACCAACGGTTACTTCTGCTGTATCGTATACAAGGTCACCTGCAGTGTAAGTAGCACTTCCAGATCTGTCCTTGATCGTGAATTGGTTAACATTCTTCTCTTCAAAAGTAAATACTTCATTGCTAATGTAAAACTTACCAGTCTCACCCCAACCTAAGGTTGAGAATACATTGACTACAGTTGCGTTTGTTGGGATGTCTTCTGTTAGTTTTGTCTTTGATGAGATTGCAAAACTGCCATTGACAGTCTCTTCAGCAAGAATGAACTCATAGAGGTCAATACCATCAAATGTTCCTGTAAACAAAACATTGTCAATGGTTGCAGAAGCATAGTTGCCTTCTACATTTTGTACAATAGTCTTACCAATAAAAGACTCTGGATTGCCAGAAAGAACTTTTACTTTGAGTGAATAGTTATTGACCCAGGTAGATTCCGAAGACTTTAAAGTGTAGTCTCTAGGATACAGTACACTTGGTTCTGTTGCGTTAGGAATCAGACAGGTAAACAGAAACTTGATAGAGTTGCTGGTTCCCTTAGACCTGTAGAAGTCTGTAATATTCTTAATTAGTGTTCTTTCGTCTACATCACTATTCAAGAAAGAGACTGGAAAGTCTGGCAGATACTGCGCTTCAAAACTTTTTACCAGTGCAAACAGGAATAGGTTGCTGATGTTGACGACAGTAGATCCATTGGGATGATCTGCTGCTTGTGTTGTGACGAATGTAGACTCGCTGTACAGATCGCCAAGCGTAGTGTTACCACTAACGCCTCTACTTACTTCTAAAAACTTTGTATTTGTTCTAGACTTGTAAAAACAAATCTCATCATTTACAGAAAGGTATCCACTCTCTGGGAACGCAGTTGCATCAACAACAGTAATCTCTGTGTCGGTGTCTTGTGCAAACTCAGCAAGTTTCGTCTCTTGCTTTAGGATGCCTTTCTCATAAAAATCAATATTGCGATATGCAGCAATGTTTGTTGCAATATCTAGAGGTTGCCCTTGAATTTCAAGCTGCTCATAATACTTCTGTATAAACTTACTAAAAAGTTCATACTCATCGCTGATAAAAGATGGAAGCTGACTCTCTACTAGTAGAGAGATTTTATTAGCAGTCTTAGGCATCTACTACTCTTTATATGCAACGAATTTACTCTTAGCTACATCCACATCCAAATATGCTTCTCTGAGAACAGAGATATCATTGGACGCTGGTTTTACACGCAACTCAATGCGATTGTCAGAAAAACTACCCTGAATAATTGTCAAATCGTATAGTTTGATTTCACCTTTAGCGTAATCAATATCACCTAGAGAATCGTTCAGGACGATTTTATCACCAGTTAGTGCATCTAGTCTATATAGGACAATTTTGCCATCCCTATCTTCCAAATACACAGTGTTTCTAGGATATTCAAGTGTAAGGAAACCTGTTGAAGTGACAATAGATGTGTCACACTCAGACTTGAATTCATTCTGATAACAAATCTCATAATATGAAGTAGAATTCAACTGTGCGTAAAAATCCTTTCTAAGTGTAACAGAAGTCAGGTTAGACTTGATCGCTCTGTCTGCATCATCGATTACACTAGTAAACTTGGAGAACCTAAACTTACCGTTGAACTTCTCTGTCTGAGATGTCTTTAGATACTCAGTGATACCACTAGCAACCTTGCTGGCAACATCTCTAGCAAGTAGATTTGTCTGTGTACCATCGTAATAGATCTTACTGTCTAGTTCGACATGTAGGATTGATGGGTTGACTACTACAGGTCTGACAGAACCTACGGAATACTTCTTAAGTTCAGTCTCAATCTGTTTCTTTGTAAAATTCGACAGGAATGACGCATCCGATGGTTTGATTGCAATGAAGACTTTGCCATACTCGGGTGGAACCTGATTCTCTCCACCAAAGACAATGACATCACTGACAGCAGGATATACATTCCTAGCAATCACTTCATAGTCACTAGATGTAACTGCCCTGTTCTGCGATGCAAAGAACTTAGGTGCCATGTACTTGATCTTTTCGATCGTCTCAATATCCTCACCACCAGATGCCTTGCTGTTGGTAATAATATTGGTAACTGCAAATGGTAGAGCAGTAGGACCAGTCTGATCTTCAATGACACCACTGAAGGAGAATGTTTTTGCACCGTTTGCTGCTATACCAGATGTCTTGACATACATCAATTCAACAACTTCACCGTCCTCTAGTTTACGACCTAGAACACCATCACCAAAAACAACCTCATAACGCTCGTCCTCAATCTCACTGACAAAGTATCCCTTCGTTGTAGCACTGATAGATGGATCTAGGATGTTATCAACGCGCTGATATTCGTCGTTAACGCTTGTGTTGTTCGATTGATAGACCTTGACCTTAAGTGTGCTTAGATCAACGCTAGGATTGTCAATGAAGAACTTCTGAGAGGTCTGTGTGGTGTCTACAACCGTTCTTGTCTTGACATAGGTGCCTTCTACTACATCAACCTCACTAAACGATGCTACACCGTTGTTAACCTCGGATCTGGTGTCTTCCTGAACAACAAACTGATATACAGTGTCATCGTAGTTCGTGATGAACCCAGTACCTGCTTTTAGATACACAAACTCAGGTGGAGTTACTGCTGATCCAAAGTCAACATTGAAACTAAGTGCTGCCCTAGGAGAAGTGATTGACTTAGGAGTGTAACCGAGTTGCTTCGCAAGTGCTACTACATTGTCTCTCAAAGTAGCAGAGTCGATAAACAACTCATTCACCACCATGTTGGTGTTAAATGCTGTATAGTATGTGTTATACGCTAACACATCAAGTAGATTACTGAGTGCCGACCCTTCAAAGTCATAATCGGTAAATTCCGACTGTGCCCTCATGTACTCTCTGAGCGCAGTCTTAATTTGATCGAACTCTAAGTTGTTTAACTGAGTATAAGGCATTATCGTGTACGCTCTAAGAACAATTCTACTGCTAATGGTGCAATTTCAGTTCCTACAACCTCAAATGATAGACTTACTTCATAACCATTCTCATCAGAGTTTGGAGTTGTAGAGATATCAATAATATCAATCCTTGGTTCGTATCTTTCAAGTGTATCACGCACAGATGCATTGATTAGTGCTGCTGTTGCGGAATCTAATGGTTCAAACAAAAAGGAGCGCAATCCCGAACCCAATTCGGGTTGGAATAGACGCTCCCCAGGATCAGTTAGTAATAACGATACAATAGCTTGTTTAATTGCAGCCTGATCCTTAGTAACAACTAAATCGTCTGTTACTGGATGCTTCCTAAACCCAAGATTCAAATCCTTAAAGGATTGCTTTAGAGTCTTTGCCACAATATAAGTAGAAGTTTACTACTTATTTATTCACTCAGACCAGCGTTCTACAAAGTCATCAAACCCTCCAGCACCCCCACAGGGGCGCTCGGTGCGGTCCTCTGGCAAAGGATATAGTTCTTCCTTCCTTTTGTTTCGATTACGCTTTGTTGCCAGTTCCAAATACTTGTCAGCATCTGTCTCTGTAATTAAGGTCATCCCTTCATCAATGAAATTTTGACCTTTATCAACTGGTGAATTACCCATTGATTTTCCTCTATACAAAATACTTCGGAGATTTCGGCGTTCCGCGCTCTAGAGAACTATTTACCCTGACCACGATAACGCTTGCGTGCTTTGTTACGACTCGTAGACGCATACTTGGTATTCTGTCCACATCCTTGACGAGTCCTTTTCGGCTTTGCTTCAATAATCTTCTTACCACTCAGACCAACTTTTGCTCGTGCCATAGTTATGTTTTAGAACCGATAATGATTGTAGGATATACAGTCGCTCCTGTCAAGGGTCTAGGATTGGGTTCGCCCTCTGCGGCGCGAATCGCATCACCACTGACAGGAACTAACTTACCCTCAAAGTATACACCCCTTAACGCTGAATTGACAACCCCTTCGACTCCTAATCTAACCAAAGGTGGGGGTGGTGGAATCCTGCCCCATGTGCCTGGTGCAGGACTAGGAGGACTGTTAGGGTCTACAATGTTGATTGGGACACCTTCAGGACTCTCCTCGGTGGCACCTGTGCGTATTGTGAGCAAAGGTGTCGGGTAGTTCGTAGGACCTTGGATGGGTTGTGCTGCCCACACCAGATCGGGTTTGTCTGGTAGTCCAACAGATACACTGTCGATTGCAGCACCATCTACAATACCACCTGGAAAGACTGTCATTAATTTACATACTTACCCATAATATGTATCTTCTGATGTAACTGATCTAATGCCTCAGCCAGCGTCAGGTAGTTCTGGGAGCGGGGGGGTTTGTACATCAATTGGGGGGTTTCTAAACTCGCCACCCTCTTCTCCAAGGTCTCTAATCTCTCTGACAGCTGTTGGAGTAACTCGCTGCACTGTTGCATCGTCAATGGGTTTTCTTGAGTCATTATCTTGTCCTGTGAATCGTTGTGCTGCAGCTGCTTCAAATTGATCGCAGAATGCATCGAAGTTATTCAATATATTGTCGTATAGGTTGTCTCTGGTCATAGTCCCATGATTTTACCGAATGTTGAATGTTTTCCCCGACCTGGAAGGTCATTCAGTGGATCGTTGGCAGGATCTGCCTTGAACCTCAGATCCATTTCCAGTGTTTGGAATTTTTTCTCAAGGGCGTCAATACGCTCGTTGATCTTTCTGAGGGCGTATGTAATTTCGGAATCCATAATAAACTTTTTGGGGCGAATTTTTGCTGGGAAATTTTTTTGGGTTTCATGGTTTTAAAAAAACCATTTCAAAAATATTTATCGGTCGTCTGGATACTTTTGTAGGTTAGGAAGGACCCAAACTTTTCGCTCGGCGCACCGCATATACAATAAGGGGGGCAATTTAACTGCCCCCTGTATACTAACTGTCAGACGCTAACTGTTAGTTGCTTTGCTATTTGTTTGCCAACGAAGTCACGAACTTGATATGGGATAGTGATTTGCTTTGTGTGTGATGTATGTCGATAAATCATATGTTTGCTGCCTTTCCTTTGTAATACCCAACCCTGTGCCTTTGCTAGTTTTGTGAGTTGCTTTGATGTCATGATGTAGATGTAATGAATGTCACCACACATAGCGGCGGGGCATATGATAATTGACCCACTGTCCGATAGACCTATCACCTGCAATCAGCAGTGCTAGGATATCACGCTTGCGTGCTTTGAAAGTATACTCTGTGAGGCAACCTTTGAACCAACGCACAGCGACGCTGCCTGTGAGTGGGTTGACCTTGAGAGTCCACACAGAGGCGGATGCGTTGCAGTCGATGTTCAGCATGATGGGGTTGTGTGGTTGGTGGTATTATAGCATGGGGGGGCGACCCCTCAGAGGTCTGCCATCATCTCGTTCATCTCAGTTGCGTTGATGGCGGGGTCATCCCAACGCACGCCGTCGCCAGTCTCACCGATGAAGCGTCCAATCTGTCCCTCAGTCATGCAACGGATGAACTTATCCCATGGGGTCTCACCCTCAGCGTAGGTCACACATGCCTTTGCTGTGTTGTATAGGAATTCGTCGTTGCCGATCCAAAGGGAAGCGTTCCATGTCTCATAGTTTGCCCAACCGTTGTATGTGTCGGTCATGGTGGAAGCGGTCATGTGTTTGTGTGTGTTGTGTGTATTGTACAGGGTGAGGGGCGACCTGTCAACA
>Ga0209251_1003499_pt1 | contig 10232 bp, 6 predicted proteins | sample SaaInlV_100m_DNA_6_FD_184665 | JGI IMG/M metagenome (GOLD analysis project Ga0209251, IMG submission 184665) | Marine microbial communities from expanding oxygen minimum zones in the Saanich Inlet - Saanich Inlet SI073_LV_10m_DNA (SPAdes) (version 2) | ecosystem: Environmental > Aquatic > Marine...
GCGGGCGCCGCCGCGGCAAAGGTGTTCCAGGAGGTTGGTCTGCCGGACACGCCCCGCGCGAAGCCGTACGAGGTGCCCCTGGGCCCGGACGGGCAGCCCATCGGCATCCGCCCGGCGAAGCGCGAGCAGAAGCGGAAAATGCCGGCGCGGTTCGCGGATGACGACGCGCCGCCGTCGCCGCCGCGGCGGTCCGCGGAGAAGCGCCAGAAGCGTTGAGACGCGAGGGGAGAGAGAAAATGCGCGTATGGTTGATTCATCACACTTGCGCGTCTGGTTTAATACACAAAAAGCGCTCCGGGACGCGTCTACCGTATGGTTTGTGCGCGCGTTTTTTTTTTGTCGAACATCACATGATTCAGAGCAGCAGCGCGCCGAGGGCGGCGAGGACGAGCGCTTTGGCGGACGTCGCGACGGTCGGCGCCGCGGAGACTTCGCCGTCGGTCGACAGCGCGGGGGATTCGCCGTCGGTCGACGCATTCTCGGCGTCGGTCGACGCGTCGTTGACGGAGCCGGAGACGGCGTCGCCGGTACCGATCTCGGGGTCGTACATGAAGAAGGACCCCTTGGCCCAGCCGTATTTGGCGTCGCCGGCGTCGTTCTCGGGGTTTCCCAGGACCGTGCGCGTCCCGTCCGAGTACACCAGGTCGAAGTGAATGTCGATGAGGTAACACTTCAGGTCGCCCGCCTCGCAGTCGATCATCGTGTTGGCGGGGATGTTGGAGTCCTGCGAATGCCAGTTCGAGCCGGTTTGGTCCGAGGCGAGGTACCAGGCGGGGCAGTCTTTTGGCGCATTCACCCACGTGGTGCCCAGCGTGCCGGTCGGGTCGTTCGCGGCGGGGCTGGCGGGGCGACCGCTGCACCCGCCGTGCGGGCGCATGTACACCCTCACCGGGCGCACCTCGGTGACCTCGAGCTTCGGCGCGCCGGCGGCGACGGCGAGCTCTTCCGCGGTACTGGCGGGGGACTCCGTGGCCCCCGCGTACGACGTGACGTCGCACGCGGAGGAGTAACTGGCGGTGGGGTATCCCTTGCCGTTGCCGCAGTCGATGTTGGGCAGCGCGTCCATGCCTCCCTTGCCCATTTTCTTCACCGCGGGGTTGGCGCCCATGGGGAAGCTGTCGGGCGAGTTGCCGAACCCGGTGTTGTCGCGAACGCAGGCGTCCATGCCGCCCGGCATGTCGCAGGGAATGGCGCCGAATTCCGTCTGGATCGCCGCCGTGTCCCGCGTGTACTTCCCGGTGGAGTAGTAGTCCGAGAACTTCATGATTATCTCATCCTCCCCCGAGCCGGGCGACACGAAGTGCAGACTCGTGCCCGCGATGTCGGTGGTGTTCGTGAGGTCCGTGAAGTTCACCGTCGTGCCGTTGCGGAACTCGACCCACGCAGACTTGGCGCTCGCGTTGCCGACGTTGGTCACGTCCAGCGTGGTGGTGAGCACGAGCGACTTGTACTGCGCCAGGTCGCGGTAGTGCGCCGAGCTCGATTCGGTGTAGTTGGGGTACGAAGCATCATGCGCGCTGTTGATCATACTGCCGAACAGCATGCCCATGATGGAGAACTTGTAGCTGCCGGGCTTGACCGGGACGCGAGGGCAGGTGTAGTTCATGTTCGCGGACGTGTTGCCCGGGGCGTAGTTCGGGCACCCGTTGAGGTAGTACATCGTGTTGCCGCCGGCGCTTACCAGGAACTGGTTCTCCCCGAGGGTCAGATTCTCCACTTGCTTCGGGGTGTACGAGATGTACCCGTACGACATGCCGCTGCGCACGGCGTTCGTGCCCTGCTGGCCGTCCCCATCCTTGTCGCCGTACCACGTCATGTGCCCCTGGGCCATCAAGTCGCCGACGTTGCCGCCCCAGTTGGTGGAGCTGAAACTGGGTTGAGGTGCAAACCACCCACTGGTAGACTCGGAGGCGTTGATGGGGACGAGCGAGACGCTGTGGTCTTGGAAGCTGACCCAGGACTTGGGAGCGGTCGTAACGCTACTCTCCCTGCCATAGGTGTTGTACGCGATCTGCGTGGTGGTCGGCACGCCGGAGGCGCACTGGACGATGCGCGTGGTGCCGAACTTGTAGTCGTTGGCGCACGCATTGGACGAGGGGTCCAACCCAGAATCTGGGATCCATTTGGATTCCGCCGCGAGGGCGGAGCGGGACAGGAGAGAAAACACCACCATCGCGACGGGCACGCGCGGGGATACCGCCGGCGCGCGTTCGCGGTCTCGAGACGAGCGTGAGGGCATGGTGAAAGAGCTGCGCGTTGGTGCGCGCGTCTGTCTGCCGGTGGGGGGACCCATCGTCGACCCCTCGGACATGCCAAATGTGTAGCGTTATATTCCTGTCAACACGACTCGACGCGATTTTTTTCGACAAAAGCGCGTCGTTCCCGGAAACGCGTTTCTAAAAATATCCACATTTTTCGGTGACTACGATGCATACGGACCGATCACGAGTCTTCCTGTCGCACTTTCAGACACCTAAAAATGGACTGTTTGTTGGTGATTTTGTTGATCGGCCCCTTTGCGCGGGGTGCGGATGCCTTCAGGGTGGCCGAGCACAGGATGCATCAGAAGCGCGATGCGCGCCTGAGGCTTGCGACGATCCAGACGACACGGGTCAATTGGGCAGCGAGGCGTGTTCGACGTGCTGTCCGCTCAACACGCGGGAGAGCAGTGCGAGTCGAGGAGGATGTGAAAAAACACGGGGGCGGGGGTGTGGATTCGAGTCACGTCGAAACGGTCGCGCGCGGCGCGATATCGTCTTCGAAACACGCTCGGATTTCAAACGCGTCGTACGAAACAGCGCGCCGCGATCGCGGCGCGCATCAGCTCCCGATGATCCCCTTGAAGAAGCGCACGGGCTCGGCGAGGAGCGCCAGGACGAGCATCCAGAACGCCAGCGCGTCCACCGCCCCGAGCGGCGTGCCCTCTGCGGAGATGCCGGCGGCTTTGGCGGCGAGCGACACCAAAACCCACGGCGCGGCGAGCTTGACGACGCCCGGCGACGCCGCCAGCCAGCACCCGAACGCGTCGCCGTCCGCGAGCGAAAACATAAACACCTCCCACCTGTTTTCCGGGAGCTTGGACGCGGGCACGAGGAGCTGCTTCACCACCTTCGCGGGCTCGACGTCCCAGCGCTCGATGTGCTTCACCACCTTGCCGGTGCTTTTGTCGAACGCGTGCGTCGTTCCGCCGGCGGCGGCGAGCCGCGGGCGCCACGGCAGATCGAGCACGCACGAAAATTTCCAAGCCGTCACGAGGTCGTCCTCGTTCTCCTCCCACGCCGTGATCTTCAGATCGATGTCCCGCATCATGCCGCCGAGGTTACTCACGTTCTGCTTGAACCGGTCCACGCCCTCGAACGCGACGAACGGGTCGCTGAACTCGCAACGCGGGTCGTACGCCGCGAGCGCGCCCACCCCGGAGACGAAATACGACGAATCGTAGTCTTCCCGAAGCAGCTCCAGCGCGCGCGCGCGGGTCAGCGTCGCGCCCACCGACGCCTCAGCGCTCGGGGTCGACCCCGCGGTCGCGCCCGACGACGCATCGGCGTCGTTCTTGGCCTTCGTCGCGCCCACCACCTTACCCACAGCCTCGGCGCCGTACCACACCGCCTTCAACCCGGCGCCAGCCTGCTTGTCATCGGACGACGAGGCGTCCTCGGGGGCCGCGCGCGCGGCGACGCGGCGCGCGGCGACGCGGCGCGCGGAGGAGGAGGCGGGGGCGCGGCGCGCGCGGACCGGCGCGGGCCGGGTCAGCGCTGCGGACATCGCGAGCGATGTGTGCGCCATCGTGAGGATGGTCGCGAGGAGCGATGTGGCTCGGCACGCGACGAGCGCGCCGCTTCGACAACTGGCGCGATCGGCATGATCGGGGATCTTGCCATCTTGGCCACGAGACGTGGCAGGTCCTACGGGTGCCGAAGTCGCGTCGAGCTCCACTTCGTCTCGCGCTATGGCGACGGCCAGCCACGTCGCGATGCGCGCCGCGCCTTTCGCGGCGCTCGGCCCCCGCGCGCAGCGCCGCGTCTCCGCGCGCGCCGCTCCCCGGGCGGTTCGCGTCCGCGCGTCCGCCTCGTCCGCCCCCCCCGCCGAGACGCTGGAGACGGCGGTGTTCGCGATGGGCTGATTCTGGGGCCCCGAGGAGGACTTCTCGGGGATCGAGGGTGTGGTGCGCACGCGAGTGGGGTACACGGGCGGCGACCGCCCTGACCCGACCTACGGCAGCGTGTGCGCCGGGGACGGGCACACGGAGGCGCTGAGGGTGGAGTTCGACCCCTCCGTGGTGTCGTACGAGTCGCTGCTGCGAACGTTTCTCTCCGCGCACGACCCGTGCGTGCCGATGACGACGCAGTACCAGAGCGCGGTGTGGCCTCAGAACGAGGCGCAGAAAGACGCGGTGCTGCGTGCGCTGGACGAGTTCGAGGCGAAAAGAGGAAGGCCCGTGGTCACCAAGGTGGAGCCCCCGAAACAGTTCCACGACGCGGAGTGGTACCACAGGCAGTACAACAAAAAAAACAAACTGCGGCTCGCCGCCGCCGCCGGCGTGTTTGTTCTCAACAACACGCCGCACGGCGCGTTCCCCGGGCAGGAAGCGCTCAAGACGGTGCTGGGAGGCGCGGTGTTCCTCAGCCTGCTCCCGCAGCTCGTCGCGCCCTTCGACAGGCTCCTCGCCATCTTCGACTGAGCGCCGTAGGGATGGATGACCGTCGCGCGAGAAGAGAGGGTGAGGAAAACGACGCGATAAAAAAGCGACGTCTGTCTCGACGACGAAAAGCGCGGCGTACCGATTTTTCATTCGGCGACTCGCGGGTCGTCGAGCCGCGACGCCTCGGGCGGTCTCTCGGGGACATCGACGCGCCGTATGACGCCGACGGGGCGGCAAGTCCCTCTCGCTCTCGAGACGGGAATGCCCCGCGGCTGAAGTTTCGCGCGCGAACGCTCCCGAGTCCGCCGCGAGGCGCGCGGCGAAGGTTGTAAAACATCACAAAAGGAACGAACGATCCTTCACTGCATGATACGCGCCACGTGGCGACTCACGTTCGACCGCCGTAGGAAATGAGATAGGTTCTCGCGTCGTCGTCCACAACCCCGCGCGCGGCAGGCGTGCGCCGCGAGAGCTCCGCGCGCGCGCCATGCGCTGGTCGCTCGGGCTCGGGCTCGGTCGAGGCGGATGGAAGCCGCCCCCGGGTCGCGGCGGGACGAACGAACGCGCGCCGATGGAGAAACGCGCTTCTCGTGCGGGCGGCGAAAAAGCGAGCGTGGGCATCTCGGCGTCGTCGTCCGCCGTGACGCTTCGTCGCGCCGTGCCCGTGGTGGTGGGCGCGTCGGGCCTGATGATGTCCTTGGGCTCCTCCGTGTCCCTGAACGCCCCCCAGCCGTCGCGCAGGTACGGCGGCGGCGCGATGTCCGGCGACCCGAACCGGCAGTGCACGGACGCGCTTCTGTGGGCGAACGGCATCGGGTACGCGCTGCAGGTCCTCTCCGGGCACGCGGTAACCGCGATGGGCGCCAAGGTGAACGCCAAGATCGCCGCCGGGCAGCTTTGGCGATTTTTCACCCCAGTCGTGCTGCACGGCGGGGTCATGCACCTCGCCGTGAACTGCATGAGCCTCAACGCGCTCGGTCCGGCGGTGGAGAGGCAGTTTGGCCGCGAACAGTTCTGCGCCGTGTACCTCGCCAGCGCGCTCGGCGGCAACTACCTGAGTTACCGGTTCTGTTTGAACGACGCGGTGGGGGCGTCGAGCGCCATCTTCGGCTTGGTGGGCGCCATGGGTGTGTATTTGCACAGGCACAACTACCTGTTCGGCGACCGGGGGCAGGCGATGCTGGAGAACTTGTTAGGGTCCGTCGCCGTGAACGCGGCGTTCGGGATGATGTCCAAGCGCATAGACAACTACGCGCACCTCGGCGGGTTCCTCGCCGGCGCGCTCGTTTCCTTCGCGGCGGGACCGAACCTGGTACCCGTGGATGCCAGGGAAGCCGCGAACGAAGCCAAGCGCGCGTACGCCAAGACAGGCACGCTGCCGAGCCTCGGGATCGCGAGGGTGGGGGGGAGGCCGGTGGTGAACAGGCCGATCGTGCAGACGTACGTGGACGAGTTCACCAGGGCGTTTCGCGACGACGACGACGACGACTAGATTTTCACACGAGAAGTACTCTACTGATAGCTCCGCGCGTAGTACTAGTCACCCGCGAACCGTCACACCATCTCCCTTTCGACCCGCGCTTTACCGGCACCTTTCCCGTAGTACAGACGTCCGAGGGACGTCGCCCGCGCACCGCGCGCTACTCGTTCCCGTGGAAGGTGCTTATCCAGCCGTGGCGGAAAACCGCGCACGGGCGGCGCATGAACTCGGCGGTTTTCCGCGCGCCGGCGCCAAACGCGTCGCCGCGTTCTTCGTCGACGCGTGTGAAGCGCGCGAAGTACGCGTCGCGCACCGCCGGGCGGCACAGGAACACCTTACCGAACCCGATCGCGAAAGGCTCGAGGCCTACGTCGTTCCAACCGTTCGAAACACCGATACCGTCGGCGACAAGGTTGTCGTTCGGACCGCCGCGACGAGAGACGTCGTTCGCCGTGAACGTTTTTTTCGCGAGCGTCTCGAGGACGTCTCGTCTCCAGTCGAAGAGCCCGGTGACGACTCCCGGCCAGTCCGGATTGAACGCGTCATCTAAAACCACGACGCCCTCCGGGTGCATCGCGTTCGACGCCACGCGCAGGTCCGCCGCGGTCGCCTCCGCGGTGTGGCACCCGTCGATGCTGAAGAGGCGGACAGGGGAACCCGCGGCGGCGTGGAACAAGGGCGACGCGTCGTCCGCGAGGAGCCTCGAGTCCGTCTCGAGGACGGCGAGCCAATCCTCGCGCGCGTCGCATCCTCCGTCGCAGCACGCCCGCATGGTCGCGTCGACGTTTTTTCGAAATGCCACCGCGTCGCCCTCGCCGCTCCGGTCGGTGTTCGCGGACTGGTCCTCGAAGCAGTCGATCGCCACGCACCGCTCGCCGGGCTGCCGAAGCAGCGCCAGCGGCATGAAGGACTTCCCGTGGAACACGCCGATCTCGACGAGCGCGCCGCGGACGCCCCGGGACTCGTGCACGGCGTCCAGCTCGAGGTACAGATGCAAAAGACCGGGCTCGAAGAAGCCTTTGATGGAGTCGCCGTGCGTGGCGTACGCGGAGAGCCGAGTCAGGTTCCGCAGCGCGCGCGGCGACGGAGATGCAGATTCCGCCGACGCTCTGCGAGCCTCGAGCTCGGCGGCGGTGGTTTTCGCATCTGCCTCCATGCGACGCGCGGCCGCGGCCGCGCGCTTCGCGTCCTTGGGCGACGCGTCGACGCACCGCGCGGCCGATGCGTGGCCGCGCCGCGGCGTCCGCCACGCCGGGCGCGCCAACAGGCGCGACGTGCGCAACGCCGCGCGCATGGTCGAGTGAATCCGCGAAGGTCGTGTCCCGGGAAACGACGAAAAAAAAACGATGGCATCACATCACAGTCGACGAAACGCGCGCGCGTCTGTCTACTCGTCCCCGCGCTCCTCCCCCGAAGACGACCCCTCAGAAAGGTCCTGGTCGACGTGCACGCCGACCCCGCGCTCGTCGAAGGCGGCGCTCGTGATGGGCTCGGGCTCGCCCATCGTCCTGTAGTAGATGAGCGAGAACCGCTCTTTGCTCTTCACGTCCCACGGCGCGACCCAGTGCGGGAACCGCCCGTCCACCTTCCCGAGCCGGTGTTTCGTGTCCACGACGCAAACCGTCCGCGCATCCGCCTCGACGACGACGCCGCCGGTGTCGTCGTCGAAATCGCCGAGCGCCAGACCGTAAAAAGGACCGACGTTCTGCTTGTCGATGTGCGGCGAGCCCTGGAACCCGTACGTCACCGCCAGAGCGGTGAACGCGTCGGCGAAACCCGGATCCACCTCGCGCAAAGCGCGCTCCGCCGCGCGCCACAGCGCTTCGTGCGCGGCAAACTTGTCGGCGGCTTGCCTGGCTTTTCTTGAACCCGCGCCCAGCTTCGCGTTGAAGTCCGTGGGCGACCGCAGGATCATGTACGCCTTGGCGTTCACGCTCGGGCGCTCCTGCACGTTGCCCTTGGCGCCCTTGGCCAGGCGCCTCTCGAGCCACGCGCGCAACAGAGCGTTTAGGTCGTCCAGCGCCGCCGCGGAGACGGGCGCGCCGCGGACGCGAACCGCGCGGCGCCGCGCGACGCCTTTGTTCGACGACGCCTCTTGCGTATGAGTATCCGACGCGGAAGACGTTTGCGGCGGTTTCGCGGCGCCTTCGTCGTCGGCGGCGGCGCTCACGGTCGCTTTCGCGTTCGTATCACTCGCATTGGGCGTGCCGCCTTTGCCCTTGTCGTCGTTCGCCTCCTGAGCGTGGTGAGCCTCCTCCGCCACTTCCACGAGTCCTTCCCTCTCGTACGCCGCGAGAAGCCTGGCGACCACCAAAGAGCGAGGCACTTCCTCGGGGTCCTCCACCGACTCCGGGTCCTCGCCGAAGTCCTCGACCAGCCGCCGGCGGAGCGCGAGCGTGGACCAGGGCTCGAGCTGCGCGCGGAGGCACGACGCGTCGCGGTCCGCGGGGGACGACCCCACGAACGCGCCCGCGGGCGCGGGGAAAGAGATGGTCACGCGGACGTCGACCTGTTCGAAAACGATTTCAGTACCGGCGCTCACGGCGTCGTTCGCCGACGAGTCGCCTCCCAGCGCGCGCGAAAGTCGTCTCGACGTCTCCGCCGTGCACACCTTTCGGTTCCAACGCAGGTCGAGCACGCGCAGGCGTTTCAGCGAACGCAGGGCGTCGAGCGCCAAGGCGTCGTCCCCGGGCCGCAGGAAGTTGCGCGAGAGGTTTAGTTCCTCCAGCGCGCGAAGCGCGCCCACCCCCGCCGGCACGCGCGAGAACCAGTTGCGCTCGAGCGTGAGGACGCGCAGCGTCGGCGCCAGCGCCGCGAGGCCCGGGAGCTCGGAGAGCTCGTTCCGGCTCAAGTCCAGCGAGGTGAGCCGAAGCGGGGGCAGGTCCAACGACAGCGCGCTCGGGGGTAACGCGCGGAGGTTCCGGTCGCGGAACCGCGCGTCGAAGACGTCAGATGCGTCAACGAAGGGTTCCTCGCAGGATTCGGATTCCTCCGCGGTTCCTCGAGACGCCTCGGCGTCTTTTTTTGTTGTTTTTTCTTTTTTCGTCTCCGTCCCCGTCCCGCGCGGCGCCGAATGCGCAACCTCTTCGCTCGCCGAATCCGTTTTTCGGGCTTTTTCGAGCATCTTCTGGAACACCGCCTCGACGACGTCCACGAGCTCGGGCGTCCACTGGCTCGCGGCGTGGCAGAGCGCGTCCGACAGATTCACCACGCGCCCCTCGCGAAGCGCGGCGTGCCGATCGCGGTCCTCCGCGTCCAGCGAGTCGGCGAACGACGTCCCGCTCGCGCCGCCGTTCGTGGGGTGCGCGACGATCCACCAATCCGGCTCGCGCGGGTTCCAGAACCGGTGAGCCGGCAAACGCGGGTAGTGCGTGTGTTGCGACGAAACCTTCGTCGAATCGTCATCGTCGTCGTACGCGGTGTCGTTCGCGAGACCCACGTCTCTCCCCATGCGCTTCGCGAGCGCCGCCGCAGCGCGCGCCGAGACGCGAGCGCCGAGGGTCTCTTTCTCCGCGTCGCGCCGCGCGGAAACGTCGGCGTCGGCGACGTTTCCGACGCCCAGCCCCTCGGCGAGCGCCGCGCCCAGGGGCGTGCACGAGTCCGCCGAGTACAGTAAGGGGTCCGCCTCGATGAACACGAAGGGCTGCGGTCGCGATGGTGTTTCCAGGCAGTCCGTCTCTAAGTCTCTTCGCGAAGAAGAAGAGACGGACCTCGCGAAGTCGCCGCCGAACGCGCGCTCGGCTTTAGCGCGAATCTCTAAAATCCCAAACCGCAGCGTATCGGCGGCGGCGCGCGCGCGTCCCGCGTCTACACGCGTCACACGCGCGAGCTCGACGATTTGCGCCGCGGCGCGCTCGAGCGCGTCGCGCCCGAGCGGACACTCCAAGACCACCACCTCGAACGACAGGTCTTTACCAGAAGATCTCTTCTCCGCGATCGATCGCTCCGCATCCGGTACATCCCACTTTGGCCCGAACTTTCGAAGCGCGTCGGCGACGGATTCGTACGCGCACACCACCAGCGTCGGGTCGAGTCGTTTGATTTCGTCCAAGTCGAGTTTAAGCGGGTCGACCCTCGGTATGGGCGCGGCTTTTGGTTCCGTCTCTCCCT
>Ga0209251_1003512_pt1 | contig 10192 bp, 10 predicted proteins | sample SaaInlV_100m_DNA_6_FD_184665 | JGI IMG/M metagenome (GOLD analysis project Ga0209251, IMG submission 184665) | Marine microbial communities from expanding oxygen minimum zones in the Saanich Inlet - Saanich Inlet SI073_LV_10m_DNA (SPAdes) (version 2) | ecosystem: Environmental > Aquatic > Marine...
TAGGTTAGGTTAATTTAGTAGGAGAGCTCATCTTTTTTGGGCTCTTTTTTTTGTAATTTAGATTTATGAAAATCAAAGTTTTATTAGTGGAAGATGATATTAACTTGGGAATGGTTATTTCCGATCATCTTCAGACAAATGGATATGATGTTACCATTGCAGATGACGGAGCGGAAGGGCTAGTAAAGTTTAATTCAAGCGTTTTTCATTTGTGCATATTAGATGTGATGCTTCCTAAGCTTGATGGGTTTTCAGTGGCAAAGGACATTCGCAAGACGAACACCGAGGTTCCTATTCTTTTTTTAACAGCCAAGTCCATGACTGAAGATAAAATCATGGGGTTTGAATCTGGTGGTGACGACTATCTCACAAAGCCTTTCAGTGTTGAAGAACTTCAGCTCAGGGTAAAGTCATTATTGAAACGGGTGAAATTAGATACGTATGAAGCCCCTCCAAAAAGGGTAATGATTGGTAACTTTGAATATGACCTTGAAAATCAGAGTTTAACACGAAACGATTCTAAAAAAGTGTTGACCAAAAAAGAAGCTCAAATTTTAAATCTTTTATATAAGTACAAAAATCAAGTCATTACAAGAGAAATTATTTTAAAGGCTGTTTGGGGACAAGATGATTACTTTGTTGGTCGAAGCTTGGACGTTTTTATTACAAAGTTGAGAAAGTATTTTAAAGATGATTCTCGTATAATCATTTCAAACCTGCATGGTGTAGGTTTTAAATTTGAGATTCCTGAGTGAGCTTATCCTACATATTGAAACGGCTACAAAAATATGTTCTGTAGCATTGTCTGATTCTGGGACTCTTTTAGATTCTTTAGATAAAGAACCTTCTGAATACATTCACGGTGAATACCTGACTTTGTTTATAGAGGAATTGTTGCAGAATGGTAATAAAACGTTTCAAGATTTAGATGCGATATCCGTATCTATTGGTCCAGGATCTTACACCGGGTTGAGAATAGGTCTAGCCGTAGCCAAAGGGCTATGTTTCGGATTGAAAATCCCATTAATTACCGTAGAAACATTGGACAGTTTATTGGCCTTAGGAAGGAAAGTTCATCCTGACCAAAATTTATGTGCAGTACTAGATGCGAGAAGAATGGAGGTTTATTCTAAAATCATATCATCAGAAGAAACTGTTGTGTCTGACACAGAGGCAACCATTATTGACGAATCAACATTTACAGACTTTGAGCCATTTGTCTGTTTTGGAGATGGCGCCGCTAAGCTTTCAGAAATTTGGTCTGGAAGAGATATTACCATAAATAATGATATTAAACTGATTGCTGCAGGACAATTAAACGTCTCTATTGCCAAATTTCGAAATAATAACTTTGAAGATTTGGCCTACACTAAACCCATGTATATTAAAGAATTTAAAGTGGGTTGACTTGAGCTATTTGTTCACCAATAGGAGTTTAAAAAAAAATAGTTTGTAATTTCTGTAATCTTTATCTTGACAATATTAACTTTGTTAGAAAGTTGATTGTAATGAATCAAAAAATTCATCTTCATATAAATTCAATTTCTGAAAAGGCTTCAAAACTCATTCAGCAGTTGTCGGCGCTAAAGAATGAAAATGAAACTTTGTTAGCAAGTAACAAAGAATTACAAGCTAAGCTTGCTGAGTGTGACGAAAACCTGAAGGAATTCAAAACACAAAACGCAAAATTAGAACAGTCACAGTCAACTTTATTAAGTGCCAATGATGCTTCAACTGATTCTTCTAAAGAAAAGAATCAAGAGATAGATCAATTAGTTAGAGAAATAGAAAACTGCATAGACCAATTAAAACGATAACATGGGAAAAGTTTCCTTAAAAGTGACCATAGCAGGAAGAACATATCCATTGAACATCAATGAAGAAGAAAAGGATGGTGTTTTGGATGCAGTCTCAGATATCAATCGTTCCATTGAGAAATTAAAAAAAAGTTACGCTGTCAAAGACCCTCAGGATTTGATTGCTATGACGGCTTTGCAATTGGTTATGAAAAGTGACTCAAATAAAGCAGTAAACGACGTTTCATCATCGGAAGATATGGACAGTATTGAAAAAGCTCTTTCAGATTTATCTCAAAAATTGGATATATAGTTATTCATTTTTATTCGCATCATAGGTACATTTAATTAATTTATAACTATTGAATGACCATGGAAATAATATTTATTATAGTAGGTTTAATATCTGGAGCAGCTGGAGCAGTTATTATACAGAAAGTCGCTTTAAAAAATAAGTCTCAAAAGATTTTAAAGGATGCCGAAGCAAAGGCGGAAAATATTAAAAAAGAAAGAATACTTCAAGCCAAAGAACGGTTTTTGAAGTTAAAAGAAGAGCACGAGTCTAAAATTAAAGAGCGTGACCGTCGAATTCAATCTTCAGAAGATCGGGTAAAGGCAAAGGAAAATAAGCTCGAAAATAAACTTTCAGATATAGGTAGAAAAGAAAGGCAATTGGAAAAAACAAATGCTGATTTTGACGCCAAATATAAGGGCTTAGAGATTCGAATGAAAGAGGTCGATAAAACCCAAGAAAAAAGAGTAAACGAATTGTCTAAAATTAGCGGAATGCCTGCTGAAGAAGCCAAGAATTTATTGATGGAAGCTTTGAAAGATGAAGCACGCACAGCGGCAATGGCCGAAATCAAAGAAATAACGGAGGAAGCCAAGCTGAACGGGAATAAAGAAGCAAGAAAAATTGTAATACAGTGTATTCAAAGAGTGGCTACAGAACAAGCTATTGAAAATGCGGTTTCTGTTTTTAATATTGATTCAGATGAGGTGAAAGGAAGAATAATTGGGAGAGAGGGACGAAACATTCGTGCGCTTGAGGCAGCAACAGGTGTAGAAATTATTGTAGACGATACCCCCGAAGCCATTATGCTGTCTTGCTTTGATCCAATAAGAAGGGAGATTGCGAGACTTTCTCTCCATCAACTTGTTACCGACGGAAGAATACATCCGGCGAGAATTGAAGAAATTGTAGCTAAAACAAAGAAGCAGTTGGATGAAGAGATTGCTGAAACTGGCAAGAGAACATGTATTGATTTGCAAATTCATGGATTACATCCAGAACTAATGAAAATGGTTGGTCGAATGAAATATCGTTCATCATATGGTCAAAACCTTTTGCAACATTCAAGAGAGGTTGCGAATTTGTGTGCAACTATGGCATCAGAAATGGGACTGAATCCTAAAATCGCAAAACGAGCAGGACTCCTGCATGATATTGGAAAGGTGCCAGATGAAGAACCAGAATTGCCTCATGCTATTTTAGGCATGAAAATGGCTGAAAAGTTTGGTGAAAAACCGGATATTTTGAATGCCATCGGTGCTCATCATGACGAAATTGAAATGACGACACTGATCTCTCCAATTGTTCAGGTTTGTGATGCTGTTTCTGGAGCAAGACCTGGAGCAAGACGAGAAATTGTAGAGGCTTATGTAAAGCGTATTAAAGACCTAGAAGGTTTGGCTATGGCATTTGATGGAGTTGCCAGTTCATACGCGATTCAAGCAGGAAGAGAATTGAGAGTTATGGTTGAAGCGGATAAAGTTTCAGACAGCAAAGCTGAAGAATTATCTTTTCAAATTTCAGAAAAAATACAAACGGAAATGACCTACCCTGGTCAAGTTCGAATTACGGTGATTAGAGAGAAGAGGGCAGTAAATTATGCCAAATAATAAGCATAAACTTTAATCATGCTGTTTTGTTTCATAATTAATGCAAGTAACACCTAAAATAATAGCAGGCCCATGCAGTGCCGAATCTAGAGAACAGGTGCTTTCAACGGCAAAGCAATTGGCCTCAGGTAGAATCGATTTTTTTCGATCGGGAATATGGAAGCCAAGGACTCGCCCAGGGGCATTCGAAGGAGCAGGTAATGTGGCTTTGGACTGGATGCTTGAAGCTCGAGATAAATATGGTTTAAAAATCTGTACTGAAGTTGCCAATCCCGAGCATGTAGAGGCCGTTTTAAAAAAAGGATTTGATATGGTTTGGGTGGGCGCAAGGTCAACAGCCAATCCTTTTACTGTTCAAGAAATTTCAGAATCTTTAAAGGGTGTTGATATTCCTGTAATGATTAAAAACCCAACCAATCCAGATTTGAAATTATGGATTGGGGCAGTCGAACGTTTTCAGAATAATGGAATACGTGATATTTCTGTTATTCATAGAGGGTTTTCGGTTTATGAAAAACAACGATATCGAAATAATCCCAATTGGCAAATTGCACTGGACCTGAAAAAAGAACTTCCCAATATGCCTTTGTTGTGCGATCCTTCTCACATTTCAGGACGTCGACATTTGATTTTTGATATTTCCCAAAAAGCGATGGACTTACATTATGATGGTTTGATGATTGAAACCCACTGTAATCCTGATAAAGCCCTTACAGATTCGAAACAACAAATAAGTCCAAAGGAATTATTTGAGTTGTTGGAAAAATTAAAGCTAAGAAGCCGTGGTGAATTCATGGATGATCAACTTAGAGAGTTTAGGTTAGAATTAAATGAAATTGATCGAAACCTCATCGATTTATTAAAGAAAAGGATGGATATTTCTGAACAAATCGGTTCTTACAAAAAGGATTTAAATAGGATCATTTTCCAGAAATCAATCTGGGAAAAAGCATTTATGGACAACGTAAATAACGCTTTAGATGTAAACTTATCTGAAGAATTTGCTTCACAGCTATTTAAACTAATTCATCAAGAATCCATTGTGAAACAGTCCAAAATATTTTTAAATCCGGATGAGGAGGATTAGTTCATATCAATATTTCGGTTGCTTGGAATCCTGCAGTTCTAAAAGTCATGCCCAACGGATATTGATTTTAGGAGCCTTATCAAAATCAGATTTATTTATAGAGCATTTATTCGAGTCAGAGGTTGGTTCAGACGTAAAGAACGTGATGAATGTATGTAGGCAGCTCGGCTATACTTTCACAGAAAAGGAATCTGGCACAACAATGTCTGCACCCATTTCAATTTCCTCAATGGCTGATACTACTTTCTCGATTGGAGAGTCTGGGTTCGCTCTACGGGTATGGTCCACGGTCTTGTCCGCTTTTTTAGATGATTACACGATAAAAGGACACAAGACGATTCTTTCTAGAGATCATGAAGGACTTATTGATTCATTGAAGAATATCGGATTCAACGTAGATTCATTAAATAATGGTTTGCCCATTAAAATTTCTAGTAAGCAAAACAGATCAGAAATTCTAAACATTAATGGTTCAGAAGGATCTCAATTTATTTCTGGTCTACTTATACTAAGCCCCTTTCTTGAAAGGAATACTGAAATTCGAGTTTCAAACCTCACCAGTAGACCCTATATTGATATGACAATTGCGGTGTTGAAAGAGTTTAAAGCTGAAATCGTCAATAATACGGATTCAATATTCCAAATTCGGGGAAATCAAAAATTGGGAGTCAATAAAATAGGTTTGGAGGGAGATTGGAGTAATATGGCCTTTCATTTTGTTGGCGCGGCTTTGAGCGGGGAAGTTAGTGTTTCGGGTATTCAAATCGGCTCAGCGCAAGCCGATAAGATTGTTATTGATGTTTTAGATTCGTTTGGAGCAAAAACAGAAACCAAATCTTCAGGAGAAATCAAAGTCACTAGCGCCTCTAAAAACCCATTCCAGGTGGATTTAACCGATGCTCCTGATTTGTTTCCGGTTTTAAGTGTTTTGGCTTGTGGAGCCAATGGGGAATCATCATTAAAAGGAACACATCGCCTGATCAATAAAGAAAGTAATCGCTTGCAGAGTATATGCGAAATGCTTGATGTTTTTGGAGTCCAATACCAATTAGAGGAAGATACCTTACTCATATTTGGAAGATCGTCAGTTCGCGGAGGAAGAGTAAAAACCTATAACGATCACCGAATGGCAATGGCGGCAATATGTGCTGCAACCATTTCAAAAAATGATATCATTATCGATAACGAAGAATGTATTCAGAAATCTTACTGTAATTATTTCATTCATATGAACGAAATATTAAAAAACGAATCTTAATTTTAGAAAAGGAATTTAATATGAAACAACTCATTTTTTTTGCTTTTTGCTTTATTGGTTTATATTCAATAGCTCAATCACCCATAAATAGAGTAGAGGGCAGTCCATACCCAAGCTCATCACAGCCCGATACCCTTTATGTATTTAATGATGAGTTGTTTTCTCATGAAGAGCTTCTGTTATTACAAAGTATTCAGGGGCTATGCGCCAAAACCGAACCTAAAATATATAGAGATAAAGGGAGTGGTAGTGCAATATGGATTCAGGATTTAGCAGACAATTACGGTGTATATGTATCAAGTGAAATGGATGGTGATATTGAATCGGTTTTATCGCTTGTCCCCGATAATGTTGAAACATATATTCTATGTAATCTAAATGACAATTCCAGTAATGTAGCCAACTCATTGTGTGGGCCATTACATGCGATTGCGGTTACGCCGAGTCTTCAGCAGCTGGTGGAGGAAAATGGGTATACCCAACTTCTGGATGTTCGTGAACGAGATGAGCAATGGGTTTTAGACAATTACAGTGATCTTCTTAATGATATGATTGTCACCTATCAGCGTGAAGATAAATCATTGTTTTTAGGTGATTACTCTATATTGGCAAATGCCCTGCATTTTTACGATGATATTCACAGCTCAACCACAGAAAATGCATTCTCAAGAATGGCTCCGAATTCAATTTTAAATGGGTGGGGAGATGATGAGTACCAAACGATTGCAAAAGCATCACAATATTCAATAGGTGTTCATCCTGCGGATTGGGGTTTTAATTTATCCACTTTAACCAATTTTAATGCGGAAACCATTCAGCATGTTTCTTCGGAAGAGCCTGATACACAAGAAAACACCCATACCGTATGTTTTTTAATGTCCGATGGTGATAATGTTCAATGGATGCTTAATTTATTCGCAGAGGACAGCCGGTGGTTTGGCAGTGAGAATCGTGGATTAATGGATGTTGGATGGACGGTACCTCCAGCGCTTTGTGAAATTGCACCAACGGTTATGTCTAAGATTTATGACATGGCAGAATCGACATCAGCGGGTAAAGATTATTTCATTGCGGGTCCATCGGGTCATACTTATCATTTTCCTGAACTTTTTCCTGAGCTCGAGGCTTCTTGTGAATTAATGGATTCATACATGGAAAAGTCGGATTTAAGTATTGTAAACATTTTAGGGAACAGTTATCATGATTCCGTGTTTCATCCTTATTTAAAGCAGTCAAATGTTAATGGTTTGTTCTATTATGATTATTCTGATTACAGCAAAATGAAAGGCAAAATGGATTGCTATGCATTGAAACCGGTTATTTCTGCGAGATACAATTTATGGGGTGGCTTTGAGACCTGTGAAAGCTTGGCACAAAAGCTGAATAATGAGGTGAGAGATCCTTATTCTGTTGAAGGTTATACACTGGTAGCAGTACATGCTTGGTCAAATTCAGTGGACAGTTTGCTCTACGTACGTTCATTACTAAATGATGGGATACGGGTGGTAGCGCCAGATGATTTTGTGAATTTGATTAGTAAAAACATTTGTGAGAAAGAGCTTGCCCATCAGCCCGAGTTAGAGGTTGTTCCTAATCCAGTGTTTGATGAAATCAGATTGAGGGTTAGGGGTGTTACTTGTAGCAATTATCATATAGGACTAACGGATTTGGGTGGAAAAAAAATCACTTGTGATTTGACCGCAACACAGACGATAGACGGTTGGATTTTTGAGGGGTCAATGGAATTGTTAAAGGAAGGGGCCTACATCTTTAGTTTTGAATGTGACCAAGGAGCTATTTCAACAAAACTCTTTAAATACAATTAAGACCTAGTCCAAAAAGCTAATGGCTCGTTCATTTTCAATAGTCATTGTGGCTATTCCTTTACTATCTGTTATTTTTCCACGAACGCATACCTTTTTGTTTTTGAGCTCGATATGAGGTTGATAGCTGAAATTGTGAAGATTACTATTCCAAATAGTGAGCGAAAATATTTGGTTAGGAAAAGCCTTGTCTAAATTTAAAAAAGTATGCTTGTTTTTTGAGAAATGTGTACTGACTACTGTACCACAAATTTCTTTTTTCTCGCCAGAATCAATAAACATATTCGCCTGCACCGTATTGAACTTCCCTTTGCCAAGACTTCCTTCTTTAAACGGAACAGCATCGGATTTTTGTTTTTCAGGTAACCAAAAAGCAATGTCTTTTTGCTTTTCCAAGAGCACCTCTGTTTGATCGTCTATCTGATTTAAAAAGTCGATACCGGTTAGGTCTTCAACTTCATCGATTGTTGTAGCAAAGTATTCGACAGGATAGTCGCTATTCTCTTGGGGCATCAAATAAGCAATGGCTTTTTTTGCTTTATAGTCGACGACTACTTTGAAGAACTGTTCTGGAATGGATACACCATTGACACTTCTTGTCACTTTTTTTAAATCATTATTCAGTACAGGGCCTGTATAAACGATCAAGTCTCTTTTGTTATCATAAATATAGCCTCGAATGAGGCCTTCTAGTTCTGCCCAACGCTCTCTATTAAAGCTTGGTAATTGTGGAGACATGTTTGAATAAAAATAAGATTCAGAAAGTGCTTTTTTTGACCATCGAAAATCGGCTGAGGGAGCCAAATGTCCACGATCATATCCAAAACCATCATAGTCGTATTTACCATTTTCTTTTTCGGTTTTTAGAAAATAATCTTTTTCTTCGGCTGAACCTGATTTTACCAAAGGGTCTATTCTAAAATCATTGGTTCGGCTGACTTTCCCCTCTAAAATATTGGTGGATATTTTATGAAGCACCCATTTGGCTTGTTCATGGTCTTCATCGTATACTAGAAATAGTGCGCTATGTGAAATGAGGTTTTCACCAGAATCTATTTTTGGAAGAAAAAAAGTTTGAAGGTCTTGGTTTATTTCATCGAGCTGAAGGTCTTCAAGGATGTAATTGAGACTATCAATATTGTGTTTATATGCATTAATTTGTGCTTGTATTTCTTTGGTTTTACTGGATTGTTGGCCCAAAAGAAACTGAGTCGATAAACACAGAATAATCAACAAGCGGATTTTCATAAATGGAGAGGCTTTCGTTTATGGTTGAGGTTCTTGTTCCATGGGTTTAGGTTCAACAAAAACCTTGAATCTCAGTAATTCTCTTTTTTTTCTTGAATTACTTTTGATATATATGATTCTATTTTGAAAAAAGTATTTTCCATTGGTATCAAATACAACATCAATGGTGGCAAATTCTCCGGGTAAAATGGGATCAGATGGCAAAATGACATCCGTGCAGGTACATTCTGCTTCCCATGAATATAATTCTAATGGAGCTTTGCCTTTGTTCTTGATTTCATAACTGAAATTGAGTTGTTCTCCTTCCGGTGTTTTTGGAAATTTGATGGTTTTGTACTTCGCAGAAAAAACCGCCACTTGTCCAAAGACAAAGGCGGTTTTTAGAACTATTAAAATAAGGATTAACCCTTTCAAACTTTATTGTTTAGCTGGTGCACCTGCATTATTCACTGGAGCGCCACTTTTAGGAGCCTGACCAACTTCACCCTTAATTCTAAGAACTTTAGTCGGTGTATTCACTGCATTAGAAGTGATGGTTACACTCTTATTTATTGGACCTGGTCTTTTGGTATCATATTTTACTTTGATAGAACCACTAGCACCTGGAGCGATAGGCTCTTTTGGCCAAGTAGGAACAGTACAACCACATGATCCTTTAGCATTGGATATGATTAATGGCTCGTTTCCGGTATTTTTAAATTCAAACGAGCAATATGGATCACCTGCATGTTTAATTTTTCCGTAATCATGAACCTCTTTTGCGAATTCGATTCTTGAACCTGTTTCTTTTGCTACTTCAGTTTGGGCATTAGCACTCATCGATATAGCTCCGATGAAAAGCAATGGTAGAATAAATAATTTTTTCATTTTGATTTGATTTGTTTCCACTAAAATACGTCAGAATAGTTCTTGTTAAAAATAATTAACAGAACGTTAACAAAGTTTTTAACGTTGCGGCTAAACTGTGTTTTAATGCAGCTTAGGTATTGTTGGTAAAAGCTTTTATTTTTTAATTACTTTTCGGTAATTCTCATCTAGTTGAAAAATATAAATGCCAGGGATAAACGCTGAAATATCT
>Ga0209251_1003515_pt1 | contig 10187 bp, 9 predicted proteins | sample SaaInlV_100m_DNA_6_FD_184665 | JGI IMG/M metagenome (GOLD analysis project Ga0209251, IMG submission 184665) | Marine microbial communities from expanding oxygen minimum zones in the Saanich Inlet - Saanich Inlet SI073_LV_10m_DNA (SPAdes) (version 2) | ecosystem: Environmental > Aquatic > Marine...
GGAATAGAAGATGTAGCTTCAATTGAAAATATCGTCAATTATTCTGATATAATATTATCAATACTTCCACCTGAAAAGGCTTATGAACAAGCAGTTCAAGTAAATAAAGTCATTTTAAAAAGTCAAAAACCTATTACCTACGTAGATTGTAACGCTATTTCTCCAGAAACAGCAAAAAAAATCAATCAAGAAATCTCATCTGAATTTTGTAATTTTATTGACGCTGGAATTATTGGTTTAAATCCCATAGTTGAAAAGGGACAAACTAGGTTTTATGTTTCTGGACCAAATACTGATCAGATAAAAATGCTTAATAACAAAGGCATCATTATTAAAGATTTAGGTAAAGAGATAGGTAAAGCTTCAGCTATGAAAATGGTTTATGCTAGCGCTACCAAAGGAACCTTTGCTCTTCATGCGGCTGTTTTAACAACAGCCCATAAACTTGGGCTTTCAAATGAATATTTTGCTGAACTGGAATATAGTAAACCTGATATCTTGTCAGCTATGGAAAGAATGGTTCCACGAATTCCACTTGATGCCGCTAGATGGGAAGGAGAAATGCATGAAATTGCAAAAACTTTTGCTGACGCCGGTGTTACTTCAAAATTTCATGAAGGTTCTGCTGAAATCATGTCTTTAGCAAACAAAACACCAATTGCTGAAGAGACTAGAGAAACAGTTGATAAAAACCGTTCTTTGATACAAGCACTTGACATGTATGTAGAGGCTCTAAAAAAGTAACACTTCCTTCATATTTATATCTTTTAATTTGATTAACATGTATATTAATTTAATAACCTTTTAATTAAAGATTGTTGCAAAGAATGCGTGATAAAATTCTAAATTATGTTAGTCCTAATTACTTTTATGGATGGATCATTGTTGCAGTAGCTAACCTAGGTATTTTTTCAAGTGGCCCTGGACAGTCTCATACATTTAGTGTTTTTGTAGGCCCCATTGGAAAAGACTTAGATCTTTCAAGTACATCCATAGCCTCAGCTTACGGTTTAGCTACCTTAATTGCAGCATTTATGCTTCCATATATGGGTAAACTTATTGACAAATATGGGGCAAGAAAAACGCTTATAATTGTCAGTATTATACTAGGATTTTCATGTGTTTTTTTTGGCGCAGCTTCCAATTTTTTAATGTTAACTGTTGGTTTTGGTTTTCTTAGATTTTTTGGTCAGGGCTCGTTAATGCTAGGGTGTGCAAATCTCGTTTCTCAGTGGTTTGATAAAAAACGAGGATTTGCAATGAGCTTAATGGCTTTAGGCTTTGGGATATCAATGGCAATCCATCCCCCCTTATCTCAATTTCTTATCGATGAGTATGGATGGAAATTTGCTTGGGTCTTTTTGGGCGTATCAACATGGATAATTATGGTTCCTACCTTATATATTCTAGCATGGAATACTCCAGAAAGTGTTGGTCTTCTTCCAGATGGTGATAAGAGGGCAGAATCAATTAACGATAAAAATGAACCGATAGAAGGTTTGGATCTTACCCAAGCTCTTAAAGAAAAGTCTTTTTATATTTTATCGGCCATGTGGTTTGGGATGGCTATGCTAGTAACAACACTTCATTTTTATCAAGTTACTATTTTAACAAGCCAAGGAATATCTACAGATTTTGCAGCTAACCTATTTACTGTGTCAGCTATCGCCATGGTTTTATTCATGCCTGTTGTAGGAAAACTTTTTGATAATATTCCAACTAATTTCGTTCTTACAATTGGTCTAATAATAAATTGTATTTCGCTTTTAAGTATAACTTATGCAAATAACGAATATTATGCATTTTTTTACGCTATCTTTTTTGGTATCAATAATGCCATAAGTATGACTATGTTTGGCTATATCTGGCCAAGATATTTTGGTAGAAAACATCTAGGAAGCATACAAGGTACTGGTCAAATGATTGGTGTTATTGGCGCTTCACTTGGACCTTTACCCGTTGGCTTTGCAATTGACTATATCGGTGACTCTTTAGTTACAATTAGATATTTAGCTTTATATCCATTAATAATAAGTTTCTTAACAATTTTCTTTTTAAAGCCTCCTCCTTCTTTGACAAAAAAATAGACTAAACTTTTTTTATTTGGAAATTTGATTGATAAAATCTTTCATAAAACAATCTAACAACTTTAAAGCTATTACAGCAATGTTATTAGCTGTTTTGTGTGTAACAATAATGAGTGTTCAGGCAAAACTGGTAGGTATAGAATATCATGCAGCTCAGATAACTTTTGTTAGAGCCATAGTTGTATTAATATTTCTATTGCCACTAATCTATAAATTAGGTGGTTTAAATTTTCTTAAAACGAACAAACCAATTTTGCATTTTTTTAGAGGTCTTGCAGGCTTAACAGGAAACATAATGTTTTTTCTTGCTTTTCAGAGACTTCCAGTAGCCGATGTAACCGTTATTTCTCAAGCAGTTCCTATTTTTGCATCTATTTTAGCAATAATATTTTTAAAAGAAATTATAGGATGGCGTAGGTGGTTAGCCATAATAGTTGGTTTCTTAGGTGTAATAATTGCTATAAATCCAACAGGACAGATTGCCGTTGCATCTATTTACGCGTTAGGTGGAACAATGATGTGGTCTGTAACTATCATTTTTTTAAGATTGCTTGGTTCTACAGAACATCCAGTTAAAACTGTGTTTTATTTTATGTTGGTAAGTTTTATAATTACATTTTTTTTCCAACCATTTTTATGGAAACAACCAACATTAGAAGTTATTTTTTTATTTGTGGGTATAGGGCTGGCAGCTTTTTTAACACAGTTATTAATGACATACGCTCTCCAAAAGGCACCTGCATCAATTGTAAGTCCATTCAATTATACTGGAATTATATGGGCAATAATTTTTGATTATTTGATATGGAATTCACACCCTGTTTTTACAACAATTCTAGGTGGAATTATCATTACCATTTCAGGAATATATATATTCAGAAGAGAGGCTAAATTAAAAAAAATTAGATAAAGTTATTTTTAAAATGTAATTTTACAACTAATTTAAAAATAATGAATCCTAAAATAGGCATGATAATCATCCCAATATTCAAAGGAATATATTCACCAGCAAATCCCAATAATATTCCACCAACTGTTAATGAACCAAAAGATATACTTGACCACCAAGTTAAAACCCTAGCCCTGTATAAATCTTCTACTTCCATTTGAATAATAGTTTGAGTTCCAATACCAACAACTGTTGTACTAAAACCAACAATTATAAAAGCTAAAGCCATTAGATACATATCTGAGATACAACCAATTATTGAGCTCATTATTAATCCTAAAATTAACATTAAAACTAGTTTTGTCTCCATTTTTATATTGTTATTTTTTCTTAAACCTATCCAGATAGAAGCTGACAAAGCTCCTAATCCTGCTGTAGCTGTTATTAAAGATAAACCCAAGCTACCTTGATTTAATATTTCTCCAGCAATTGTAGGTTGTATTTCAAGCATTCCTCTTACAAAAAAAGCACTAATAAAAACTATAAATAGCCCCTTTACAATAATAGGTGTATTTAAGGCTACTTTTCCTCCTTCAATAAAACGTTTTAAAAACTTATCATTATTATCCGAAGATTTTTCTCGTTTTCTTAGAGGCATATACATTAGAACAGGGATTAAGGGTATATATGCCAATACGGCTATTAAAAAAGTGCTCTCCAAACTTAATAATGCTATACTCACTCCTGCAAAAGCTGGCCCAATTACTCTTGAACCGTTAAAAGATGCTGAGTTTAATCCCACCGCACTAGATATTAAATTTCTTGGAACAACAACAGATACAAATACTAGCCTTACTGGGTGGTAACAGGCGCTAAGTAAACCTTGGACAATTGATAAAAAAGCTAATGAAAATAATGTGTGAAGATCAAGAAATTGTAAAAACCATATAATCGCACCAACTAATAACATTAATATCTTTAGAATTATGCTGGCTGTTCTCATATTCCAGTTTTCGGCATAAACCGCAAACAATGGGCCAATTATTCCAGCTGGAGCCATCAAAGCTAAGGTAACAAAGCTTGTCCAAAAAGTTGACCCTGTAATTTCCCATGTTAGCCAGCCAACGCCTATTTTTTGAATCCATAAACCCAATAAGGCAAATGTATTACTAATAAAATATAATAAAAAAGCTTTGTTAGATAACGCATTCATTACTGAATAAAATTTTCAATTGCAGTATTAAATGATTTTGCGTCCTCACAATATGGCGCATGACCTACATTCAATAATTCTTTAATCTTTGCATGTGGTAATAATTTTTCTAACTCATATGATCGTTTTTTTGATACAACTATATCTTTAGATGCTTTGATAATCAGGCAATCTTGATTAAGATTAGATAGATGTTTTGTAGTATCTAAAGTTTGCATAGCCATCCCTCCACACATAATCGAGCTTTGAGTAATTTCTCCACTAATTGAAGATAAAAATTTAAAAACTTCTATATCTTTTAATTCCGGTAACATCTCTTTAATTCTTAAATCACCAAAATCACTGTCAGACATTTTAACTCGCTCTTGTAATCTCGAGTTGTAATTTTCCATTAAAGGTCTTCCTTTTGACCAGCCAAAGCCTTTGTGTGTACACGATAAAATAACTTTATTAATTAAGTCATGATTATTAGCAGAAAAAATTTGGGCTAACATTCCTCCCATTGAGTGTCCTAAAATATCACAACTGGTAATTTTTATATTTAATAAAAATCTTCTTAATAGTTTTGCTATTGAGATCATATCAATATCAGCATAGTCTGAATTTCCAAATCCTGGAAAATCTATAGCTATGATTGATCTTTGATTTTGAAAATATTTAAATTGGTATGCCCAACTTTTACTATTTCCATTAAATCCATGTAATAATAGTAGTACTGGCTTATCTTTTTCAGTTCTAAAACGATAAGATAATTTAAGATTAAGTGGTTCATCAAAATAGAAATCTAACTTAGGAATATCTTCAAGTAGGTTTTTGTAATTCACATTATAATTCCTTATTAACTTTTTTTAGTATAACTTAATCTGATATATATTAATTTAATATTTTGAATTTATTAACTTTTGTACAAATATTAACCGTTAATGATAAAAACTAGAAATTTGTCTTAAATGAACATTAAAAGTAAAATTAAAGACTCCATTCAAGATATGGTGCAATGGCGTAAACACATTCATGAAAACCCAGAAACTGCATTTAATGAAATAGACACATCAAATTTTATTTCTGATAAATTAAAAGAGTTTGGAATTGAAGTCCATCAAGAAATTGGGAAAACTGGTGTCGTTGGTATTATTCAGGGTAAAAATACTGACTCTAATAAAACGGTTGGTATCAGGGCAGATATAGACGCTCTTCCAATGACTGAAAAAACAAATTTACCATATGCTTCTAAAAATGATGGAGCCATGCATGCCTGTGGTCACGACGGTCATACCACTATGTTATTAGGTGCAGCTAAATATTTAGCTGAGACAAGAAATTTTAATGGTACCGTTCATTGTATATTCCAGCCTGCAGAAGAAGGAGGAAACGCCGGTGCAAAAGCTATGATTGAAGATGGGCTTTTTAAAAAATTTAAAATTGACTCTGTATGGGGAATTCATAATTGGCCAGGCGTATCCGTCGGTAAAGCAGTAATTCATGAGGGTTTTGCTATGGCTGGAGGTGACATTATAAATTTAAAAATCCAAGGCAAAGGTGGTCACGCAGCTCAACCTCATCACTCAAATGATCCAATTGTTGCAGCAGGTTTTGCTATTACAGCCTTACAAAGTTTAGTATCGAGACAATTAGATCCATTTAAAAATGTAGTTTTATCATTAACTAAAATAGAAGGTGGCTCTGCTTTTAATGTAATTCCAGACAGTGTAATGATTGGCGGAACACTCAGATCCACTGACAAAGTATTAAGAGATGAAATGCTAAAAAAAATAAAAAATATTGCTCAAAATGCATGTGCAATTAATAACTGTTCTCTTGATTTAGAAATAAGACCTGGATATCCCTCCACAATTAATGATATTAAGAGCGCCCAATTAGTTAAAGAAATTTTTGAGAAAACTTATGGAAAAAGTTCAATAAATAAGGATGAAAAACCAACTATGACATCCGAGGACTTCTCATATATGCTTGAACAAAAACCTGGTGCATATATTTGGTTAGGTGCAGGAGAAAAGTCTGAGAAACTGCATAGTCCATATTATGATTTCAACGACGAACTTTTACCTATTGGTGCAAATTTTTGGGCAAGCTTAGCAGAAAATATTCTTTCAGAATAAAAATTCTATAAAAGAATTTCTCCTTTAACATATTTTAACGCCTCATTAGTTTCTGGTTTGTTAAAAAATGTCTTTGAATTTTTTTGCTCTATCACCTCACCTTTATTCATAAAAATTATATTTGTTGCTAATCTTTTTGCTTGAGCCATATCATGAGTAGTTAAGATTATACATGTGCCCTTTTTATTCTCTTCTAAAATTATATCTTCAATTAATTTTAAAGAAAATGGATCTAAGTTTGCGGTAGGTTCATCAAGAAGTAATACTGAAGGTTCTGTCAATAAAGCTCTTGCAAGAGATAGCCTTTGTTTTTCTCCGCCAGATAGTAACCTAGCTGATTTTTGATCATAACCACCTAACCCACACCTAACAAGACTATTTTGAATGATATTTTTATCAATATTTTTATAAATATTAGCAATAAATTCCATATTAGATATGACATTTCTTCTCAGTAAAGTAGGGTTTTGAAATACCAAGGCTTGCTTTTTTCTAATATCATCACTGTGGAGAAAAGAATTGAATGTTATTTTACCTTTTTGGATATTAGTTAAACCATTAATAGTTTGTAATAAAATACTTTTGCCGGCTCCATTTGGTCCTATTACAGCAGTTATGTCTTTGTCATGAATTTTAAAATTAATTTTATTTAAAATATTTACTGAACCAAAAGAAACTGACAAATTATCAGCTACAATAGGTGTTATTTTTTTTTGAGGCGTTTTATCTTTTTTATACATACATATGCCGTTTAGCATTCATCTTTATAGTGATTAATAAAAAGTTTGTAATCAAAGCTATAAATAAGAGAATAATACCTAAGGCTAAAGCTAGAGACAAATTGCCTTTAGATGTTTCTAAGGCTATTGTAGTAGTCATTACTCTTGTTAAATGGTCAATATTACCTCCTACTATTATAACAGCCCCTACTTCTGATATTGCTCTACCGAAACCAGCCAAAATTACCGTTAAAATAGAATATCTAGCATCATAAAGATAAGCCGCAATTGCTTTATGGGCTGGTACTACTAAAGATGTAAAAAGATTTTTATACTCTTGACTAATTTCTTCAACAATTTGAGCTGTCAAGGAAACTATAATTGGCGTGATTAAGATCATTTGAGCAATTATCATAGCGGTTGGTGTATATAAAATGCCAAGCCATCCCAAAGGACCAGACCTAGAGACAATTAAATATACTACTAAACCCACAACAACTGGTGGTAAACCCATCATAGTATTAAATAAAATTAGAACACTATTTCTACCCCAAAAATTCTTTATCGCCAAAAGTGTACCAAGAGGTAAACCTAACAAACAAGAAAGCAAAAGTGATATCCCGCTTACCTTAAAAGATAGAATTAGTATTTCAAATAAACTCTCATCAATTGTTATAACTAATTCAATCGCCTTGTTTAAAGCTTCTAAAATGATATTCATATTAATATTCATCTTGATTTTTTATGTTTTAATATGCAATATTATGTTTATTTTACATAAATTGCAATTTGTCATTACAATTAGATTCTAAAATATATGCTAAGACTAAAATTTATCATTTTTTTCACTCTACTTTTTTCAAAACCGTCTTTAGGCGAAAACTCTATTATAGTACAGTCCACCACCTCCACTTACAATTCCGGCTTTTATAACTACATACTGCCAATAATAAAATCTGAAATTAATGTAACTGCTCATGTTGTTTCAGTTGGAACTGGAGCAGCTTTAAAAAATGCTTCAAATTGTGATGGCGACGTAATTATAGTCCATGCAAAAAAAAGGGAATTAGATTTTGTAGAAAAAGGCTTTGGAGTAAAACGATTTAACTTAATGTATAATGATTTTATAATTGTGGGTCCTAAAAATAATTCGGCCAAAATAATAATATCTGACAATCCTGAAGATGCTTTTAAGAAAATATTTAATACATCTTCAATTTTTATTTCTAGGGGAGATGATTCTGGGACACACTTTAAAGAAATGTCCATTTGGACAAAAGCAGAATTAAAACCTCGTCAATTTTCAGGTTCTTGGTATAGAGAAGTTGGCTCTGGAATGGGAGCAACCCTAAACCTTGCCAGCGGTATGGGAGGATATACTATTACTGATAGAGCGTCTTGGGTTAATTTTAGTAATAAAAATGACTTAAAAATACTTACTGAAAAAAATAAATTACTTTTTAACCAGTATGGAATTACAATGGTAAATCCACTAAAATGTCCAAATACCAATTCAAATGATGCAAAAAAATTTATTAATTGGCTTATATCTCCAAAAGGACAAGACAAAATTAAAAATTTTAAAGTCAAGAATCAGCAGTTATTTTTTCCCAATGCGAACTGATGCATTAAACAACATATTGTTGTAGCGGCAAAACGAATGAATTCTTCATTTCTTGCAAAGAAATACTAGAGGACATTTTGGTAAACTCAATTTCACCAATCAATTTTTGCTGAAATTTGTCATAATCTTCAATACTTGGAGCTACAATTTTTAACAAATAGTCTGCGTCTGAACCAGTTAATCTATGCGCCTCTATGATTTCATCATGTTTCTCTATCAAACTTTGAAAATTAGAAATCCAATCTTTTGAGTGATGACTGACTCTTATAGACAAAAAAACAACTATAGATAAATTTATTGCCTTACGGTTCAGCACTATAGTTTTTGCAGAAATGACCCCATTCTCTTCCATTTTTTTTATTCTGTTCCAACAAGGAGTTGCAGACACCCCTACCCTTTTAGAAATCTCAGATAAGGGCAGACCTGAGTTTTTTTGAATAAGAGCCAAAATTTTTAAATCAATATCATCTAACATAGATCCCCCAAAAAGAAAATATTTCTATAAATAGTATTTATTAAAAAAATTAATTTAAATGTCAATATGTATTATTGATATAAAAGAAAATTTATCTATTTAATCTCCAAAAGGAGATTTTCTATGCTTACTAATATAATAAACAAAACTACAAAACTTTTATTTAAAACTTTTATTTTAATTTTTACTCTAGTATTTGCTTCAAACGCATTTTCAAGCAGCTTGAAGGTCATAACAATTGATTACGCTTATTATAATCCTGTTAGCTTACTCATGAAAGATAGAGGATCTCTGGAAAAAGAATTTGAAAAAGATAAAATTAAAATAAGATGGGTTCTTTCTTTAGGATCGAATAAAGCACTTGAATATCTTAATGGAGGAAGCATAGATTTTGGGTCCACAGCAGGTGCCGCTTCAGTAATTGGTAGAGCTAATGGTATTCCTATAAAGGCCATATATGTTTATTCAAAACCAGAATGGACTGCACTTGTAACTAATAAAAATAGTGGAATTAATAGTATAAGAGACCTTGTTGGCAAAAGGGTCGCTGTTACTAGAGGAACAGATCCTCATATTTTTTTATTACAAGCCCTAGACAGCGTTGGCCTAACAGAAAAAAATATAAAACCTGTTCTTTTACAACATCCTGATGGATACAGGGCGTTGGTGAGCGGACAAGTTGATGCTTGGGCAGGCTTAGATCCTCATATGGCAAAAGGCGAATTAGAGACTAAAACACCACTATTTTATAGAAATGCCGACCTAAATACATATGGAATATTGAATGTTAGGGAAGAGTTTGCTTCTAAACACCCCTTAATTGTAAAGAGAGTGTTAAAAATTTATGAACTCAACCGTAAGTATGCCATTACTAATCAAAACGAGCTAAAACAATCTTTAATTAAGGCCGTGAAACTTAGTGATGATGTTGCAGAAAAACAACTAAGTGAAAGAACTGATATATCTAATCCACATATAGGCCCTAAACAGATAAACACTTTTTTAGCCGCAGGAAATATTTTACAAAAAATTGGGATAATAAAAGAATCAATTTCTATAG
>Ga0209251_1003525_pt1 | contig 10168 bp, 8 predicted proteins | sample SaaInlV_100m_DNA_6_FD_184665 | JGI IMG/M metagenome (GOLD analysis project Ga0209251, IMG submission 184665) | Marine microbial communities from expanding oxygen minimum zones in the Saanich Inlet - Saanich Inlet SI073_LV_10m_DNA (SPAdes) (version 2) | ecosystem: Environmental > Aquatic > Marine...
TTTAAACAATTTTAATAAGTTTAAGTCATTGATTTAACAATAATTTATGGTGCGCTCGACAAGAATCGAACTTGCGACATTCGGCTTCGGAGGCCGACACTCTATCCAGCTGAGCTACGAGCGCAATTAGTAACTGATAATTTTAGTCGAGTCATTAGGTTTAGAAGTAAAAATTATATGAATTTGCAATATTTTATTTAAAACTACATGGTTTCTTCATTTAAACTTTATAAAACACAAGTACAATTCTTTTCAAATCTATTTACTAATTCACTTTTAAAACTAACTTAATTTATTATGATAAATGCAAAGGCTTTAATTAAATCAACAGTTCTTTCTGCTTTTCTCTTTTTTGGAGCTACAAGTGTATCTTTAGCCGAGGAAGAAGACTACTCCCCTCTTGACTCCCCATCTTTCTTTGAGGGTTTAAACACCTTTACAACTGTTTTCTCTCAAATTAAGCTACTTTATGTTGATGAAATTGATGATGAAACTTTGTTTAATAATGCGATAAGAGGCCTAGTTGAGGGTTTGGATCCACACTCTAGTTTTCTTGAGCCTAGGGGTCAGTCTGACTTAAGTGAAAGCACAATGGGCGCTTTTGGTGGTTTAGGAATTGTTATTGGTACGAAGGGTGAATATATAGAAGTTGTGTCTCCAATTGACGACACACCTGCATACAGAGCAGGCCTTAAGGCTGGAGATATTATTTTACAAATTGGTGATCAAAATGTAAGTCAAATTAACCTTGAAGAAGGTGTTAAGCTAATGAGGGGTGCACCTGGTACTACTATTAAACTTACCATTGGAAGGCCTAATATTGCTCCATTTGTAGTTGAAATAACGCGTGAAATTATCACGATCACCTCGGCAAAAGGACTTTTACTTGATGAAGGTATTGGTTACCTAAGAATTGCTCAATTTCAAAGACCAACTGCTGCGCTAGTTAAAAAAATTGTTGCAGATTTAGTAGAAAAGAATGAAGGTGAGCTTGATTCTTTAATTATTGATCTGAGAAATAATCCAGGCGGGCTTTTAGATTCTTCCATTGATATATCTAATCTGTTCATCGATGAGCCTGGTATTGTGGTTTATACCGAGGGCAGAACTTCATACTCTAATAGTTCGTTTCCAACAAAGCCTGGTGATATTCTTAACGGTGCTCCTATTGTTGTATTAATGAACAGAGGGTCTGCTTCTGCTTCTGAGATTGTTGCGGGTGCGCTTCAGGACCATAAGAGAGCTTTGATAATGGGTGAAGAGTCTTTTGGTAAAGGTTCTGTCCAGTCCGTACTTAATTTACAGGATGGCTTTGGATTAAAACTTACAACTGCAAGATACTTTACGCCTTCGGGTAGGTCTATTCAGGGGAAAGGAATAACGCCTGATATTGAACTAGAAAATATCTCTCTAAAACAAGATGAAGATGAAGATTCAATAGACCTTAGCCAGCAAGAAAAAGATCTTAAGAACTCTCTCTCTGCTGAAGAGGATGAAGCTCCAGTTGCGCCTTCTGATCTGTCTGCTGAAGAAATCATTGAGTCACAAGATAATATTAGTGATTTAAGGGATGAAGAGTATGTTGACCTTCTAAAAGAAGACTACTTTGTTCACGAGGCAATGAATGTATTAAAGGCACTAAAAATCTATAAGAAATAACAACTAATAGCCTTTCAGAAGGAAACTTATGGAAGGCTATTTTTTGAAGGGTTTCTTGCCTGAAAAGTCCAGAACTTCTTTAAAGCTTAAATAATCTGTAGTATTTTTTCCATAGTAAGCTTTTTTTTAATCAAAGCCACCAATTCTGCTAAACTGCATTGTATTAAAATTCCAATCCCAATGCATCCATATTCCAATAGCCCTTCCAATTATATAATCTTCTGGAACAAAGCCCCAAAACCTAGAATCGCTACTGTGAGACCTGTTATCGCCCATTACAAAGTAATGACCTTGGGGAATTGTAATTTCCACCAGTTCTTTTGAATGACCTTTTGGATTAAGAAGTATGTCATGACCAGAAGAGTCAAAAATTTCACGGATTAGTCTGTAATTATTCATTGATTTTCCTGAATCCACACCAACATAAGGACCTATTTTTTTAACTGCAACTGATTTTCCATTAACTATTAACTGATCTTTTTTATAAGAAATTACATCACCTGGAAGTGCGACAATGCGCTTAATAAAATCTACACCAGAGTAACCAGGCGTTTTTTCATAATTTGGATACCTAAATACTATTACATCTCCCCTATTAGGGCTTGAAAACTCCACAAGTTTTGTGTTTGTTATTGGCAGTCTAAGGCCATAATCAAACTTATTTACTATAATAAAGTCTCCCGTTAAAAGTGTCGGCATCATTGAGTTTGAGGGCACACGAAAAGGTTCAAATATAAAGCCTCTAAACACCAAAACCAACAATAATACTGGAAACATCTCTATTGACCACTGAACAACTTTTGGTCTGTGGCTATACTTTTCAGATTTTGAAAATTTAAGAAAAACTAAAAAATAAAAAAAACTACCAATTTTTGATGTTTTTTCAGAAGCCTCAGTATTGATTTGGTTATTTTTCTTAGATAAGAGAAGGTCTGTTAAAACTATAACAATTGCAAGAGCCATTGCCACGAAAAGCCAAGATAGTACGTCCCATGCAAAGAACGGTTCTGCATTATTAATAGTCATAGATTAGTGTATTTTTCAAAAAGCGTATTATAACAAGGTGTTGGATGACATACTTAAATTACTACTTAGCACTGAACCTAATTAGTTTCAATAATACTCATACCAATTGAGTTCGCTAACTCTACAAAGTTTGGGAATGACGTTTTTACGTTGTCAACCCCATCAATATTTATTTCAAAATTAGACCTAACAGACGCAACAGCAAATGACATTGAGATGCGGTGATCATGATGAGATTTGATTGGTGCTAATTGCTCTTTAAATTCGCCGCCAACAATTTTAATGCCATCATCAAGAACTTCATTCTCAATACCTAATGATGAAAGCCCATCAGCCATTACTTGAATGCGATCAGATTCTTTAACTCTTAGCTCTTTGGCGCCCGTTAAGACCGTTTCTCCCTTGGCGCAGCTTGCTGCAACAAATATAACTGGGAACTCATCAATTGCCAAAGGGACTAAGTGTTCTGGTATGTTAATTCCTTTAAGTTTTGATGAACAAATTCTTATGTCTGCAATTAGCTCACCAGCCTCCAATCGCTCGTTGATAAGCTTAATATTAGCGCCCATTAACCGAAGAATATCAATCACTCCAGTTCGAGTTGGATTGACATTCACAGCCAATAAAGTAATGTCTGCCTCTTTTGCAATACTAGCCGCTACCATGAAAAAAGCAGAGGACGATATGTCACTAGGAACTTCAATATTACAAGCCTTTAAGCTCCCTCCACCAATTATTGAGACTTCACCAGGTGATGTATTAACCTTGTAACCAAAGCCTCTAAGCATTCTTTCAGTATGGTCTCTGGATATACCATTTTCAATAATATGAGTTTCACCATCTGCATAAAGGCCTGCTAATAGTAGGCATGATTTAATCTGTGCTGAGGCAACTGGCAGTGTGTAGTTTAGAGAGGATAATTTTTTACCACCTTTAATTATCAGAGGTGGCCTTGAATCACGACCAGAAATGTCTGCCCCCATTCTAGATAGTGGCTCGATAACTCTAGCCATTGGCCTCTTAGAAAGGGATTCATCGCCGCAAAGCTCAGAATCGAAGTTTTGAGCGCTCAGAAGGCCAGACATTAAGCGAATAGACGTTCCAGAATTTCCTAAATTCAATGGTTTTGTGGGTTCTTTTAGCCCGTGCATTCCAACACCATTAATAATTACATTTGACCCTTGTCTATCAATCTGAACGCCCATTTCCTTAAAAGAGTTTAAAGTTGCAAGGCTGTCTTCTCCCTGAAGAAATCCAGATACCTTAGTTATTCCAGTTGCAATCGACCCAAGCATTATAGATCTGTGAGATATTGACTTATCACCAGGGACTTTAATAGAGCCCCTTAGTGGTCTAGATTGTGAGGTTACAAAGCTTGCCATTGGTTAAATTACCCTACCCATGAATCACGAGTCTTTTTAGCACTAGTAAACAATAAATCTAATTCATCGCTATTTTCATTTTCAATCGCATCAACAAGGGAGTTCAATGTTTTTTGGTAGCCTCTGATGTGGTCAATAATTTGATCTTTGTTTTGAATGCAGATATCTCTCCACATAACAGCATCACCTGAGGCTATCCTAGAAAAGTCTTTAAAGCCACCTGCAGCATATATTGATGCGCTAGGATTTTTACTAATTAGATAATTAACAAGAGAGAAAGCAAGCATATGAGGTAAGTGTGAGGTCATTCCAAGCAGCTCATCATGAGATTCAGGACTCATAAAATCAACATCTGCACCAGTACCCTCCCACATCTTCTGAATGAGATTTATTGAATCTGGGCTGCTAGTCTCAAGAGGCGTAATAATAACTTTCCTATTATTAAATAAATTGGATTCACTTGCTTCAAAACCACTTTTTTCCTTACCTGCAATTGGGTGTGCTGGAATAAAGTAATTTGAATAATCTCCTAGCGTCTGGCTCACTATTAAGGCAATATTAGTCTTAGTGCTGCCAACATCAGAAATTACTATTTTGCTAGTTAGAAAAGGCTTTATTTCAAATAGAATCTCTTTAAAAGAGCCTACAGGAGTTGCGATAATTACAATATCTGAATCATTTACCGCATCTTTTAAGTTTGTTGAAAATTGATCAATAACGTTTGCTTTTTTAGCTTTTTCTAAGCGATTTAAGTCTCTCCCATAGCCAAAGACTACTTTTGCTAACTTATTCTCTTTTATCGCTTTCGCTAAAGAGCCTCCAATTAAGCCTACTCCAATTATTGTAATTTTATTAATCATAAAACTTTTTTTAATGCACTAAGAAGGTGATTGTTTTCATTTAAGGTTCCAATTGAAATTCTTAAATACCCTTTCATTTCAACTGGGCGCACAATAACGCCTTCTTTAAGGAGGTCATTGTAGATATTCATGGCATTATTAAATTCAACAGCGATAAAGTTAGCATGAGATGGAATGTAGTTAAGTTTTAAAGCGTCAAATCCACTCGTTAGCTGCTCATAACCATTAGTGTTTATTTCTACTGAGTCATTTAAATACTTAGCATCTGAAAGCGCTGCAATAGCGGCAACTTGAGCGGTATAGTTAACATTAAACGGCTCTCTTACACGATTTATGAAATCTGCAATTAAAGGGCTACACACAGAGTAACCAACCCGCAGACCCGCTAAGCCATAAGCCTTAGAAAAGGAGCGCGTAATGATTAAGTTATCAAATTCCCTAAGCCAGTCAATTGCAAGATCATCAACATTTAAGTACTCAAAATATGCCTGGTCCAATACCACTGGGACATCATTAGGTACCTTTTGTAAAAAGGCATAAAGCTCATCATCACTTAAAAGAGTGCCCGTAGGGTTATTCGGATTTGCAACAAAAATAAGTTTTGTATTTTCACTTATTAAACTTAACATTGAATTTAAGTCATGGCCATAATTCTTAGCTGGAGAAACTTTTGCAGTGGCTCCCAAGGCCTGAGTGACCAGAGGGTAAACAACAAAAGCATACTGAGAGAAAATCACCTCATCCGTTTTTTTAGATACAAATACTCTTGCAATGAGTTCTAACAGCTCATTTGAACCATTACCTAGTGAAATCATGTCTGGCATTACTGAAAGCTTTTCAGCGATAGCTTTTTTTAGCTCAAAGCAGTTTCCATCAGGATAGCGATTAATGCTTGATAAAGAGTTAAAAACTGCTTCTTTTACTGCTGCGCTAACGCCTAATGGGTTTTCATTAGAAGCAAGCTTTGTAATATTTTTAAGTCCTAATTCCCGAGCAAGCTCATCGATAGGCTTTCCGCCTTGGTATGGGCTCAACCCAAGGATTGACTCACAGGCATTCATAAAACTGCTACAGGATAAGAGCCTAAAATATCTAATTTAGAGACGCGTGATTTGACTTCTTGAATGGCTTTTTGAACATTTTTTTCGTTCTGATGCCCTTCTATGTCAATGAAGAACAAATATTCCCACTTTACTCCTGGTATAGGGTGCCTTGCAAGTTGAAGCATATTAATGTTATTGGCTTTAAATGGCTCCAATAAATCAAATAAAGCTCCTGACTCATGCTTTGTGACAACTAGGAGTGAAGTTTTATCATTAACGCCAACTGGAACTTCATCTTTACCAATAACAATAAAGCGAGTTACGTTGCCAGCATTGTCCTCTATATTTTTAGCAACTCTTTCAAGGCCGTAAATATTAAGAGCAACCTTAGATGCAATTGCTGCAGCATTTGGTTCATCTTTAACCATTCTAGCACCTAATGCATTTGAGGCAACAGGCCTTAACTCAGTATGAGGATAGTGATTAGAGAGCCATCGATGACATTGGTCCAAGGCTTGTTGATGCGCGTAAATAATTTTAATTTCTTGAGACTGGTCTTGCATCATTAGGTGATGGGCAACTGCAATTTCTACTTCACCACAAATATTTAAATCATGGCTATAGAGCATATCAAGAGACGTACCAATAACTCCATTTGAGGAGTTTTCAATTGGCACAACGCCATACTGCGCATTATCTGTCTCAACTTGATGAAAAATCTCATCAACCGTACCGCAGTCAAGCGGTGAGACACCATGTCCAAAATGTTTAAGTGCTGCTTCTTGAGTAAACGTACCCTCAGGACCTAAAAAGGCAATCTTTAGGGGTTGTTCAAGTGCTAAGCAGGCTGACATAATTTCTCTAAAAATAAGGGCAATATCCTTATCTTTAAGAAGACTTTTGTTTCTTTGAATTACCTTGCTTAATACCTCTGCTTCACGCTCAGGCCTATAAAAAGCTGTTTGCGTATTCGACTCCTGCTTGACAAGTGCGACCTTAGCAGCTAAGTCCGCACGCTGGGATATTAGAAGCTGAATCTTTTGATCCAGATCGTCGATATCATTTCTTAAATTTTCAAGTGGATCAATTTTCATAATACAAGTTGAAATATAATCTTTAGGGGGTATTTTACCTAAGACTATTAGGACTACAAAGTATTGTTTTTATTAAGTAATAAGTAAAAAAGAATAAAGGATAAAAAAGTTATTGCAGTTTTATAAAAAATCACTATAATTCACAAAATAATTTGCAATATGGAAGTTGGTTTAAACCCAACACTGCCCTCGCAACGGTAATTCTGATAAAGATAAGTCCGATACATAGCAAGTTTAGTTTTACTAAAAGCTACGATGGGTGGTGAGTTAATGTATTACATATCTTGTAATTCTTATCTCTAAATCCCTCTTTTTATTTATAAATTAGGGGTCTTTATGTTTACTAAAAATCTAATTTTTGCTGCATCTTTGTCAGCAGTTCTATTTTCTAATTCAGCAATTGCTGTTATTGGTCCAATAAAAATCTCTCTTAATACAGAGTATCGAACTTCTAATCCTGTTATTGGTTCAATTGCCACGACAATTAAGTTAGATAAAGCAGCAATAAATAGGACTGGTGCTTCAACCTTTACAGGGCTTCTTCAATCTATTCCTTCGGTGTCATTTGAGGGTGGACAAGGAAATCTACAAGCACTTCGTATTCGTGGAAATGATGCAAGTCATTCATTACTTCTTCTGGATGGTCACAGAGTAACAGTTGATGGTGGCCAAGCAAACCTCGATGTTATTCCTATAGATCAAATAGAACGTATTGAAATTAGCAAAGGTCCTTTCTCATCACTATATGGTCCTGGTGCGATTGGCGGTGTAATTCATGTATTTACTGATAAAGATGCTAACTCAATCAGTAGTAACAAAATTGATATTTCATATGGCTCCAAAGGTACGAAAAAAATTAATTTAAATACTTACCTCAAGAGTGATAAGAGTTATCTTGATATTTCTCTTACTGAGTTTGATACGGATGGTATTGACGCCACAGGAGATGGGGATCTAGACCCAATTGATAGAAAAACAACTGGATTAAATTTTGGAACTGAACTAACTGAATCTACTGACATTAGTATTAATATTCTTAACACAAAAGCAAATATACAATATGATGATAGCTGGGAAACCCCAAAACCAGATAATAATTTAAATCAATTGAATGTAGTTATTAATCAGGTCATAAATGATAAATATAAAATCAATTTTGATTTAATGCGGCAAAACACTCAAAGAAGAGAGGATAAATACAAGTTAAATACATTAACAATAATTAATGAGCTTGATTTTGATAATAGTAAGCTTTCTTTGGGGATTTCAAATGAAGTTAGCAAAAAAGTTGGAAGCTCAAATACTATTAAACATACTGATATTTTTTCTCAGTGGCAGGGCTTAATAATTGATAATGAAATCTCACTAGGAGCAAGAGTTATTGATCATGATAAATTTGGGACCCACACAACCTATAACTTTAATTGGGCAAGAGACTTGAGTTCGACATTAAGGTTAAATGGATCATATGGAAGTGCTACTAATTTACCTGATCATTATAAAAATAATGCAAATATCGTCGCAGGACAAACTACCTTAAATCCAGAGAGATCAACAAACCTTGAAATTGGGTTGAGTGGTAACTATGATTGGGGTAATGCAGAATTTAAAATTTATAAGAGTAAAGTTAAAGATGCTTTCAAATGGTTTAGTGCAAGCCCAGCTTATTACAAAAATGATGGTATTGTAAATATTAGTGGAGTTGAGTTATCAATTGGAACTGAGCTCCTAGGTTGGGATCTTGATACAAGTTTGGATTTAAATAAAGCTATTGCTGCTTCTACAAATTTAGAAAAAGGTAGAAGGCCTAATCGCTCGATTGCTCTAAACCTTTCTAAAACTTCCGGCAAATGGAACAGAAGCATTAATTGGATTGCTAAGTCACGAGCATGGGATAAAGATAACCACTCTAATGGAGAAAATGGTGGTTACGGATTACTTAATTTGAGTACTAGCTATAGTTTTACAGATGACTTAACTGTTTACCTTAATAGAAATAATGTCTTAGATAAGCAATATGAAATGGCTAAAGGTTATAACACTCTTGGTAAAACAACAACTCTAGGCTTAAATTACAATTTTTAAGATTCTAGTTGTCCAGTATATAATTCCATATACTGGACAACTATTATATTGTCCCATTAGGTAAAAATTAATTATGGAAAATTCTTATAAAAAGCGTATGCAGCGTAAGAAAGAGCATATCGATTCCAGAATTGAAGAGGCTAATATTGATAAAGGCATTGTAGTTCTCCTTACTGGGAACGGCAAGGGTAAGTCTTCTTCTGCAATGGGGATGATTTGTAGAGCTCTTGGTTATGACATGAAGGTAGCTCTCGTACGTTTCTTGAAGGGTGAGCAGCAGACTGGAGAGGATCTTTTTCTTTATAGTAACCCTAATGTTGTTTCAGCCCATATGGAGAGCGGCTTTACTTGGAATACTCAAGATCAAGAACTTGATAAAAAGTTAGCAAATGAAACATGGTTAGAGGCTGAGAAGTTTCTTGCTAATCCAGACATTGGTCTCGTAGTTCTTGATGAAATCACTTATATGGTTAATTATAACCATCTAGACGAAAAAGCTATTATCGAGGCTCTTGAAAATAGGCCTGAGAATCAGCACGTTGTCATTACTGGAAGAGCTGCCAGTCAGGGCATTATTGAAGCTTCAGACACTGTAAGTGAAGTAAAAGATATAAAGCACGCTTTTAGAGCTAATATTAGAGCTCAAAAAGGCATTGATCTATAAATGATTAGCTATTTTCTAGTAGATATTGAATTGCTTGGTACAAATACCCTACCGGTACAACCTTCATTCCTTTCATCGGTTTTTTAGGTGTATTACCTTTTGGGATAATTGCCACCTCAAAGCCCTGTTTTTGGGCTTCTGATAGCCTTTCCATTGAGTTGTAGACTGGGCGAACCTCTCCAGTAAGTCCAACCTCTCCAAAAGCAATCCATTTACTTGGAATCACCTTATCTCTTAAACTTGAAACGATTGCAAGCATTACAACTAAATCAGAAGCTGTTTCACTAACTTTGATTCCGCCTACAACATTTATAAAAACGTCCTGATCAAATGTTGCAATTCCAGAGTGCTTATG
>Ga0209251_1003527_pt1 | contig 10167 bp, 2 predicted proteins | sample SaaInlV_100m_DNA_6_FD_184665 | JGI IMG/M metagenome (GOLD analysis project Ga0209251, IMG submission 184665) | Marine microbial communities from expanding oxygen minimum zones in the Saanich Inlet - Saanich Inlet SI073_LV_10m_DNA (SPAdes) (version 2) | ecosystem: Environmental > Aquatic > Marine...
GGAGGAGGCGCGCGTGGCTGGCGACGCGCGTCGCGTGCCCGTGCTCATCATCCCGGGCTTCCTCTCCTCCGCGTCCGAGTACGAGGGCATGGCGGACGCGCTTCGCCGCTTCGACGCCTCCGCGGACGTCTCCATCGTGCCGCTGCGAACCGCGGACTGGTACCCCACGCTCGCGGGCGGGGACTTCCGTTTAATCCTCGACGCGGTCGACGCGGCCGCGACGGAGGCGCTTCGCCGATCGGGGTGCTCGCCGGACGATAAAAAACTGAGAGTCGTCGGCCACAGCGCCGGCGGGTGGCTCGCGCGGACGTGGCTCGGTTCGGCGCCGTACAAAGGGCGCGTGTACGGCGGCGCGAGGAAAACCACGCTGTTGCTCACGCTCGGGACGCCGCACTACAGCCTCGAGCGGTACCCGTTCGGTCGCGTGCCCGAGAAACTCTTCGACGACGACGACGCGGGCGTCGGGCGTCTGGAGGACGAAAAAAAAAACCTCAAAAACAAAAACGCCGACGACGATACGCCGTGGACCGCGTCCCGCGCGGCGCAGAGCACGCTGGCGCTGACCAACTTCCGGTATCCCGGCGCGTTCGAGGCGGGCGTGCGGTACGTCTCCGTGTGCGGCCGGGGGGTGGTCGGGTCGACCCCGCGCAGGTGGCTGGCGCGGACGCTCGGGCTCGAAAAAAATGATCAAAAAGAAAAAGAAACAAACGCGCGATTTTTCGCGTCGGTGGGCGCGGGCGTCTCGTACGCGGCGAGCTGCGGTTCGTGCGACGGCGTGGACGGCGACGGCGTGACGCCTCTGCTCTCGGCGATGTTAGCAGGTGGCGGGGAACTGGTGCTGGAGGGGGTCACGCACAAACCGAAACCGAAAGTATTTTCTTTTTATTCTCGTTTGTCCGACGACGAAAACGAAAACGAAAACGAAAACGACGACGACGCGTGGTACGGCGCGCCGCGCGTCGTCCACGAGTGGGCGCGGGAGGTGTTCGCGCGTGACGAGTAGTCTCGTTTTTTTTTCACGTGTACCGTGTGGGAGTCGAATCTCACGTGGCACCTTTCAGGGAGCGTCGTGTTCATAGTCTACGTACGGTACCGCGTGTAACGCCGTACGTACCGCGAAAAACGCGAAGACGTCGTCAAAAAAAAAACACTACGTACGGAGCTCCTCTTATCGTTTGTTCTTCTCCGCGGCGCGCGCCCTGCTGCTGCTCGTGTACTTGGCGGGCGCGTTCTTCTCCGCAGCAGCCTCGGCTTCTGTTCGCGTCCTTTCGAAAACCGAAACCGACACGAACGTCGCCTTGACGACGTTCCCGTCAAACTCGCGCCCGTCCAGCGCTCTCCGCGCAACCGCGGCGGACGCGCCTTTTTCAAACCGCAAAAACAGCTCGCCCACGCCTCTCGGGTCCTTCGAGGGGTCGTTCCCGGGGTGCGGGCGAGGCGCGAACGCGCTCACGACCTTCCCGAAATCGCCGCACACGTCTTTCGTGTCGCGCACGAGCTCACGCGCCTCGGCGGAGTCCTGAAGCGCGCGACGCGTCGTCATGCCGCGCAGACGAACGCACACGTGTTTCGCCTCGTCGTCCGAGTCCGAGTCCGAGTCCGTGTCGGATTCCGAATCGGATTCAGAATCCCACTCGTCGTCTCCGTCGCCGACGACACGCACGCGCCGATGACGCCGTCGACCGACGCGCGGTGTCGGCGCCGGTGCCTTCTTGATCTCCGCGCGCGCGAAGTCGACGCCCAGAATCTGCGCCGCCGACTCGTCCAGCGCGAAGACGAAAATTTTAGCGCCGTTCGTCGTCGCCGCCGCGAGAAGCGAACGCGTGAGCGACTCGCGCCCCGCGCCCGTCGGGTGCGGGCTGTCGAACACCTTTAAAGCGCTTAAATGACCTTCCTTCTCCGAGACGCCGGGAAGGGCGAAGTCGCGCGTCAACGCACCCGTGGCGATGCTGAAAACACCCACGTGCCGCGCGCCCGTCGGCACCACGAGGTGCTCCGAACCCGTCGCCGGCGCCGCTTTGAGTAACGCGAAAGGGTACGGCGCGGGGTCTTTCCACCCCTTCGCCGCTAAGGCGCCGGCTTGGTCCAGCGCCGCGCCGGGTTTCGCGCGACACCGCTTGGCGTCCAGCGGCCCTCGTCCTTTGGGAGGCAGGAACGGATTCGGCATGTCCATGCGCGGCGCCGTCGGGGTCATCGAATCTAACGAGTACGCGTGCGCGGTGAAGTACGGCGCCGACGCTAGGGCGGCGTCCGCGCCGCCGGCTTTGAGCGCGGCGGCGCAGATCCCCGAGACGCGGCGTATGACCACCAGGTCGGGAATGCCGCCTTCCGACGCGACGATCGCGCCCACCACCGGCGCGGTCGCTCTTTTCGTGACGTGCAGCTGCCGCAAACGCCGAACTAAACGCCCGTCTTCGTCGTATTGCGAGACGAAGTAGTCGCGGGTTTCGCCTTCGGGAATCACGATGCCGGTTTTCGTCTCGATCCGCGCCGTCGCCAAAGCGGGGTCCAAGTCCCCAACCTCCCCGAGGCCCTTAACCCACTTCTGTTCCGGGGTTTCGAAATCGGGGTCCACTCCGGGAATGTCGAGCTTGCGACGCACGGGCTCGAGCTCGAGCTGCTCGCCGTACGTGCGCGGCGCCGTGAGCGCGGCGACGGCGCGCGCGGCTTTTTCGTCCTCGGCGACCCAACGTTTGTCTTTGGGAACTTCGACGACCACGGAGAGCTTGCCCGACCACGACGCGAGCCACGCGGCGTGCGTGGGAGGCGTGAACCTGTCTCGGGAGGATCCGCCCGCGCCGGCGTTGACTTCGACGGGAAACCCGGAGGGAACCTGCGCGGTGACCTCTGTGGGGAGGCGCCACGTACCGAGGGGCGAGAACCACCCGAACCCGCTCCGACCCGCGTTTCCCTGAAACGCCGACCACAAACACATCACGCCGTCGGCGTCGATGCTGAGTAACGACCCGCTATCCGGGAGGACATCCAGGAACACCACCGGGTGCGTGTGCCCGCGGTACACGTCCTGCGTGTACGGCGACTTCGAGCCCGGGGGCTCCACGGAGCCTCTTGACTCTGTCTTCGGGGGCTTGCGCCCGGGAAGCGCGGGCGTGATGTCCGGCGCGAGGAGCAAATCGCGCTCGGGCTTGCCCATGTGCTCGCCCGCGCCGTTGGCGAAGGTCTCGGCGACGTCCAAGATCTGGTCCACGCCGGCGACGAAAGCCGAGCCGGGAACGAACCCGGGGTTCGTGTTGGATCCCGCGTCCGTGAACAAATGCACACCGTCGTCCTGTTTTTGGTGTCCTCGTCCTCGTGTGCTTTCGCGGTACAGCGCCGCGTTGTCCAGTCGTCTGGTCGGGATCGCGCTCGACGCGCCGGCTTTGTGTACGACGTCGCCGTCGGAATCGCCCGAGTCCGACTCGTTCTCGTCGTACGCCGTCGCGCCGAGCGCGCGCTTCCCCTTCTCCACCGCCTTGAACAGCGCGCCCTTGGCCCAGGTCTGCGACCCGCGGAACATCGCGAGCTCCCTCTGGATCTTGCCCGACAGCGGCGGGCGCGCGATGGCGTCCGAGATGGCCGCCGGGCGGAGACGCGGAGACGCGCGCACGATGTCCCCGTTGGGGCGCGCGAACATCGCGAACGGCTGTCGGCCGGCGAGCGTGAACGCGGGGAAAAAACGAGTCAGCGTCTGCGCCTCGCGCGGCCAACGCTCGCGCGCGCGGAGCCGAGCCTTGGCGGCTTCCGCCGCCGCCTCCTTCGAATCCGCCAGCTCTTCTAGAAGCTCTTCTTTCGTTTTGTGTTTCTTGTGCCCCGAGGAGGCGGAGATGTCGGCTTTCTTCTCCGGCGGCGGCGGCGGCGACGGGTCGGGCGTCGGCGACGAAGTCGCGTGGTTCACCGGCGCCAGCACCATGGTCTCGCCGATGGCGAGTTTCCCGGAAGACTTGCCCGTTGCTTTGCTGCGCGTCGGCACCAACGACCACATGCGCGACGAACCGCCCCGTTCAGCCGTGCACAGCTGGCTCGCGTCCGCGGACCACGAGACGCTCGTCAGCGCGCTGTACATCGCCGAAGGCACCGCGACGTCCTCCTCTTGCGTCTCGAGCTCGGGGTGGAACGAGCACTCCGCGCGCGCCACCACCACGGGAGGACGCGCGCGCTCCCTCTGGCGCGCCTTCCTCTCCGTCTTTTCCTTCATACGTATCTCCGCCTCTTCTTTTTCCTTCGCCTCTTTCGCGGCTAAAGCCGCCGCGGCTTTTTTGCTCAGCTTCTTCGGGCTCTTCACAGGGCTCGTCGCGTGTTTCGACGCCTTCGCCGCGTTCGCCTCCTCCTCCTCGTCCGAACTCGCGTCGGGCGCGGGAAACTTCCACACCACCAGCTCGCCCTTGGAGGTCCCGGCGGCGAGCATCTGCGCCCGTCCGGACTTCGCCGTCGCTATCGAGGTCACGGCGCCCTTCTTCACCTCGATCGTCGAACCCTTCCCGCCCTTCCCGCCGAACGCGTCCGCGACGCGAACCGCCTTCCAGTAGCGCCGCTCGGCGACGAGCGCGGCGCGGTGCGCTTGCGAGGGCGGCGGCGGCTCCGCCAGGACGCCGAAGTTCGCGACGCCGCTTCTCGGCGGAGGCTGCATCTTGGCCTTCGCCTCCGCCTCCGCGGCGCGGCGCTGCTTCTCCAGCGCCGCCGCGACGCGACGCTTCTCGGCGGCGGCTTCCGAGTCGGAGTCGGAATCGCTGGAACCGCTCGAACTGCTCTCGCTCTCGTCCTCCGACGAGCTCGCGTTCGACCCGCCGCCGGCGGAGATCCGCTCGCCCCGATCGCCCGCGTGCTTCGTCTCCTTGAAGTTGGCGGTCGCGTCCGCGCCGCGCGCGATCCCGGGTGGAGGCGACGCCGGGCGCAGAGGCTGCGTGTGGTGAAACACCAAGCCCGGCGGCCGCCGTCGCTGCATCTCGTTGAGCATGTGTTGGCACGCGTGTCTCCCGACGGCGGTGTCGTACGCGAAGTCGTCGTCCTCGTCGGAAGAGCTCGTCGACCAGTACTCCTCGGAGGAGCTCCCGTTCTCGAAGTTCAAACGCGCGTGGAAATCGATCGCCTCGTCTTCTTCGACGGCGATGCTCGGTTTCGGCTTAGACCCGCCGAAGAGCGACCACCGCGTGTTTCTTCGCGCCGCCTTTTTCGCGGCGGCGGCGGCGTCCCGCGCCGCCCGCGCCGCCTTCTTCGCCGCCAGCTTCTCCGCCTTGGCCTTCTCCTTCGCGGCGCGCTCCTTCGCCTTCTCCGCGGGCGTCTTCGAGCTCCACAGCCACCCGCGAGACTTCTTCTGGTTTTTCGAATTAGAAGAAGTCGAGGGGTCCGCCGGCGGCGGAGGCGCCCAGGGCTTGAGCAAAGCGGTGGCGTCTCCGTCCAGCCTGGACATCACCGCCCCCGCGACGGCTTTCGCGACGAAGCCCGCGGCGGCGGCGTGGTTCGCCTCCACCTCCAGCACGACGCCCATCGCCTCTTCCCTCGCCACCTCGCGCACGAGGTCGTCCAGCGTTTGGCGGCACATCGCCAAACGTCGAGGCCCCGCTCTTCGTAGCCACTCCTGCTTCTCGAACACCAGCTTCTCCTTCGTGGGCCGCTCGGCGATCACCTCGCTCACGGCGCCGCAAATCTCAAGCGCGAGCGTGCGGCACATCCGCTCCACGGTTTTGGTCGCCGCGTCGCGATCGTCGTCCAGACTCTTTCCGTATTCCGCCAAGTCACGAGCGACGTCCGCCGAACGCTTGTCGAGCTTCTCGCCCTCCCGCAGCACCTTCTCGTAGCTCGCCGCGCTCTCCAGGTACTTCAAACGCGCCGCCACCGAACTGTGCGCGAGCTTCATGCGCAAAAGCCGGTCTTTCGCGCGCGTAGGGACAAACGCGGCGACTTTTTGTTTCGGTTTCACGCCCAGTTCGTTCTGAAGCCTTCGGATCAGTGCGTCGCGGTCGCCGTGCGCTAACGTTTCTTTCGGCACCGGAGGCAACGAGAACGGCGAGGTCTCCGACGCGTCGCTCGCGAACGAAGACTCCGACGCGACGTCCCACGGGTTTGGCTCGACGCGGCGGGGCGCGATCACCTGCGTCGGACGCAACGCGTCCTGCTGCGCGTTGATCCGCTCCCTCTGGCTCATCTTCTTCCCATGGCTCTTGTCTCCCGGGCGACTCTTAAGGCCCGCTTGGCGCTGCAGCTTGCCGCCGGGGCTCGTCGAGCTTTTGTTCGCCTTCGCCTTCGCCTTCGCGTCCTTCCGCGCGGCCGCGGCGGCGGCGTCGGAGTACTCAGACGAGTCGTCGGACGAATCGGACGCCTCGGAAGACGACGCGTCCGACGCGTTCTGCGCGTTGCGCTCGCGCAAAACCCGTCGTGTCTCCTCTTCCTGCGCGGTAGTCTCCGCCTCGGCTTTCCGACGCTCTTCGAGTGTCAACTCGTGCACGCGCTCGTGCTCGGCGAGACGGTCGCGCTCGCGCAGCAGATCCCGTTGGCGCTTCTCCAGCTGCTTCCTGCGCGCGGCGAGCTCGCCCGCGATGCCGCCGTGCTCGGCGCGGCGCCCGCCGTGCAGCTCGCGGAGCACGTCCGCGACGTCGTGCGCGGTCACCTTGTCCACCTCCGCGGTGCCCTCGGGCGGGTCCGACAGCGGCGCGGCCATCAGGCCCGCCGCGAGCTTGCCGAGCGCGTCGTCGTCGTCCACGACGCCCCGGCGCTCGAGCTCCTGCGCCAGCGCGGGGGTGGAGGCGAGCGCATCGCGCACGACGCGCGCCCGCTGCGCGACCCGGCGCCTCGCCGCGGCTTCGAGCCGTGCGAACTCCAAGTACGTCGCCTCGCGCTCGACGTTGGTCCGGCGGATGTCCGCCGCCGTGTCCGAGGGAGGGAGCTCCATCGCGAGCGTTGACCGCAGCTCAGGCCGCGGCGTTTGAAAAACGCCGCGAGCCGCTCGGGCCTCGGCGCGTTCCGGACGAGCGCGGAGAGGCTCCGCTCGCGTCCCGCGTCCCCCGAGCGGAGACGCGCGCCGCCGCCGAGCCTACCCACGGCGCACCCGGCGTGCGCGGCGAGGAGGCGGGCGGGCTGGCGCCTGAGGCTGTGACGAGCATGGCCGAAGAAACGTCCTCCAAGAAAAAAGCAACGTCGTGGTGCGATGGATCGAAGGATCGAAGCATCCACCAAAAAGCCGGAAAACTTAAGCACTACAACTCGTCGCTCTTTGCTACGAACTGCGACATCCACGCTTTCCCCGAGAACCTCACCGTCGGCGACACCACGTGGTCCACCCACCCCACGGTATCCACCCACACGCCATCGTTCCCCGGAACCGACCGCCACCGGTCGCAGAACGAAAAGTCCTCGCTCAAGTACGACGACGCAGTTTTCGACGAAGCGTCGCCAAACGTCGCGTCGACGAAGAGCGGGTGAAACATCGCGTGATGGAGTTGGCCGGAATCCGGGTCTACGAACGTCAGCTCCGGGTAGTGTTCGATCGTGCGTTCCAGCGCGTCTCTGGAGATCATGGTGAACCCCGTCGGCACGCGCTTGACCCGCGCGAACCCGTTCGCGTCCACGAACAGAGGCCCGGTTTCGCGACCGCGCGGGAAATCGTTCGATTCAAACTCAAACTCAAACGGGTACTCGTGCGTTTCCGCCGCGCGCACAACATCCATCGCGTCGTACGACGCGAATTCGCCCTCCTCACGTTCCATCTCGATCCGATCGTCGTCTCGGATGGATGCGCTCTTCTTCTGGCTCTCGACATGACGCGCGATGTTTTCCCAGTTGACGTGCCTCTTCGGGTACATCCCCGCGACGACGTCTTTGCCCGAGCGCGCGAGGCGTTGAATGAGCTCGGGCTCGAACGCGATGTCCGCGTCGACGAAGAGCAAGTGCGTGAGCCTCGGGGTCTCGTTCAGGAACCGCGCCACCAGCGCGGCGCGCGCTTTCGGCAAGTCCGCGATCCCGGGGACGATCGCGCTCGACAAGAACACCTCCTGGCCGTGAGAGGAAACGTCGCGGTGGTAGTGCTCGTACGCGCGCAACACGGAGAGGTGGAACGCGTGCGTCACCTGGCCGTCGTAGCACGGCGTCGCGAGCATCACGCGGAAGGGGGGGGGCTCCGACCCGACACCCCGCGCCGCGTCCGCGCACCCCGCCGACCCGGCGAGTGCCACGAGGAGGGCAACCACCAGACGCGTCGCCGCGAGACGCGCGCGCGCCATCGCAGACGCGGAGACCCCCGCGTGCGCGGTGTTGTGGTACAATCGGTCAGTTTCCCGTGCTCAAACGCGCTCGACGACGTTCGACACCGAACGTGGGCGCTGAGACCTCCAGTGCTGAGAAAACCTTTCGCGGTGCGCCCCTCCGCGTTGAACAACCGCCCGCGCGCTCCACGCGGCTCACGGGGGCGGAGTGCGCGCGGCGTCGGGTGCGTGAGCCGTAAGGTGGCGTCGTCTCGGTGCTGTGACCGCGGACATGGAGGGCCACATCACGGCGTCGCCGTCGACGCTCCGCGAGCCGGATCTCGGGAACGCGGCGCGTCTGCGCCTGAACGTCGACGCGCGTCTGATGCCGGTCGACCGGCGCTCGCCGGAGGATCTCTGCGTGTGGTACCGACCTCCGGCTCGTTCGCGTTCGGCTCCGCGCGTTTCGCTCGCGGACGCCATCGTCGCGCACCTCGGCATGGCGTGCGACGCGACCGACGTGACGCTCAGGCTCGACGGGTACGCCGTAGCGTCCGCGGACGTCCTTCGGGACGGCGACGTCGTGCACGTCTGCGCGAGGGACGGGAAGGGGGGCGACGCCGAGCACGGCGGCGCTTGGCCGGTGTCCCCCGCGGCGGCGTCTTTGAGGTATCGCAGGCCTTCGGGAGGCATTCGTGACGCGCCCGCGACCGCCCCCCCCGGACACCGGCCGACGTCCGCGGAGGACGGCGAGAAACGCGGAGGAGTCGACGCCGACGCGAAGCGGCGGCGGTTTTCGGATTCGGGGATGCCCGAGACAAAGACACACTTCGCGGAGACACAAAGAGACGCGCCTCCGGAACGAAGCCGCAGCGCTCGACGCAAGGCGCTCAAGCGCGCGCGGAAAAGAGAGGCGAGCTTCGGGGCGACGGCAGAGCTCGAGCTCGAGCTCGCGGGGAACGGCGACGCCGACCGCGACCATCCCGCCGCGGACGCGGGACGCTTTTTTGTCGAGTCGAAACCGCGCTTTCGTCGCGCGTCTGAGAAACACTTTTCCCTAAAAGCACTTTGCCTCCCCGCGAACGGCGCGCTGGACCCGAACGGCGACCTCGCGAGGCACGGGGGTTCGCTGGCGGGCTGGCCGGAGGAAAAGTGGGTCCCGCATCCGAGCGAGGACGCGTTGCGCGCGGCGGAGGCTAGTTTGTCGCGAGCGAAAGCTTCCGCCGCGCGGAAAGATAAAAACAAAGAAAAAAACGCCGACGCGACTTTCCCGGCGCCGCCGACGACGACGCCGGGTGCTCAAAACGCGCGGAAGATTGTCTTCTCTGACGACGACGACGACGACGACGACGACGCGTCGGACGCATCAGAGGTTGCGTCGGACGGAAGAGAGGACGAGGACGCGACCGCCTCTTACTCGGACGAAGATCACTCGATCGAAACCGAGAGAGCGCCGCCGTCGGCGCCGCTGGATCCGCCGCGGTCCGACGTCCGCTCCGACGAAAACGTCCGCCGCGTGACGCGCGCGCGCCTCGAGTCTCTGGTCGCCGCCGACCACACGCTGGCGAACCAGTCTTTGCCTATTCCGGGTGCTGTCGATCCCGACGACACAGGCGCGTCGCTTCTGCCCGGTGACGTCGTTCGGTACCGCTACCGCGTCCCGGATAGAGCGTTGAGTCATGCGTTCGCGTGTTCGTATTTCCAGGGCGAGGTTGTTTCAGTCGCGCCCGACTTCGGGGATGCCGGCGGCGTGCGCCTCGCGGTGACCATCGCGCCTTGGCCCGAGCGGAGGCGGACCGAGGCGTTGGTGTGCGCGGCGCGCTCTTTGGCGGAGGCGGAGACCGAAAAGCGACGCGACGGGGGCTTTCTTCGTTTGGACGGGGACCGAACCGGGGACCCGACGTCTTCGCTGCCGGCGCCGTTCGACGCGACGTGCGTGGCGACGCTGGGGACGCGAGACGTTCTAGAGGCGCGGCTCATCGGCGGGCCCAGG
>Ga0209251_1003537_pt1 | contig 10148 bp, 4 predicted proteins | sample SaaInlV_100m_DNA_6_FD_184665 | JGI IMG/M metagenome (GOLD analysis project Ga0209251, IMG submission 184665) | Marine microbial communities from expanding oxygen minimum zones in the Saanich Inlet - Saanich Inlet SI073_LV_10m_DNA (SPAdes) (version 2) | ecosystem: Environmental > Aquatic > Marine...
CGCCCCGGGACGCCCCCACCCCGACGCAGAACACGCAGCAGCAGCCGCAAAACGCGCAGCCGCGAAACGCGCAGCCTTCTTCCCCCGCTCGGTCCGTGCAGGACGACGTGGACGACCAGATCGAGATCGAGATGCGTCGCCTGGACGAGGCTGCGCGCGCGATGGACGCCGAGCGCGCGACGGCGAGGCGAGCGCGCGAAAACGAACGCGAGACGCTGGAACCGACTGACGCGGCGGCGCGCGGCGCGGAGGATGAGCCCGCGCGCCGATCGATTGCGCCGCGCGTCGGCGAGACGGCTCTGCTCGCGGGCGGTAAGCGCAAGGGCTCCTCGAAGCGTGACCGGCGGTCGCGGGACGACCCGAAGGACGAAGCGCCTGCGAAGGACGAGGCGCCTGCGAAGGACGAAGCGCCGAAGACTGAGGACGACGCGCGAAAGGCGCCGCGACCGATTGTGTCGGAGGTGAAGGACGGGTACGCGCGCGCAATCGACGCCGCGCTCGCGTCTGGTTCCATCGGCGCCTCGGAGGGTGTTTCGAGCGACTTGAGCAGCTTGAACGTGCTCGAGCCGAGAACACCCTCCGCGTCTTCTAACGAAGGCGTTCGCTCAAGTGGTGTTTCCGGCGTTTCGGCTGGCGTTCCCGTATCATCCGGCGCGTGCGATTTCTCCAAGTGCGACGCCGCCGCCGGTCCGCAGGTTGTGGATTTGTCCTGCGTCTCGATGGGCGGTTTAGGGTGCATCGGCCAGACCGGCTGCCGCTTCTGCAAGGCGGGTTTGATCGGCGAGCGTGGCCTCGCGACGTGTCCCCCGTGCGTCTGCCAGGCGATGGGCGTCACCGGATGCGGCGACGCGTCGGAGATTGACGCCGACGACGTCTTCCAGAGCAGCGGCGTCGGAAAGGCGGAGGCGACGGCGGCGAATATCGATTTCGACGACGGCGTCCCCGTGGACGCTGCGGAGCGCGTGATCGCCGCGCCCGCGGCGCTCACCACGGAGGGCGCGGTGGTGGCCCCTCCCGAGGCGCTCCGGCGGCCCGAGGACGACGTCGCCGACGCGGCGACCGCGTCTTCAGCGTCTATTGACTCGCCGTTCTCGGTGGCGGGCGTGGCGTGGCTCCTGACGCCTTTCGGGTACCTGGAGACTTGCGAGCAGCGGTGCGCGCGCGCGAAGATGCGGTGCGACGACACCAAGTTCCCGACAACGTTCCAGGATTTCGTCAGCGTGGTGGGCGCGACGAACCCGGAACCGGGACGAGATGACGTGTGCGCCTCCGTTCTGGAGACGGATCCGAGTAGGCACTGCGTGTTCCCGCTTTACGCGCTGAGCGGGCGGTGTTACCAGCAACCCGCGAAGCTTGCTTCGTGCGTCACGGCGGAAGACGCGCACGCGGACTGCCAGCACTTCTGCCCGTGCGTCCAGTGAGGATTTTTGGTTACGGGTTTGTGGAGGTGGTGTGACTATGTGTGACTGACAGACGTATCGTTCGTTCGTTCGTTCGTTCGTCATCGCGCGACTATGGGTACTACTATGACGCGTTGAAGTTAAAAACTCGTAGGTGCTCGTGGCGTGTGACGAAACGACGCAGACAGTCTCTGCGCCCGAATCGCTAATCCTATAAAAAATCCCCGAACGTGGAAGTTTGTGACTGCCAAGACTGCGAGCCACGGAAAACGCGCGTGCTGACTCGATAGACTACGTGCTTCGAGCGGAAACCTTTTCGTGCGCGAGATGCGGCTCCACACCGACGCGCACGACCTCGCGCGTGGTTCGCCGCCTCCGTTGCCCGCCAACATGTCCGCGCTCGCGCGCACGCCCGCCTCCGCGCTCCGCGCGCCGCGCCTCGCCGGGGCGCTTCGCGGCGGCAAAAGGTGCGCGGCGATCGAGACATCGGCGCCCCGATTCGCTTTTCCGACGGCCCCGGGTTCAGTTTCGTTTCTTCTACGTCCCGAAGCGACGCTCGACGCGTCGACGGGGGCACGAAGCGCGCGCGTCGTGATCGCGCGCTGGGAGTCGCACGACGCGAGAGAGAGAGACAGAGACGCGTCTCTGTCGCCGCGGCTTAGAGCTCCGCTTCGTCGCCTCGCGCCCGTCGCGCAACGCGCCACGGGTCGAATTTACACTCGCCGCGGCTCCACGCGGTTTCAGTGTTCGTTGGTCCCTTCTCGCGCCTCTTCGCGCGCGGAAGGGATATTTTTGGAACCGTACTGTACCGTTTTTTTTTCAGACTCTGACCGCGTCGACGCGCCCTAAACCCCTAACTAGACTGTTCTCGACTCCTCGAATCGCTCCTCGCGCGCCGCGCGCGACGGCGTCCATGGAGGAGGTGATGAAGGATTCCGACCAAGGCATGCCCGTGGTGCTCATCGACAACACCGCCGATCCGCTAGCGACGGTGGTGACGGTGTCCTTTGGGAACGTGCTCGGGCAACTTTTGGACACGTGCGAAGCGTTGCGGCGTCTGGGGTTGAACATCAACCGCGCGGATGTCACCGAGGGCTCACCCGCGAACCGATTTTACATCACCGACGCCTCAACGAGCGAGAAGATCGTGAAGAGCGAGATGATCGAGCAGATCCGCATGACCATCATCAACAACATGCTGACGTACCACCCGGAGGCGGCTGATTTCTTAGTCGAGGGCCAGCACATCGACATGCCCGGCGACCACGAGGCGGACGAGAAGATCCTGGGCGCGCGCGTGGAACCGAAAGTCAAGACGCTGGTGACCGTGGAGCAGGCGGGGCCGTCGCGGTCGAAGGTGACCATCCAGACCACGGACCGACCGGGTTTGCTCGTCGACATCGTTCGGACGATGAAGGATCTTTCCCTCAACGTCATCTCCGCCGAGATCGACACCGTCGGCCCCAAGGCGTTCGACATCATCTACTGCACGTACCAGGGCGCGCCGCTGTCGCCCAGCATGACGGAGCTCGTGCAGAACGCGGTGACCTACTACCTCTGCCGGCGCGAGGTGGAGAGCGCCGAGAGCTACTGAGGAGAGAGACGACAGAATGAGCGAAGCGCGCGTGGCGGAGCTCGAAAAAACAAGCGCGCGCGAAGCGACTGACGACGCGCGTCGAGCGTCGATTAAAATAAAAAGACGAGAGACGACGTCGTGGACGACGACGCGTCTGTCGCTCGCCGAGCGAAAAGAGAAGGGCCCCCGTTCGGGACCGGGCGCGCGGCGCGCGAGGACGAGAGCGACCGAGAGCGAGTGACGAATTTTTGGCGTTTCTGTTCTTTTCGACGGGGGAGCGTTCGCGCGCCTCAAAGCGCGTCTCGCGTCTGTGTAAAATGCGTTTCCGCTTGAAGCGTTCGCCATTTCACGGTCATCATCATGCCAACCCTATCTCTCGGGTCTGCGAAAATCAAGACGAGTTCTCCGGGCTTCGGCGTGCGTGCCTACCCGACGACGCGGCCCTGGTCCCGCTCCCAGGCACAACGAGAGGCAGCGCGACGCACGAGGCGGTGCGCGACAGACCCGCGGAGGGGTTTGTCTTCGGGACATCGCCGGCGCGCGATTCGTGGGAGGCGTGAGGGCGACAAGGCGCGATGTTTCTCCTGGCTTCCGCGTCGGGGATCGCCCGTTCGTTCGCCACCCTGACCCTCGGAGGGCGCGACGGCGGGGAGACGCGAGGGCCGGCGGGGCTGGCGCGTCCGAGGCTCGCGTCCGTGCCCGCCTCGCCGGGTATCTTCACGTCGCTGATGTGTCGAGCCCCCCGCGCGGCGGCGCCGCGCTGGGTCGCCGCGCACGCCGCGCCGGGCGGCAGCGGCGGGGGCGGAGGCTCGAGCTACGGCGGGAACCTTTCGATGGATTCGTCCCGCGACGATTCCGGCGCTCGGAACGACTACTGGCGCGGGGGCGCCGGCGGGTCCGAGGGGCGGCGGGGGCGGGGAGGCGGCGGGCGCGGGTCTTACGAGCGCGCGGAGGGCGACCGCGGCGCGTCCCCGAGCCGAGGCGCGCGCGGGCGCGGCCGGGGCGACGGAAAAGCGAGCTACGGCGAAGGTCGCCGGGGCCAGTCGTCACGCGGCGAGCACACGCGCGGCGGGTCCTCTCGCGGCGGCGGGACCTCTTCCGGCGCGCATGCGAGCGCTGACCGTCGCCACGGCGGCCGCGGCGGTCGAGGAGGAGGCTCGCCGCCCCCGGGATCGCGCGGCGGTCGGAAGAGCGCCGTCGAGCCCGCGTCTCCGGCGGCTGCGGCGCGCAGAAACACGATGCGGCAACACACGACGACGCTGTCTTCGTGCGAGACGTGCGACGAGGTGCTCGAGTACGCGGAGACGCACGCGCGAACGTTCACCGCGGTGAACTTCTCGACGGCGATCCACAAGCTCGGGAAGCTGAACCGCTCCGCGCGGGGACGACGCACGAGACTCGCGTCGCGCCTCATCGACGATCCGCGATTTTCAAACCTCGAGACGGCGCTGGCGGCGTCGCTGGCGCTGTTCGCGTCGCCGGATGTCTCGACGCACCCGGGCGCGGACGAGTTCCACGGCGTTTGGGGCGCGCGCGAGGTGTCTTGCGCTCTGTGGGGATTCGCGAACTGCGGCAGGACCGCGGAGATGTTCGCGGACAACGGCGAACATCTCGGGTACAAAAATCCCGCGCGCGGCGCGACCACCGCGCACTGCGCGAACCTCTTCGCCGACTTGTTACGCAAAGTCGCCGCGTTCGACGGCGCCGCGTTTTCGTCGCAGAACCTGTCCAACGCGGTGTGGGCGCTCGCGAAGATGCACAGCGGCCCCGGAGCGTTGTTGACGGACGAATCGCTCGATGCTCTGGTGTGGAAAGCCAGTACATCGCTGGAGGGGGCCATCCGCGACCGTTTACAAACGCCGCCGAAAGGCGACGCGTTCATCCCGCAGGGCGTCTCGAACTCGATGTGGGCGCTGGCGGTGCTCAAGAAACACGAGCACAACCGGAAAACCGGCGACGGGTCCGTCGTCGTGAACGACGGCGACAACAGGGACGCGTCGTACGGCATTTCCGCCGAGACGGCGTCCGCGTTCTCCGAGTACATCCTCGCCCCGGGCAGCGTCGCCGGGTTCAAAAGCATGGAGCTCTCGAACATCATCTGGGCCATCTCGACGATGCGCTGCGTCGTGTCTCGCGCGACGGGCGATGCGCTCAGCGAGGCTGTCGTGCGCGCGTGCGACGACGCGCCGCACGTGTTCAGCACGCAGAGCGTCGCGAACATCCTGTGGGCCGCGGGGAACACCCCCGAGCTCGTGCCTCTGTCCACCGCCGCGCTCGACCGTTTGGCGAAGATGACGTACGCGAAGTTCCCGGAGTTCACCACGCAGGGTATGGCGAACACGCTGTGGGGCTTCGCCGCGGCGAACTACAACCCGGGCGAGGGTCTGTTCAAGGAGATAAGACGCGCGTGGGTGGAGAAGGGCGACGGGTACTCGGTCATCGAGCTGAACAACATGCTCTGGGCGATGCACACGCTCAAGGCGAGTCCGGGACGAAAGGTGTTTGGATCCGTGCACGCGCGCGTCGCCGCGTTGTGCGCGGAGGACGCGAAGCGCGAAAGCGCCGAGCTCACGTTCAACCACGTCGCGAACTTCATGTACCACATGGCGCAGTACGAGGAGCTTCCCGACCCTTCCACGATGCGTATGATCGAAGAAGCGCTTTTGCGTAAAATCGCCGCGCGCGGAGGCGAGAACGTCCGACGCGATTCTTCGAATGGTGGCGCGTTTGTTTCCGCTCACGCCGCGCGACGCGCCGCGGATGCGATTCAGCCGCATTTAGTGAGTAACACGCTGTGGGCGTTCAGCGTTTTGCGGTATAAGCCCGGCGAGTCCTTGATGCGCGCGTTCGACGACTTAATCGAAGCGCGCGTGGAGGAATACTCCGACCAAAGTCTGTCGATGACGATCTTCGCGTACGCCAACTTGGCGTTTGAGCCCAGTTCTTCGACGACGGCGAAACTTTTAACGCAGTGCGAGGACCGAGTCACGAACGGCGGGTTCACCCCTCAGGGTTTATCGAACTCGTTCTGGGGCTGGGCCGTTTTAGGTGTCGCGACGAGCGCGTTGGTGGAGGCGTACGCGAAACGGTTCGCCGAGACGTCTCTCGGCGATTCCGGTAATAACGCGGACAACGCGGACGCGCTGAGCCGAGTGGACTTGGTCCAGATTTACCAAGCCTCGCTCGCGTTCGCGCACTGCGTCGAGGTAAACGGACGGCTGGAGTGCGACGTGGCGACGGACGACGGACCCGAAGGTGTATCGAAACCTGGCAAGAACTTACTTCGAGGCGCTTTACTCGAGCGCGCGAAGGAGGTTTGGGAGCAGACGAGCACCGGTCGCGTGACCATCTCGTCGTTACACCGCGAGGTTTCCGAGACGCTCACGTTCATGGCGATTCCGCACGAAATAGAAGCCGTGGCGGACGATAACTTCTCGCTGGACATCGCGCTGCGCGGCCGCGCGGTGGCCATCGAGGTGGACGGCCCGAGCCACTTCTTCGCGAACAGGCAAAGCGAGTACATGGGCGCGGACAAACTCCGGGAAAAAGTGCTCGAGGCGAAGGGGTGGACGGTACGAACCCGCTCCGCGACGCGAAACGCGCTTTGGTTTTCTCGGGTTGGTTTTTTTTCCCCCCAAAAAAGAAAAAGAAAAAGGGCCGCCTTGACGACACCGCACACGAATCGCTGAGCGTGCCTTCGCTTACCGCGAACTCGCGTGAAGCCGTAATCAACAGAACATCTAAGGCTGAGCGGTCCGCTTTCGGGAGACAAGAAGCGAACGGTTTTTTCCTCTTTACGCGTCGCCAGTGACGATTTCTCGTTTTTACCGTCTCGCGCAGACGCGTTTTTTTTCGCGCGACTTCCGCGAGACTATTTGCTCACCTTTCGCGCTTCCCTTTCACTTTCACGTTTTCACGAACGTTTAAAAAAACGAACAGGTGCTCCGCTTGCCTTGGCACGAGTGGCGCGAGGATTTCGGTATGGACGAGCGGTGCGACTACCTGGCGAACTTATTATACCGCGGCGCGGGTTTGACGGTGAAGGACGCGAGCGTCGTGCCCGGCGGCGTCAGAGCCGCCGGCCGCGCGGCGTTCAATCAGTCTAAGAATTCGGACAATGGCTTGCCTCCGGAACCTACAGACTACTCCGGGGAGGACGACGGCATGTCCGGGTACGTGCGTCGCGTGGTGAATGACCCGGGGAGCAACGTCCGTATAAACCGCGCGGGTTCGGTGATCGTCGAGGATAACACCTTCGACGACGAGGCGAGGGCTTTGCGAGACTCGGAGTACGTCCCGCGCGTCTTTTCCAAGGACAAGCCGGACGTGAACAGAGGGTACTCCGAGGGCGGGTACGACCCTAAAAAGTCCGAGGCGGACGAGATCTTGCGACGCGTCGAGGCGAAACGCATTAACGCCGCGAATGGTAAAAAGTTTGGGGCAGTGGAAAGGCTCGCGGACGTCGCGCCGTACGGCATAACGCTCGAGCCGGGCGCGAGGAAAGCCAGGGCGCGCTTAACCGAAAAGAAAGAGCAAAGCGGCGGCGAGACGAAGAGCCCGTACGGCGGTGGAAGGACGCGTGCCACAAATGTGAGACTAAATGACGCGAACGAAGCGAACAAAAGCGCGGTCCGCCGCCCTGTGCCGAACCGCGCGGCGAGCGTTCGTCGCCGCGCGCCGGGGGCGAGCGCGCCGGAACGCGCGGCGGGCGCCGCCGGCGTCATTCGCCGCCGACGCGTGCGCGTCTCGGTGCCCGCCGCGAGCAACAAACGTTTCGCCGGCGGCGGCGTAAACGCGACAGACGCCGAAAAGAAAGACGCGTCTGCGTCTTTTGGAGGAGACGGAGACGCGTCTTTGTGGTCGTCCGCGACTAAAAGTCGCGGCGACGCGCCCGTCTCGGCGCTTAGAGGCGTCGGGTCCAAGTCCGCGGCGCGACTGGCGTCGCTCGGGGTGGTTTCCGTCGGCGACCTCGCGTCGCTGTCGGACGCGCGGTGCGCGGAGATCCGAAAAACACCCAACGAAGCCGAGAAGGGCGCCTCCGTGTTAGGGCTGCGGGACAAGGCGCGCCGAGCGCTGGGAGGCGCGTGGGAGACGTGATGACGAAGGACGCGTAGGACGCGAAGGAGGTTTGTCATGTGCGTTTTTTCGCGAGTATGGTCGCGGTAGTAAAGCGTTTTCACAATAAAAACAAACCACGCGTTGCGTTTTTTTCAGCGCGTCTTCGCGCCTCGTTTCCCCCCCCTCGGCCCGCAGATGGCGTCCATGACGCTCCCGAACGCCTCCGCGCGCGCGACGACGGCTTTGGGCTGAGACACCATGATTTTCCGAAACGCGCTCGACCCCGCGAGCTTGATGAACGCCGCCATGATCTTCTCGCGGTTGGGCCGAATCTCCTCCTCGCTTCGGCCCGCGAAGGCGTACATCACCGTGTCCCACAGCGCGACGTTTATTTCGCCGTTCTCGAAGTGGTCGCGGTAAAACAGCCCGAAGGATTCGGAGTCGTTTCCAGAAGCGCCGTTGGATTTGTCGGGCGACGAAACAGCACCCTTCTTCACCGGCCGAAAGCTCGCGTCGCCGAAGACGTCCCACACCAAATTGATCGTCTCGACGAAATCGCCTCGCATCGCCTCCGCCTCAGACGGGGTCATGTCCTTGTTCTCCCTGATCTCCTCGTTGAGCCACGCCTTTATGGGACTCGTCATGCCGTTCGGCCCCGTGCGTCTCATGGCGAAGAACCGAAGCACGAGCTCGCGATCCTTCATGCGCAGGTGCGGCGCTTTCGCGCGACACACGCGCAGGAGCGTTTGATCGTTAGACAGGTCCTGCAATAAGTCCGTGTACACCCCCTGGTAGATGCAGTTGCGCAGCTCCTGCTCGTTGAGCTGCGTGGCGCCCATGTTCAGGCGCTCGAACACCTCGAACACGAAGTCCGGCTGCGACGCACGGCCGATGGTGTGCACGTTCAGGGGGTGATCCAGGATGCGCTCCTGGATCTCGGGAGGGAGCTCGGAAAAAGTCTTGTCGTTGTGCTCCGCGAAGACGTCCAACCCTTTGAGCTTGAACGCGCTGCCGTCCGGAAACGAACCGTTAATAAACGACCAGATCGACGTTAACCGCTGTTTCCCATCCACCACCTCTAACCCTCCGTCGTTCACTTCGTGGAAGAACATCGTGGGGATCGGGATGTTCAACATCAAACTCTCGACCAACTTGGACGCGGTTTTGACGGTCCACACGTACTCGCGTTGGTACGAAGGTCGCAAGTTCACTTTGTTCCGGTTGATCTTGTCGATGATGGAGTTCACCGTGAAGTCCGCCTTCTGGATCTGTAGCGACGCGCGGTCGTCGTTCGCGCTGTCTCCGAACAAAGACTCCGCGAGAGCTTCGGAGCCGTCCCAGTAATGGTCGGAGCCGGATGGCTCCGATCCGCCGCCGCCGCCGGGCTTGAAACCGGGCATGCCGCCCTGAACTTTGTCCCACAGACCAGCCTCCGCGCCCGCGGTGAGCGTGTTCGCCTCCGCCTCGAGCTCATCCCACAGGTCCTTGTCCTGCGTGAGTAAAGATCACGTAAAGAGTGATCGTCGATAAGGCGGTTTTGTCAGCGGCGAAGAAGAACCGCGCGGAGGCTAAAAAGAGCGCTCAGGCGGTCGATTGGTTTTTTTCGCACGTCGCGACGTGCGAAAAACGCGGTGTTTGGCGCGACACGCGTCGAGAACGACGAGTCGTGAACCGGGTTTTCGAGGGCGAGCGACGCGACGATCGGGGCGGGCGGCGCCGTCCGCCCGCGTTCGGCGGAGCAGACGCGCGGGTCCCCCCCGCGGGAGAGCGCGGATCGAGAGGGTTCGCGCGACCGCCGGTCAGCGCGCGACCGCGCGCGCTGAGGCACGCGCGCGACGACAGGCGGCGCACCGCGCCCGTCGGCCGCCGCGCGGCGCGCACGCCGGAATCTCGAGCGAAAAGCGCGGGGAAACGATCGCGGATTTTTCGGGGATGCGCACGCGGCGGGCGGTGGGACGCGCTCGCCGCCGCAAAGGGCCTCGTGGACCGGTGCTGTGGCGGGCTTTCAGTCTACATCAACAAGATGATCGGCGTCGTCGAGAGCGCGCGCACCGATGCCAACGGCGGTGTGGCAGCGAGCGGGAAGCAAGCCACGGTCGCCGCCGATGTGCTCG
>Ga0209251_1003557_pt1 | contig 10113 bp, 6 predicted proteins | sample SaaInlV_100m_DNA_6_FD_184665 | JGI IMG/M metagenome (GOLD analysis project Ga0209251, IMG submission 184665) | Marine microbial communities from expanding oxygen minimum zones in the Saanich Inlet - Saanich Inlet SI073_LV_10m_DNA (SPAdes) (version 2) | ecosystem: Environmental > Aquatic > Marine...
AGTGGAAACTGGACTATTACGTATGCTGATGGGACTACCCTAAAGTCTCCCTACAACAAACGTGCAAGCATAGATAATGAAGCCGCTAATATAGCTAATGTTATACAACAGTATAAGGAGTCTGACCCCTACAAAGCCAATATTACTGCTCAGGATCAGTATACTCAACAACTAGACCAGTATAAGACATACTCTGGTGAACAAGCACAGACTGCAGCAGATACACCTGTATTTGAAACTATTGATGCTGCACAGGGTGCTGTTACAACAAGCCAGAACCTAGTCAGCAACTACATGAAGCAACTAGCTGCTCTTCCTGAGGGCGATCCTCAACGTGCTACGCTAGAGGGTTTCATTGCTGACGAACAAGTAAAGCTTAATCAAGCTAAGGCAGGTCTTACTCAAGCTCAGCAACGTGCAGCTCAAGAGCGTAATCAAAAGCGTATGCAAGCTACTACTGAGTTTGAGGCTGACCCAGCAAGCCAAGTAACACGTGCTGATGTAGCTACTCTTAGTGATGCCCAAAAAGAAGCAGGCATGATTGCTGAGGAAACAGGTCAAGCAGGTGAAACTACGGATGCTACCCTTACTACTGCTACTGCTGAAGGAGATGTAACAGGCCCAGTAGTTAAGGATGCTGTAAAGGCTGCAGTACAAACTGCTACACCAGCAGTGCAGGACACAGTAAGTAAGCTTGTAGCCTCTACAGGTAAGCCTACTGAGGGCGCACTAGCAGATGCAGCTACTATGACACCCCAAGAGTTAGCTTCCTTAGGTCTTACTGTAGATCAGATTGAAGAAGCTACACAAGTTATTGCACCTGCAAGTCGTACTATCCAAGAAGGAGAGCTTGTATCAGGCTCTGCTGTAGACTTTGAACGTGCTAAAGCTGAGACTAACTTCACTGCTGCTACAGGTGTTCCCTCTAGTGAGGCTACTGTGCAAGGCCAGCTTACGGGTCTGCTAGAGCAGTTCGAGGGTGGTGCTACACCAGCATGGGCTGCAGGTGCTATGAGAGCTGCTACAGCTACACTAGCTGCTCGTGGGCTGGGTGCATCAAGCATGGCGGGTCAAGCTATTGTACAGGCTGCTATGGAGTCTGCTATGCCTATCGCTATGGCAGATGCACAGACACGTGCAAGCTTTGAAGCACAGAACCTGAGTAACAGGCAACAAGCTGCTATGTTTGCTGCTGAGCAACGCTCTAAGTTTTTGGGTATGGAGTTTGACCAAGAGTTCCAAGCACGTGTACAGAACGCTGCACGTATTGCTGATGTAGCTAACCAGAACTTTAATGCTGAAGTTCAGATTGCTATGGAGAACGCTAGACTAACACAGACAGTTGATATAGCTAACTTGGATGCACGTAATGCTAAGATCATGGCAGATGCTGCAGCTATGTCTCAGGTAGACATTACTAACCTTAACAACAGACAACAGGCTGCTATCCAGTATGCTAACTCTTTCTTGCAGATGGATATGGCTAACCTTACCAACGAACAGCAAGCGACTATGTTTAAGTCCCAGTCTATTGTCCAAGCTCTGTTTTCAGATCAGGCTGCTGAGAATGCTGCAGAACAGTTCAATGCTACATCTGAGAACCAGACTAATCAGTTCTATGACAGCCTTACCTCGCAAGTAGATCAGTTTAATGCAGACCAAGGTAATGCTATGGAACGTTTTAACGCTGGTGAGGCTAACGCCCTAGCTCAGTTCAATAAGCAGCAAGAAGACAGACGTGCAGAGTTCAACGCACAGCAATCCCTTGTAGTTGAACAGGCGAATGCTAAATGGGCGCAAGACATTGCTTTAACTGAGACAGCAGCAATCAATGAAGCTAACCGTGATGAAGCTCGTGCAGCTAATGAGATGTCTGCAGCAGCTTACGAAGCGCAGATACAAATGGAGCGTGATACCATGAGTTATGCTTTCCAAACAGCTAATAACAATGCAGATCGTGCTACTCAGATAGCTATTCAGACTATGCAAACGGAGGCTTCTGCTAGTGAGGCTTCCGCCAAAAAGTCATCAGCCTTTGCTGCTGCTATAGGTACAGTTGCAGCAGAGATCATAGGAGGGTAATAGCTATGGTAGAATATGTATATAAGTTTAAGTCTGATCCTACTATTGCAGAAAGCAGAATCAAACCTAAGAGTATTGTAGATAAACCTGACAGCAAGGCTGATGAGCCTTCCTTCATGGATACTTTCTACGATTCTCTTTCTTCTTTCTTTAGCTCAGAAGAAGATGCTAAAAGAGCGTTATCTCCTAAGGAAGAAGGTTCTAAAGCAGGTGAAAAAGATATATACGATGCTTACGAGTCGGCTATGGAGAATAGACGTATGCGTGAAGCTATGGGCATTACACAATCATTAGTGGAGGGTGGAGGTGAAGCTTACCGTAAAGAACCACCAGAAGGCACTATTACTCGCCCTGTTACTCGTCCTGATGAGCTTGTTACCGACACCGCTAAAGATGTAGAGGAGTCTGCACCTGTAACTGCAGAGACTGAGAGCGCTGGGCTTATGAGTCCTGTACCTCCTGAGAAGTCTTTACGCCCTAAGGCTAGGTCATGGTTAACAGACGATGACATGGGGCTTCCTGATGATGATAACTATATGGGTGTTCTGGATGATGGGCCTACTCAAGACTTATTGGATAGAATAGCTCTTGGAGAAGGGGCAGACCCTAAAAAACTAAAAGCCCAAAATAAGTATGGAATAGGATCTACAGAATATGATATGGTTTATGGTTACGGTAGTGCTCTAGCACCAGATAAACCTGTGACTGAAATGACAATGAAAGAACTTGAAGCGTATCAAAGAAAGCTGATATCCGCAACTAAAGGTAAGGTAAAAGGCACAACTAAAGGAACAAGTGCTGTAGGTAAGTACCAAGTAATAAAAACTTCTCTGTTTGGTAAAAACGGAACAGCAGCCAATCCGCAAAAAGATTCTTGGGCTGATAAACTAGGGTTAACAGAAGATACAGTATATACCCCAGCAATACAAGAGAAAATAGGCTTCTTAGCACTAAAGGAAGCAGGGTATAACTCGTATATTAAAGGTAAGAGAAGTCAAGACTCCTTTCAAAATAAGATAGCTAACATATGGGCCTCTGTAGCAAAAGCAGACGGTACTGATAAATACGGTCAGGGTATCCATACGGTAAAGAAAGACTTAGAGCCTATGTTTAAATCTTTAGCACCTATTAAAACAGAAGATACAGCCGTAGTTACTTCTTTGAGACCCAAGGCACGTAACTAATGTTTGGCTTACCCCTAGAACTCATCACAATGCTCTTCTCCACCGTGCTAGGTGGAGTTATGTCTATGATAGGACAGAACGCTAAGAACAAAGCAGAGCAACAGCGAATACTCCTTGGCGGTGTAACGGAAGCACGTAACGCTGGCAAGACAGATAAGCACTTCGCATGGACACGTAGGCTCATAGCACTATCTGCAATCTTTGCTATTATAGTCTTGCCAAAGGCAGTGGCTGTATGGTATCCTGAGGTTAGCGTTATTGTAGGTTACACTGAGGTACAGGGCGGTTTGTTTAACTGGATCTTTGGTGGTGACGGTACAGTTAAATGGCAGGCAGCACGTGGCTTTGTAATCACACCCCTAGACACACACATCGTATCCGCTATCGTAGGTCTCTACTTTGGCGCAGGATTTACTAAGTAAGGTATAACAAAATGGCTACTCCAGAAGATTTCCTTAGCGGCCCTATCCCCGGCCAGTCACTGACTGACACACCAGGTAACTACCCTTGGGAGAAGCCGCCTGAGATGGTAGAGGTAGAAGATGTTGTTAAGTTCTACATTAACAAATTAGCAGATCAGGATGTTATGGATGACTTGTCTGTAGTGTTTGATGCAGGGTTAGCTATATCTCCTTTTGTAAAAACTCTCACCACAAGCGGTGTTATGTTGGGGCGTCACACTATAGAGGCTGGTATGTTAGCGGCCCCTGCTGTACACGCCTTTGTTAAAGCTGCTATGACTAGCTACGGTATTGACGCGCTTGATGAGTCTTACAACCCTGACAAAGACCCAACAGAGAAAGAGAAGAAACGCCTAGAGCTTCGTATTAAATTAGCTATGAGTGAAGCAGAAGAAGAAGGTAGAACATCTGAGAGTGATCCAGGTGTAGCTCTCCTTGAAGAACTTAAGCAAGTAGAAGAAGAAGAACTAGGTGAGACCTCTGAAATGAGTGAAGAAGTACAACCGACAGAGCCAACACCCAGTATGGGTGGTACAGGCTTAATGTCTAAGGAGGTTTAATCATGAGTTTTGACTGGCAGTCGTTTGCTACAGGCTTTTTAGAGCGTACAGCAGAGAACATAAAAGAGTCTAAGGGTGAAGCTAAGGCTTTTGAAGAGCGTCAACGGGCTTTAGCGGAACGTAATGCACAGAATATCTCTCGACGCCGTGCTGTAGCTAATCAGGTTGTAGGCGTAACAAGAATGCTTCGTGACAATGGAGCTAGTGATAAAGTTATCCAAGCAGCTATTTCTTCTAAGCCAGATGCTATCTTTGAACTAGCTAATAAAGTTGAAGAGGCTAGTAGAAAACAAGGGCGTAAACTCTCTAGTTCTGACATTGAAGCGCTGATAAACATACCTGAGGGCTTCAGCTCTATAGACATGGACACAGAAGCTTTCATTGAGAAGACATATGGCTTAGGTTACGAAGGCAAGGGTGTGACTACAGATATGCCTGAGCGAACCTTCATGGATCGTCTTACTGGACGTAAGCAGATGGACATGGCTCGTGCTAGACTAGATAGAGAAGTTATGCAGGAAGGTCTTACAGCCTATGACATTAACCAAATGGCTGCACAGCAGGAATACGAAAGTCTTGTACCTGGCACGTTTGTAAGCTTTTCGGATGCTAAAGTATTTAACCCTGCTGAGGATATGTTAGACTTTACACGTACCTTCTCTAGTCTATTAAATGATGTGCAGAGTTCTTCTGCATATGAGGAGGTAACGAGTCTCATAGAGCAGACAAAGATGAACAATAAACTTTCTGATGAAGATAAAGCACAGAAGCTAAGTTCTCTGATGCAACAAAGAGATGAACTAATCCTTCGCTCTGCTGGCCCTACCATTGAGAGCTATGTTGCTACATACGGTGATAGCTTTACTGATGCGGCTACAGGCTTCTTACGTGGGTATTTAAGTGATTCTTATGTAGACAGCCTTACAATAGAGCCAGAAGAAGCTGAGCAAACTGAGGCTGTAGTATCTCCTGAGGCTGTAGTAACGCCAGAAGCTGTAGAGCAGACTGAAGAGGTGCTAGGTGGAAGCTTCCCAGAAGTAGAGGTTTCTGTACTAGAAGACGATGTAAATAGAGATGAGGTTACTTCAGCTCGGCCTAAACTTAGACCTGCTTCTATAGAAGAGGCTGTTGAAGGCGGTACTGAAGACCCTGATGGTATCACTTTTGCTGAGTGGTCTAATATGTCTCGTAAAGAAAGAAAAGATAAAGGGTATCCTGTAAGTAAAATAGGCGGGGAGATGCACTTTAAGCGTTTTTCAGTAGGTTTAGGCACTGTTGATGAAGATCAAAAGTTTGGACCTAAAGAAGCATCAGAACCAGAAGAACCACAGGAAACGGTAAAGAGCGTTAGAGAAAGGGCTGCTGAACGGTTTGGTATACCACCTGAAAAGTTTGACTCTGCTATAGACTCTGGTGTACTAACAGAGCTAGACCTTGCTATCTTTGCTGACTATTCAGATGACATCATGGACTTCATTAAAGAAAAAGAGTATGAACAATCTCGTGAGGGTGTGTTAGTAGCTATAACTGACTGGGCAGAAGAAAACAGAAAGATGCTGCCTATGGATAAAAACTTCCTAATCGACACATTCCTGTCTGCTCTGGAGGGATCATAAATGTCAGAATATAACTTTAAATATACGCTAGACACTGGGCCTACAGAAGAAGAGCAGAAGACTGCAGAGCTTGAAGATGATGAGTCTACACTGTCTGGCGGTAGTTTAAAAAAGAAGGATCTGTTAGAGTACGAAAACATCAATAAGATTCGTACCTACATGATTGAGCGCAAAGGTGTAGACTACAAAGACAAGAATGCTGACGCAGTAGTGGAAGACTTTGTTGACCACATGCGTTTCTTTAACACTAACCTTGTGTCTACGGGGGGTGAAGTACGCTTCATCTCTAAAGCAGATGATCGTCAGAAAGCTGTAGCTAGAGACGCCTACCAGCTGTATGACAACTTGGGTAACGTGTTTGTTAACGATGGCTTCTTTGGTGCAGTAGATGGTGTAAAGGATTACATCTTTGCTGCTGCTTCTGATCCGTCAAACTATATCGGTTTACTTACGGGTGGAGCAGGTAAGGCTGCAGCGCTGGGCGTAACTAAGGGTGGCAAAGAGCTGGTCAAACGTGCAGTACAAGAAGCAGGTGAACGTGCCGTACAGCAGGGCTTGAAGGGTGAGGCTGCACAGAAAGTAGCACAAGAGGCTGCTGAGAGGACTATTACACGTCTTGCTGAAAAGGGCGTTAAAGGTCCAACAGCAGATCGTGTTATCCGTAATGTAGCTGCTAAAGAGAAGGAGGCTTTCCTGCAAGGCTTGCGTTCCTCTGCTGAGTTTGGCGTTAAGGAAGGTCTACAAAAGAAAGCCCAGCGCAAGAGTCTGTACGCTACAGCTGCACTGGATGGTACTTTCTCTATGCTTAACGACTATCAAATCCAGAATGTTATGATAGATGTAGGTGCGCAAGAAGAGTACAGCAAATTACAGACAGGCTTTAGCTTTGGTTTAGGTGCAGTAGGTGCAGGCGCACAGCTTGTAGGCGGTAAGTTTAAAGGGTCTAGTGGTTTAGCTGAGGCTGAAGGTCAAATCAAACGAGGTGCTATTCTTGCAGAGGCTGAGGCAGAGATTGCTGGTGCGCTACCCCCTAAAGAAATAAACAGAGCAGCTAAGACTATCAAGGATGCTGTAGACTCTTGGGAGACTAAATGGAAGCGAGGTAAGGCTAACTACGACAACAAGGTGACACCTGTAGACCTAGTGCGTGACATTATGTTAGGTGAAGACGGTAAGGGTGGCTTAGCTAAGATCTTCAAAGATAATAAGATGAAGTTAGGGCGTAACGACACTGTGTCAGATGTCATGACTAATATCGTGCGACAACTACCTGAGGATAGACTTAAGGAGATTAATGATAGACTGCAGAGTACTATTGGTATTACCCTTGGCGAGACTGCTGAAGCTAAACTAGGTCTAGGAGATCTATTGGCTAAAGATGTTCGTAGTTCTGCTCAGATTCTAAACATTATGTCACAGACACGTAAGACTATTGATACAGGTCTAGCCCATGCTACGGCTATGATTGATGACATGTCTACGGGTGTTCTTAAAGAAGCACAAGAAGCAGAGATGGCTAAGCTTAAACGTGCTAAGCTAGGTCAGTACGGACAGTCTGTGTGGCGTAGATTGCTTGTATCATCCCCTGCTACTACAGCAGTCAACGTCATGGGTTTTGGACAGTTTGCTGTAGGACAAAGCTTGGCTGATATGTTTAGTGCAACAACCTTGATGACTGCATCTTTATTTCACGGGAACTCAGCTAAGGGTAAAGAACTTCGTCGTATGGCTGGTGTTTATAAATCCATACAAGCTCAGAAAATGAAAAACCTTATGGATCCGTACACTACCCACGATGCCTATATGGCTTTCTTGGACCAGAATAAAGACGTTTCTAAAGTATTGTTTGAAAGCTTTAGTGGTGGTATAGAGCGTGGTTCTAAACGGTTTGGTATTGATGAAGATGCTAAATGGTTTCAGAACGTTGAAGCAGTAACGCAGGCTATGAACCGCTCAACGGGTGTTACGGTGCAAGACACTTTCACTAAGTCACAGATGTTTATGACTGAGCTAGACAAACACCTACGCCTAAATAAGAACAAGTCTTTGCAGGATGTTCTGGCTGATGGCACATTGGGTGACATTGATGAGAGTGTTCTCAGCCTTACTATGGATACAACTCTTAAATCTGTGTACTCTAAGGATTACACTACAGACGATCAGCTTCTAGGCGTTGTAGCTAAGTGGGTTGAGAGTATTTCTAACATGCCTGGAATAGGTACTATACTACCGTTTGGCCGTTTCTTCAATAATGTTATTGGTACAACGTATCAGTGGTCTTTTCTTAGCTATCCTGAACAGGCGATGGCGATTCTTCAAAGCGCCAAAAACAAAACAGGGATAAAGATAAGCCACGTTGAGGCTTTCGCACGTGCTAGCGTAGGTACTACTGCGCTGGGCATGGCTATGCACTTTGACTCAGAGCGACAGGATAAAAACTTGGGTGTGTATGACCTAGACGTAGGTGGCGGTACTATTATTGATGCTAAGAACACTTTCCCGTTCTCACTGTGGCTTGTCGCTGGCCGTGTTTTTAATCTCGTGCGTGAAGGGCAGACAGTGCCAAGGGAGCTTAGGTTAGAGCTAGGGTCTCAACTTGCAGTAGGGCAACTTGCTAGTGATGCTCAGTTCGGTGATGATTTAAATAACATCATGGATACTATACTTAACTTTGAGGAGGGTAAACGAGAGTTAGCCCTTGAAGGGTTGTACAAAGCAACAGGTAACTTTGCTGCAGGCTTTACACGTCCGTTAGATGCTGTGAACAAACTTACAGGTTATATCACAGAGACTGACACAGCTAAAGATGTACGACAGGCTGAAGGTTTAGGAGTGTTTACTCAGAGTTCTACTAAATACTTTGACAACATCATCGAAGCATTCACTGGTGAGATTGATGGTCTTACAGGAGAGCAGCTTGAGGTTGCTTCACGTAAGGGTGAGGTATACGATGCTAACCCACTAGCACGTATATTTGGTATCACTGTTAAGCGAGGCCGCAACTCTACAGAGAAAGCCTACTCTATGGCTAACATGGCTGAGTGGACTGCTAGTGAGCGTAGTCAAATGGCAGATTACGATAAAGTGTTTAACTCACATCTAGCGCCTATATTAGAGAAGGCTACTGATACTCTTATTCGTGATAAGCGTTATGTTGAGGGTGATACTGATGTACGTAAAGAAATGCTACGAAGTGTACTGCGTGAAACTAAAGCTAAGGTAAGAGAGTATTTACGTGAGTATGCACCAGGTCAGACACAGCTTACCGCTATTCGTAGTAAAGCCTCTGAGCATGGTTCAAAGGAGAACAGGACGAGAGCTAAGAAAGCTATGAAGGAACGGTTTGGTATAGATGCTCCCGTATCTGAGATGACCTACAAAGAGTTAAAGTTCTTTATGGACTACGTAGACTATCTTAAAGAGACAGTAGATACAGGTTACATTACAGACTAACAAACGAGAGAGGGGAGCAACTAAGCTCCCCTTTTCTTTATCGTATACCGTGTCGTTTAGCACAGTGTTTTGCCCATAGCTGACACGCAGTTAAATGCTCTAAGGCTTTATCCTTCTCATGCGTAAGTAGCAGATTCTTCTTGATGCACTTCTCAAGCTGCTCAGCGTGTTGAGATAACTCATCGTAGAACTTAATGCGTGTACCTTCTATGTGTGCTTTCGCTTCTTGTTCTAGTTTCATTTAGATACTTCTTTCTGACTCAAACGTGTATAGGCTTTTTATGATAGTAGCCTTTGTTTCTTCACAGACAGAGGCGTGCTTACTCAAGTTCTCCTCTGCAGGTATGACTTGTAAGTTACCACTCCAATGAGGCCCACCATCTGCTATAGGCCACATATGATCTACGTGGTGCTGTACTCCTGTGGCTTCACTTAGTATGTTACGCAGTTTGTATATCTCTACTAAGCGTTTCTTCTCATGAGGGCAGTCACATAGATGTACGGGTATTTGTTTGAGCTTTAAGGCTTTGCGTTTTGCATTACTAGCATATACCTTTTCCTTATTAGCTTCACGGTAAGCTTTATCTTTAGCAGCAAGCTTTTCTTTATTAGCTTGACGGTAAACTTTTTGCTGATCTAGTATAGATTCCTTATTAGCTTCTTTATAAGCCTTTTGAGAAGCACGCATAGATTCCTTATTAGCTTCATAGTAAACCTTTTTCTTAGCAGCTATCTTTTCCTTATTAGCTTGCTGGTA
>Ga0209251_1003568_pt1 | contig 10099 bp, 5 predicted proteins | sample SaaInlV_100m_DNA_6_FD_184665 | JGI IMG/M metagenome (GOLD analysis project Ga0209251, IMG submission 184665) | Marine microbial communities from expanding oxygen minimum zones in the Saanich Inlet - Saanich Inlet SI073_LV_10m_DNA (SPAdes) (version 2) | ecosystem: Environmental > Aquatic > Marine...
GTCTTTTGATTACCGCGTGTAATCAAAATGAAATTAAAGAGGAATATATCAATCAAGAGAATGTGAGTATCTCAAAAAACAGTGATTACCCTGAAGATTCTCTCTTTTTCGCATTGATGAATTCAATTGATAACGACTCCTCTTTATTTATAGCTTCTAGTTTAAATTACACGAGTAATGATGGCAGCACGATCAGCGGAAGTGCTCTCATAGATGGTAATAACATGATTCATCAGCTCACCAGTATTGATAATGACACTTTACACGAAACCACATTTGATTACTATTATCTAAACTCAAAGAAGAGAGTCAGTACCGAGCTGATATACGATTATCAAAAAGATTCAAATTATTATCATCAAATCATATCTTTTTATGACACATCGGGTACATGTATCTATACGGGGTTTAAATACTTTGAAGATTTGAACTTGTCTTCCGAAAGGACCTATTTGAAAGCTGACTACTTTAAAGAAATGGGTGATCAACCTGCGCTAAGCATCATTCAACAACAAGGTAGTTTTGAAACAAATTTCAGAGGTTTTTTTGCCTTAGAAGCATACAATTTGGAATTTATTAAAGTAGGAGGAAATGACGGATTGTACTCTTCTATGTTAGCGATTTCCAAAGAATCCCCGCTTATCAAAAAAATAAGAAATAACCGAGAACGATATATTGGCAGACCGTTGATTATCGAATTTACAAATGTTGAGGAAAGTGATGGATTCTCATATCAATTGCTACTTGAAGCCAAATTAAAACCCTAAAATGAAATACCCTAAACCACATTCCGAATTAAACTATTTGAAGTTTTATTCGTCTTACCAAGTGATGCTTAAATTAAACTCAATGAAAACATTTCTATTATTTTGTCTTTTTATCTCATTTTTCGGTATTAACGGATTCTCTCAATCCATGAAAATAACAGGTGTTGTATACGACACAACTGGATCGAAACCCATAGACAGAGCATCTGTAATGGCAGTTCGTTTAAAGGATTCTGTACTATTGAATTTCACACGAACAAATGAATTGGGAGAGTTTGAACTCTCTGGCTTTCCTACAGATACCTTTAATTTAATCATCGAGCATCCCGGTCTCGATCAAAAGTCATATTTTATTTTTGGGAACAGTGAAAATGCTGAAATTGATATTCCTGTAATTAAAATGAATCCCATCTCCCAACAGCTTGAAGAGGTACTCATTATTGCCAATAAGAATGCCATTTATTTTGTTGGAGATACTTTACGATATATTGCTGATTCTTTTAATGTTGCAGAAAATGCGGTTGTTGAGGACTTACTCAAAAAATTACCGGGAATCAAGGTCGAAAATGATGGCTCAATCACATCTCAAGGTCAAGACATTGATCAAGTATTGGTTGATGGCGACGAGTTTTTTGGTTCTGACCCAACAATAGCAACAAGAAATCTTGGAGCCAAAGGAATTGAGAGCGTAGATGTATATGAAAAAGACCGTGAGGGAGCTTCCATAGGTGATGATGATAAAATTCAGGTGATGGATCTGAAGCTCAAAGATGATGCTAAAAAAGGGTATTTCGGGAAAATCACAGGAGCTTCTGATTTTGCATTATTTGAAGACAATGCGTTTTATGAAGGTGAATTTCTTTATAACAATTTCAATAAAAAAAGAAAAATATCTGTATTTGCATTGACCTCGAATACTCCTAAATCAAATTTTGGATTTGGTGACGCAGCCAAGTTTGGGCTTGATAATGAAAGGAATGGAAGTTGGTGGGATCAAAGTAGCTCTGCAAATACGAGCGGTATTCCTAGAACACTAAAAACAGGAATGTATTATTCCGACAAGATTGGAAAAACAGGAAAGATTAATGTGAATTATTCCTATTACGAAAGTGATCTTAATGCTGTTTCGAGAAGCCAATCCAGCTATTTCCTTGCTGATACAAGTTACAGAACAGTGGACTCAGTGGATTTAAAGGAACGAACAAAGTCTCATCGGATAAATTTGGCATACAAGACCAAACTTGATTCTCTTACCTCAATAGAAATTAAACCTAGCTTTAGATTTGATGCGGCTACAGACAGCTCAAGTACAAGGAATAGTTTTTTCGGTGAAGATAGCAACCAGTCATTGCAAACTAATATTTTTAATTCTAATGATTCAAAAGGATTTTCAAGCGAGTCAGAGTTCAGAATCATTCGCAAGTTTAAAAAGCCAAAAAGAGAGTTGAAAGCTGAATACTATTTAAAGACTTCAGACAATGAAACAGAAAGTTCATTGGAAAACACAGCTAATTACTATCTTCCAAATCCATCAGACTCACTAATTGAGCAAGACAAAACGAATGAAAACCAGTCTGTAAATCAATCTGGAATTCTTACATATACGGAACCCATAAGTAAATACCTCAAACTTCAGGTAGAGTATTTATATCAAAACAATAAGTCAACTCAAGAGATTTTTGCAAAAGACAGGTTGAACAACAACGTACCAATAAATGACCTTTCTAATAACTTCGATAATGTAAGGATTCAAAATAGAGGAACGGCCATTTTGAGTTATCAAAACTTTAAACATACTTTTCAAGCTGGTTTGGGTTATCGAAACATAATGATAGATAATACCAATCTGATCACGGATAGCTTGATCTCTCAAAACATCAACAATTTTCTTCCTCAATTAAGGTATCAATTTAAACCCTCACAAGGAACCAGATTAAACATCAAGTACAATACACGTTCGGATCAACCATCTATGAATGACCTACAACCCGTTCAAGACAATACCAATCCCAATGCCATTCAGATAGGAAATCCCGACTTGAAACCCAACTATGTCCATTCCCTAAACATTAATTTTAATACTTGGAAAGCATTAAGCGGAAGATACATATGGAGTGGAATAAGAGCTACCTACACAGACAATGCCTTTGCAAATTCAACATCCTATGATGAATATGGAAGAACCATTTCACAAACGAGAAACGTCGACGGTAATATATTCGGAACACTGTTTGCAGGTGCTGGGTTTCCAATTCTGAGTAGAAAAATTGAATTTGAGCCGAACGTTAATGCGAATTACTCAAAATATACGAACTTCATTAATGATGTTGAAAATGTGACTCAAAACACATCAATATCAGGAGGATTGGGCATCCAATTTAATTTTGATTCATTAGAGATTAATATCGGCAACAGTTACTCCTATGTAAATCCTGTTTCATCATTATCCCAATTTTCCAATCAACCCTACAGTACACAATCATACACGGCAGAAGGTGAATGGAGAATTAAAAGAGGATTTAAAATTAAAGTAGATGCTAACTACACGATAAATAAAGGACGTTCAAATGGTTTTGACCAAAATATTTTTGTAATTAATGCTGAATTAAGCAAAGCCTTTTTGAAAACAGAAAACCTCATCCTTGCCGTGAATGCTAATGATATTTTGAACCAGAACACAAATCTCATACGTCAAGTCAATGGAAATGTAATCACCGATAATTCTACTAGAATTATCTCTCGATATTTTTTAATGAGACTTACTTATAAATTTAATAACAATAAAACCAAAGAAGATGAGTATAAAGGATGGCATTAAGAAAATAACTTTTTTAAGTTTTTTCATATTTATTTCCTCAACTGGTTTCAGTCAGTATAATACTTTTGGGAAAATTACTTTCGAACGAAGAACAAACCTACTTAAACGATTTCAGGACAGTAGAATGAGTAAGATGATTAATGAAGATAATAAAATCAAAATTGACAAATTTGAACTTCTCTTCAACGATACCTCATCTGTTTTTAGACCTATTCAAGACATTGCTGAAGGAAGAATGGGATGGATGACAACTAAGAATTATTATTATCAATACTTTGGGGAAGAAAGTCAATTTATTATTCTTGGACTTTTTGGTCAGAACATTTACATCAAAGACTCTTTACCACAGCGCGAGTGGAAAATCACTGAAAGTAAAAGAAACATAAGTGGTTATGATTGTCGGAAGGCCATTTATGAGAAAAATGACAGCACGAGGATATATGCCTGGTACACTCCAGAACTCACAACTGCTACGGGGCCAGAAGGATATTCCGGTCTTCCTGGAACCATACTGGGTTTGGCTACTGAAGATGGTGGCATTGTTTATTTTGCCAAGCAAATTGAGATCGTGTCTCCGAATAATGAGGATTTAACTCCAGATAAAGGCAAGAACAAAGTGTTTACACTGGTTGAGTTAAAAGCTAAAATTAAAAAAGATTATGGCAACACGCCTTGGGGGAAGTCAATGTTTGATGACCTTTTCCGTTGGCTATAGTGTCAATTAGACTTTCTATGTCAATCTAAATCTTTAAATTTGTCCGTTCCAACGACCTGAAAATATTATGTGGCAAGGAATTGCAAATTTCATTCTTCGTAACCGATTTCTAATACTAGGTGTAATCACCTTGATTACAGTTGGTTTCGGTTATTCTGCTCTCACTCGTCTTGAGCTTGACAATAAATATGGTATCGTTTTACCTAAGGACTCCCCTACTACAACCAATTATAATAAATTCAAAAAGCAATTTGGAGAAGATGGTAACATTTTGGTCATTGCGATTCAAACAGATTCTTTATATACAGAAACGCAACTAAAGAAATGGAAACAGCTTGGTGATTCCATATTAAAATTTAAAGGAGTAGAATCAGTGCTTTCAGAGGCAGCTCCAACACTTCAAATCCTTAAAAACAATAAAGAAGAAAAGAGATTTGAGGTAGATGTGGCATTTTCTGATACCACTTTTCAAGAAAAGAGTATTGAAACGATTAAAAAAGAGGTTCGTGGAAATCCGTTTTACAAAGGTCTTTTATTTAGCGATCGAGGTGATGTATCGGTCATGATGATAGGAATAGATGAAAACTACCTATCCGATAAAAATAAATCAAAAGTCGTCTTGGATATTGAAGCCTTGGCGAATAGCTACGAAAAAGACTTAGGCAAAATGCATTTCGCTGGTCTCCCCTATCTGCGCGTAGTCATTGCAACCCGAATTCAAAATGAAATGTTCCTATTTATAGGAGCTTCCATGTTGGTTACAGGTTTTCTACTCTATTTATTCTTCCGATCATTCCGAGTTGTTGGAATCTGTTTAACCGTTGTCACTATAGCTGTAATATGGGCGATGGGAAGCATTGGAGCTATGGGATTCAAATTGTCTATTCTGATGGCCCTTATCCCTCCTCTTATGATTGTGATAGGTATACCCAACTGTGTCTTTCTCATGACGAAGTTCCATCAGGAAATCAAAGATCATGGAAATAAAGTAAAGGCACTATCTAGGGTTATTCAAAAAATAGGAACTGCGACTTTTTTAACGAATTTATCAACTGCCTTAGGGTTTTTGACTTTTGCATTTACAAATTCAGAAAAGCTAATGGAATTTGGTATTGCAGCATCAACAAATATCATGTTGGTCTTTGTGATTTCAATATGTATCCTACCAATTTTTGTTTCTTTTTCTAAACGGCCAAAGACCAGACACTTAAAACATCTTGACCGTAAAATAGCAACCGGAATGCTCAACTTTATAGTTGAAAGCACGCAAAAGAGAAGAACTGTTATTTATTTAGGCACTGCAGGATTAATTTTTGTAAGTATGGTCGGGTTATATAAAATTGAAGCCACCGGTAATTTAACGGGAGACCTTCCGAAAGATGACCCTATAAGTAAAGATGTGAAATTCCTAGAAAAGCATTTTGGAGGTTCTATCCCTTTTGAAATGATGATTGAATATAATGACAAAGACTTATTTAACTTTCAGGAATTCAATTCAAAAAAAATAAGTAACACATTCAACAAGCTAGAGCGTATAGAAAATGTTCAAAAAACAATTGAGCGTGATAGTCTATTTTCGAAAAGTGTTTCTATCGTAGATTTCATCAAAGTCCTTAATATGGCTTATTATTCTAACGATTCTTCTAAATACAGATTGAAAATCGCATCAAGAGGTATTGCCAGAGCATCATCGTCGAGAAGACAAAAAGAATACATGACAAAGCTATTCAAAGGAGATATCATTAATGGTGGCTTTTCAATCAAAGAAGTACTTGATACCAATAACAGAACGATTCGAGTGAGGTGTCAAATGAAAGATTTAGGGTCATATGATGTTGCACAAAAAGTAAAAAAACTAAAGCAAGAGGTAAGACAAATACTAAATCCTGACTCGACGTTTATTGAATCTTGTTATAATCAAATAGCATCTAGACCTGAATATTTAGATTCTATTTTTGAAAAAGTCCCTCAAATAAAATCATCGGTAATTCATTCACTCTCTAAAAATGATTTGGAGCTTCGGAACTTACTATACGAAGACCGTGCTTTTCTCATTAAAGAAATGAATACAGCTGGGTTTTATCCGGTACTGCGAAATGCCATAGATAAAGAGTATTTCGATGTTACTTTTACAGGGACATCTGTAGTTGCAGCCGAAGGAACAAAGTATTTGGTAAAAAATTTAATCACCAGTTTAATTTTCGCTGTTATTTCAATTGGAATCCTAATGGCCATTTTATTTAGATCTTGGAGGATGGTGGTCATATCTATGATTCCAAATATTATCCCTCTTCTTTTTACAGGTGGAATAATGGGATGGTTTGGCATCCCCTTAAAACCTTCAACTCTTTTGGTTTTTAGTATTGCATTTGGGATATCAGTAGATGATACCATCCATTATTTGGCAAAATATAGGCAGGAGCTAAAAAACAATGAATGGGACCTAAAAACATGTATCAATAATGCAACACGAGAAGCGGGTCTGGGAATGTTCTACACTTCCATTGTTTTGTTTTCAGGTTTTTCTGTTTTTACATTTTCTCAGTTTGGAGGAACCCAAGCATTAGGCCTCTTGGTATCTATAACTTTACTCGTAGCCATGTTAACCAACTTAATGGTTCTGCCATCACTACTTCTTTCTCTTGACAAGTATTTAACTACAAGATCTTTTAAAGAACCTTATTTTGATGCCTACGAGGGAGATTCAGAAACAGAATGGGATGATCTTTCTATTGAAAAGAACAACCCTATCGAAAACAAAAAGAAATAATGAAAGGAATTATACTTGCTGGAGGATCAGGAACTCGGCTTCACCCACTCACTTTGGCTGTCAGTAAACAACTGATGCCTGTGTTTGACAAACCCATGATCTACTATCCATTATCGACATTAATGCGAGCAGGGATAAATGAAATATTAATCATTTCTACACCTCATGACATGCCTAATTTTAAAAAACTATTAGGAAATGGCGAAAATATAGGCTGTAAGTTTGAATATGCGATACAAGAAAAACCAAATGGTTTGGCACAAGCCTTTGTCATTGGTGAGGATTTTATTGGAAAAGACAATGTCTCTTTGATTCTCGGAGACAATATATTTTATGGTGGAGAAATGGAAAATATGCTCACTTCGCACAATGACCCAAATGGAGGAGTGATTTTTGCATATCATGTAAAAGATCCCGAAAGATACGGTGTAGTTGATTTTGACGACAACATGAATGCAATTTCCATTGAGGAAAAACCAAAAGTCCCAAAGTCCAACTATGCAGTTCCTGGTTTGTACTTTTATGACAATTCCGTGATTGAAATTGCAAAAAACATACAACCGTCTGCTAGGGGGGAATATGAAATCAGTGATGTTAATGCAGAATACCTAAGAATGGGAAAACTTAAAGTTGGTGTATTAGATCGAGGAACGGCATGGCTCGATACGGGAACATTCAATTCCTTAATGCAAGCTTCACAATTCGTTCAAGTCATTGAAGAACGACAGGGATTAAAGGTTGGTTGTATTGAAGAAATCGCCTATAAAAAAGGGTTTATTAATAAGCAACAGCTCATAGATATCGCACAACCTTTAATCAAAAGTGGTTACGGCTCATATTTATTAGAAATGACAAAAGGCAAATGATTCTATCATCTCAATACATTGATTTGATTCAAGAAGAGCTTAAACAGCTTCATATTCCTGATTCACCTGACAATCTATATGCTCCTATTAGCTATTTTCTGAATTTGAAAGGAAAAAAAATACGTCCCATTTTAACCTTATTGTCTGCAGAACTATTTAATGGGAATATAAATCATGCAAAGCATGCTGCATTGGCTGTTGAAATTTTTCACAATTTCACCTTGATCCATGACGACATCATGGATGAGGCACCATTGAGACGAGGAAAACCGACCGTTCATGAAAAATGGAATACCAATATTGCCATTTTATCTGGAGACGTGTTAATGATTAAGGCATATGAACAACTTGCACTGTGTCCTCCCTCAGCACTACCCGGTTTAATATCGTTATTCAATAGAACGGCTATAGAAGTATGTGAAGGACAACAAATGGATATGGATTTTGAGACTCGAGATCAAGTAGCTCATGATGAATATATTCAAATGATTAAGCTTAAAACCTCGGTTCTCTTAGGATGCGCCCTTGAAATGGGTGCTATTTTATGTAATACATCATTGAAGAATAGAACAGAAATCTATCAATTTGGAGTGAATATTGGTATTGCTTTTCAAATCCAAGATGACATTTTGGATCTCTACGGCACTGGTGAAAAGGTTGGGAAACAAGTTGGAGGTGATATTTTGGCCAATAAAAACACACTACTCAGTATCTTCGCGGAAACCAATGCAAATGAAGTACAACTCTCAGAACTCAAAAAGTTGAAATTTGAAAAAAATGCGGCTTTAAAAATCAATAGAACCAAATCTATTTTTGATGAGTTAGAGGTCAAATCAAAGTGCAATCAAGTCATGCAAGACTATTATCAAAAGGCTCTGCATCATTTCGATGCTATTCAAACCGAAAATAAAAACACGGCACTTCTGGACTTGACAGATGCGCTAATGAAAAGAGATTTTTAACCCCCTTTATATTTTTTCAAATGAGATAAAATCCTTATATTTGGTATTCAAAATTAAAGTATCAATATGAAAAAATTCTATCTTTTAACACTTTCTGCCTTAACAGCTATAGCTGTAAATGCGCAGAAAAATGGCCCTAGCGTCAAAAAACAAAAGGTTTTTGCAGTAGAGCAACAACCAAATCAAAAACCTGCTAACACTGAGAAAGCAACTATCTGGGAAAGTGATTTTTCTGATGCTGCTGATTGGGCTGTCGCTCATGATGCTGCTGATTGTAGTCTTGACTTCTCAATTGGTTCTGTTTCGTGTGCTGGTGATTACCCAATTGGTGACATTGCATCAACCACAGCATCTAATGGATGGGCTATGGTGGATTCTGACCTTTATGGTGGGGCTACTGGTGGTAACGAAGTTGAAGATTCATGGTTGACTATGGCTGTTCCTGTTGATCTTACAGCTTATCCAAACGTAATCATCGAATTCGAAACATTCTATCGAGCATATAGCTATGAAAAGCCGTTTATAGTAGTTGGTGTTGGTGATGGTGCAGGTAATGTGACATGGCCTACTGATTTAAATCCTGATTATGATGAATCAACTAATCCAAACGTTTATGCTGCTTTACCAGCAAACGTAGACAACCCTACAGCTAATCCATACAAAGTTCAGATTGACATTTCTGCTGCTGCTGGTGGACAGAGTGAAGTTTACATCCGATTTAATTGGACAGGAACTTGGGGATATGCTTGGTTTATTGACGATTTCAAAATTCTAGAGCAACCTGAAAATGATGTAGTACTCAATACGGAAGTTTTTGTAGGAGTGAATAACGAAGGAATTGAGTATGGAAGAACACCTATTACTCAATTAGATGATTCTTATGAAGTTGCTGCTTATGGCGTTAACTTTGGTTCAACTACTCAAACCAATGTTGCTGTTGATGTTGATTTCGGATCTATTTCCTACAATTATGCTGTTGGCGACGTATTATCGACTGATGAGATTGTGGTTTCAAATATCGAAACTCCTACTCTTGCAGTTGGACTTTACGAAGGAACATATACAGTTTCTTCTACAGAAGAAGTTGTTGGTGGTGATAATTATGGCAATAACTCATTAGAAAGAAATTTTGAAGTAACTACTGATGTCTATTCTCAAGATGGAATTGATGTTCAACCTGCCGCTAATCTTGCTCTAGGTT
>Ga0209251_1003570_pt1 | contig 10096 bp, 10 predicted proteins | sample SaaInlV_100m_DNA_6_FD_184665 | JGI IMG/M metagenome (GOLD analysis project Ga0209251, IMG submission 184665) | Marine microbial communities from expanding oxygen minimum zones in the Saanich Inlet - Saanich Inlet SI073_LV_10m_DNA (SPAdes) (version 2) | ecosystem: Environmental > Aquatic > Marine...
GAGGCGATACTCGTAGCCGATAAGCGCACCAATAGCGTAGTGGTAACCGCAGACGAGGTAACGGTAGAGCGAATCCGCAAACTGGTGACGTATCTCGATACCCCGCTCGAGCAGTCCGGTAACGTCCGGGTAGTCTACCTCGAGTATGCAGACTCAGTTGAAGTTGCGGAGGTACTAACGCGGGTCATGCAAAATATCGCTCGGCTCGAAGAGGGCGGAGCGAACAAGCGCTCGGGTAATAATGAATCCACTATCGAAGCAGATGCCGGCACTAACAGCCTGATCATCACTGCTGATACGGACGAAATGGCGGCGCTGGAGTCGGTGATTGCGCGCCTCGATATCCGTCGTGCCCAGGTGCTGATTGAGGCAATTATCGTCGAGATGGAGATGACCGAGGGTCAGGAGCTCGGTCTGCAATGGCTGTTCTCAAATGATGGCGGTTTGTACGGTAGCAACATCAGTACGAGTTCTGCGCAACAGGCGCGTAACCGTGCGCTGGCCGATGCCATTCTTCCCGACGACGGATCCGAGACCATTTCTACAAGAAGTGTGGCGGGCGCGCTATCCCAAATTCCGGGCACGACCCTAGGCTGGGGCGTGGTCGATCAGGATCTGACTATGTCTGTCATCCTCAACGCCCTGGAGACTCAGGGGAACGCTAATATCCTCTCGACGCCGAGCTTGTTGACTCTGGATAATGAAGAGGCCTTTATTACAGTTGGCCAACAAGTGCCCTTTGTTACTGGCTCCTATACGAGTACGGGCGTGGCTAATGGCGCCCAGAATCCTTTCCAGACTATTGAGCGTCAGAGTGTTGGCGTTACGCTCACAGTGACACCGCAGGTTAACGAGGGAGATTCTGTTGTGCTGGACATCGTGCAAGAGGTGTCGAGTATCTCTGCGCAGATTTTAGTGGCGTCCGACGTGATTACGAATGAGAGAAAGATTGAAACGAAAGTACTGGCCAATGACAGCGATATCGTGGTGCTGGGTGGATTGGTCAAGGACGAAGTTCAGGACTCGACCCAGGGGATTCCTATCTTGTCCGATATCCCACTGCTGGGAAGGCTGTTTCGTAACGATGTTGTCACGGTGACCAAATCGAACCTGTTGGTGTTCATTCGTCCCACGATCATCCGCGATGATGAGGATTTGATTGGCGCAACTGCTGAGAAGTATCGCTTTATACGAGAGCAACAGATTGAGCGTCGCGAGAGAGGCTTGATGTTCTTGGATGACGGTAATCTGCCGGTATTGCCCTCATGGGAAGAGCAGATACAGCAGTTACCTGAGGTGCCCGCGGACGACCGCGGAGATGGCTAGTCGCTGGTGACGGAGCCCCTAATCAATGAAGCGGTGGCAGCAGAAGCTCCCGGTGCGGTCATGGCCTCCGGCGTGCCTTTTACCTTTGCTCAGAGCCGCAGTGTTTTGCTCGATCGAAAAGGAGCTGTTCCTACTCTTTATTATGTCCCTCCGTTACAGTCGGATGTATTACTTGAGGTGCGCCGCTTTTTGGGAGAGGCTTTTACCCTAGAGGTGCTGAATGAGGAACAGTTTCGGCAGCGCCTGACTCTGGCATATCAGCGCACGCAGAATGAAGCAGCGCAGATGGCAGAAGATTTATCTTCGGATGTCGATCTGGCGCAGCTGGTTGATGAGCTGCCCGATGTCGGTGATCTCATGGATGCCGAGGACGATGCGCCAATTATTCGGCTCATCAATGCCATTCTTTCCCAGGCGGTGAAAGAGAAAGCATCTGATATTCACATCGAAACTTTCGAAGAACGCCTCAGTGTTCGCTATCGCGTAGACGGCGTGTTGGCCGAGATCCTGTCGCCAAAACGCATGCTCGCGCCGTTACTGGTATCACGGCTGAAGGTGATGGCGAAATTAGATATTGCGGAAAAACGCGTGCCGCAAGATGGCCGAATCTCGGTAAGGATAGCGGGGCACGGAATTGATATCAGGATGTCGACCATTCCCTCGGCCTATGGTGAACGGGTCGTATTAAGACTTCTGGATAAGCAGGCGGGGCAGCTCAATTTAAGTGAGCTGCGTATGAACGAGCAGGTCGACTCAGCCTATCGCAATGCGCTAGCGAGTCCCCACGGCATTATTTTGGTTACTGGCCCCACGGGGTCGGGTAAAACTACTACGCTTTACGCGGGGCTCTCCAGTATCAATGAGTCGTCACGCAATATTCTGACGATAGAGGACCCTGTTGAGTACATGTTGCCTGGCGTGGGGCAAACGCAGGTGAATCCCAAGGTTGATATGACCTTCGCGCGAGGCTTACGCGCTATTCTGCGGCAGGATCCCGATATCGTTATGGTTGGTGAAGTACGTGATCTTGAGACAGCGGAGATCGCTGTTCAGGCCTCGCTAACGGGGCATCTCGTGCTGTCTACACTACACACAAATACTGCGATTGGTGCCGTCACGCGGCTTCAAGATATGGGCGTAGAGCCATTTTTGCTGTCCTCCAGCTTACTGGCGGTGATGGCTCAGCGTTTGGTGAGACTATTGTGTCTGGAGTGTCGTGAGCCCTACCGGCCGACGGATATCGAGTGCGAGAGGCTCGGCATTACCGACTCTCAGATACAGCTATATCGCGGCGTAGGATGCGAGCACTGTAACTTCACGGGCTATCGTGGCAGAACCGGTATTTATGAGTTAGTAGAAATTGGCGACGCACTCCGTGAAGCCATTCACACCGGTGAGGGAGAGCAGGCGCTTTTGCGAATAGCCCGTCAGCATAGCCCCGGTATCGATGCCGATGGACGGCGGAGAATACTGGAAGGGCAAACTAGCCTTGAGGAAGTCCTTAGGGTAACGGCGGTGAACTGAGCTATGGCGGCGTTTCGTTACAAGGCGCTCAACGGTGATGGCAAGCTGGTAAAAGGGGTCCTTGAGGGCGACTCTGATCGTCAAATTAGGGTGGTCCTGCGTCAGAGACACCTGCGCCCGGTCGAGGTGGAAGCCGCGAAGGACACCCTGCAGGTCGGCCGTAAGCTGCCTCTACGGATTTTTAGTCGGCGTCTGGCAGCGAGTGATTTGGCGCTGATTACTCGCCAATTGGCGACGCTCGTTGCCTCTGCTTTGCCCTTGGATGAATGTTTGTCAGCGGTGGCCGAGCAGAACCGCAAGCCGGCGATCACATCGATGATGCTCGAGGTGAGATCGAAGGTGGCTGAGGGACATACCCTTGCGCATGCACTGAATCAGTTCCCCACTGCTTTTGGTGAAATGTACCGTGCAATGGTGAATGCCGGCGAGGAGGCGGGGCAGTTGGGGCCAGTGCTGGAGCAATTGGCTCATTACACCGAGACACGGCAGCACACCGCCCAGAAGCTTCAGATGGCGCTAATCTATCCGTTTGTCTTGATCGCGGTTGCGGTTGCCGTGGTGGCCGCATTAATGATTTTCGTAGTGCCTGAGCTGGTGGGCATCTTTGCTCACACAAAAAAGACATTGCCACCGCTGACAGTTGGCCTTATTTGGGTCAGCGACTTTATGCGTCTCTACACTGTGCATTGTGTGGTGGCCATTGTTATTGCAGCGTGGGGGATACAACGCGCGCTGCGCCCGCCTAGCAGCCGGAAACGGTGGCATCGTGCTTTGCTAAAGGCTCCGATGTTGAGTGGCGTGTTAATCGCGCTGGATAGCGCCCGCTTTGCCTCTACGCTGAGTATCCTGATGGCGTCAGGGGTACCACTGATTCATGCGCTTCGCATCGCAGGCTCGGTGATGAACAATTTGGTGTTAAGAGATGCCAGTCTGTCGGCTTCTAAACGTGTGCAGGAGGGTTCGAGTCTCAGTCGGGCACTGTCTCAGGAGCAGTTTTTTCCACCCATGATGGTGCATATGGTTGCCTCTGGGGAGAGCAGTGGTGATCTTGAGAAAATGCTCGAGCGATCTGCCGCCAATCAGGAACGCGAGCTCGAAATGGCGCTTGGTACAGTAATGGGATTGTTTGAGCCCGCAATGGTGGTATTCATGGGAGGGCTGGTATTGACCATTGTGCTCGCTATCCTACTGCCAATATTTGACTTAAATACGATGGTGAGGTGATGCATTATGAAGCGTGATTATGGCTTCTCATTGATTGAGATCTTGGTGGTGCTGGTCATCATGGGGCTGTTGATCAGTGTGGTGGCTCCTACTGTCCTCAACAGTGCAGACGATGCGCGAATTCAGAAAGTCAGAGCAGATTTTAAATCCATTGAAACGGCGTTAAAAATTTATCGTCTCGATAATTATGTCTATCCGACGACTGAGCAGGGCCTCGAGGCATTGGTCTCACCCAGCACCTTGAATCCGGAGCCAAGAAATTTCAAGCAAGGTGGTTATCTTGCTGAAACACCGATGGACCCATGGGGTCGCCTCTATCTCTACCTTTCCCCGGGAGAGAATAGAGACGTTGATATCTATTCGCTGGGTGCAGATGGATTGCCCGGGGGAGAGGGTCAGAATGCTGACATCGGTAATTGGAATGAAGCTGACGCCTGATATTATTTTCGTTTCAAATTAAGCAATGAGAGCTAGCTCGCGCGGGTTCAGCTTTATTGAGCTGCTGGTGGCCGTATTCATCATTGTGCTGCTGACAGGGGTCGTGACCTTGGGTGTGGGCCGTGGTGGAGCGGATCTCCGCCTCGAGGACGAGGTTAGCTACGTGGCTAATTTGCTTATGTTTGCCAGTACAGAGGCGGGCCTTTCCGCAAGTGACCACGGCTTGTTTCTTGGTCTAACGGTCGAGGACGGCGCTGATCGCTATCAGGGTATTTGGCTGCAGCGCTTTGATCAGGGTTGGGCTTCACCGCGGGTCAGCGCCGAGATATTCGGTCCACTTTGGTTCGAGGAGGGCTCGGAACTTCGATTAACACTGGACGGACAACCGGATATTGATATTCAGGAATACGATCCCGAACTTAATCCAACGCCGCAAATCGTCGCCTGGGCGGGTGGTGAAATGACCCCCGGGGCGCTTGAATGGCTTGACCTGAAAACAGGTGAGCTTCTTTTCCGTCTGGAGTGGGATCTACTCGGGCGGATGACCGCCTTGCCTCGGGGAGAAGCCTTCGTGGAAGAACCAAGGTGAGTCGCTGGCGATGCGGTCAGGGCTTCACTCTGATAGAGGTCATGGTCGCGCTCGCAGTGGTGGCTGTCGCGCTGCCTGCCCTCTTGATGACCATATCGCAACAGCTTGATGGTATGCGCTATCTGGAGGACCGAAGTCATGCACAATGGGTGGCAGCCAATCGGCTTGCAGAGCTCAGATTGGTGTCAAAAGCACGCGGCAAGTTACAGGCTGGGTTGATTTCGGGCAGCGAAGAGCTTGCAGGTCGGCGGTGGTATTGGTGGAGCGAAGGTAAAGAGACCGGAGTCCCGGGGTTTTTCCGTTATGAGATTCTCGTATCAGACCGAGAGGATTCTCGCATGAGCCCGCTGTATTCATTGGATGGTTATCTGGTGCATGAGGCGACTCAGGGTGGTCAGTAAGTTCAGTGCCCGCGGTTTCACACTGATAGAGGTACTGGTCGCCATGGCGATCACTGCATTGGTCGCTATTGTCTCTTATAGCGCGCTCTCGGCCGCAATCTCAAGCGCCGAGGCGCTTCGTATTAGTACTGAAAGAGCACGGGATATCGGTCAAGTCATGGCAATACTCTCTCGCGATATTCGTCAGGTTGCAAAACGCCCGGTCATTGACGAGTTTGGACAGCGAATGCCTGCGGTATTGGGTGGAGAATTGGCCCGCGACGAACTGACCTTAACCCGGGCAGGCTGGCACAACTCTACAGGTGCCCCACGCAGTACATTACAACGTGTGCACTGGTGGATCGAGGATGAAACGCTATGGCGTGGCTATTTTCCGGTATTGGATAGAACCGTGGGTACCGAGCGCATAGAAACCGCCGTCCTGAATGAGGTCGAGGGATTCGAGGTGCGATTTTTACCCAGTTTGGCTATGTTGGAAATCAATCGCGACGACGCGATTGATCGCAAGAATTGGGAGGATAGTTGGGTTGAGGATGTATCTCAGCCGAATCAGGGACTGCCCCCACCTGCCGCGGTTGAAGTGACAATGGAAGTGTCCGGTCTGGGCGCAGTGAAGCGTTTATATGTCTTGCCTGAACACTGATCCTACTGCATCACAACGCGGTGCCGCTTTGATTATTGCAATGTTGGTCTTTGCTTTGGTAGCGGCATTGTTGGTCGGATTGCAGCGTGACTTTTCGCTCACTCTACAACGTAGCGAGCAGCAGCTTTTCGCGGAACAGGCATGGGCTTATCTGATAGGCGCTGAAGGGCTTGCACAATTGGCGCTGCAGGCAGACGGCAGGCAAGACGCCAAATCGGAATCTCCCACGGACCATATGGGTGAATTATGGGCACAACCGGCGGCACCTTACCTGTTAGAGGCAGGAGGCGTTATGAGGGGTCAGATTGAGGATTTACAAGGACGATTCAACCTCCATTTACTGGTTTCAGCCTCAACAGAGCGCGATACCAGCGCCTCTGAGAACTCCGAAGATGCGGTCGGTGACGGTGTTGCGGACGAGGCTGAAACGCGTGGTTCGGCAAGGGCGGGTCAGTTAGCAGAAAAGCGCTGGTCGCCGGGCCAAAAACTATTGATCCGGCTTTTGCAGTCACTTGGTGAGGATGCGCTGTCGCTTGAGGAGGCAATGGCGTTGACCGAAGCGGTCAGTGACTTCATCGATGCAGATGCAGACAAACGCATGAATGGAGCCGAAGCTGACGATTATCGTTACGCAGATTTCCCCTATTTGCCGGCTAATCGTTCCCTCGCGAGTGTAAGTGAATTAAGGGCGGTCAAGGGCATGACGAGTGAGGTGTACGAGGCTTTGAGACCGTGGGTGACTGTGTGGCCGGAGACAGGAGCGAAGATCAATATTCTCACCGCGCCTCTACCTGTTTTGAGAAGCTTGAACGCTGACGACCAATGGGAACCGCTGCCCCTCATTGAGTCTGAGCGGCTGATGACAATGCGAACCGAAGGGGAAATTACGAGTGTCGAAGACTTTCTCTCGGATCCAACATTCGAGGGCCAATCGGTAACGGACCTACAGACCCTCCTCGGTGTGCGCAGTAACTGGTTTTTGCTTGATGCCAGCGTGGATTTGGTAATGCGCGAGCGACACCTCTTCTCGGTGTTGACAAGAAAAGGGGGTAATGTGGTCTCGGCTGTTTTTCGTTCCGAGAGCGAGCTATGATGCGCCGCTCACGAGCCAATCGAGGTGCGCGAGCTTTTTGCTCATGACCCAGGGCAATTTCAACATTATTAGGTGGAATGAGGAGTTTTTGTCCTTTCTGCGTCCGGGTAATCAGCCCGAGCGCCTAGGGCACGAGCCTGTGCAGTTACCTGACAATACGTGTCTTGCGCTCCCGGCAGACAGGGTCAGGACTTTGCCGCTGTCGGTTGCGCCCGAAGAAATAAAGCATTTGCGCCGGGCGCTGCCTTTCATGCTCGAGGAAGCGCTTCTGGAGGATGTGTCGGAGCTGCATTTTGCCAATGAGCCCCTCGACAGCGATCGTCAGGCGGTAGCCGTAGTGCGACGGCAAACGATGAGTCAATGGATGTCCACGCTGCCCGATGCCCTGAAGGAATTACCTTGGGTGTCGGAAGCGCTTTGTCTGCCCTGGTCTTCGGGGTATTGCACGCTGGTTTTTGAGGCAGATCATGTTTTGGTCCGGTGGGGAGAGGCCAGCGGGAGCCGTATAGAGCGAAGCTTGCTGCCTGCGCTTCTGAATAGCCTGCCAATAGAGCACGTGTCGATTGTGGCTTATTGTAGCGATGAAGATGTGGTGAGAGCGACCATTCCCGATGCACTCCATGAGAGATTACAGATCCGCCAGGGCGGGTTATCTGAGGCGCTCTTGTTGGCGAGCGCCGACACGCCGGGGCCCGACTTGCGCCAAGGTGATTTCGCACCACGACTCCCTTTCGCACGTTGGTGGCGCCTATGGCAACGGGTAATCATTGCACTGGCGGTGGCCGTTGTGCTGAAAACGGGCGCGTCGGCCGTCGATTACGTCAATATGAAAAGGGAAGATGTCCGACTCCGTCAGGCCATACAGCAGAGTTACCGGCGCGCGAACCCCAAAGGGGCGGTGGTCGATGTGGAGAAGCAGCTAAATAGGCAGTTGGCGGAGATGGGTGCAGTGGGCACGTACTCTGCGTTTACGCCGGTACTCGTTGAGCTGCTATCTGCTCTGGCTGAGGTAGGGGATATTGAACTGACCTCCGTTAATTACACGGGCGGGAAAGACATGCGGGTTAATTTTTCCGCGCCGGATTTCCAGGCGGTTGAACGCGTTAGGTTGGCACTTGAAGCGCGTTCCTTCAACGCCGAATTGGAGAACTCTAACGCTCGTAAAGAGGGTGTCGTCGCCCGTTTAAGGGTGGAGAATCGTTGATGAGGATTTGGTTTGAGGCGCTGTCCCGGCGCGATCAGGTGGCGTTGCTCGTGCTCGGTGGGGCACTGGTGGCATGGCTGTTTATTCAAGTTGTCGTGATCGAATTAGATGGACGGCGCGCGCATTTGGTTCGTGCCAATCAATTACTGTCCGAGCAGCTGGTACGCGTTGATTTCAAAGTCGAGCAATTGGCTGTCTTGCGCGCGGGAGACGGCGGACGGCGGGTCAATTTAACGCAAACGCTGAGTCAGGCAAGCGACGCTAACGATCTGGCGGTTAAGCGTCTGCAACCGAATAGTCGTGGCGAAGTTCAGATTCGATTCGAGGGCGTGGCCTTTGACGGTTTGCTGCGATTTCTTGAGCAGATTGAGGGGAGTTCGGGTCTTCGTGTGATGGATGCCTCGGTCACCAGCGCAGGGCGTGATGGTGGTGTAAACGCAACCCTTCGCGTAGCGAGTAACTGAGGAGTGGCCATTATTAGGCGACGTTGGGGCATGATCGTGGGTGCCTTGTTTTTGCTGCTGTTGATCTTTCAGATACCGGCCGGTGCGGTGCGTTTGCTTCTGCCTGCACAAGCGGGTGTGAGTGGTCTCTCGGGAACCCTCTGGTCAGGCCAGGCAATCAGATGCTGGTGGGGGACAACCGATAAAAACATCATGCTGGGCCGTGTGGCGTGGCGCATTGAACCGTGGAAGTTGTTTTGGAGCACCCCTATATCGTTTACCAGTGAGTGGGGGGCACAGCGACTTGAGGCCCGTTTGGGTTACTTGCTGGGAGGAAGTTGGAGCCTCACTGATACCAACTTGGATTTTGATGCCCAGATTTTGAGCGAACTTCTCCCGCTTTACATTGATGGCCGCTTTTCCGGTCGGTTTTCCAGCGTCGAATTTGAGAGTGGTCAATTACGACGCGCATCGGGCAAAGCGATACTTGAGGGCGCTGTGTGGACGGCTCAATCCGGCGATATTCCTTTGGGTAACTACCACCTCGATATTGGCACAGCCAGCGCAGATGGCGAAGTAGTGGGTGTTATGAAGACGCTGGGTGGTGCATTACAACTGGCGGGTAACTTGGTGCTCCGGCCCACGTCCTACCAGGTCGCGGTGCAGGCTTCAGGCCCAGTGGCATTTGATGAGAGTTTTCGCGGCGCGGTCGCCATGTTGGCAACACCCACATCGGCGGGTTTCGATATTAACTTGCAAGGGACCTATTGAGACCTAGGTGAGATCTGAGCGTGACGTGCGGTACGCGGTGCCTGCGTCGGCGTGCGTCGCTACAGATTTCAGCGTGGCACCCTCAATTTTGATGAGTGCTTGCGAACGGCCAAAAGAAAGACAGTGAAAGGAGGCCCACTTATGGGGTCAGCAGGCAATGCAGTGTGGTCCAGTCGTTTTGCTTTCGTTATGGCGTCGGTGGGATTTGCCGTCGGGTTGGGCAATATCTGGCGCTTTCCCTATGTGACGGGTGAAAACGGTGGCAGTGCCTTTGTTGCGATCTACCTACTCTGCACATTGTCGATAGGTATCCCGTGCCTGATGGCGGAGTTAATTGTTGGACGCCGCGGTGGTGGGAGTCCACCACGCTCTATGGCAATGGTCGCTCGACAGTCCGATCGCAGCGCTAATTGGATGATCGTTGGCGGCATGGGAGTATT
>Ga0209251_1003571_pt1 | contig 10096 bp, 10 predicted proteins | sample SaaInlV_100m_DNA_6_FD_184665 | JGI IMG/M metagenome (GOLD analysis project Ga0209251, IMG submission 184665) | Marine microbial communities from expanding oxygen minimum zones in the Saanich Inlet - Saanich Inlet SI073_LV_10m_DNA (SPAdes) (version 2) | ecosystem: Environmental > Aquatic > Marine...
CTGGGGCTGAAGCCGGTCCCAAGGGTATGGCTGTTCGCCATTTAAAGTGGTACGCGAGCTGGGTTTAGAACGTCGTGAGACAGTTCGGTCCCTATCTGGTGTGGGCGTTGGAGATTTGAGGAGAGCTGCTTCTAGTACGAGAGGACCGAAGTGGACAGACCTCTGGTGTTCGGGTTGTCATGCCAATGGCATTGCCCGGTAGCTATGTTTGGACAGGATAACCGCTGAAAGCATCTAAGCGGGAAGCCCCCTCCAAGATTAGATCTCCCTGGGACTTTAAGTCCCCTTAAGGGTCGTTCAAGACTAGGACGTTGATAGGCTGGATGTGTAAGCGCTGTAAAGCGTTGAGCTAACCAGTACTAATTACCCGTGAGGCTTGACCATATAATAGAAATGATTGCATTAAGAACTTGTCATTATGGACACTCGTTGCTTTAATATTTTTACATTTATTTGAGTTAAAATTATTAACGTTAACAATTTTGGCTCATAACAGTTTTCCTGGCGACCATAGAGCTTTGGTACCACCTGATCCCATCCCGAACTCAGAAGTGAAACGATGCATCGCCGATGGTAGTGTGGGGTTTCCCCATGTGAGAGTAGGTCATCGCCAGGTTTTTATCTAAAACGCCCTATCTTATTAGTTAGGGCGTTTTTTTATGATTTATATACATAAATACGATCCTTATATTTAACATATAAAAAAATGAGGCATAATAAAGCATGAGGACTTTTATGTAGGAGATGCATGGATATAATTTTTTTATACCTTTTTCTGGGTGTAATAGCTGGGGTAATTAGCGGCCTATTTGGAATTGGTGGCGGGGTAATTATCGTCCCAATCCTTATTTTCACTTTTTCATCACAACTTTTTGCTACAGAAATATTGACTCATATGGCAGTAGGAACTTCATTGGCTACAATTGTAATTACCTCTATAAGTTCTATTTTCGCACACCATAAGCGTGGACTAGTTGTTTGGCCTATAGTTCTTTGGTTTTCACCAGGAATATGTTTTGGCGCAATTTTGGGAGCTATTTTTGCAGTTAGTATTTCAGGAATACTCTTACAGCTCTTTTTTGGTATATTTCTCTGTTTTATTGGCATCTTTATTGCCAAGCCCGCAAACCCCTCTTTAACGATCAACATGCCAGGCCCTCTTGGTAAGACAATAGCAGGCTCTGTGATTGGTTTTTTTTCCAGTATATTTGGGATTGGCGGTGGATCACTATCAGTACCTTATTTTTCTTGGACACAAATACCTATTAAGAATGCTGTTGCTACATCAGCCGCCTGCGGACTACCCATTGCTATTAGTGGAGCTATAGTTTACGCAATTCAGGGGCTAAATATCGATGGATTACCAAAATATAACGTTGGTTTTATATATCTACCAGCTTTTTTTGGCGTTGTTATTACAAGTATAGTTTTTGCAAAAGTGGGTGCAAAATTAGCATACCAACTTCCTTCTGAAGCTTTGAAAATATATTTCTCTCTTTTGCTATTAGGTATTGGCATATATTTTATATGGAAAAATATCTTATTTTTTTGATGGATTAAAATGGAAGATTTAATAATTATTTTAAGTGACGGAGTGTTCCATTCCGGAGAAGATCTAGGTAAAAAACTCGATATTACAAGAGCGGCTGTCTGGAAAAAAATATGTAAAATAAAAACTTTAGGTATTCCCTTAGAGTCAAAAAAAGGCCTAGGCTATCGAATAATTGGTGGTCTAGATCTTTTAAAGAAAGAAGATATTTATGATAATTTATCTACTATTGTTAAGCCTCTTGTATCTAATTTAGAAGTTTTATCGACTACCACTTCTACAAATACACTCGCTAGAAAAAATGCTGAAAATTTTGATTCTTCTGGCAGTATAATTTTAGCAGAAGCTCAGACAGATGGCCGTGGGCGAAGGGGTAAATCTTGGATTAGCCCTTATGGTTGTAATCTTTATCTGTCAATTGTTTGGGGATTTTCAGGTGGTATTCAAGAAATAGAAGGTCTAAGTTTAGCTACTGCTTGTTCTGTGCTTAAAGGTTTAGAAAAGTGTGGCGCTGATAATATAGAGCTCAAGTGGCCTAATGACCTGATGCATAAAAAGAAAAAAATTGGTGGTATATTATTGGAAATAGTCGGTGATCCTTCTGGATATTGCCAAGTAATCATTGGTGTTGGTATTAATATAAATATGCCTAAAATTAATTCTAAACAAATTGATAGAGAATGGACTAATACTAAAAAATTATTAAATCCAGAGGTTAGCAGGAATGATTTAGCCACGAAGATTATAGAACAGATTTTGTTGTTACTTCTTGAATATAAAAAATCTGGATTTTCGAGCTATAAGGATGAATGGCTTATGTATGACAACTCAATAGGCAAGAAGGTTAAATTGATAATGGTGAATAATACTGTTGAGGGGGTAGTGCGCGGAATAGACTCAAGTGGTGGACTCATACTTGAAGTGGGTGGAATAGAAAAAACCTTCAGCGGTGGTGAAATTAGTCTGCGAGAGTGTGAATGAGAGTAGAAATTGATGCTGGTAACTCTAGAGTTAAGTGGAGGATTTGCACAGAACAAATCGTTGAGTCTCGAGGTGTTTTTTCTAATAAGGATATTGAGGTATTTCTAAAGGCACTAGACCAGATTCCATCAATTGAAAATATATATATAGCTTCAGTATCCCACCCGAGCATTCTTAATAGAATAGCTACATATTGTTCTAAGAGGGGATGCCCGCTCATTGAGGCCAAAACTAAAAAAATTACCGCTGGTGTTACTTGTGGCTATAGTGATCCATCTATTTTAGGCATTGACCGATGGTTAGGAATTGTAGCGGCATATAATCGTTTTAGGTTGCCATGTATAATTATTGATGCCGGAACTACCTTAACAATTGATATTGTAAGCGGCGATGGAAGACACTTAGGAGGATATATTTTACCTGGAAAAGAAATGTCACTAAATATAATGAATGCTGGTGCCCAGCAAATTCAAATAAATATTGATAATGATCAAAATATAACAAATCCTTCACCAGGAAATTCAACTGAAGAGTGTATTGCAAAAGGACAAATTTTGATGATTAAATCGATAATAGAGTATCTTGTTAAAAATTCTGAAGAAAGAAATAAAACTCAAATAATAGCAACCGGAGGTAATGCTCAAGATATCATTAATGTCTTGGGTAGCGATGCTCACTTTGACCCAGAACTGATTCTAAATGGTTTAAAATTTTTAGACTTATAAAATTTATATGTTACATAAAGTTGACCACATAGGCTATTTTCTCTCTTGCATACCCACTTCTATGAAAAAAAACACTAAAAAAACGTTTTATCACATATAATTTGTTGATTATAACTTCAACATTAACTAAAATCGCGACCCCTATTTTATATATAGGATTTGGGCTGGCGTAGCTCAGTTGGTAGAGCAGCTGACTTGTAATCAGCCGGTCGGGGGTTCGACTCCTCTCGCCAGCTCCACATTTTTACTGTAACTGGGGTTTTGGAAAATTTATTAGGTATATATTGGGTGAGGACGATGTTTTATCTTTTACGCAGGGGTTCCCGAGCGGTCAAAGGGATCAGACTGTAACTCTGACGCGAAAGCTTCGGTGGTTCGAATCCACCCCCCTGCACCAAATTTTATACTTGGTACTATTGTTATTTAACAATAACTTAAGTACCTTATGAACATAGATATTTTATCATCATTGAATTTAACATCAGTGATCACACGGATAGGTTGCATTTGCAACAAAAAATAGATTTGGCTTCATCAGAAAATCAATTCTATGGAGTGGTGGTTATAGGCGGGTATGGTTCAATGGTAGAACCTCAGCCTTCCAAGCTGATGGTGCGGGTTCGATTCCCGCTACCCGCTCCAGATCCTACCGACAGCGATAGTTAATGCTCATATAGCTCAGTCGGTAGAGCACTTCCTTGGTAAGGAAGAGGTCACCGGTTCAAATCCGGTTATGAGCTCCAGTATTTAGTAAGATACGGTATGCCGTATATAATTTTAACTAAGAAGTGTGCAAGTATTGATTGAGGAGTTTTTGTCATGTCAAAAGAAAAGTTCGAGCGTAATAAGACCCATGTTAATGTGGGTACAATTGGTCACGTAGACCATGGTAAAACAACATTAACAGCAGCACTCACTCGAGTATGTGCTGATGTGTGGGGCGGAGAAAAAGTTGCATTTGATGGTATTGATAATGCGCCTGAAGAGCGTGAACGTGGAATTACCATTGCCACATCACATGTAGAGTATGACACCGATAAACGTCATTATGCACATGTTGATTGCCCAGGGCATGCTGATTATGTGAAAAATATGATTACAGGCGCCGCTCAGATGGATGGTGCAATTCTAGTTTGTGGCTCTACAGACGGCCCTATGCCACAAACACGTGAACATATTCTACTTGCCCGTCAGGTTGGCGTTCCTTATGTTGTAGTTTTTCTGAATAAAGCAGACCTCCTTGCTGCTGATTGTGGTGGCGTAGGTTCTGATGAATATAACGAAATGGTTGAGCTGGTGGAAATGGAGCTTCGTGAACTTCTTGATGCTTATGAATTTCCTGGAGACGATACACCAATTATTTGTGGTTCTGCACTAATGGCTCTTGAAGGAAAAGATGATAATGAGCTAGGAACTACAGCTGTCAGAAAGTTAGTTGAAACATTGGATACATATATTCCAGATCCTGTTCGAGATATAGATAAACCGTTCCTTTTACCAATTGAAGATGTCTTCTCTATTGCTGGTCGTGGAACTGTTGTTACTGGTAGAGTTGAGCGAGGTATTGTTAAGGTTGGTGAGGAAATTGAAATTATTGGTATCAAAGACACTACCAAGACGACCTGTACAGGTGTTGAAATGTTCAGAAAGTTGCTTGATGAAGGCCGTGCTGGTGAAAATGTTGGGGTCTTACTTCGCGGAACTAAACGAGAAGAAATTGAGCGTGGCCAGATTTTAGCAAAACCTGGGTCTGTCAAGCCGCACACAAAATTCGAAGCAGAAGTTTATGTTTTGTCAAAGGATGAGGGCGGTAGACACACTCCTTTTTTCAAGGGTTATCGACCACAATTCTATTTTAGAACTACAGATGTAACTGGAGCTTGTGAACTACCTGACGGAGTTGAAATGGTGATGCCTGGTGATAATATAAAAATGGTTGTCACATTGATACATCCAATTGCTATGGAAGAAGGATTACGTTTTGCTATCCGAGAAGGTGGCCGTACAGTAGGTGCCGGCGTTGTAGCTAAAATTATTGAATAACAAAAAGAACTACTATGCTAAGTCGAAGTTTTTTGAACTTCGACCATCTCGTTACTTTATATCTGTTTTTATGATAGGCCAGTAGTTCAATTGGTAGAGCGTCGGTCTCCAAAACCGAATGTTGGGGGTTCGAGTCCCTCCTGGCCTGCCAATAAATTTTTTTAATCTGGCTTTATTTAAGATGATAAAAAGTAAATATAATTTAGGGCGCAATTTCATATGAGTGCGACTGCAGAAGAAAAACAGTACAAGTTAGATAGCCTTAAATGGCTGGTTATTATAGCTCTTACCACTTCGGCTATTTATGGTAACTACTATTTTGCAGCTGAATCGTTTCTTTACAGAGCGATAGCTTGGCTACTAGTTGCTGTTATTGTCGTCTTTATTGGTTCGAAGACACAGAAGGGTTCTAGTTTGCTGACATTGATGCATGGAGCATATAACGAAGCACTCAGAGTAGTTTGGCCAACACGTCAAGAAAGAAATCAAACCACACTAATGGTTGTAGTTGTTGTATTAATTATGTCCATGATTTTATGGGGTTTGGACACTTTTTTCGGTTGGATTGCCTCAATAGTGATAGGTTAAGGGGATTACATGCGCTGGTACGTTGTACATGCCTACTCGGGTTATGAAAAAAAAGTTGCCTTGGCGCTAAAAGATAGAGTGGTACTCCATAATATGGAGAAAATATTTGGTGATATCTTAGTACCAACTGAAGAAGTGGTAGAGCTGAAAGGGGGAGTTAAACGTAAAAGTGAGCGTAAATTTTTCCCCGGTTATGTTCTTGTTCAAATGGAACTAAATGACGATTCCTGGCATTTAGTGAAGGAGACTCCAAGAGTTTTAGGTTTCATTGGAGGCAAGGCAGATATGCCTGCACCTATTACAGATAAAGAAGCTGATGCAATTTTGCAAAGGGTTCAGGATTCTGAAGATAAACCAAGACCTAAAACTGTCTTTGAGGCAGGCGAAATAGTACGAGTTATTGATGGACCCTTTAATGACTTCAATGGTGTTGTTGAAGAAGTAAATTATGAAAAAAGCAGAGTCCGAGTATCTGTATCGATATTTGGTCGAAATACCCCTGTTGAACTTGAGTTTGTTCAAGTGGAGAAAACTTAATAGTTTTTTATTGCTCTGGATAAAAAAAGAGTAGGGAAGCCTGAGATGAGTTTTATATAAACTTTGAGGCGTTAGACCCAAAATGGAGATGTAAAATGGCAAAAAAAGTAGATTCTTACGTAAAGTTGCAAGTGCCTGCAGGTAAGGCTAATCCCAGTCCTCCGGTTGGTCCCGCATTAGGGCAAAAAGGAGTTAATATCATGGAGTTTTGCAAAGCATTTAATGCACAAACACAGGAACTAGAGCCAGGCTCACCGGTACCAGTTGTCATAAGTGTATATGCCGATAAAAGTTTTACTTTTATTACAAAAACTTCGCCTGCATCATATCTATTAAAAAAAGCTGCTGGTATTCAGAGTGGTAGTGCCACTCCTAATACGAAAAAAGTCGGTAAAGTTACCAGAGCACAATGTGAAGAAATTGTAAAAACAAAAGAAACCGATTTAACTGCCTCCGATATGGAGGCTGCAGTAAGAACTATCGCTGGTTCTGCTCGGTCTATGGGTCTTGATGTGGAGGGTATGTAGATGACTAAGCTTTCAAAGCGCATTCGCGCAATTCGTGATAAAGTCGAAATTGGAAAACATTATTCAATACATGATGCAGTCGCATTACTAAAAGAGGTTTCTTCTGTTAAATTTTCTGAAGTTGTAGACGTTGCAGTAAATTTGGGCATAGACCCTAAGAAATCTGATCAAGCAGTCAGAGGAGCAACTACCCTTCCCCATGGTACAGGTAAAAATGTAAGAGTTGCAGTTTTTGCTCAGGGTGATGCTGCAGAGGCTGCAAGAGAATCAGGAGCAGATTTGGTGGGTATGGAAGATTTAGCTGAAGATATTAAAGCAGGAAATATGAATTTTGATGTAGTTATCGCTGAACCGGCAGCAATGAGGGTAGTCGGTCTGTTAGGTCAAGTTTTGGGCCCCCGAGGTTTAATGCCTAACCCTAAAACCGGAACTGTGACACCAGATGTGACAACAGCTGTCAAAAATGCCAAGGCCGGTCAGGTTCGCTATCGCATAGATAAAAATGGAATTATTCACGGTGCAATTGGTAGTCTAAATTTTGATGCATCCGCTTTGAAGGAGAATCTCGAAGCATTAATCTTAGATCTCAAAAAGGCTAAGCCAGCATCAGCAAAAGGTGTATTTCTTAGCAAGATTACACTTTCAACAACAATGGGACCTGGGTTAATAATTGATCAGGCATCGCTAGAGGTATAAAAAGAATAAGATTTCTATACGAGATCAATAAACTTTGGGGTCTAGGTAGTTCGCTTAGATCGTTAAAGACCGTAGGTGCCTTGATTTAAGGTTTAATGGACTCTTCGATTTTTAGTGGAGAATCGCCTACGCAGACGGTGTAACCCGATTCAGTGTTTAAGTAACTGGATTTGATCGCCGAAATTGCATCAAGATTAAATTTGATGCTTAACCGATTAATAACCCAGTTTGGGTAGTTAATTAAATCCAGGAGAAAGTCTCGTGGCATTAAATCTCGAAAGTAAAAAAGTGATAGTAGACCAAGTTGGCACTACTGCTTCAAACGCTTTGTCATTGGTAATTGCCGATGCACGCGGAGTTAATGTGACTCATATGACAATTCTTCGTGAAAAAGCACGTGAACAAAATATCGAGATTCGTGTAGTGCGCAATACACTTGCAAAGCTAGCGTTCAAAGGTACGGATTTTGAGTGCGTAAATGAAGTATTGGCTGGTCCATCATTATTTGGTTTTTCTATGGAAGATCCAGGCGCTGCTGCTCGTTTATTTAAAGAGTTTGCGAAAGATAATGATAAGTTTGAAGTAAAAGCCCTATCTATCAGTGGTCAACTGTTAGATACCGGGCAAATTGATGTTTTAGCTAAACTACCAACCTTAGAACAGGCTCTTGGTCAATTAGCTTGTGTAACATTGGCACCAATCACTAAGCTAGTTCGTACTTTTAACGAGGTGCCAACTAAAGTTACTCGTGTTGTAGGGGCTGTTCGTGATAAAAAGCAGGAAGCTGCATAATTCACCGAATAGTTTATGTAAATTTATTTAATTAGGAGATAGATTATGGCTCTTTCTAAAGATGATATCTTAGAAGCAATAGCTTCAATGAGCGTGATGGAAGTTGTTGAGCTTGTAACAGCAATGGAAGAAAAATTTGGCGTGTCTGCACAAGCTGCAGTTGCAGTAGCTGCTCCTGCAGCTGGCGGAGATGCTGGTGATGCACCTGCAGCAAAAGACGTCTTTGACGTAATGTTAACATCAGTTGGTGAAAAGAAAGTTAATGTTATTAAAGCTGTCCGTGCTATAACAGGTTTAGGTTTAAAGGAAGCTAAAGATCTTGTAGATAGCGCCCCCTCAGTAATTAAAGAAGGGGCTCCAACATCTGAAGCGGAAGAGGCTAAAAAACAGCTGGAAGAAGCCGGTGCTACTAGTGAGCTTAAATAAGTTCATAGTGCCCATGTCTGATAATTAATCAGACTTAGGCTGAGCAGACATCCTCAGCCTTCCAGCACTTTCTGCCCTTTAGACAGTTAGTGTCAACGAATATCCTTTTTTGTAAAAGATTTATGGTATTAAATTTTCATAACCCATGAAATTTAAGACTAAAAATCAAGATGGGGAACATAATGGCTTACTCGTATACTGAGAAAAAACGCATTCGTAATGATTTTGGCAAGCTTCCACAAGTTATGGATTTACCTTATTTGCTTGCGATACAGATGGATTCTTATCGAAATTTTACTCAAATAGATATCCCGAATGAGGATAGAATAGAGGCTGGTTTGCATGCAGCCTTTAAGTCCGTATTTCCAATTGTCAGTTATTCAGGGAATGCAGGGCTTGAGTATGTAGATTACAATCTTGGAAAACCAGTATTTGATGAAGAGGAATGTAAGCTTAGAAGTGTAACCTACGGTTGTTCCCTCCGTGTGAGGGTTCGCTTGATGATTTATGACAAAGATTCTTCTTACAAAACAATCAAAGAAATTAAGGACCAAGAGGTCTATATGGGAGAAATCCCTCTAATGACTAACAATGGTACTTTCATAATAAATGGTACCGAAAGAGTAGTTGTATCTCAACTTCACCGTTCCCCAGGTGTATTTTTTGATCATGACAAAGGAAAAACCCACTCCTCAGGTAAATTATTATATTCTGCCCGAGTAATTCCATATCGTGGTTCATGGTTAGACTTTGAGTTTGATCCAAAAGATTTAGTCTATGTTCGTATTGATCGTCGACGAAAGTTACCAGCGACAATGCTACTTCGGGCTCTTGGTTTTAGTGCTGAAGAAATGTTAGCGGAGTTTTTTGAAACAAATATTTTTAACTTACGAAAGGATGGAACTTACACTCTTAATTTAGAGCCCTCTAGACTGAGAGGTGATATCGCTACCTTTGACATTCTAGATAAAAAAGGAAAAGTAATCGTTGAAGACGGTCGTCGAATAACAGCAAGACATGTTAAAGAATTAGAAAAACAAAAAATTACCAAGCTTACCATTCCAGCTGACTATTTACATGGACGTCCACTTGCAAAAGATGTAGTGAATCCAGATACAGGTGAAATTTTATTTAAGTGTAATACAGAAATTGATGAAGAAATTTTAAGTGAAATCCGTAAAGCAGGATTATCTTCAGTCGAATCTATCTATACCAATGATCTTGATAGAGGG
>Ga0209251_1003574_pt1 | contig 10084 bp, 6 predicted proteins | sample SaaInlV_100m_DNA_6_FD_184665 | JGI IMG/M metagenome (GOLD analysis project Ga0209251, IMG submission 184665) | Marine microbial communities from expanding oxygen minimum zones in the Saanich Inlet - Saanich Inlet SI073_LV_10m_DNA (SPAdes) (version 2) | ecosystem: Environmental > Aquatic > Marine...
CGGTTGCAGGATGGTTCGAGTAGGCATCGATTGGCAGTAGCCGGGCTCGTAGTAGCGGTCGGTATGGTAACTGGTATGTTTCAAATGGTGGACAGTTTTAGGTACACAATTGAGGAATGGTTCGATATCCGTTTTCAGGCGGAACTCTATATTTCCGAACGCGGTGTTACCGGGGCGGGTACGATCAATGGGATTGATCCCACCATCATGGAAGAACTCGTACAGGATGAAACGATTGCTTATGCAGATGTAGTTTATATTTCCTACGCAAAACCGAAAGAGGGCATTACTATTCTATCGGGTGTTGATATGGATGCATGGACCACTTCAATTAAGCAACTTTGGTACAAACCACCCGGTTCTTTTTCTGCTGTAGCGGGTGCTGAACCTGCTTTAATTAGTGAGACATTTGCAAGGCGATTCGGAATGATTAATGGTGGGGTAACTGAATTGGATACTCCTTCCGGTCGAAAGAAAATTTCTCCGGTTGGTATATTTTCGGATTACGGAAATGAGTTCGGAACCGCCGCAGTAGATATAAAAACCTGGAAGTCATGGACTCAATCCGAACGGCCAATCAATGTAAGTCTCTACTTAAAAGAGGAAACTGATGTGAACCAAATACGGGATCGACTGCGCCTCGCTTTCCCAGGCTTAGATGTTCGTAATGGAAAGGAATTAAGGGATGTGGCCTTGGGTATTTTTGAACAGACTTTTAAAGCCACATCCGCGCTCAACATTATCGGATTGGTGGTTGCCTTCGCCGGACTGTTACTCGGTCTTTTTTCGATCTTTGATGAATCCGCCCGTACTTGGCTTACTCTGCGTCACCTTGGCTTTTCTAATCGTCAGTTCTTGCTTTCTGCAGGAATGGAAGGTGCGGGAATCGGGTTGGCTGCCTGGGTAAGTGGTTCCCTGATTGGACTGGTTCTTGGCTGGTTGTTGGTAAAAGTGATCAATGTTCAGTCGTTTGGATGGACTCTCCTCTGGCATGTTCCTTACACCGATTTTTTCATTTTTGGGATCCTGCTGGTTCTGACTGGTTTTCTCTCGGGTTGCCTGGCATCTGCATATTGGAATTTTAAACGCAAATGAAGTTTTTCTTACTTTTCTTTCTTATTTCTCCATTCCTTTTACTGGCTGAATGGATTGAACCCCCCGCCCGTTCCTCCAAAGGGTATCGCGTGCCTACTCCCGATTATGTGCCCGTTCTTCCACGGGATCATGGATCCCATCCCGAGCATGGAATTGAATGGTGGTATTGGGTCGGTCATTTAAATGCGGTTGATTCGAAAAAAAAATTCGGATTTCAATCCACGATCTTTCAGCTGGCAGGCGATCCTAATAAGTCCGTTCAGTCTTCGAATACTCACTTTGGTCATCAAAATCTTTTTTTACTCCATAGTGCGCTTAGCGATTTAGATGAAGGGAAATATCTTCATCACGAACGGGTAGTACGGGAGGGTTGGCAGGCAAGTGCTTCACGGGAAACTCTTCAATTAGCGGTGGGCGGAATAAAGGTGAACCTTCTTGACGACGGAACTGGGCACGAGATCATTACTCGTTACCCCGGAGGTGGAAAGCTTGAACTCTCTCTTTATCCAACAAAACCATTGGTATCTTTTGGAGATCGTGGGTTGAGTCGAAAAGGGTCTGACCCCGCCTCGGTCAGTTGGTACTGGTCTTACACTCGTCTTCAGGCTAAGGGTACACTTCGTCTGAATGGAGAAGAGATTTCTGTAGAGGGAATTGCCTGGATGGATCACGAAATCTCATCCAGTCAACTGGGAGAAGATTTAGCCGGGTGGGATTGGACTTGTATGCAATTGGACGATGGCACCGAGCTGAAAGCCTATCGTTTACGGAAAAAAGATGGGGACAGCGATCCGTGGTCAGCAGTTTATTGGATTGATCAAGAGGGAAAGACGGAAAGGGTGTATGAGAAAAACTTTTCCTGGAAAACTCTGGATACGTGGACCAGCCCAAAAACAGGACTTCAATATCCCACCTCAGTCGAGATCTCAGTAATTCATCCCACCAAGGGACAGGAATGTTATCGCTTACGCCCCTTACTCGATCAGCAGGAATTTACTGGCAACCGATCGGACAATGCATATTGGGAAGGTGCCTGTGAGGTCCTCAACGAAAAAGGGAAACGGATTGGAAGTGCCTACCTCGAGCTCGCTGGTTATGGAGGAGGGCTGGGTGCGCGCCTCAATTAATTTTTACAGGTATTACGCTCCACATAATATAACTAATCAATAACGACCATTCTTGACAGTATACTCACCCCGTGGTCAGAATTACCTGATGCTCAAGTTTATATGGTATATGTGCTCTCTCTATTAAAAAGAGACTCATAGTAGTTTCATTTTATGGAATGTATTCTAAGTCCTCGCCTTCGGTCTCGTAACAAAAGATATTCTTTGAGTATTTAATTATGCCACAACACCAAGATAGCTTTGAGGAAGCCCGTGTAACTTCAGGAATACAATTTACTGAGTTTAATGGTGAATGCATCCCCTTCATTTTACGCTTAAAAGAACTACGGAAAACGGCGAAGAACTGGAAGGAGTTTAGCAGCGATAATCCATTTCAGGTGGTCCCTCATTCAGAGGAGGGACTTCGTTCGATGCGCCAAATTCCGATCGAAATGGATCCGCCCCAGCATACCGATTTTCGTGCTTTGGTGGAGCCGTTCTTTATTCGTCCGACTCATGCAGACTATATCGAGGATATGGCAAAGATGGTTACATCAATGGTCGCGAATATAATTGATGTGGGAGAAGTGGAAGCCGTTAATCAATTTGCTCTGCCTCTGCAATGCCGTGCATTAGCCATGTTATTAAAGGTTCCTGATTCAGAAGCAGACAGGTGGATGGAGTGGGGGATGCATGCACTTACGGAAGGAAGTGGACTTGAGGACTACACTGCAGAACAATTTGCCCGAGCTGAACGGGAGCCGGGTGATGATTTTTTTAGTATGCTTAACCACGCGGAGATGAATGGAGAAAAGTTAAGTTTTACTGAAAAACAGGGAATCGCCAATGTCACTTTTGCCGGTGGTAAAGACACCGTAATTAATGTGGTCAGTAGCATCATTGTCTACTTTTCCGAACATCCTAAAGCCCTTGGTTTTCTTGGAGAAGATGAGCGCTATATAATGACTGCCTGCGAGGAATTTGTTCGTTATGTAAGCCCTCTCACTGCGATTTCCCGAACCTGTCCGCATACCGCCAGAGTGGCGGATCATGAAGTTCCGGCGGGGGGACGGGTTGGACTGTGCTGGCCATCCGCAAATCGGGATGAGTCTGTATTTAAAGAACCAAATAAAGTAGTATTGGATCGTATGCCAAACCCGCACATTGGTTTCGGCTTTGGGATTCATAACTGCCTCGGGGCTCCGCAGGCCCGATTAATTATCCGTTGCCTGCTCAAGTCTTTGTGTAAACAGGTGAAAAGTATAAACCTAATTTCTTCTGAACCCCGAATTGAAAAAGAAGAATCCTACACTCGTCAGGTTGGATATGATCGGGTTGTCGTGAAAATAAGTTAATTCTTAGATTCAGTTCGAGCGTAAAGGACTTTCTTCTTAATTCACCCGAAGGATTCCCTGCATCGCCATCCAGTGACCCGGGAATGTGCAGATAAATGGATAATCGCCCGGTTTTTTCGGAGCCCGGAAATGCAGGGCATGTGCCTTGCCTGGTTCAATGACAGGAATGATATGTAGAACTTCCTCCAAATCAGGTACATAATTTTTTTCCCCCGCCTTCGGATCGCTGATCATTTTGAAAGAGGCTTCGCCCACTTTTTTAGTCGATCCCGGTTTGATAATGACCAAGTTGTGTGGCATAGCATCGATATTTTTTAATTTTAAAACCAGTGCTTCATTAGGCTTTGCTTCAACTAAAGTCTTGGAATATTTCAGCCCGCTTATCGTATCGATCCGAATCTCCCGTTCACCTTCTATCGTATCCCCGGTATAGTCTGGTTTCTTTTTGGTATTCTGATTGGCCACGCGAAGGGATACAAAGCTCAGTTTATTTTTTCTTGGATTTGTTAGGCCATTAGACATGTATGGCTTATCCGGAAACATTGGTGAGCAGAATAAATCGGTTTTGAATTCGGTTCCATCGGCATCTTGTAAATGCATGCGAATGTGGAGTTGCATGATGGGTTCGAGGTCGGGCATTTCCACGAATATAGATTTTCCATCTTCCAGAAGTTTGACCGATCGAATATTTATCCGGTCATGGCCGAGGCTTTCCGGAACCTTAGCGGAAAATTCAGGTGAGCCATATCGCTTGGCATATTCATAATTCCATGCCTGAGAAAAGTAATTTTCAACTTTTGAAATCGCTTCGCTGTCCAGGTTTGTTGTGAAATCTATTCGTATTCCGTTGGAATGAACTTTAAACCCTTTTGGCTTTCTGACTTTTCCCCCGGTATAGCGGACTCGATGTAGGCATCCATCCTTGATCGAGTAATCTCCCCAACCATCCAACCCAGCCACATAAAGTTGTCCATCTTTGGGGTTAAAATCTCCTCGCATTACACCAGCGAGAAAGTTTCCCTGTAGAGGTACAATTCCACCCTGTGGTCGTGAACTGGTGGCATCTCTAAGGATAAGGTAATGAGTGCCCGATCCGTAACTCAATCCAACATGGGAACCTTTAAAAGGTCCCCATTTATCACTGGTTATTTCTTTCATTCCACCGGTGGAATTATCAATTCCGCGTGGAACATAACAGAGGGGAGGGGAGATGCCTTTTCCTCCCAGTCCATACTCCTCGCCCTCTTTAACCTCAATGATTGCCGAGGTGGGCGTCCATGTTCCCTCCTGTGGTCCTGCCCAAAAGTAATCATCCGATCCACCTACTGCCATGCAGTTACGCACTCCAGTGGCTATCTTTTTGGTTACCTTGTCCGGACCGGTCCGAAATACACTGGTCCATTGAATGAAGTGAAATGATTTATCCTTCGTTCGGTGCAGTCCAAAGGTGTGAGTATGACTGCGGTCAAACCCGCCAAAATCATTGGCGTATTTTTCATAGTGATCAACTTCTTCATCCCCATTTGTATCATGCAGAATAGAAATTTGGCACCGGTCGAGAACGAAGATGCCATCCTCATCGACATGGATACCAATGGGTTGGTTAAACCCAGTGGCATACCGTTGCCAGGTCACCTGTTTTAAATCGTCTGTTATTCCTTTAACCAACCAAATATCTCCGGGGAGGGTGGCGACTAACGCATTCCCGTTGGGAAGGAAAGCCATACTGGTTAACTGCATTACAGTTTTGTATGGGTTTTCGTAGGGAACACTCAGTGTATCCACCACATAATGTGAGCTGTTTAGCTTACCCAGTTTACCGGGAGCTTTCAGCACTTCCTTCCAGCGTTTTTCTTTTTTTCGTTCCGCATTTAGGTGGGCAAGCACAACTTTTTCATCGTCTGGTTTTTGTTCCTTGGATATCCGCATAATGAAATATGCGTTTGCAGTTGATTTATTAACAACGATTTCACCCTTCTGCCATCCAGCTTTCTGAATGCCTTTGGATTCGATGATTTTAACCTTTAAGGCAGCATCTAATACTCGGCAAGGGATCGATATTTTTTCGGCTGAATTTTGCAGATCGATTCTTCGGTAAAAAGCATTCTTTCCTGCCCACGGTTCATCCATTATTTTTGTATTTCCAATTGCATATTCAAATACCACCCGTTTGCCAAACCGGTGTAATCCAAGATATTCCCCCCCCTTGGGCATTTCAGCTTTGGGCATTGTAAACCAGGTCTTTCCATCTATGTTTGCACCCCTTGATGAACCCCAACGAAAGGGTTGAAATTTTACCCATCCCTCTTGCCAGACTGCTCGGTAAGAAAGAGATTGAGGATCAAAGCATGCAGACAATTCGTGTCCGTTCCCCAATTTTACACAGATTCCTTTTTCCACATTCAAGCCCTTGCCCTTTACGACATGGGCAAAATGTTCACCAGTATCTCCTTGGTTCCAACGATCGTCATTGTGATTGTTTTGATTATGTTTTCCCCAGTGCCCATGCAAACCGGCATCAAGTCCAGGGAAAGAGGGGATGATCTCAGGAATTTTATCAGGATTGGCCATGTAGTAATCCGCCTGTCTTTGATAGAAATCATAAACCCGGGCTTCATTTACTTTTAGGTCGGTGTATTCGTGGTTTTCCCGACCACCTGCCGGGTCGACATAGGGATGAATACCAGGCTTTGCTATGTTAAGATCAGCAGCATAAATAGCTGATATATTCAACAAAAAGAGAGGAATGAAAATGGAGAATTCGGAGAAGGCTTTTTTCATTTAATAATACTTTATTGTGTTATTGATAATTTTATTTTCTATCCCATGAATTAGTTGCCCTTTTTTCGTACAGGGGACGGCCATCCGATTTTGGGAAAGATTTTACGATTTTTTTGAATTTGGCAAAGGCCTTTCTGTCCTCCTTTTGCTTGCTATTGAGAAGGTTATTTTCTTCTGCTGGATCCTTTTTTAAATCGTGCAGCCGTGTAATCATTTTCTGTTGGTCGACCCATACCTTGTATTGCTTGTCTCGGATGACACGTGGGCCAAAAGTTTGGCCAGGCAGGATTCCCTGCTTATCCAATCTTGCCTTCCCGTAGCTAAGGGCCATGATCCAATCCCGTTCAGAATCCTTGTCTTCTTTAAGAATTACTGGAGCAATCGACTTTCCGTCGACAATCAGATCCTTGGGGAGTTTTCCACCTCCCAGTTCTACAAAAGTCGGTAACATGTTCGATAAATCAGTAAGTGCATCTGTTTCCACACCAGCAGGCACTGTGCCCGGACAGTTGACGATGAAAGGTCCGCAAACCCCAGCCTCGGTCTGAGTTCCTTTCCCCCCTTTTCCTTTTTTTCCGTTTAATGAACCATTGATGAGTACATCTGTTCCGTTGTCGCTGGTAAAAAAGATGATGGTTTGTTCGCGGATTCCAAGTTCGTCCAATTCATCCACTAATTGCCCGACCATTTTGTCCACATACCTGACCATTGCCTTATGCCTACCAAGAGCCCCTGTTGCATTAGGCTCATCTGGGGTGGGAACGAACGGTCTGTGCAGGAAAGGCATTGGGTAGTATAGGCACATCGGTTCATCTTTATTTTTTCGCATGAACTGGATCAGTCTTTCGGTGTAAATATCGGGTCCAAATTTTCCGGCATAGGTACGGCTACCACTTTCTGGAGTATTAATATAGGGATCCTTGTATCTTTTGTCACTTGGTGGATTACCTGTCTCAAAACCGGTCCACAAAGCCCAGTCATCAAACCCGTGTTTTCTTAATGCATTCGGTTCCACTCGGAAGTCATTAATCTGCCATTTTCCCGCAATTGCAGTTGCATATCCAAGATCTTTCATAAGTCGGGCAAAGGTTATGTTTTCCTTTTTTTTCCAATCAAAATAACCAACCCCCCAACGTGGAACATCCCAATGGCTTACCCAACCGGTACGGAATGGATACTTTCCGGTCAGTAAGGTAGTGCGCGAGGGCGAGCATGAGCCCATTGAATATGCGTTGTGAAATTTCATTCCTCCCTTAGCCAGGGAATCAATGTTTGGTGTCTTGATATCGTCCGCCCCATAGCAACTGACCCAGTCCTTACCCAAGTCATCAATCATGATGAATAGAATATTCGGTTTTTGGATTCCAGATGATTTTTGACCCGAAATCGAGGAGCGAATATCTGATTTTGCCGCAAATAATTGAGCTTTGAAAGTTAAATTGAGCAGGAGGAAAATAATAATGTAAATGGGAGAATTTTTCATACCATTTAATCTGAACGAGCATATTATTTTCGCAAGTTGAATGATGGTAATTTCCATATTTTATACTGATTGACTAGGGTATTCATATGTTTGAATATTTGAAAATGAAAATCCTTTCCTTCCTTTCCCTCCTTACTCCTTTAATCGTTCATTCTGCTACTTGGCACAAAGGCAATACCCATGTACACACCACGCTTTGTGGACATGCGGATACAACACCCAATGCGGTCGCCCAATGGTATCACGACCGGGGATATAACTTTCTAATTCTTAGCGAACATAATAAATATATCGATCCTTCCTCAGTTGAACTCAAAGGGGAAGTGCGGAGTGATTTCTTACTTGTTCCCGGAGAGGAAGTAACTGGGCCAGTACACAGCACCGCGATGAATGTATCCCGCTTGGTTCCCTGGGAATATAAAGATAAGAACCGCTCAAAAGTAATTCAGAATCATGTGGATGAAACCCAAAAAGCCGGAGGTGCGGTCATTCTTAATCACCCAAATTGGGGCAGACCAATTCATACTCACGAAATTTATCCGGTGAAAAATCTTTATATGTTTGAGCTCTATAATGCTCATCCGGGTGTGCACAGCTTTGGAAACGCGCATCGACCCAGTCTGGAAGTGTTGTGGGACGCACTTCTTGAAAAGGGTATGACCATTTACGGCGTATCTTCGGATGATGCCCATAAACTCCAAAAGTGGGGAGAAAAAGAAAATAATCCGGGTCGCGGTTGGGTCATGGTGCGTTCGAAAAAACTGAGCTCTGATTCTCTTACTGCAGCAATGCTTAAGGGAGACTTTTATTCCTCTTCGGGAGTAATGCTGGAAAAGTTAGAGCGTGGAGCCAATCATATCGAGTTATCTGTTAATGAAAAAGAAACTGCTTGTGAATTGGCTTCTGAATTTCTGTTCGGTCGTCCGGTCAGCAAAGGAGCACTGGGTACTTTTATCGAATTTATCGGTCCGGGAGGAAAAGTACATAAGACAGTTACTGGTTTGTCTGCATCTTATAAAACTAAAGAAGCTTATCTGCGGGCAAAAGTTACTCGCCGAGTAAAAAATAAGGACGGTTCCCTCCGCGAGTACTACGCCTGGACCCAACCCGTTTTTACTGACGGTCGATAGTTCTTCACGTTCGCTCAAATTACCCTTCGGGTTTTTTATCTGGAGGGTTTCATCTCTTAGTTGCAACCTAATCTAAGCAAAAGTAGGTTAAGTGTTATGAAATCATTTACTGTTGCCTGTTGCCTACTTCCTTTAGTTCATTTTTCTTTTGCGGAAAAGTGGTACAAAGGAAATACCCATGTTCACACAAAACTTTGTGGGCATGCCGATTCCACTCCTGAAGTGGTGGCCCAGTGGTACCACGATCATGGCTATAATTTTCTTATTCTCAGTGAACATAATAAGTACATTGATCCTTCCACCGTAAAACTGGACGGGGAAATAAGGGATGATTTTCTTCTTGTACCAGGCGAGGAAGTAACCGGTCCGGTTCATAGTACGGCGATGAATGTGTCCCGTCTGGTTCCCTGGGAATTTAAGGACAAAAACCGATCGAAGGTCGTCCAATGGCAGGTTAATGAAACGAAGAAAGCAGGAGGGATTACCATATTAAATCATCCCAACGCCCCCATTATTCGACCCGCTGAGTTATATCCCGTGAAAGACCTTTATCTATTCGAGCTCTATAACGCTCACCCTATGACCAAAAATTTTGGCGATGCCCACCGTCCCTCCACTTCATCTCTTTGGAATGCGTTACTCGATAAAGGAATGACTATTTATGGAGTAGCGTCTGATGATAGCCATAAGTTTGCCAAGTGGGATGAAAAATATGATAACCCCGGTCGCGGTTGGGTTATGGTTCGCTCCAACGATCTCAGTTCGGATTCTATTACCCTGGCGATGAACCGGGGCGATTTCTACTCCTCCTCCGGCGTGATTTTGAAAAAAGTGATGGTGGCCAATAGTCGGATTGAGGTGGAAATCGATGAAGAGGAAACCGCACGGGAGCTTACTTCTCAATTCCTTTTTGGCCGGCCAGTGAAGAAAGGTAAGCCCGGTACTTTTATTGAATTTATTGGACCGGGCGGGGAGGTGGAAGAAACCATCTCCGGAATAAAAGCGAACCGCGAAGCCAAAGAAGACTACCTCCGTTGCATGATCACCCACCGGGTAAAAAAATCCGACGGTTCCCTACGGGAGTATTATGCCTGGACCCAACCTGTTTTTACCGACGGACGTTAAATTATTTTA
>Ga0209251_1003584_pt1 | contig 10046 bp, 4 predicted proteins | sample SaaInlV_100m_DNA_6_FD_184665 | JGI IMG/M metagenome (GOLD analysis project Ga0209251, IMG submission 184665) | Marine microbial communities from expanding oxygen minimum zones in the Saanich Inlet - Saanich Inlet SI073_LV_10m_DNA (SPAdes) (version 2) | ecosystem: Environmental > Aquatic > Marine...
CGATAGGACAAAGATGTTAATAACGTATGTAGACGTGGTGTTGTTTTCTTCGCGTCGTTCGTCGTTCACACGCGCGCGCGCTATAAAGACTCCTCGCGACTCACTCCGGACGCGTTCGTTCGTCCCGCGTCGAAAAGAAAAAGGCGCCTCTCGACTCGTCATCCCCGAATTCGTCGCATCACGCCGCCTGTCGCCTTCGCTGCGGCTGCGCGTTTTCCTTCCCCCCCGCGGCGTTCGCCCTGCGCCTCTTCTGCGCCTTGACCTGCGCCGCCACCTCTATCTTCTCCGCCGTGCTGTACCTCCACTCGTTGAACGAAAGCATGGATTCCCGACCCAGGTTGAACAGGTGTTCCTCCTCGCGCGCCAGCAGATGTTTCTGTTTGAATTCGCCCGTGCCGTGCGCTTGGCACAGCAACGCCTTGTACCGCCTCCCGAACGCCTCGGAGAGGTTCTTCGCGAGCTCCTCGTCCCGCAGCAGCAGGTTGAGCGCCTTGCCGAATCGGAAGAAGTGCGGGCAGAACTCGCGAATCGGGACGTTCCGCGGCTCGGCGTGTACCACCATCCACACGCGCTCGTCGAAGCACTCGGGCAACGACGGCGCCACCATGTTCTGCTCGAACAGCTTCGGGACGAGCCAGAACGGCAACATCACCTCCGCGTAGCTGGGCAAATCGTGCCCCTCGCACTGCTTATCCATCTCCTTGCCCAGGCCGGTGCACCCCGAGTTGAACACCACGGGGACGGTCTCCTGCTCGGTCAGGAACGAGTGCACGTCGAAGTACTTGGACATCGCGCGCGTGAAGTGCCGGTGAACTGCGGTCGGGACGTTCAAATCACGGGAACCGCGCGAACGCGCGAATCAGGCACCCCGTCGAGGCGCGCTCGCCGCGTCGAAAAGGCCCGCGGTCTCTCGCGAGGAGACGCTCGCGGTGCGGTCGGGCGGGCTCGGACTCGAGTCCGAGAGCGGCGGGCGAGTCTTGCGCGCGCGACAGTGCTGCGCGTGCGCGCGGCGCGGTGTCCCGAACGCGCGTCGGGATTTTTCAAACGCCGCGCAGCAGCTCCCGAAAACTGCTTTTGAAAAGTTGCCAGACTGAAGTGCATACGTTTTTGGATAAACGATAGTTTACACATATGTATGACTAATAAAAATACCATTATGTTCATGTGCACTGAAGGTGCTCATCCCATCCATCATCGGTCCTTTCGCGGGTCCGGGACGCCTTCGATATCACGCACGTCGACCACCGTCATCCCCGCTCGCCTGGCGCTCTCCATCCCAAGCTCGGCGTCCTCGTACGCCACGCACTTGGACGGGTCGACCCCCAGCTTCTCCGCCGCGAGCAAGTACAAGTCGGGCGCGGGTTTCCCCTGCTTCACGTCCTCGCACGTCACCACCGCCTGGAACATGTCGAGCACGCCGTGGCCGCGCAGGTGACCCGTGACCGTGGGCTTCACGCCGCTGGACGCCACCGCGATCGGTATGCCCTTCGAGTGCGCATGGCGCGCTATTTCGATCACAGGCTCGATGAGGTTCGGGCCGTCCTTCATGAGCGCGTCCGCGAGTTCCTTGCATCTGGCGGCCATGGCGTCGAGGTCGGGCTGGACGTTCTGCTCCTTCGCCAGTATGGCGAAGATCTCGCGAATGGGCACGCCCGCGAGGTCGTAGAACTGCGTGAGGGTCATCGTCATGCCGAACTCTTCGCACGTCTGCAGGTCAGCCACGTAGAAGGGCCCCATGGTGTCCACCAGCGTGCCGTCGCAGTCTGAAGCCAGTCGGAGAAGGCGGAAAAGCGGTGAGCGAGATGGAGGAAAGGGTGCCGTCCGAACGCCGGGGCGTCGCGCGCGTCGTCGCGGTCGGGGAAAAGCCAGCGACGGACGTACCGAACACCAGCGCGGCGGGATTCACCACGCCGCCGTACTCGAGAGTCTCGTCCGAGCGCGCGACGTCGCCCATGGCGTCTGGCGCGTGCGGTGCGCGCGCGCTTATCCTTCTGCAGAAAAAGCGACGAGCGTCGGCACGCCGACGGCGCGCCGCCGCGATTTTCCGAGGCAAAAAGCGCACGAAAAGCGTCGGCGGACTTCACCCACGGCTCAGGGTCCCCGCGCGGTGTGCTCCGCGATGGTGGCGCGGCACGAGCGCCGCGGCGTCTCGGCCGACGACGTCGGTACCGCGAAACCCAAGAGCGGGGCTCTGTCGGTCGCCGAGCGACGCGCGGCGAAGCAACGCGACCGTCGAGAGAAGAAACGCGTCGAGAAGCACGCCATCGCCGCGGGCGCGCCCGCCGACGGCGGTCGCGACGACGACCGCCGCGGCCGCGCGGCGGGCACGACGACGAGCGACCCGGCGGACGGGCCCGACTTGATGCCCGACGAGCCGTACGAGTACGTGGGGATGTTCCTGGACGATGGCGGCGACACCGATGACGACGAGGACGCCGGGAGTTCGGACGATGAGGAGGACGACGGCGGCGGCCGCGCGGCGGGCACGACGACGAGCGACCCTGCGGACGGGCCCGACTTGATGCCCGACGAGCCGTACGAGTACGTGGGGATGTTCCTGGACGATGGCGGCGACACCGATGACGACGAGGACGCCGGGAAATCGGACGATGAGGAAGGCGACGGCGACGCGACGCGTTTCCTCATCACGTCGCGAAGAGGTGTCGAGACGCGAAAACGAGACGATTCCGATTCGCCGCCCGACAATACGGACGTCGAGACGGTGCGTCGCGCGGGTTCGTTCGGGAACTACGGCCGATCGGACGGGCGCATGAGCCTCGAGGACGACGAGTGGGCCACTTCCGAGCGCACGTGGCGAGCTCTGTCGCCGTACCTCTCGAAGTACCAAAAGAAGAAGGTGTGGATGCCCTTTTACTACGACGGCGAAGCCGGAGCGCGACTGAAGAGCGCCGGGTTTGAGCGCGTCGTGCATCGGCGCGAGGATTTTTTCGAGCGCGTAAGGGACTCTGGGTTCACGCGGTCTGTGGACGTCGTCATCGACAACCCGCCGTACACCGGGAAGGGCATGAAGGAGAAAGTGCTGCGGGCGCTCGTCGAAGCGGACGTGCCGTTCTGTCTGCTGTTACCGATCGGCGTTTTGCACGGCGCGTCGATCCGGCGCATCCTGGACGCGAAGAAAACGCAAGCGCTCGTCCCGCGGCGGTGCTTCGTGTTCAAGAAGGGCAAGAAAGAAGTCCCGTTCAAGCACCTCGTGTGGCTGTGTCACGGATTGAACCTCCCGAGGGACCTGGAGCTCATGCCGGACGACAAGGGGGAAGGGGAATGACCGATAAGAAGGGGGAGTGTCGGAGAGAGTCCGTCGGAGAGAGTCATGGTATCGTCGTTTCGACAAAAAAATCACACCGCGCCGGCGCCCAGTTTCGCGGCGCGCTCCGCTTTCTTCCGCTCCTCTTCTTGCTTTTCCTCCACGATCTCTTTCCTGCGCACGTCCGCGTGCATCATGAGCGCCTGCGCGGTTTGCTGGTCCATGCCCGCGTTGAGCGCGGCGAACTTAGCGGCGTCCGCGGAAGCCGTCAAAGACATCATCTCCGCGAATGAGACGAAAGGGTCGACGGCGTCTAAAGGCGACGTCACGTTTTCGTCATCCGTCAACATCCCGTCGTCGTCGCTGTCGTCGCTGTCGTGGTTTCCGTACCGGTTATGTCCCCCGAACGGGTTCACCGCGCGAGCTTTCGCGGCGAGCTTCGCGAGCGCAGCCTCGTCCAAACCCACGGGCTCGTCCCCTTCGTCCTGGTCCTCCCCGAGCTCCTCGTCGAACTCGTCGTCGTCGGACCAACCGGCGGGCCAACCCCCTCGCCCGTCGTCGTTCGCCTCCATCTCTTTGCGCTCGGCGATTTGCGTCTTCAGGTCCGACAGAAGCGACACGAGCGCCGACGCCATTTGCCCGTACGCCGCTTGGCATTCCGGCGGAAGCGCCGCCGCGGGCGCGGACAACAACGCCAACAAACCGAGCGCGCAAATTTTCTTGTCGTGCTCGCGTCGGTGGTGTCGCCGCTTTCCGCTCTTCGTGCGCGCGCCGAGCATCTCGAACCACTTGGCGAGGGTCGAGGCGGTGCGCCCGTTTTTGTTCAGGATGTCCAGCGCGAGCGCGGCGTCGTAGTACAGGCAGTTCGCGACCACCTGCATGAGCAGGTCCTGCAGGTAACTCAGCTCGGTTTTCCCGAGCCGCTCGAGGGACATCGCCAGCATGGTGGGCACGAGTTCGTCGACGCGGCCGCGGCAATTCGCGAGCACGCACTCCAGCAGCTTCGCCGCCGGCAGGCACTCGGGGTCGGGCATCTCCGCGTTCATCAGCACCATGCCCGCGAGCTTCAACACGTCGTTCTTGCAGGTGGGGTGCGCGAGGAAGGTCTCCGTGCCGCGGCTGATGTAGTTGTCCATGGGAACCAGCACGTTCTCGAAGTACTGCACCGCCCACGTCTCCAGCGCGTGCACCATCACCGGCCACAGCTCCCACATCGCCGGAGTCACCGCCGGCGCGAAGTACGTCATGTAACTGCAAATCTCCAGCACTTCTTCGTACACGTCGTACCCCTCTTGCGTTAACATCTTCCGCATAATAGGCAACAGAGGCTGTTCTAGCTGCGGGTACAGGTGCGGTAAAGACGACACGCTCTCTAAAATAGTGGCGATCGCGCGTAAGCACCCCACGGACGCCAAAGCGCCGCCCATGTCGTCGTCGTCCTTGTCGTCCTCGGCGTTGAGTTTCCAAAACGCCGCCGCCAAGTTAGCGGTGAGCCCCATGGCGTACGGCGCGATCTCCTCGCCCAGCTTCTCCACGATCGTTTCCAGCGTGAACACCATGTCCTCGCTCTCCACCTCGTTCATCAACTTGAAAAACTCGTCCAGGAGCTGCGGCAAAATCGGCCGCAGCTGCGAGATGTCCTCGGCGGCTTCCACGAAGGAAGCGAGCGAGACAACCGCGTCCACCTTCACGGGAAGCTCCGTGTCTTTCAACGCGCTCACCACTTGGCCGAACAGGCTCTGGAAAGCGTTTTTGTCGGTAAAATCAATCTCCGCGAACACACCCGCGCACCACGCGGCTTTCGCGCGGACGTGTCCGTGCGGGCTCGCGAACGCGGGGAGCACGTGCTGCACGAGCATGGGCTCGAGCTGCTCTTTGTACCCGGGCGTGCTCTTGAGCTTCTCCTGCAGGCTTCCAATACAGTGCAGCGCGCCTCCCAGCTCGGCGTGCGGCTGTTCGTGCGGCGGCAATAAACGCACGGCGCTGTCCTGGCACTTGTTCAGGATTTGCACCAAAAAGCCCATCACCACGGGCAGGTTTTCCTTGGCGCGTTTCGAGCAGAGCTCGATGAGGAAGTTCACCGCGGCGGTTCTAGGCGAGTACATGTCCTCGATGATGTCGTACCCCTTGCGGATGAACTCGTGCGGGTCGTTTTCCCACAGCTCCTGGTCCTCCGCGCTGTGGCACACCAGCGGGAACACGATGGAAAACAACACACTCTGCATGTGCGGCTTGAGTTGCTTGTACGTCAACGCCGAGCTCACCGCCGTCGTGAGGTACTGCAGCGCCAAATTCACGACGCGGTCCGGGACGAATAAATTTTTGGAAACCGCGCTGAGCAAACCCAGCGTGGTTTCCAAAAACGCCCCCGCGCACTCGCTCTTGAACGCGGTGGCGAACTCCTTGTACTCGGGCTTGCACATCTTGGGGTTGCCGTACCGGCTGAACATGCGGTTGGCGATGTGCAGGCTCCACTTCTTGGCTTTCCACCAGGGGTAGTTTTTGCGCTCCGACTTTTCCACGCCCTCCGCGTTGGCGCCCTCAAACGGAAGGTCCATGGTGATGATCTGGTGCATGCACGTGATCCAGGCGCCGAAGCTTGGAGCCTGCATCAGAACCGGTGGGACATCAAGGTACGTCGCGGACCAGTACGTCTTGACGATCAGCTTCACCAAACCGGCGAGCGCGACGTCCGATCGTCGATCCGTCATGCCAATCAGACTTTGCAGCATGGCGAGCAGTCTCGGGAAGGTCTGGTCAATCACCGGCGCGAGCGTTTTCCTCTCCTCCTTGTCCTTGTACTCGTACTTGCGGCAGAGCAGCATGATGACGTGCACCGCGCCCGTGACGCGCGGCACGTCGTCCGTCTGCAGGTACGAGCACAGCGTGGGAAGCAGCGCCGGCCACTTCTCGGGGTAATCCGCGGCGACCATCACCTTGACGCACTCGGTGAGCTGCGACCGCACAACCTCCGGGCTCTGAATCAGCGCCTCCAGGACGTTCTGCTTGCACGTCTCCTTGTCCTCCTCGTGCAGACGCGCGCTCTCCTCCTTTCGCGGGTCCCACGCCTTGCCCACGATGTTCTTGAAGTGGATGGCCGCCGCCTGGCGCATGGGGAGCTCAGCCTGGGGCGCGACCGCCACCTGCATCAGGCCCACGACGTGGCCTTTGCCGTACGCGTGCTGCGTGAGGTAGTCCTCGGCCTGCTTGCGCATGCCAAGGTCCGCGCTCAGCGTCGCGCGCAGGACGGCGACGATCTGGTCCACGGAGGACGACATCGCGGCGGTGAGGGGGGGTCAACGCCCGCTCCGAGGGAATGTGGATCCGAACGCGATGTGTCGGCGGAGAGGCCTCAGTCTCGGATGCCGCCGCCTGGTGCGTGCGCCGGGCGAGATGCTCCGCTCGCGACGATCTCGCGCGAACGCGCTTCTCGCGGGGTGTCGCCGAGGGCACGCCGAGCGGGCCGCGAGGCGTGAGCGCGCGACGTGCGCGGCTCGAGTGGTCGGCGCGGTCGCCGCCGCCGCCTCTCGGAAAACGCGCGGCGTTTTCGTCGGCGCGATCGAGGGTTCGTGAACCCGGGAGTCTTCACATTTCACATGTTTCAGCATGAAAAGATCCGCCTCGAAGAGCCTCCGTTTGGTGAAGACAAAACGAGCGCGAAGCGAAGCGCGCAAACGTCGACTCGCCGCGGTGTGTAAACTTTCGCTGTTAAAATGCTCTCCTTCCGGACGCCACGTCGCGCGGTCCCGCGCGCGCCACGGCGTCGTACTCTCCAAAAATGTGTGTAAACAACATAACATGCCACGCCGCCTTTCCCTCCGATCGCGTCAAAGGCGCGTCGGCTCGAAGAAAACGACCGATGTTCCAAAAAGACTCGGACGCTCTCTTTGTCGTACCTCCTCCTCCTCTTTTTTCTTTCACCAGCTGTACTTGGCCTCGATGAGCTTCTGCTCGTACCTCTCCGCGGCGAGCTCCCAGCTCAGGTCCTGGCTCATCCCGTTGGCCATGATCCGCTTGAACGCCGCGGGGTGGTCCCTGAACGTGCCGATGGCGTAGCCGAGCGTGTCGATAAACTTGTGCGTCACCGCCTCGTCAAACTGCCACCCCGTGCCGGTGTCGCCGTTCGGGTCGTACGGCGTGACCGTCTCGCGCAGCCCGCCCACGGCGTGCACCACCGGCACGGTACCGTATCGCATGGCGTACAGCTGGTTCAAACCGCACGGCTCGAAACGCGAAGGCATGAGCAGAATATCGCACCCGGCGGTGATCCGGTGCGCCATCTCCACCGAAAAACCAACCCAGCAACGGCACTTGTCACGGTGATCGTTCTCCATGCCTCTTAAAGACTCCTCGAGGTCCGCGCGTCCCGAGCCGAGCATGATCAGTTGCACGTCCTGGCCCATCAACCACCCCGCGGCGTCCGTGATGAGGTCCACGCCCTTCTGGTGGTCCAATCTTCCGATAAACCCGAGAAGAGGCACGTCGTCGCGCACGGGGAGCCCGAGCTGTTTCTGTAACGCGCGCTTACACTCGAGTTTCCCGTCGAAACCGCTCGGGTCCGGCTGGTACCGCGAGTAGCCGTCGGTGTCCAGGAACGTGTCCTTCTCGGGGGACCACTCGTCTAAGTCGATACCGTTCGCCACGCCGGTGAGCTTCGCGTCCCCGAACTCGCGCAGAAGAGGCGCGAGACCCCAGCCGCCCATGTCCGTGGTGATCTCCCACGCGTACCCCGCCGAGACGGCGATAACCTTCGTGGCGAGCCGCAAACCAGCCTGCATGCAGTTCATGCACTCGCCGCCGAAGGGGTCGTCCAGGAAGAAGTGCTCCCTGTAGTGATCGGGTATACCGAGCTGGTTAAACTCGTCCAAAGGACCTCTCCCTTGGAACGCCATGTTGTGGATCACGAACACGGAGCGCGCGTAGGGGAGTTTCCCGTGGTCCTGGTAAAACGCCTGCAAATACACCGGTAACAGAGACGTGTGCCAGTCGTTGGCCATGTACACCAGGTCGCTGTCGCCGTAGGGGTTTGCTTTGCCGTTTAAGTCCTCGCACGGGACGTGCCACACCGCCTCGATGGCGGCTTGGCACAGCATGGCGTTGCGGAAGTTGGCGGCTCGGCGGTCGCCGGCGTAGATGTCGCCCGCCACGGCGTGGTACGCGGGGTGGTCGATGAACACCGTGTCGATGCCGTCGCGGTGCATGTGGAAGTACCCAACCTCCGTGTCCTCGCCCATGATGTTGAAACGCACGCGCACGGACGTGTCGAACGCGCCCTCGTAGTTCTCGTACCGGGGCATAACAACCATCACGCGGTGGCCGCGACGTTGCAAAGCTTTCGGCAAAGCTTTCGCGACGTCCCCCAAACCGCCCGTCTTGGCGAAGGGCGCGCACTCCGACGCCACAACCACCACGTTGAGCTTCTCCGCGCACAAAAGCTCCGGCTCGGAAGAATCGAAGGTCCCGTCCGGGAGCTCCACCACCTCGGGCTCCACCAAAGACGCCGCGAAGTCCGCGCCCTCGGGCGTCGAGACGTCCACGAACGTCGGCGCCGGCGCGACGGGAGGCGGCGCGTGCGCGGGAGCCGTCGCGGGGGGCGGCGCCGTCGCCGGGCGCGGGGGCGGCGGCGCCGCGGGCATCGGCGGAGGCGGCGCCGGGGGCGGTGCGGGCATCGGCGGCGGCGGCGCCGGGGGCGCAGGCATGGCAGACATGGAGTTCTGAACGGCCGCGCCTCCGCCGGGGATGAAATCCGGCGGGAGCTGCACCGGCGGCGCGGGAGCGGGCGGCGGCGGCGCGGGCGGCGGCGGCGCCGCCGCCATGGGCGCCGGAGGCTCGGGCGGCGGCGGCATCTGCTGCGCGGGCGGCGCCTGGTTGAACCCCACTCCCCCGGGCACGGGCGGCGCTTCCGGCGCCTTCCTGGGCGCGAACCCCTGCGAGATCGGCGGCGGCGTGTTCGGCCGCGCGCCCGCTCCCCCCGCGGGTGGTCCCCTCCCGGGGATGAACCCCGGGGGCGCTCCGTACGGCACCTTGGATCCCGAGTTTGCCGGCGCGGGCGCCGAATTTTCGGCGGCCACGGACCCCGGCTTCGGCGCGTTCGCCGGCGCGACGCCGAACCCCACCGGCGGCGGAGGGAAGGACGTCTTCTGCGCCTGAGGGGGCTGTGACGTGTTCGGCGGCGCGGTGGCGTTCGTGGGCACGGGCGCCTGCCCGTGCGCCTGCTCCTGCGACATCGGCGGCGGCGCGCGCGGCGCCGCCTCTCTTCGTTGCGCGCCCGTGCCCATGACCGCCGAGGTCATGATGTTCGACCCTGGGGCGGACTGAAACGACCGCGGAGGCGTCGGCGGAGGAATGTCGTGTTGCTGCGCGTTGTGCTGGTCGTTTGTCGACGCTTGGTTGTTGTCGTTCGGCAAGCGCACCTGGTACGGTTCCGGGGGGGGACCGTCCGCGAACGGGTAGTGGATCGTGCCGGCGTTGGCCGGCTTTGTCGTGGGCGCGGGCGGCGCGGGCGGCTTGGGAGGGGGCGCGAAGAGCTTCGCGCGCGTCTCCTGCCTCTGCCTCGGGTCTCTTGGGATCACCTCGTTGACGAGCTCGGGATGCTTCTCCGCCACGACCGTCCGTAACTCCGCCTGCAGCTCCTTGCGCACGGCGAGCTTCTCCATGAGCGCCTTTTGTTTTTCCTTGAGCCGAGCGCGCATCGTGGCGATGTCCTCGGCGCCGGGGTTGGGGGGGGGCTCCGTGGCCACGGAGACGGCGACGTCACCGCCTCCGGGTCGGGAGGAAGCCT
>Ga0209251_1003592_pt1 | contig 10032 bp, 5 predicted proteins | sample SaaInlV_100m_DNA_6_FD_184665 | JGI IMG/M metagenome (GOLD analysis project Ga0209251, IMG submission 184665) | Marine microbial communities from expanding oxygen minimum zones in the Saanich Inlet - Saanich Inlet SI073_LV_10m_DNA (SPAdes) (version 2) | ecosystem: Environmental > Aquatic > Marine...
GCGCGCGCGCAAGTGCCGCACTTCTTCTGCGAGCCGCGCGCGCGCCTCGAGCTCCAGACGCAGGTGCTCGACCCACACGCGCGCCGCGGCGACGCGCGTCGCGCGTCGCGGGCCGACGGCGACGACGAACAGAGAAGCAGTCTCGGCGTTTTCTGCTTCTCGCGTCTCCTTGGTTATCCGCGGCGCGAAGCGCACCTCGTCGGCGGTCTCGTCGTACGCCCAACGCCACAGGCCGCGTCGCCGGACGTCTTTCGCGCCGGCGCGGAAGCGCAGCCGCGCGAACGAACGCGCGTGGTTCTCTGTCGCGTCTCCGGCTTCGAGAACTCGCGAGTTCGTCTCGAAGCACAGGTACGCGTCGCCGGCGGCGACGGAGCGAAACGCGACGTGCCGTCCCCGCACATCCACCACCACGTGGTTCGCGGCGTTCGCGAGCGCGCCCGCGAGCTCGTCGGGGTCGCCCGCGCCCGGCACGAGCGCGAACGCGGGGGTGAACGTGACGTGCTCGGAGGCGCCGGCGCCGGCGCCGTGCCTGCCCGACGTCGACGCGCGGTCCGCCGCGCGGTCCGCGTCCGCCGCGACGTCGAGACGCAGAGGCGTGCCGTCCGGGGAACAGAGGACCACGACGTCGCCGTCGCGCACGTCGCTCAGGGTCGAGCCGGGCACGAGCGCGCGCGAGGACTTCGGCAGACCGCGCCTGCGCGGCCGGCCGACGATGTTCCCCATCGCGGGCGCGTGCGTGGCGCGAGCTGCTCTACGCGGCGCGCCAATTTGGCATCGATCGTTGTTACGCCAAATCATTCTCGCGACACACTTGCGCGTTCGGGAAACGATCGGTCCCCTTCGCTTGCGGTTCCGCGTGAGTCATTCGTACGAGCAAACAGTCATCAGGCGCGGCGATAATTCACCGTCTCGCGAGGCAAACCGTGAACCGGCTTTCTTCCTCGCCTTGTTCCTCGCAGAGCCGCCTCCGGGTCCCGCCACACTCGCACGCGCGCGGAGAGCCGCACGCACGCGACCCGTCTCGTTCTCCCGCGTTCGCTCCGCGACGCGCGCAAGAACCCCCCGGGTTACGGCGAGGGCACGCGCGTTCGCGCCGTCCGCGTGCATCCGAGACGCAGGAAACCAGGCCCGACAGAGGTGGGTACCGCTTCGGCCCATCCCCCCTCAGCGCTCGAGTCAGCCGAGGGACACCTCCCGCGCGCGGTTCCCAGCTCCGGACGCGCGCGCGCACGCGGTCCGCGGCCGCGATACCCCAACTCGGCACACCGTGTGCCCCCTCTGTATCCCACCGCCCAAACCTAAACGATCGCGATCCCCGTCGTAATCATCGTCGCGCACCCTGACGCTCGCCTCACTGAAACACACGCACTCTGTCCGTTCAGAAGAAAAAAACAGACACGCCCTCATGTCCGGCGCAAGCGACTCCGGCGCGGCGACGAGCTCGGTTTTGTTCTCCGTGCACAAGCACTTGCAGCAGCGGTGCGCGCAGAAAAGCGCGGCGTACCTGGCGTGCAAGAAGAACGACCAGAACCCGTCTTCGTGCCTGGAGGAGGGCGCGAAGGTGACCGGGTGCATGATCGATCTGTTGAAGGAGCTCAAAGCGAAGTGCCCGGATTCGCTCAACAAGTACGCGGAGTGCATGGATTACCGGAGCAACAAGTTCGACAAGTGCCGGGCGGAGCAGGCGGCGTTCGAAAAGGAGTGCCCGCTGTGAGGGAAGTCGAACCAACGCGCGGCGAAGACGGGAGACGACGCGACGCGCCCTTTTACCAATCGCGTCTGATGAGAGGAGAATGACGGTCTATCTTTTGATAGAGACTACCGAAACTACGACATAGACGAGTGTAGTCATTTCGTCGCGCCGCGCCTACACCACACGCGACCCCCCGGTTTGGACCTTCTCCACGGCGGCTTTCTTCTTGACGAACCGCACGCACTGCACGACGTCCCCGGGTCTGATGTCTGTAAACCCAGACAGGTTCACCCCGCAGTCCGTGCCCTTACCCACCACGCGCACCTCTAGGCGGTGCCTGCGGATGGACGACGCGTCTAGTAAACCGTCGTGCGCCGCTGCTCCGCCGCGTACCACGCGGAACTTCTCGTCGCCGTCCAGCGAGCCTTTTGTCACGACGCAGCCCGCAACGAGGTTCGCCTTGTTGCCTCTTCGGGATGAAAGGTCGAACACCTGCCTGACCTCCGCCTCGCCGTACACCTCCTCTGTAAGCGTCTCCGGCGCCATCCCGCCGAGCATCTCGCCCACCGCGTCGAGCAGGTGGTAAATCACCGTGCGGCGCACGACGAGCACGTTCTCCGCCTTCGCGAGCTTCTCCGTCTCGGCGCCGTGCTTGACGTTGAACGCGAGCACGACGCCGCCCACCGCGTTCGCCAAGGAAACGTCCGACTCGGTCACCGCGCCCGTGCCCTGGTACACAACCTTCACGCCGACGCGATCCGTGGACAGAGAAAGCAGCGCGTCGCGCACAGCCTCCGCCGTGCCCTGAACGTCAGCCTTCACCACGCAGCACAGGGTGGCGTTCGTCGCGCCGCGGTCGTTGCCGCTCCCGTCGGCGCCCAACGCGCCGCTGCGCATCTCATCCTCCAACAGGCCGCTCTCCAAACCCTCGCGCGCGCCCACGCCCGACGCGCGCAGCTTGGACTTCGCGGCGGCCTTCTTCGCGGCAGCCTTGCCGCGCTCGCCGGAGGGCGCGTGCGTGTGCTCGAGGTCAAACACGCGGGGCGTGGCGTCGGCGGCGGCGGCCGCCGCCGCCGCCGCGCGCGCCTCGCGCGCGGCGGCGACGCGGCGCGCACGTTCCTCCGAGACCACGCGCTGGATGGGGTCCCCCGCCGCGGGCACCGCGCGCAAACCAGTCAGCTCGAAGGGCTCCGAGGGGCCCACGACGTCGAGCTCGCGCCCGTCCGCGCCGCGCAGACGCCGCACGCGTCCGAACGTTTTCCCCGCCACGACGTCGTCACCGACGGCGAGCGCGCCGCGGCGAAGCAGCCCGCTCACCACCGCGCCCTGGCCTTTGTCCAGGCGCGCCTCCAGCACCGTTCCCGCGGCGTCCGTGGCTCTTGAGTCGGGCGCGGTCAGTCCAAGCGCCTCCGCCTCTAGAAACAGCGCCATCTCCAGGTCCTCCATGCCGAAACCGGTCACCGCCGACACCTCGACGCTCTGCACGTCCCCGCCCGCCGTCTCGAGCGGGATCCCGGCGGCGACGAGCTCGCCGCGCACGCGCTCGGGGTCCGCGCCGGGCACGTCGCACTTGGTGAGCGCGACGACGTACCGGCACTCCGCGGCGATGATGTGCGCGGCAGCCTCGCGCGTCTGCGGCATCACGCCGTCGTCCGCCGCGCACACCAGCACGGCGACGTCGGTGACGGAGGCGCCGCGTTTGCGCATGGCGCCAAACGCGGCGTGGCCCGGCGTGTCCAGGAACGTGAGAGCGCCTCCCGAACGCAGAGGCACGACGAACGCGCCGATGTGCTGCGTGATCCCGCCAGCCTCGCCCGCGGCGACCGAGGTGGATCGCAGCGCGTCCAGCAGAGTGGTCTTGCCGTGGTCCACGTGGCCCATCACCGCCACCACCGCGCGCCGCGGGGGATCGGCGACGACGGCGTGTTTTCCGTCGCCGTTCGCCTCATTGACCGCGCGCTCGGAGGCGTCCGTTCGTCTCGACGCCTTTCTGTGCGCGGTCTGAGACCGCGCGTCCACCACCGTAACGTTCTCCGCGCCGAGCTCGACCGCCACGAGCTCGACGAGGTCCGCGGACCCCACGGCGTCCTCGTTCGACGCGACGGACTCGCCCAGCTCGTTTAGGATCTTCTCCACGCGCTCCGGGTTCGTCGAGAGCCTCTTGGCGAGCTCGGCGACGGTCACGTCAGACGCGAGCTCGATCAAAGGCGGGCTCGGAGCCTCGGAGGCTCGCATAGGGGAAACCGACCGTCCGTCGCTCTTCGAGAAGAGCTTCTTCGTACGCTCCGACGAAGCCGAAAGAGTCGTCTTCTCCGTCGCGTCGCCGTCGTCGCCCTCATCCTCGAGCAACCCCGCGAACCGATCGGGCAAACCCTTTAACGCCGTGCCCTTCTTGAACGGCTTCTTGCCCGTGCCCGCGCGTGCGCCATCCGCGGCGCCCACGCCGCGCGCGCCGCCGGGCTTGCCGCCGCCGCGCCCGCCGCGGGGCTGCGCGGCGCGCGACGGCGCGCTCGAGCCCAGCGACCGCCATTGGTGGTTTTGCGCGACCTTTGGTCGGGGCGGTGCCCACCGCGCCCAACTCGCGCGTGCGCCCGCGGACGCGCCGCCCCAACGCGAGGTCGCCGCGGCCGCCGCCGAGATGGCCTCCCGGAACGCCGCGAGCGTCGCCCGACGCATCGTGCCGCGTGAGACGCGCAGGGCGCGTGTGCGGGAAGAGGGGACGTCGTGGTCGTTTTCTGGACGATCGTGCATTTTCGGTCTCTGAAAAGGAGTTTTCAGCGCATCGCACGAGAACGGGATGAAAAAAGGAAGACTTCGGGAAGGGCGCGACGGAGGACGAGACGAGCGTCGACGGACGTCTGCGATGCGCGTGACCGTTTACCGAGCCGCGTTACAACGAGCCTCGCCCGGTGAAAGAATGCGTCTAGAGTAGCTCTAAGCGCCGGGCGTGTCAATATGAAACGCCCGGCGCGCGAAAGATGCGCGGCAGATGGCTCCCGCTTGGCGACGGATCGACGCCGCGCCCGTCAATCCCCGCCCGAAAAGCTCCACACCGTGAATGCGTCGCGTCGGAGGCGCGTTTACTTCTCGGAGACGACGGTCATGAGGGGGGGAACCTCCTCGGCCTTGATCTCCGGGTACTCGACCTTCTTGCGGTTGCGGTCCGAAGGGCGGTGCTGTTGGCGCGGGCGCAGTGAAGTTTTTGGAATTTGGCACGCGCGTGTGGAGCGAGACGCGAGGCACGAGATGATGAGAAGGAGGGAGGAGAAGCGTCGGTCAGCGGTCGGCGGTTCGGACGGGAAGAACGCGTTCCCGCCGACGCATCGCGCACGTCGGCCGTCGGTGCGGGGTCCCTATCGAACCCCCGCGTTTCGGAAGTCCCCTCGCGCCGCCTCCTCCTGGGCGCGTCCGCCCCCGTTTTCAGGTTTCAGGGTTTTGGGGGTCTATCCGGAGGAGACGCACCTTCTTGGGCCTGGTTTTGGTGTGGCCCTTGGTGGCCTTGGGGTTGACGTGCGTCGCCGCGCGAACGACGAGGCGCACGGGGGCACCGATCATGACAGCCATGTTTCGTAAGTGTGGAGTGGCGCGAAAGGGGCGCTGCTCGGAGTGAAGGCGGAAGAACGACGCGGACCGCGGCAATCGTCATGATGGAAAAAGCCGAAAACTCGCGACGAGAGGCGTGGCCCGCTGTTCGGCCGCGCCGGCGGCGTCCGCGACGAGCGTTCTTTACTCGTGAACGCTCGAGTTAAAATGCGGAAAAAAAGTCCCGAATTCGAAGACTGCTTGCCATACATCGGATCGGATAATTCCGCGACGACGAATCAGAGACCCGCGTTCGGGCTGCGCTCGGAGAGATCTTTGTGCGTGTCGGACCGATAATCGCAGACTGAATGCTCATATGCGCTGTTGGTCGCGGACGAAATCCACTCTGGCTGCTTTGAGGCTCACGTGCTCTCCAGGATAACCATCGCGCCCGGCGTCTCGTCGCGCACTCCACACGCCACCCGGCGACGCGTCCGGCCTCTCGAGCCCCCCGCGCGTGGCACCACCACCGAACACCATGGCGGCTCTCGGTTCCGCCCTCTCCACGCAGCTCCGCGCGCCTTCCGCGCAGTGGAAGGCCAAGGCGAAGCGCGCCACCAAGGCGAGATGCGCCGTGCGCGCGGCGTCCACGGAAAACAAGATCGAGGACGTCGCCGCGGCGGTCGACCCCAAGGCGCTCCTCCCCGAGGGACTCTACTGCGAGTCCAACTACAAGGCCATCCGCCGCCCCACCAGGTACGCGCGAAGGAGACGCGAGCGGCGGCGCGCGATCGCGGGAGCGCGCGAAACGCGCGATCGTCCACGCGACATATGCGAAATCCAGAGGAGACGCAACAAACGCGCGCTACATCCATCATCATCATCACGCGCGTATGGGAGCGCCCGACGTCCTCGACTGACATCCCGCCCCCTCTTTCTTCGCAGGACCGTCACCGTCGGCGACGTCAAGCTCGGCTCCGAGCATCCCATCGTGCGCCAGACCATGACCACCTCGGACACGCGCGACGTCGAGGCCACCGTCGCGGAGGTGCGTCTCCCTCTCGTTATCTCCCCGCGCGCGTGTCTTTTTTTCGCCCGTGTGAACCTCTTTCGCCCACCGACTTTTTCTGACCGATCGCGCCGCGCGCGCCTCGCCTCCTTCCACTCCGACGCGACAGGTGATCAAGTGCGCCGACGCCGGCGCCGAGATGGTCCGCATCACCGTGCAGGGCATGCAGGAGGCGAAGGCTTGCGTCGAGATCAAGAAGACGCTCCTCGAGCGGGGGTACACGACGCCGCTCATCGCGGACATCCACTTTGCGCCCAAGGTGGCTATGACCGTCGCCGAGTGCTTCGACAAGATCCGCGTCAACCCCGGCAACTTCGCGGACGGGCGCAAGAAGTTCGAGGACATCCTGTACGAGACTGACGAAGAGTACGAGGCTGAGATTTTGGAGATTGAGAAGATCTTCACGCCGCTCGTGCTCAAGTGCAAGGAGCGCGGCGTCGCGATGCGCATCGGCACCAACCACGGCTCGCTCAGCGCGCGCACGCTGTCTCGCTTCGGCGACACGCCCGCGGGCATGGTCGAGTCCGCGTTCGAGTTCGCGCGCATCTGCCGCAAGCACGACTACCACAACTTTGTCTTCTCCATGAAGGCGTCCAACCCCCTGGTGATGGTGCAGGCGTACCGCCTGCTCGCGCACGAGATGTACAAGCTCGGCTGGGACTACCCCCTGCACCTGGGCGTGACGGAGGCTGGCGAGGGCGAGGACGGCCGCATGAAGTCCTCCATCGGCATCGGCGCGCTGCTGCTGGACGGCCTCGGCGACACCATCCGCGTCTCGCTCACGGAGGCGTCGCACCTCGAGATGGAGCCCTGCACGCGCCTGCGCGACCTCGGCATGAAGGCGTGCGCGGACGCCATCGGCGTCGACAAGTTCGACGAGGTTGGGCGCGACTTCAAGTCCTTCGAGCGCCGCGAGAGCGACCTGCCCATGCAGAAGGAGGACGACCCCATCGACATGCGCAACATCCTGCACCGCGACGGCAGCGTTCTGTCCGCGGTGACGCCCGCGCAGCTCGCGTCCGAGGACCCCTTCTACCGCGACCTCGGCGCCAAGCTCGCCGTCGGCATGCCCCTGCGCGACATCGCGACGAGCGATTCCATTTTCCTTCGCGAGATTCCCGCCGCGGACGACGAGAAGGCGAACCGCTCGATCCGCCGCCTGCAGGAGATCGGCGTCGGCGTGGTCGCGCCCGTGGCTGCGCTCGCGGCGACCCCCATCGACAACGCCGTCGCCGCGGTGCCGGCGAAGGAGGCGAAGGGTGACATGGCGATGCCGAAGGGCGCCGTGCGCTGGGCCGTCGTCTTCGACGGCACCGAGTCCGCCGAGGAGATCAAGTCGGCGCTCGAGCTCGAGCCCGTGATGGCGCTCATCGAGACCGCGCCCGAGACCTCGCGCCTGCACGCCTCGCGCCGCGTCTTCACCGAGCTCAACAAGCTCGGCTCCAAGACGCCCGTCATCCACCACATGGTGTTCCCGGCGGACGAGGTGAAGGACGCGGTCGTGATTCAGTCGGGCGCGCAGGCGGGCGGGTTGCTGTGCGACGGCCTCGGCGACGGCGTCATGATCGAGCAGCCCGGCGCCGAACTGGATTACCTGCGGCGCACGTCCTTCGGCCTGCTGCAGGGCTCGCGCATGCGCAACACGAAGACCGAGTACGTTTCGTGCCCCTCGTGCGGACGCACGCTGTTCGACCTGCAGGAGGTGACGGCGGCGATCTCGGAGCGCACCGGTCACCTGCCCGGCGTCGCCATCGCCGTCATGGGGTGCATCGTGAACGGCCCCGGCGAGATGGCGGACGCCGACTTCGGGTACGTGGGCGGCGCCCCCGGGAAGATCGACCTGTACGTCGGCAAGGAGGTGGTCAAGAGAGGCATCGACAACGAGACCGCGTGCGACGAGCTCATCCAGCTCATCAAGGACAACGGGCGGTGGGTCGACAAGGAGGTTGAGGAGGAGGCTGTCGCGGCGTGAAAGAGTTTCGCGTTTCCGCGCGGACGGAGGGAGGTTCGCCGCGGAGGCGGCTCTCGCGCGCGTCGACGGTCGGCTCGCGTTTTTCGCACCCTCGAACGCGCGCTTTAAGGTTTTAATACGCACGCACATCACGCGTGAATCACGACGGTTCCGTTTCGGTTTCTCGTCCCGAGAGCGGACTTGTCCGCGCGCTCCACTCTATTGGGATGTTTTTATAACCACAAAACTTCCTATGCGCGCTCTCGAGCGCGAATAAGAGAGATCCGTACCCCAAGCTGCGATAGCCTCGGAGTCCCTGCGCGTTTGAATCGTACTCAGCGCGGGCGGGGGACGGGGAAGGAGCGCGATGGCGCGATCGCGGCGGCACCGAAGCGTTCCGACCCTCACGGCGTCTCTCTACCTGCTCAGCTCTGAGCGAGGTTTTTCGTTCGTTCGTGCCCTCCGGTCGACCGGCGTTCAAACGTCGAGCGGAAGGAACGAAAAAGGCGCTCACTCGATCTGGTCCAGCGCCTGGAGGATGTCCGCCTCGATATCCTCGTAGTCCTCGATCCCGCACGCCATGCGCACCAGGTTGTCCTTGATGCCGATGGCGGCGCGCTTCTCCGGGCCCTGGTCCCAGTAGGACACCACGGTGGGCTGCTCGATGAGCGACTCGACGCCTCCGAGCGACGGCGCGATGTACGGCAGCTCGCACGCGTCGATGAACTTCGCGGTGGCCCACAGGTCACCCTTGATCTCGAAGCTCACCACCCCGCCGAAGCCCTTCATGTACTTCTTCGCCACCTCGTGGTCGGGGTGCGACGCCAGCCCGGGGTAGTGCACGCGCTCAATCTTCGGGTGCCCCTCCAGGCGCTCCGCCAGGCGCTGCGCGTTGTCGTTGTGCCGCGCGACGCGCAGGCTCAGCGTCTTGAGCCCCCTGAGCACCAGGTACGCGGCGTGCGGGTCGATGACGCCCCCCATGATGTTGTGGAACTGGCGCACCTTGCCCACCGCCTCCTTGTCGCCCACGATGCACCCCGCCAAAACGTCGTTGTGCCCGCCGAAATATTTCGAAGCGCTGTGGATCACGAGGTCGGCGCCGAAATCAAGCGCGCGCGAGTTGATGGGCGTGGCGAACGTGCCGTCGATGCACACCAGGCACCCCTTGGGCTTGCACAGCTTCGCGATGCGCTCGACGTCCACGCATCTCAAGTACGGGTTGGTGGGCGACTCCGAGAAGTACAGCGAGCAGTCGTGCTCCTCGAGCGCCTTCTCTAACCCGTCGTAATCCGACGGGTCCAGCACCGTGCACGTGATGCCCATCTTGGGCATGAACGTCTGCACAAACTGGCGCGTGCGGCGGTAGCAGTCCGTCGTGGTCACGATGTGCCCGCCCGCGGGCACGAGCGCGAGCAGCATGCAGATCGCGCTGTTCATGCCCGACGCGCTGAGCAGGCAGTCCTCGCCGCCCTCCAGCAGCCTGATCTTCTCTTCGCACGCGCGCGAGGTGGGGTTGCCGTATCGCCCGTACTCGAACGATCCGTAGTCGCCCTCCTGGTACGCGATGAGCTCCGCGGTGTCCTTGAACCAGTACGTGGAGGTCATGCACACGGGCGTGGTGAGCGAGTCCGAGACGCGGGGACGACCCTCGCGCTCGCCGTTGTGCACAGCCTGAGTGGAGTCGCTCCACTTGTTCGAGCCTTTGTTCGCGGCGACCACCGCGGTGGACCTGGGCGAGACCCGCGTGACGCGCGCGGCGGCGCGCGCGCGCACGGCGTTGTGCAGGCGCGCGGCGAC
>Ga0209251_1003619_pt1 | contig 9963 bp, 10 predicted proteins | sample SaaInlV_100m_DNA_6_FD_184665 | JGI IMG/M metagenome (GOLD analysis project Ga0209251, IMG submission 184665) | Marine microbial communities from expanding oxygen minimum zones in the Saanich Inlet - Saanich Inlet SI073_LV_10m_DNA (SPAdes) (version 2) | ecosystem: Environmental > Aquatic > Marine...
CCCAGCAAAGCATTCCGCGTCCCCTGACCTGGGTGACGACCGCCATCCATTGCGGGCAGCTCGAACTGATTTTCGATCCACGTTTTACCCAGGCTTAAATCGGACGCACCCAGCATAAGGTGGTCAATCCCGTAATCGGTATTTCCTGTATTCGGTGCCAAACCGGCTCCTCCCTCTTGGTGCGACGCGCTTCGATCGGGTGTCGTGCCGCCGCGCCAGCGCCCTGGATTTCGGCTCAAGAAACCCGCCTCGTTTCAAGAAGCACGATCAACCCACTGCGGGCAACCGCCCCACAGCCACTTTAAAGCCAATCACGTCTTGGCTCAAAAGATTACCCGGAAACAAGGCCGTTTGAATTAAACTGTCGGAATCACATCCCCGGAACCCGCTCAAATTATGAATCACTACTTACTCATCAGCTTAGCGTGTTTGATCACGCTCCCGGTATCGGCGAGTCTCAACTATCAAGAACCGGTCGAGGGCATAGCAAGTCTCGCAAAGGCGCAATTGGCACCCAGTGTTCGGGTGAACAGCAATGGTACGGCGATGCTTTTATTGGCTCGGTCGCTTTACCCACCGATTGCAACCCTCTCGGAACCGGAACTGCGATTGGGCGGGCTCAGGGTGAATCCTCAGAAAAATATCGGCAGCCGGGTGCGTTACTATCACGATATTAAAGTTCAGGCCCTGACCGACGCCAATCCAAGGGATGCGGCCAAATCTGGATCAGGCGACCCAAAGCGGGCGATGCCCGTCACTGGGCTGCCAGAAAAGCCGCAGCTTGCTTATTTTTCCTGGTCTCCCGATGAACAAGCCGTTGCATTTACCCATACCAGCCCCACAGGCGTTGAGCTTTGGGTTTTAGACGTTGCAAGCGAAACGGCCCGGCGACTATCAAAGCACCTTCTCAATGCAAACTTAGGCTCGCCCTTTACCTGGGCCGCCGACAGTCAATCGATTTTGAGCAAAATTGTTCCTAAGTCTCGAGCGGCACTCATCGACGCCGGGCGCTCGGTGCCAACCGGGCCGACCGTCTCGGTCAGTCAGGGTGAAAAAGCTCAGAACCGCACCTATCAGGATTTACTGAAAAGCCCAGCTGATGCGTTTAATTTTGAACAACTCACCCGATCTGAGTTGTATCGAATCCCCTTAAAAGGCCGAGCAACGCTTTGGCAACCCGCCGCCCTGTACGCATCCGTTGCGGTCTCGCCAGATGGCGAATATGTCATGGTGACGCAAGTAAAACGCCCTTTTTCTTATTTAGTCCCTTATTACCGCTTTGCCGCTGAGACCAACATTCATACCGATGGCGGCAAATTGGTGACCCAACTCATCGACCGGCCCGTTGAAGAGACGCGCGCTAAGGGATTCATGGCAACGACAAACGAAAAGCGCGGCTTTGAATGGCGTGCCGATCAGGCGGCAACCATCACTTGGGTCCAAGCGCTGGACGGCGGCGACCCAAAACAAGCAGTCCCTTATCGCGATGAACTCCTCGAACTCAAGGCGCCCTTTACCGATCAACCCAGATCACTCATCAAGACGCAAAACAGACTGCGACAAGTTCATTGGGGCGACGAAACGATGGCCGTGGTTGATGACATCTGGTATGACAATCGCAACACCAAAAGCTACGCGTTTAATCCCTCGGATCCTGGCACGGGCGTTGTGACCCTATTCGATCGCAATCTTCAGGATGAGTACAGTGATCCTGGTCAGTTCGCAACGACGCGTAATGCACTCAATCAATCGGTATTAGCGCTGGAGGACGGCCGGGGCTATTTGCTTGGCGAGGGGTTCTCCGATGCGGGTCAGTTCCCCTTCGTCGACACGATTAACCTCCGGCTTGGCACAACCCAGCGGCTGTACCAGTCCGCCTATACCGATCGGGTTGAGCGGCTCTTGAGCGCGATTGATCTGGTAACGGGTACTTTGCTCGTGAGTATCGAGTCACCCAACACCTATCCCAACTACTATCTCAGAAATATGCGCTCGCCTTCTCTGACCCAAGTCACGGATTTTGAGAACCCGTATGCTGCGCTGGCCAACACTCAGAAGACGCTGATGACCTACGAGCGAGACGATGGGTTAAGTCTTTCGGGCACCCTGTACCTACCCGAGAGCTATCAGGCTGGCTCAGGCGCGCGGCTCCCGCTACTGCTTTGGGCCTACCCAGTTGAATACAAAGACGCACAGAGTGCAGGCCAAACGACCAGCAACCCCAATGCCTTCACCTACCCCTACTACGGCAGCCCCATTTTTTGGGTGACCCAGGGTTTTGCGGTGCTCGATGATGCGGCCTTTCCGATTGTGGGCGAAGGCGATGCCGAACCGAATGACAGTTTCCGCCGGCAGTTGGTGGCTAATGCCGCTGCTGCCATCAAGGCCCTCGATCAACGCGGCATCATCGACCCCACAAGGGTTGCCGTTGGCGGGCATTCCTATGGCGCCTTCATGGTGGCCAACTTGCTCAGCCACTCTAATTTATTCGCAGCCGGCATTGCGCGCTCTGGCGCCTATAACCGAACCTTGACGCCCTTTGGGTTTCAGCGCGAACAGCGCAGCTATTGGGAGGCTCCGGAGGTTTACAACGACATGTCGCCCTTTATGCATGCGGATAAAATGAAAACACCGCTTTTGCTCATTCACGGCGAAGCCGACAATAATTCCGGGACCTACCCCATGCAAAGCGAGCGTTACTTCAACGCCCTCAAGGGCCTGGGTGCCCCTGCCCGACTGGTCATTTTGCCGAAGGAGAGCCACGGTTATCGGGCTCAAGAGAGTATCCTGCATATGCTGTGGGAGCAGGACCAATGGTTACAACAGCACCTGATGCCGAATCAAGTCACGCCTTAGCGGATAACATTGACGGGTTATGGCGCCTGGCGAGAAAGGGCTTTTAAGGTTCACAAGGCCTGTTCACCCAACCCAGGCCTAGGTCTTTTTGCCATTTTGGCAGCTCGATCAGCTTTCGATATTTTCGGACACGCGGGAACGCGCTGCTCGCTAGCCTTTAACCCGCGACGAATCTCTGATTAACTTAAACGTTGATGCCAAGGCCTTCTTTATCATGTCACTACCGCATCCCATGGATAACATCGTCGTTCGTCAACTGCGGTTTGACTTTGATCAAACTGAGACCGGTTGCGTTTGGAGTCAAAGCTCCCCTGAATTCTCGATGTTCCTTAATGCCCTCGGAATCCATGTACCCTACTTCGAGCGATTTCTCGTCAAGGTAATGCGGCAATACCGCAGCGAATTAACCGACCCGAGCCTCGCGATCGACGTGCAAGCCATCATCGGCCAAGAGGCGCATCATGCCTTCAACTTTGTTCGTTGGAATCAGGTCTTGTGCGCGCGGTATCCGGAACTGCGTCGTCTTGAACAAGACGCCGAGTCGTTCTTTCAAACCGCATTTGACGCCCGCAGCAAGCGGTTCAAGGTTGGGTTTACAGCAGGCTATGAAACGTTCACTTTTTTAGGCGGCATGATTATTCTGGATCGCTATGAAGAACTTATGGGCGACGCCGACCCTGATCTTCGAGCCCTCTGGGTCTGGCATCAGGTTGAAGAAGTTGAACATGGCGCCGTCGCTTTTGATTTTTATCGAGCCCTGTACCCAGATGATCAGTGGTATCGCAGGCTCATGATTGTTCACGCCTTTCTCCACATCAGCTGGCAAACCTTTAAGGCCTACCGGCACATGATGAACCGCGAAGGCTATTACCATTCAGTCCGAAAAGCCGTTACAGGCTGGCGATTTTTCTTTGGCTTTGCCTGGGATCTTGCGCGCAGTGCGCTGCCGGTCTTTTCAAGACAGTATCATCCCCGAACGCATCCGATCTGCAATGAACAACAAAACCCCGTGGCGGTTGCTTGGCGAGACTATGTGCTGGCCGGCGGCCAAGCAGAGCACCTAGATTCCCAGACAAGCCAGCACTTGTCTGCCCCTTAACAGACACGTTCTTTAGCAACCGAGGCCCATCATGAGCAACCTGCATCACCCATCAAACCGGCTCTGTTATACCGTCATTGGACATGCCATGACGGTGTTGTTTATCGGTCTGATTGCTGGGATCTTCCTTATTTTTTCGCTTTTAGACGCGGTGACCCTTTGGCCACTACCCGCTTGGGAAGTCCGCATTCCTGGCTCCACGCGGGGCTGGCAAGCCGCCCATGTCGGGGGCATTTTAAACGGCGTGATGATCGCCGTGGGCGCCCTACTAATGACCAAGCTACAGCTTGAAGGTCAGTCCGCGCGCTGGGTCGGTTGGGGGCTCATCATTACGGGCTGGGCGAATACGGTTTTCTATTGGGCGGGGAACGTTGCACAGAACCGCGGGCTTTCGGTCAGCACAACGCCTTTTGGTGACGGGGATTTGGCCGGCGCCATTGCATTCCTAGGCGGTGGGGTCGGCATGTTTTTCACCTTTGTCGCCATTGCGTTATTAGGGCGCCGGGCCTTTGAACTGGCTGGCAAATCGCCTGACACGATTGATTCTTAAAAGCCCCAACCTAAGGGCCTTGCGCGATTGCCGCATTCGTAGGTTCGATAATCCTGTATTATCTTCGCGCCAGTGGGCCAAACCAGCACTTAGGCTTTCAAGGTTGATCTTCTCGGCGCGTCAATGAATACTTTGCTCATGTTTTACTCGATGATTTACAAGCACACATGCCAGCGCTTGCTACCCGTTGCAACGGCCCTGCTCATAGGCGTCACTGCGGACGCCGCGCCGCGGCGTATGGCCTGCCTGTCCGAAACCGGCGAGTCCTCGGCGCGATATTGGTCTGAGCAAGCAAAGAACAACCGTAATTTTGGCAACCTCGATAAAGCCAATCAGTTTGAGCAAAATGCAGCCTACTGCGAAGCGTCAGAGTATGGCAGAAAAGTTGTGGTTACCTTCGATGCAGGACCAAACGCGGCGGATATCCAATCGGCCGATTTTCAGCTCTACACCATCTGCGGATTTGAAGGTGGCGATATCATCCCGGCAAAAATCAACCTGAAAGAAGACACCTACACCGTCTCTTATTATCATAACTACTACCGAATGATGCGCTACTTCCACATAGACCGAGACAGCCTGGCAGCCGGCTTTGTGGACCAACGCGATTTCCAGTGCCGATTTGAGTCATATGATCTCTCAGATAAGTTACTGTAAACCGCGCCAAGGGGTTATCTGACATGAGCATCATCGATATCCTGACCACCGGCGGCACCATCGACAAGATCTATTTTGATCAGAAGAGTGCGTATGAAGTTGGCGACCCGATTATTGGTCCGTTACTGACTTCGATGAACGTCGGATTTGACTTCACCGTTGAGCAGCTTATGCGTGTCGACAGCCTGGATATGACCGACGCCGATCGATTCATCCTCTACGAACGCACCAAACGGTCTTCCTCTCAACAAGTTTTGATCACCCACGGCACAGACGGCATGATTAAAACCGCGCAGAGATTGTCCAAAATAAAGGGCAAGACCATCGTTTTGACGGGATCATTGCAGCCGGCAGCGTTTGCCCACAACGACGCGGTTTTCAATATCGGCGCCGCGGTGAGCGCGGTTCAAACCCTGGGCTTTGGGGTTTACCTTGCAATGAATGGGCAGATTTTCACCCCCGACACCGTGGTTAAAAATTTGGACAAAAACCGCTTTGAACAAAAGCCAGCTGACGCCGCAGGGCGGCTCGCGCCCAGCCAAAATCCACCGGATCGCTTCACAAAATAAGGCCATTTCAGCCCTAAAGCAGCCCCCACCCACAATGAAGCTGCGGCATTGCAACGATCCTAAGTCCCTTTTTTTAAAAGCCATGGCGCAATGATCGGCCCGAGCTGACTATGGCGTCGTCGACTCTAAAAAGTCCCGTCGGGCTCGACGACGATCGATGAACGCCTGCCGATCGGCTTCAGGCAGCCCCTCTAGGCGAGCCCTTCTGTCCGACATCATTTGATCCCGTTCCTCAGGCGACATCGCGTCCAGTTTTGCCTTGCGGGCCTGACGAAAGGCTTCGCGCGCCTCAGGTGACGGCGGCGCCATTCTGGCAGGAGCGTCCCCACGCTTTTCAGAATGCGGCTTTTGCATCCGGTCTGACTGAAACGCTCGCCGCTGGGTCATGCGCCGCTCACGGTCTGAAGCGGATAGCCCATTCAACTGAGCCCGTCGCTCGGCCTTAAACTGTTCTCGCGCGGCAGGTGACATCAAAGACCGCTTCGCCTTGCGTTCTGCACGCTTCTGATCCCGCTGCTCGGGTGTCAGCGCAGCCCAGTCCGCCCGGCGTTGGGATTGATCTGCACTGGATGCAACAACGCGCTGAGCCGCTGGCGCTGACTGAGGCGCCAACCCCACATCCGAAAAAACATGATTTATCGGCAATAACCCGATCAAAGCCGCGAGTAGGCTCAGGGAATGATTTATTTTTAACATCGCAATGCTCCAAATGAATGACCCGGTTACAGTGCGCTAGTCCGGCTGAACCGAAGCTGAATCCGAACTCGGTTTCACGTCCGATGCTAACCGATCAAACTGTACTCAACGGGTTACATCGCATCGGTTGCAGGCGCCCCCCGAGAAGAGTCATCCGCCATCATCATGGCCTCAGACAAGCTCTCCAGCATGTGAATGCGCATCGGATCGGTCTTCTTAACATCTTTCATTTCATCGGGGTCGGTCTCCAGATGGAATAACTGCTCTTCACCCTTACTATTACGCGTATATCGATAGCCATCTTTTACCAGTGTTCGCGTTCGTGCGGGTATTGGCGTCAGTTTAGCGGTCACCAGCGGCACATCATCCTCGATCAAAACAAAATCCCGCACGGATGTGGCAGGCGCGGCAATGGTGGGCAGCAAGCTATGTCCTTGGAGCCCATCGTAGGCCTTAATCCCGCAAGCCGCCATCAGGGTCGGTCCAAGATCAATCGTTGAGGCCAGGGCCTGTGTCCTGCCGGCGGCATGCCCCGGCACTCGAATTAAAAGCGGCACTTGCAGCGTGCCGCGATAGTGCATGAAGCCTTTTAAAAACAAGCCATGCTCACCCATCATATCCCCGTGATCCGAGGTAAAGACAATAATGGTATCCTCGCTCAATCCTAGGCTTTCAATTCGGGCAAGGATCTCACCTACCCCTTCATCAATCATGCCGATCATGCCATAGGTCGCAGCAATGGCCTCAGCAAGTAGCGCATCATTGCCATAGCCGCAGGGGCTGACCCAATTGCGCTGATCCTTTGGGTGGATGTCTTTGAAAAGTCTCAGATGCGCTGGGGCATCTTTAAGGTCGTCATGACGGCTTGCGGGCAATAGCATCTCTTCCGGCCGATACGCGTCAAACCACTTACCCGGCGGCGTGAGAGGATGATGAGGATCAGGAAACGAGCAAACCGCAAGAAACGGCGCCTGGCGCTGATGGGCCGCCTCAATGAACGCAAGGGTCCGCTCTGTGACAAACCGGGTTGAATGCAGACGCTCATCATACGGCGGCTGGTAAATCTGGCGCCAATGCTTCGATCGTTTTGAACCTTGTGCATCGCGATCCTGGTCAATCACGAGCTTTGATAAATCCCCCCCCTGCGCCAACGCCCATTGCAGATGGTGACCGGCAACACTTGCGCCGTGATCAAGACTGAGTTCAATCTGACCAAAGCCATAGTAATCCTCCGGATCCAGCACGGGGCCCGCGGTATATCGCTCATAATCTTCAATGGCATCCCAACCGGCAGGATAGGGCGATTGACTGGACGGCCCACCCCGAAATGGCACCATCGCGTTTTTACTGACACCATGCTGCAAGTGTGACTTACCCATCAGCGCCGTTTGGTAGCCTGCTTTTCGGAAACCCCGAACGAAGGTATTGACGCCTGGCTCCAATGAGCGATCATTGAAAATGACGCCATGCGCTGAGGGCATCCTCCCCGTCATTAAGCTTGACCGGTTCGGCATACACACGGGGTTCGCGACCCAAGCGTTGTCAAACACCATGGCGCGGGCCGCCAAAGCATCAAGATGCGGGGTTTTTAAGATCGGATTGCCCATGAACCCCGTGTCAGTGGCACGCTGCTGATCCGTAATCACCAACAAAACATTAAGTGGCGGCTTAGCCTTCATTTAACGCGCTCCTTATTGCTGCCCGCCAATTGAACTTGGCCTCAATCGCATGACCGACACCGTTTTGGGCTTTGCTCTGAGCTTAGCATGTCACTTCGAGCGGGAGTGCTGCCCGCGGCCCATAACCGATCAGTGCTAGGCGCACTCTGCGAAGCATTCTGCGAAGCATTTTGCGGTGCACTCTGTAGCCTATTGCTGGCAGGCGCGGCGGAACGTGATAGCCTTAAAGCCGGGGTGACTAGACTTGTAAGGCCATGAAAGCAAGACTTCTGCAGTGGATGCTAAACATTTCAAGCACGGTTTTGGGAGGACGATTGCTCGTTGCCCTGCTCTCTCCCATCGATCGATGGTTACTGCTCAAAACAACCGGGCTCGTCAGCATTTCCGGCCTTGGCACACCCACCTTACTGCTGACCACCCTGGGCCATAAAACGGGTCAGCCGCGCACCACGCCCCTCATGTATTTATCCGACACCCATCAACCCGTCATCCTGTACGTCATCGGCTCAGGCGGCGGTCGACCTTTGATGCCCGCCTGGATTTTAAATCTGATGGCCAACCCAAAGGTCCTCGTGACACGCGACGGGATTACCCAGAATTATCAGGCGAGGGCCCTCACTAACGGGCAATACAGTGCCGTTTGGCAACGCTTTATGACGTTCAATCCAGGGTTTAGGCGCTATCAGGATCGATTGACCCGCAGCATTCCGATCATCGAACTGGCGCCGCGCGCAACTCAGGCTCAAGGTTTACCAGCGGTTGACCGCTTAGGCTAACCCTTTTGAAGGCGGGTACCGCGGCGCACCAGTTCATGCCGAGCGATCTTCCAAACCGCGCCTTCCCGGCGCATGTTCGTCAAATAGGTCGCCCACAGGGTAAAGGTCGATTCGGGATCATCCATTAAATAATGCAAGGCTTGTACATCTGTTCGCACAGACGCGACGTCTCCATCCACCTGAACCAACTGCGGACCGAGCATGTGCTGGGTTTGTCCAAAGGCCGCTAATTTTTCAACCACTTCAGCGACCCATTGATCCGCGCCAACCACTGCGTCCCCGCCAAACCCGACAATTTCAACATCATCCGCGAAGCAACGACGATATTGGGCCATATCGCGATCATCCACGCCGGCGGCATAATTCGTCATTACATCCTGAATGGCTAAGCGATCTTCTAATATCGTCATGGCGGGCTCCTCAATTTAGCGTGCGCGATCGACCATGACCGCCGGTTGTCCTGACCTCTTTTTTAATTCAGCGCTGACAAAATACCGCCTGGGCTGATTCCCAACGGATCCTTATTCGCGTGCTGATTCGCCGTCTAGGGCGACGGCTTCGGCAGATCGCCTGCAATATAATCATCGATCATCTCATGGTACCTGCGAATTCGTTTTTCTTGATTCGACAGATAAACGCCTTTGAAGCCTCTCGAGCGAAAACCGCGTTGCTGCGTAACAAACACCGCCACGTCCTCTTCGATCGCCGCGCCAATAGAGTCTTCCCCGTAGGTCAACATTTTGACGGGCGCTTCTTGATTGGCGTCGGATGCGATCATCGCGCGCCCCCCGCGGCCGCCGGCTGCAGCACCCGCCTCGATCGAGGCGGGGCTGGCATACCACCAGTTATCGAACAAACACTGCTCCGGATCATCCCGGTGGGGTCGCGCTCGTAAAAAATGAAACCCATCCGACCATACCGAGACCGCAAAGTTGGGAAACAAGGTGTAGTGAAAGGCATCGGTAAATTGTGCATCCGGGATCTTGTCGTAATGCGTGTAACCGCGTTCAACACCCAATTTACGCTTGGCTGCCTGAAGCGCTTCTCGAATATCCTCGGGCCGGCCCTTCAAATCCTCAGG